>Ga0268298_10003076_pt1 | contig 17406 bp, 12 predicted proteins | sample WWTPWeurt_MetaG_FD_194462 | JGI IMG/M metagenome (GOLD analysis project Ga0268298, IMG submission 194462) | Activated sludge microbial communities from WWTP in Nijmegen, Gelderland, Netherland - WWTP Weurt | ecosystem: Engineered > WWTP > Aerobic digester > Activated sludge | place...
CGATGGCCGTGGAGCCGAGTCGCTCGGTGGCGATCAACGCCTCTCGGAGGGAGCGCTCGGCGGACTCGAAGTCTCCAAGCTGGCTGTTGCCATAGCCCACGTTGAGGAGCGCGCGGGCGCCGTTGCGGACGTCGCCGATGTCCTCGTAGGCGCGGACGGCCGTGGCGCTGAGCGTGAGATAGACAGCGGGATCTCCGGCGAAGAGGGCGCGCCAGGCGCAGGCCTCGGCGACGGGGCCGGTGACCTTGGGGTCGAGATCCACGAGGCGGGAGACGGCGGTGTCGAGCCAGGTGAAGAGGGCGTCGGCGTCGGCGTATTGGGCCCGCATGAGCATCTGAATGGCCGCGTCGGCGACCGCGTGGACCTGCTCTTCGCGGGCCTCTTCGACGGCGGCTGGGTGCAAAAGGGCGGGGACGAGCGAAAGGAGGGTGTCGAGGTGGCCGGCGCGGGCGCTCGCGATGGCGGCCTCTCCGGCGGCGGCGTAGAAGGGCGCGGAGCCTCGTGGGAGGTTCTCGACAGCGGACAGGGCCGCGCGCTCGGCCTCGGCGAGGGATCCATGCCAGTTGCAGGCTTCGGCCTGAATCCAGAGAGTGCGGCCGAGGGTGGGACCGGACAGGCCACAGGCGATGGCTCGCTCGGTGAAGCGGATGGCGGCGACAGGGTCGTTGCCCTCGAGGGCCTGTTCGGCGGCTCGCTGGTAGTGGGGGGCGGCGCGCTCGGGGGCTCCGCCGCGCTCGAAGTGCTCGGCGACGACAGCGGATCTTCGCTCTCCCGTGGCCTCGAGCCACTCGGCGGCGAGGCCGTGGACAAGGCGACTGTCGTCCTCGGACAGGGTTGAATACGCAGCGTCGCGGACGAGGGTGTGGCGAAAGGTGTATTCCACTTCGTCGGCGAAGCGGGAGACGGGGGCGCGGGCGCACAGCTCGCGACGGACGAGCTCGGCGAGGCGCTCGTCGATGATCTCGGGGGCGACGTCGCCGCCCAGGATGGAGCGAACGCCGCCGCGCCAGAAGGTCTGGCCGAAGACGCTGGCCGCGCGCACGACGCGGCGAGCGGTGGGATCGAGCGTCGCGAGGCGGGCCTCGATCATGGCGCGGACGCTCTCGGGCAAGGTGGCGCCGGAGCCCTCGAACGCCGCGCGGAGGAGCTCTTCGAGGTAGAAGGGGTTGCCCGCGGCGCGATCGACGATGGCGGCGACCTCGGGATCGGCGTGATCGGGGCCGAGCACCTCGCGCGCGAGGCGGAGCGCGGCGCGGCGCGAGAGCGGGCCGAGGCGGATCTCTTGCACGTCGCGGCTGCGGAAGAGGCCGGGGAAGACGTCGAGCGTCTCGGGGCGGCCGAGCGCGAGGACCATGAAGGGGCCGTGCTGCATGCGGCGGAGGGCGCCGTCGACGAAATCGATGCTCGCGGCGTCGGCCCAGTGGACGTCTTCGAGGACGAAGAGGACGGGGCGGCGCTCGCACTCGGAGGCGACGAAGTCCTCCCACGCGAGGCGGATGCGATCGGCCATGAGGCGCGAGTCGCGGCGCGCGGCCCGCAGCTCCACGGAGGGCTCGGACGAGGGGGCGACGCCGAGCAGGGCGCCGAGGAACTCGATCATGCGCGTGCGCTCGGGGCCCAAGAAGCGGCGCGCGATCGCGGCGGCGAAGGCGTCGGCGGTGGCGGGATCTTCGGCTTCGCCGATGCCCAGGAGGCGACGAAGCGCGGCCCCGAGGAGCGAGAACGAAGAGAGGGAGCCGATGGCGTCGCCGGCGCCGATCCACACGTCGACCTCGGCGTCGCTCTTCTGGAGGCGTCGGAGCAGCTCGGCGCGGAGGCGCGACTTGCCCATCCCTGCGCCCCCGAGGACGAGGATCGCCCGACCGATGTGCTCGGCGGCGCACGTGGTGAGCGCGGCTTCGATGGTGACGAGCTCCTGCTCGCGGCCGACGCACGGGGTCGCCCGACCGAGGAGGGTGCGGCCGATCTCGGCGTCGCCGCGCTCTCCCGCGAGCGCGAGGCGGCCTGCCTCTTTCACGACGTCGAACCGGGCGTCCAGCAAGCTGGCCGTGATGTCGTCGAGGCGGATCGGCGACGAGGCCGCGCTGTCCATCAGATCGAACGCGGCCTCCAGGAGCGGTCGCGGGAGGTGCGCGTCCATCGCGAAGCGCCCGGAGGCCACAGCGAGGCGCGCTCGGCCTTGCGTGCTCGCGCGGATCGACAGGGCGCAGCGCGCGGCGCGCATCGCGAGATCCGTGGGCGTGAGCGCGCGATCGGACGACGTGCGGCCGCCGGAGACGGTGCTGTTCTGATCCATCTCGTGGAGCGTGAGGGCCCACCCTCCGCCGTCGCGGCGATCGACTCGAGCGCGGTGCCGCATCGCGACGGTGGCGATCGACTGCTCCGCGGCGACGCCCGCGTCCGGGGGGAGCACCGCGGCGACGAGGCACACCATGCGGCGATCCGCGCCCGCGAGCACCGGCCCCCGCAGGTGCAACGGCGGCGCGCCGAGATCGCCGAGCGGGGCCAGCGACTCCAGGGCGGCGAGGATCGCGGCGCCGTCGCGGGGGCGATCGTCGGGGCTCTTCGCGAGCATCTGCACGACGAGGCGATCGAGGTCTTCCGGGAGCGCGGGCCGCAGCTTGCTCGGGGGCTGGATCGGCTCCGACATGGCCTTGAAGAGCATCCCGAACGCGTCGTCCGCGGCGAACGGCGGGCGGCCGGTGAGGCATTTGTAGAGCATCGCGCCGAGCGAGAAGATGTCCGCGGCGGGGCCGATCGCTCGCTCGCCGCGCGCCTGCTCCGGGGCCATGTACGCGGGCGTGCCGAGCATCGCGCCGGTGGTGGTGATCTGCGCGTCGGCGGCCGCGAGGAGCGCGATGCCGAAGTCGAGCAGCTTCGCGCGCTCGAGGCTCCCGGAGACGAGGAACACGTTGCTCGGCTTGACGTCGCGGTGCACCACGCCGGACGCGTGCGCGAACGCGAGCGCCGAGGCCACGCGCCGCGCGAGCGCCGCGGACTCCACGACCGAGAGCCCGCGCTGCGACAGGCGCTCCGAGAGGCTCTCGCCCTCGAGCCACTCCATCGCGAGGTAGAGATCGCCTCCCTCGATCGTGCCGTGCGCGATGTATTCGACGATCGCCGGGTGCGCGAGGCGAGCGAGGATCCGCGCCTCGCGCTCGAAGCGCCGCGCCCCTTCGTCCGAAGGCTTCTTGACGACCTTCAGCGCGACCTTCGCGCCTGTGCCGAGGTCGCGCGCCCGGTAGACCGAGCCCATGCCTCCGGTGCCGGCGAGGCGCTCGATCTCGAATCGGCCTGCGACGATGGAAGCGGCCCGCATTGTCGGCCGCGAATACTAATGGGGAAGGGCGGTCCGCGCATGCGGCATCGCCGCGATCAGTGCATCTGGATCGGGATGTTCGGGCGAGCGACGGTCGCGTCCGGGAGCGTGACGCCGTCGTTGCAAGCGCGGTCGAGCTGATCGCACGCGACGGCATCGGCGTCGCCGCCGTCGCACACAGCGGCCGCGTGCTGCGCGCACATCGCCTTGAAGCGGCCCTGGATCGCGCTCGACACGCACGCATCGGCTGTCGCGATGCAGCCGGCGGGCGCCGCGCCGCTCGCGAGGCACGCCTCGAGGTTCGCCTTGCACGCGTCGACGATGGGCGCGCTCGGGTTGCACGCGTCGGCGCCGCCGCCCATGCCCGGACAGCCTCCGGCCATGTCGCCGCCGCCGTGGTGATCGCCGGGGGGCGGGCCCATGTGATCACCCGGGGGCGGGCCGTGGTGATCGCCGTGGTGGTGCCCGCCGTGACCCTCGTGCGCCGGAGGATCCACGGGCAGACAGCTCGCGAACGTCGTCTTGCAGGCGTCGATCGACGCCGCGTCCCCCGCGCCTTGCACGCAGGTGTGGAGCGCGCCGAGGCACTGGTGCAGGCCCGCGCCGAGCGCCTCGCACGTCTGCTGCGAGCCTTGCACGATCGTGAGCGCGTCCTCGGCGGTGCCGACGTTCTCGGAGTTGCACGCCGCGAGGCCCACGGCCCCGACGAGGAGCAGCAACGTCCCTTTCACCAGAGTCACAAGCCTGTTTTGCGTCATTTCGAGAGCCTCCACGAGATCGAAGGAAACGGAGCGGAGGCAACGGCCTCACGCTCCCTGTGTGGGTGGCCTCGTCTTGATGGGGTCAAAGAATCGATCGGATCAGTTGCAGAAGTACTGCCCCTGGAGGCACACGCACGTCGTGTTGGGGTAGTTGCACTGCTGCATCGGCGCGAGGTTGCACGTGTCGCCGGGGTTGGGCGCGTCGACGGGGCACGGCTCGGGGCAGTGCCAGCTCCCCTGGAAGCACGAGCACGTCACGCCGTTCGCGAACGGGCACTGGAGACCGCCCATGCCCATGCAGTTGTCGCCGTCTTGAGGCTGCGTCGCGGGGCAGTCGTTGCAGTTCCACTGCTGCTGCTGGCACACGCACTGGGTCGCGCCGTAGACACACTTCGTCCCGCCGCCGGGGCCGCCGCCGCCCATGCACGCGGAGCCATCCATCGGCGCAGCGTCGGGGCACGGGTTGCAGTTCCAGCCGCCGAAGCCGCACGTGCACTGATTGCCTCCGTAGTCGCAGTTCTGCCCGGGCGAGTCGCACATCTGGCCGTCCTGCGGCTCCATCGCCGGGCACGTGAGCACGGTCGTTGTCGTCGTCGACGTCGTCGTGGTGCCGCCGGTGCCGCCGCCTCCGGTGGTGCCTCCGCCCGTGGTGCCTCCGCCTGTGGTTCCGCCGGTGCCTCCACCGCCGACGCTGCCCGCGGTGCCGCTGGTGCTCGTCGTCGTGGTGCCGCCGGTGCTGCCCGCGGTGCCGCCGCCGCCGCTGCCGCCTCCGCCTGTGCTCTCGGTGACGGTGCTGCCGCAGCCGCCCGCGAGCGCGAGGCCGAGGCCCATGATCAAGAACGCCGCTCCGCGACGCGCACCCGCAAATCCAAGCTCGAACATGTGCACTGCTCCTTCTTCCCGACCAAGGGTGCGCAGATGCGAACGAGGAGGGTCAAAGAAAATGCGACACGGCCACGCCGCATCGGAGCCGTTGGCGGGCGGTCGCCGCGGGGACATTGTCCCGACGCCGGAGCCGCTGGAAAAAATCAGGGTGCCGAGATCTCCGCGAGCCTCGCGCGGAGCCGAGCCGCATGAACGCCGTCGCCGTGCTGCGCGAGGAATCCCTCGATCGCGGCGCGCTCGTCGGCGGTGCGCCCGAGCGCTCGGAGCGCGGCGATCCGCCCCACGCGGGCCTCGATCGTCAGCGGGCCTCCGCTCGCGAGGTAGCGATCGAAGTGCCCGAGGGCCTCGGCCGCCTGGCCTCCGCGGAGCGCGAGCTGGCCGAGCGTGATGAGCGCAGCCTTGGCCTCGCCGCTCCCCGGATAGCGCGCGATCAAGGCTCGGTAGGCTGTCGTCGCGCCCGCTGTGTCGCCCGCCGTGTAGAGCGACTGCGCGCGCTTGAGCAGATCATCGGCCGAGGGAGCCTGCGCCTTCTCGCTCGTCGTCGGGGCGGGCGCCGGCTCCGCGGTGGCGCTCGTCGTCGGCTCCGGCGGCGCCTCTTCGCTGATCGTCGCCGTGTCGCTCGGCGAAGGCGCGGGCTGAGGCTTCGGCGCATCGTTGTGCGTCGGCGCAGGGGCTGTCACGGTCGGTGCGGGAGGTGGTTCGGGAGGCGCGCTCACCGAGAGGATCCGCTGCGCCGCGTAGGCCACTGTGGCAATGATCGCGAGCCCTGCGAAGGCCATCGCCACGCCGCGCCGGAGCAAGGGGCGCTTCTTCGATCGCTGCCCGCTCATTTCTTCGAGCGCGATCACAGGCGCGGGCGCGACAGCGATGTCGAGCCCCTTCGCGTGCGTGCTCGGCCCTTCGTCGGCGCTCGCCTTCGATCGCGCATCTTCGCTCGTCTTCGATCGCGCATCGTCGCTCGTCTTCGATCGTGCCTCGGCGCTCGCCTGCGAGAGCACGCGCGCGAGGATCGTCGCGTCCGGCATCTCCGCGCTCGCCCGCGGATCGCCCATCGCGCGAAGCCCCGCGAGGAGCCACGCGTCGCCCGAAGGATCCAGCGCGAGCTCCTCGTCGCGATCCTCGGCCTCGCTCTTTCGAGCCGCGGAGGCGTCCTGGAGCGCGCCTTCGCTCCCGTGGCCTTCGCCCTTCGATCCCTGCGTCATGATGACCTTCTCCGACCGACGGCGATGTCCTGTCGAATCTGTTTTCGGAGCGCGGCGAGCCCGAGCCGGAGCCGGCTCTTCACGGTGTCGGGGCTCACGTCCGTCGTCTCCGCGATCTCGTCGATCGAGTGATCCAGCGCGTGGTGGAGCAGCACGGCGGTGCGCTGCGCCTCCGGGAGCCCGTCGAGGTACGCGCGGAGCTCGCGCGGGAGCGCCTCCGCCGATCGCTCTTCCTCCAACTCAGGCTCCTCGGGCATCGCGTCTTCGCCCACGGAGACGGCCCGCTCGCGCTTTCGTTCGGCCGCGAGGCGCAGCGTGTTCCGCACCGCGATGCGCCCGGCCCAGCCCTCGAGCGCCGCCTCTCCACGGTACGTCGGCGCGCTCTTCAAGATCGCGAGGAGGGCCGTCTGCGCCGCGTCGTCCGCGTCCGCGGGGCTCCGCAAGAACGTCCTCGCGATCCTGCGCACCCGCGGCAACACGCGCATCACGAGCCACGTCTGCGCCTGCGCGTCGCCGTCGCCCGCGCGGTGCACGCGCTCCACGTCGGCCGCCGTTCGAGGATCGCGCGCGGGCTCCCGCGAGGAAGAAGGAGAATACGCGAAGCCGGAGGAGGGGCCCGACGAAGAGCTGTCGCTCATCGAAGACCACGAGTCGCGCGGAGAGGCCTCGCTATCCATGCCCGTCCCCTCCGTGGGCGCAGCGCCGGCGGGACGGGTCAATGTATTTTCACCGCGACGCCGTCTGGACCGATTTCGCCTTGGAGGGCGTCGCGACGCCGTACTCGAAGCCCACGCCGGCGATGAGGCGGACCAGGTCCGGAGAGAGGCCGCTCGGGCCCCCGGCGGGCGCCCCTGGAGGCGGCGGAGGCGCGGACACCGTCGAGTTGATGAGCGAGAAATCGAGCCCGATCATCGCGTTCATTCGGAGCTGATCGGTGACGAGGAAGAACGCCTCGGCCACGGGTGCGGCGCTCACCATCACGCTCGTCATGCTCCGCGAAGACGTGCCCACGAGGCCGCCGACGGGTCCGCCCGCGGGTCCGCCCGCGGGTCCGCCCGAAGGATCGTCGCCGTCCGGTCGCCGTCCGCCGGAATGCCCGCCCGCGAGCTGAAAATCTTGTTGGGTGACGTCGACCGTCGCGCGCGCCCCGAGCTGCAGATCGAAGCGCGAGCCGAGGGCCAGCCGATATCCTCCGCCCGCGAAGATAGGGTGCCGCGTGAGATCGATCGTGCCGGGCCCCGCGAAGCTCCGCGTGGTCGCGACGACGTCGTAGCCGGCGCCGAGATACAGCCCGCGCATCGGAGCGAACGACGCGCGCAGCGAGGCTCCGTTTTGCCACGGCACCCTGTCCCCGAACGTGCCGCCCACGTAGCTCGCGGAGAAGGCGAGCATGGGCCACGGCGTGGGCCCGCGGCTCACGTCGGCTGCGTTTCCGGTGATCATCGGTCGATCCGCGGATGTCGCGCGCTCGGGCGCGCCGGCTTCGACGAGGCCCTTGGCGTCGTCGGGGCCGTGTTTTGCTGGGGGTGCGGGGTCCGCGGTGGCGGCGTCGATCCCCTCGGGGCGCGCGTCGGATCCGTCCGTCGCGCCGATGCCCTCGTCCCCGGAGCCCGCGACGTCGATCTTGGGCAACCCGGTGGTGCGTCCCTGCGCGAGCTCTTCCCCGGCGGACGCGGCGATGCCGGCCAAGAGCTCGAGCGCCGTCGCCGTCTTGCCGCGCGGGGCTTTCACGCGCCGTCCGTAGAGCTCGGTTCCATCACGGGGCAGAGCGTAGATGCCCACGTCGTCCTCGCGGCCCGCGTCGATCCACAGGGCGCCGCGCGCGGTGCCTGCGTCGAGGAGCTTCTTCGCGCCGTCGCGCACGCTCGTCGCGTCTGTCGCGTTCGTCGCGATGCGCACGACCTGCACGTCGATGTCGAGCGACTGGAGGTGCGCGACGACGACGGCGACGGCGCGATCGTCCACGTCGGTCGACGCGAGCTGCGGGGCGGCGACGACGATCACGGGGCGCGCGGCGGTCGCCTTGATCGGCTCGTCGGCCCCGGCGGAGGCGGTGCACAGCAGGGTCGCGACCGCGGCGATCACCGCGGCTGCGCAGGACGTCGAGGGGGCCGGCGTGCGCATGAGCCTTTCACCATAGGGCGCTCTCTCTCCGGGCGCTCGTTTTTGTCGCGAGGAGGTGCGCGCAGGTTCTTCGTGGGGCGACCGCCCCCTGCGCGCGGCATCCGGTGGCGGACGAAGACCCGACGCCGCGGCGCCCAGAGGCGAAGAGCTTCGACCTTGCTCGGCGCGCTTTGGGGGCGGCGCCGCCCGCAGGCGCGAAGCGCCGAGGACGGCGGGTGGGGGCATCCCTGCACGCAATGGAGCTTGTTTTGAAGGATTTTTGCGAACCGTGACCGCTCGCACCGCGACGGCGCGAGGCTCAGCGAAGGACGCAGGCGACGATCGTCGCGATGACGGTGAGCGCCGCGGCGGCGAGGGGCAGGGACCATTTGAGGCGTGAGGGAGCGTCGGCCACGAGCGGGGCGCCGAGGCTCGCGAGCAGCATGATCGGGAGCGTCGCGCCCGGGGCCATCGTGCCGGCCACCATGATCAGGAGCACGCGCACGATGGGGAACCACAGGAAGGCCGCGGGCACGATCGCGAGCGCGACGCCCATCGTGAGCTGACGCGCGCGCGGCCCCCGCTGGGGGACGGAGTCCCGACGCTGCGCGCGATCGCTTTCGCTCGGCGAAGACGCTGTGTCCCGCGTCGAAAGAGCCAGACCGCCGGCAGCGAAGAGCGCGACGAGCGTGAAGAGGTAGCTCGCCCCCGGCGCGACGAAGCCGAGCAGCAGCGAGAAGACATTCCACAGCACGAGCGCGCCACCAGCGAGCGCGATCGCGTCCGGCGCCTTCGTGGGCTTGCTCGTTTGAGCCTTGTTTTCAGCTCTCTTCGCGTCGTCGCCGTCCTTCGCGTCGCCGCCGTCTTTCGCGGGGCTCGCGGGCGCCACCTTCTCGCCGGGACACAGGCGCAGCGCGAAGGCGAGCGTCACCGCCGCCGAGAGCGCCACGAGCGCGAGCCACGGCGCGAACGGGTGGTGATCGCCCATCATCTGCCGCATCGCGAGGGGTCCGCTCCCCACGTTCGGGAAGCGGATCTTCTTGAGCAAGAGCTGGAGCCCCACGCCCGCGAGCGTCGACGTCACGAGCGCGCCGAGCCACACAGCGGCCGCGAGGAGCACGCGCTTCACCTTCGTGCGCCCCTTCTTCACCGCGCTCCGGATCACGAGCGCCGCCGCGAGCGCGCCGAGGATCGCGAGCGGCCCCGTGAGCCCCGCCGGATAGCGGATCATCCCGAGCGTCAGGAAATCGAAATACACAGCGTCGCCCGCGGGCTTCGGCAGCGACGGGGCTGCGAGGAGCGCGCGCGTGACCCCGAGCGCCTGCGCGCCCATGTGCTGCAAGCTGCGCGGATCCAGCTCCTCCGACGTGTCGCCGGGCGTGTGGTAGTCGAACACGCGATCCGCGAACGCGAAGTTGAGCCCCTGCATCCCGAGCTGCTTGAACACCGAGAGATCCGTGTCGTTCGGGAGCCTCTTGTAGAGCGTGTAGATCACCGAGCTCGCGATGGGCCTCTCCGTCCCGCTCGCGAAGAGCCCGATGAGATCCGCGTTCCCGTTGCTCGTCTCGAACATCGCGGCCTGCCCCGAGGTGCCGCGCGCCTCGAAGTTCAACACGACGCCCACGTCCTTCGCCCACCGGTGCTCCAGCCCGAAGACGCGCGCCCCCACGAGCCCCATCTCCTCGCTGTCGTCGATGAGCACGATGAGCGATCGCCGCGGCTTCGGCCCTGTTTGCAGCGCGCGCACCGTCTCCAGGATCGACGCGACGCCGGCCCCGTCGTCCGCTGCGCCCGGGCCCATCGGCGTCGAGTCGTAGTGCGCCACGAGCATCACCGCGGGCCCCGGCTCCGAGCCCTCGATGCGCGCGACGACGTTCTCCGCGCCCGCGCAGGTGAAGCGCCCGCACGCGCGGCCCGACTGCACCTCCGGCGTGAGGCCCATCGCGCGCAGCCGGCCCACGACATAGTCCCGCGCGCGATCGTGATCCGCGATCTCCTGCGGCGTGCGCTCGGAGCCGTCGTAGTGGTCCGAAGGGTGGGGGAGACCCGAGGCCGTGAGCCCGCGCACGTCGTCCATCGCGCGACCGGCCGAGAATACGTCGGGCGGAGCGTCTTTTCCGAGGGCCGCGGGCGGGCTCCCGAGGGCCGCCACGAGCACCGCCACCAACGCGAGCGGCGCGATCACCGCCAGCACGTGAATCCACCTCATGGGGCCGGATGTTACAGGACCCGGCCGCCTTTCGTCCCGCTCACGGGGAGCGTGCGCGACGAACATCGCTGCTGTCGCGGCCAACTCCCGAAATCGAACGGACGAGAAAACGAGGGATGCCCCCCACGTGCGCGCTTCGCGCGCCTCGCCCCCCAAACATGCTCGCGCGCGAGCGCGCTGCGCCTGTGGGGGGCGCCCTTGACTGGACCACTCGGTGACTGCCTGACCACGGGTCTTCAGGGACGTCGTGTCTCCGCGGAGCAGCGGGCCGCGGGGCTGGCCGTGGTGCAGCTCTTGGCTCGGGCGTCCACGTCCACGGGCGCGGTGCAGCGGGCGCTCTTGCGGCAGGCGTTCGTGCAGGCCGCAGAGGCCGAGTCGTTGCTCTCGGCGGCGGGGTAGCTGGGCGCGGCGCCGGCGGCGCTGGTCACTCCGGCGGTCGCGGCGTACATGGCGCTTGGTGAGTCGTTGCGGCCGCGGCGCTCACATCGCCGGAACAGCGGGCTTCAGGGGGGCCTCCGGGCGCGCAGCGTCTCGGAGGGGCCAACTTGGTGTCTCCCCAATGCCCTTGTCGCGGGCGGCCGATGTGCGGGTCGGGGCTCAGATGCAATCCAAAGGGCTGATGGAAGTGCGTCTGCAAGGTGCTCGTCATCCGCTCGAGGTCGAGCCGTGTCCCCTGCTGCTTGTCCGCGATCGCGTCGAGCTGGAAGGCGAGGCTTTGACCCTGCGCCTGCAAGGCGAGCCGTGTCCCCTGCTGCGTGGCTGCGATCGCGTCGAGCTGCATCTTCATGTCGTGGACGATGGGTTGGGCGGAAACCGGGTCAGGGGCCCTCGGGAACGATGTCGGGCCATACAAGCAGCTCGTGGACGGGTTGTTCTGGGTCGGGGAGACCGTCCCATCCCTCCGGGGGCAACAACCCCTCAGCATATAGTACGGCGCGGGCCGCCTCTGTGATTTCCCCGGGTAGATCGTGCGACGTCCAGCCTTCGAGCAGCGCGCGCAGGCGCAAGGTCCGCTCGACCCGCTCGCCCAACGGAACAGGCTCGAAGGTCGGCTCGGTGTCGCAGGCACCGGTCCGCGCATAGGCGAGGAAGACATCAATTTGCCGCACCAAAAAGCTCCGGGGCGGCAGCCGTTCAAGCCGAGCGAAGAGGCGTGGAACCGCGAGGACTTGAAGCCAACCAATCGCGCCCGCGACCTCCGCCATGGACGCGACCGCGGTGCGAATGGTGTTCTTGGTCGTCTCGTCGAGCATCGCCGAAAAAGACATGTCGCAAGGGACGGTCTCCTGTTCAGCGTCTCCGGGATGTTGATCGCTCACGGCTCGCAGGTCCCTTCGCACGCCACGGGTTTTTCCAGCGCCAGACAGCGCGCTCTGCGACCGAAAAGCGCTATTTTCATCGCGATCTTGATCCCGACGATCTGTTTGTCCACCATGCAGGTGTACGAACACCAGCTCTTCACGACGAGCTTGCTGAGATCGAACAGGTCAGGGCAGCCCGGACATGCACCGTCCCCACAGGCAGTGACGACGCAGTAGGCCCACTTGTCGTAATTGTCGAACTTGCACGAATCGGTTGGCGAGCAACCAGTCTGTTGTTCACATTGGTACTTGGGGGTTACCAGCGCGAGCGGGATCGCAGCGGGGTCCAGCGACGAGATCCAATCTTGCGCCTGCTGCCACGCAACTGGCGTATACTGGTCGATGAGCGCTTCAAGGGTGGCCTCATCGAGAGTAGACGGGTCGGCAACGTCGCTCCCAACAAGCCCGGCGAGCGCGTAGCTCGCATACGCAGAGCGCAGTTGTACGGCTGCAAGCTCATCGGGATTCGCATGCTCGAGAGCATAGAGGGCGTCGCCTTCGCTCGTCATTGGCTCTGAGCCCGCTGCACCACCGTCGACATTCCCCCCAACAGCGGCACTGCCCCCGCCGCCCCATCCCCCGACATCCGGCACGCCCCCGCAACCTTCGCCCTTGCAGAGCTGAATGTGGCATCCAGGCGTCACCAACACACCGATGAGCGAAGCTCCAAGTAGCGCCCCAAACAAGCGAATTGCTGGATGACCCATTGTCATTCCCTTTCTGAACGCCTCCGGCCCGAGCGGGCGGAGGGTGCTGTCTCTGTCCATGTCCGTAAATCGGAAGTTCCGAGATCGGAGTGTTGATTTCCTACTTCGCTGGCCCCGTGGCGGGCTGACAGCAGAACGTCACCGGGCCGAAGCTCCAGGCCGGAAGGAACAACCTGCTCGGGCGATCTTGCGTGATGAGCGTGTACGCCCCCACCACGCCGCACCCGCGAAGAAGGTCGCGATCCGCACGCACGGCACGAGCTGCGCGCTGGTTGGCTGAGGTCGAAGTGTTGGGGGTTGGTCGTCTTGTCGGGAGGATCGGAGCCCGCGCCATGCGCTGCTCGGAAACACCCCGCGCGCTTCCGGATCGATCGAGAACCAACCGCGCCGAAGGCCCGCTGATTTGGACGCCGAGCCCCACGTCGGCCGTGAAGCCGGCCGTCAGGAGCGCCGCGGCACTGAGCGTGATCGTGAGGTCCATGGGGGGCGTCGGCTCTTCCTTCTTGGGCTTGGGGCGGGGTGGCTCGGAGGGTGTCGGCGCGGCGTGGGGCGCCTGCGCGGGTACCGGATCGGGCAGCGACGGGGGAGCCGCGGTCGGGGCGCATCCTAGCTCCGCCCCTCCGAGATTGAATAGCCCCGGAATCGAATCGAACACGGTCGTGTCTGCAAAGGGCCAGGGACGAGCCGAATTTCCGAGTCGCGCGCGCGGCGCCCCCGGAGGCGCCTTGCCCGCACGCCGCGCAGGCGGGGCCTCCGGAATCCGTTGGACACCGCGCCGGAGCGGGTAGAATCGCGCCCCGATGGCTCCGACCCCAGAGCGCGCAGGCGCGGACGCTTCGTCGTGCGCGCAGCCGTCCGTGGGCGACGCCGCTCCGACGGCGCAGACGCTCGAAGCCCCTCCTCCGCCGACGTTCCGCGAGGCTCTCCGGTACTGGGCCAAGCTCGGCTTCCTCAGCTTCGGCGGCCCCGCCGGCCAGATCGCGATGATGCACCGCGATCTCGTGGAGAAGCGACGCTGGATCTCGGAGACACGGTTCCTCCACGCCCTCAATTTCTGCATGCTTCTGCCAGGCCCGGAGGCGACGCAGCTCGCGACGTACATCGGGTGGCTGCTCCACCGGCGCCGCGGGGGCCTCGCCGCAGGCGTGCTGTTCATTCTCCCCTCGGTGCTCCTGCTCCTGGGGCTCTCGTACCTGTATTCAGCCTACGGCAACGTGGCTGTCGTGGCCGGCGTGCTCTCGGGGTTCAAGCCGGCCGTCGTGGCGATCGTCCTGGAGGCGGTCCTTCGCATCGGCAAGCGCGCCCTCCAGCGTCCGCCGCACCTCGCGATCGCCGCCGTCGCCTTCGTGAGCCTCTATTTTCTGGCGGTGCCCTTTCCGCTCATCGTCCTCGGCGCGGGGCTGACAGGCATCCTCGGCGAGCGATGGCGCCCCCACCTCTTCGCCGCAACGAAGGCCGAAGAGCGCCGAGAGCACGGCGCTGTCCGCTATGTCCTCGACGACGACACGCCCACTCCACCGCACGCGCTCCCCTCGCGCACAAGGGCCCTCGGGGCGATCGGGATCGCGCTCGCCCTGTGGGTGCTTCCGTATTCAGCCATCGTCGTCCTTCGCGGGGATGGCAGCCTGCACGCCCAGCAATACCGCTTCTTCACGGTGGCCGCCTTTGTCACCTTCGGAGGAGCGTATTCGGTCCTGAGCTATGTCACGACAGCGGCGGTGCAGAGCTTTGGCTGGCTCTCTCGGGCGCAGACGGTGGACGGCCTGGCGCTCGCGGAGACGACCCCGGGGCCCCTCATCATGGTGTTGCAGTTCATCGGCTTCACGGCGGCGTGGAACCACCCCGAGGGTCTTTCGCCGCTCACGAGCGCCGTCGCGGGCGCCGTGATCACCACGTGGACGACCTTCTTGCCGACGTATTTGCTCGTCTTCCTTGGCGCGCCTTACATCGAGTCTCTGCGAGGGAACCGCTCGCTCGCCGCGGCCCTCGGCGGGATCACCGCGGCTGTCGTGGGGGTGATCCTCAATCTGGCGCTGGTGTTCGGCGAGGCGGTGGTGCTCCCGAAAGGCATCCATCGCTCCCCGGACTGGCTCTCGCTCGCCGTCGCGGCCATCGGCTTCGTGGTCCTTCATCGGCTCAAGAAGGACGTCACATGGGTGGTCCTCGGCGGCGGCCTCGTGGGCCTCGTGGCTCGCCTCCTGGCGTGAACGCAGGCGGAGGGGCCCGCGGAGCCGCGGCAGGCGAAGATCGAGCGCTGGGCGGCCGGCTGAGCCGATCTCGGAGGCGCTCAGGGCGGCGGGGTCGACGAGCTCATGGGTACGCCCTTGTCGATCTCTTCGATCCGCTTCTTCGCGTATTCGATCTTATCGATGTACTTGTCGGGGTTGGCGAAGGCGAGGAAGGACTCGTAGTGGCTCTTCGCCTCCTGGCTCTTCGCCTGCCTGTCAAAGCAGACAGCCATCCAGTATTTGGGCTGCGCGCCCGGGACGAGCTGGTCGGCCGTCGCGAGGTAGCCTATCGCGCTCGCCCATTCGCCCTTGTCGATGAGCTTCAGCGCGAGCTTGTACGAGCCCTTCGCGAGGACCTTGGACCTGTCCCCGCACGCCTCCGTCGCGCCGCGCTTGCACGCCGTGAGGAGGAGGCCGGTCGCGCGTCTCCGCTCGCTCTCGGAGCCCTGCGCGAGCTCGACAGCCTGCCAGTAACAGCCCTCGGGATCCTTGCCGCACTTGGGTCCGCTGGGCGCTCCGGGCGTCTCCTCTTCGGCTGTCTCCGGCGCGGTGCTCGTCGGCTGTGGCTCGGCGACGCCCACCGAAGGGACAACCACCTGCTCTGTCGCGGGCCCGCACGCGGTGAGGAGCGCCCACAGCGCCGCGAGGGCGATGGGCGATAGGGTGAGCGTCTGTTTCATGGTGTCGTCGCTGCTCTCTCCGCGCCCGAAAAAGGCGCGCGCTCAGTCCTTGAATACGAAGCCGAACCCCTGCTTTTTCCCGGCGTCCTCGCCGGCCGGCGGCGGAAATCGAATGGCCCGGAGCGCGGCCACGGCGCACGCTTGACCTGCGTCGTCGGGCGTCGTCGTGTGGTGAACGCGCGCCCCGAACACCTCGCCTTCGGGCGTGAGGTAATACTCGGCCTCGAACCTCCCGCCGGAGATGCTGCTCCTCGCCTTGTCGGGCTGAAAGCAAGCGATGGCCCGGTTCATCGCCTCGCCCTTGGCCTTCGCGTAGCGATCCTCGAAGTCGCCGGGCACCGGATCGCACCCGCGGTTGCGCGCCGACGCGACGGCCGTCCCGCCTGGCGGACACACGCAGATCCCGTCGGCGCCCTTGGGCACGAGCCCCTTGCCGCAACACCCCACATTGCGCCCCTCCATGTCGCACCAAGCGACCGAGTCGCCCCCCGAACAGGCCTTCTTCCCCGCGTCGTCCGCGGAGCACGGCCGCCTCGGCGCCACCACCACCCCGGGTTCATTCGTCGCCGTCGCCGTCGCCGTCGCCGCCCCCGCCCTGAGGGTGCCATTCGTCGCCGTCGCCGTCGCCGTCACCGCCCCGAGCGTGCCATTCGTCGCCGTCGCCGTCGCCGCCCCGAGGGTGCCATTCGTCGTCGCCGTCCACCCTCGACTCCACAGCACGACAATCCCCACAGAGACCCCCACCAGCCCCGCGATCACGAAGCGCTTCGTTCGTGAAGCCAGAGGAGCCCTCCTGTCCGCGACCGTCTCTGCCTCTCGTGACACCGAGTCTCGCGACACCGAGCCTCGTGGCGCCGACCCTCGCGCCGGCGCCTCTACGGACACCTCCGAGAGCGCCTCTCCCAGCTCCTCCGCGCTCTGAAACCGGGCCTCCGGCGCCTTCTCCAGACAGCGGAGCACGAGGGCGTCCACCTCCTTCGGCACATCGCTGTTCCGCTGGCTCGGCGGCGCCGCCGGCTCGCGGTGCGTCGCGATCAACGTGGCGACCATCGATCCGCCCACGAACGGCCGCACCCCGGTGAGCATTTCGTAGAGGATCACCCCCAGCGAAAAGAGGTCTGTCCGAACGTCCACCGCCTGTCCGAGCGCCTGCTCGGGCGACATGTACCCCGCCGTGCCGAGGATCTGCCCTTCGACGGTCGCCAGATCCGCTGTCGGGGAGGCGGCCTGTTCGTCCTCGCGGGACAGCCGCTTCGCCAGGCCGAAGTCGAGGATCTTGACCTGCCCTTCCGGCGTGATCATCACGTTCTCGGGCTTCAGGTCCCTGTGCACGATCTCCGCCGCGTGCGCCTTCCCCAGGCCGGTCGCGATCTCCCTCGCGATCGCGATCGCGCGCCCCACGCCCAGCGGGCCGCCCGCCTCTCTCAGCACCTTTCGAAGCGTCCTCCCCGCCACGTGCTCCATCGCGAGGAACACCTCGCCACGCTCCTCGCCGACCTCGAAGATCGCCGCGATGTTGGGGTGGAGCACCGACGAGGCCGCGCGCGCCTCCCGCAAGAACCGCTTCCTCCGATCCTCGCGCCCCACCGCCTTCCGCGACAAGATCTTGAGCGCGACAGTGCGCCCGAGACTTCGATCTTCGGCGGCGTAGACGACCCCCATCCCGCCTTCTCCGAGCTTCTTCGTGAGCCGAAACCGCCCCAGCGTCTCCCCCGAGCGCTCCTCCTCGACCTCGCGCTGCGCCACGCTCTGGACCGGGCCTGCCCCAGGCTCCGCCGAATCCGACGTCGCGCCGTGGTCAGGCTCCTCGAGGGCCTCGGCCTCCGTGCGCGTGCGATCTTCGTCGGGAGAATTCATCTCGCCGATGAATGCTAAATCACATCCGCGCCGCAAAGAAAAGGGCCGGCGCTCGGGCCAGCCCTCTTCTCTCTCACGGGGACCGTCGCGACCC
>Ga0268298_10003077_pt1 | contig 17400 bp, 15 predicted proteins | sample WWTPWeurt_MetaG_FD_194462 | JGI IMG/M metagenome (GOLD analysis project Ga0268298, IMG submission 194462) | Activated sludge microbial communities from WWTP in Nijmegen, Gelderland, Netherland - WWTP Weurt | ecosystem: Engineered > WWTP > Aerobic digester > Activated sludge | place...
TGAACGCCGTGTTGGATTTTCCGCCCTACAATTTCGTCGTGCACACCTCGCCCCTGAAAACAAAGGGGTTGGCCCATTACCATTGGCACATCGAGCTGATGCCCAAAATCGTGCACACCGCCGGTTTTGAATGGGGCGCCGGCTTCTACATCAATCCCACCCCGCCGGAACAAGCGGCGCGCTACCTCCGGGAAGCCCCGAACGGAACGTCGACCGCGGGATGAAAATCCTCTTCGCGGCCAGCGAAGCGGTCCCCTTTTGTAAAACCGGCGGTTTGGGCGACGTGGTCGGCGCCCTGGCCGAAGCCCTCAAGGTCCGGGGCCACGACGTTCGGCTGGTCCTCCCCCATTATTGCCCTCCCGGCAGCGACGAGGAGCCGCCCGGCTCCGGCCCCCTTTCCTTGACGATTCCCGTCGACGGGCGCGACCACCCGGTCCGCGTGTGGGAAACCCGCTTCGGCCCCGACGTGCCCGCCTATTTGATCGACAGCCCGTCCCATTTCGCCCGGGAAGGCCTCTACCGCGATTCCCGGGGCGTCGATTACGCGGACAACGACCGCCGCTACATCCTCTTTTGCCGCGCCGCCCTGGAGACCGCCCGGGCCGCCGGGTTCGCGCCCGACGTGGTCCACGCCCACGACTGGCAGACCGGTTTGCTGCCGACCTATTTGGCGACGTCGTACCGGGACGACCCTTTTTTCCAAAACACCGCCACGGTCTTCAGCATCCACAACATCGCCTACCAGGGGCATTTTCCGAAGGAAACCTTGCTCGCCGCCGGGTTGGATTGGTCCTGGTTCACCGCGGACCGCCTGGAATATTTCGACGGGTTCAATTTTTTGAAAGCCGCTTTGGTGACGTCCGATGTCCTTTCCACCGTGAGCCCCACCTACGCGGTGGAAGTCCAATCGGGGGAGGAATTCGGCCGGGGCATGGAAGGGGTGCTTCAAACGCGCTCCCGGGATTTTTTCGGCGTGCTGAACGGCATCGACAACGCCGTCTGGAACCCGGCCGAGGACGCGATGATCGCCCGCCCCTTCTCGGCCCGGGCTCTGCGGGGTCGCGCCGATTGCAAACGGGACCTTCAACGCCAAACCGGATTGGCCGAGGACCCCGCGGCGCCCCTCCTCGGCATGGTTTCGCGGCTGGACCCGCAAAAGGGATTCGACATTTTGCTCGACGTGTTGGAGCCCTTCATCGAGGAAGGGGCCCAGGCCGTCTTCCTGGGGCAGGGGAGCCCGGTGTACCAGGCCACGCTCCGCACGCTGTCCCGCAAGCACCCGGGCCGCGTCGCGAGTTCGACGGACTTTAACGAAACCCTGGCCCACAAGATTTACGCGGGCGCGGATATTTTTTTGATGCCTTCCCGGTTCGAGCCCTGCGGCCTGGGCCAAATGATCGCCCTCCGCTACGGCGCCGTGCCCGTGGTGACGCCCACGGGGGGGCTGAAAGACACCGTCGTTCCGGTTTCCCGCGACGGGAAAAAAGGCGACGGGTTTGTGGCGGCCGCCACGGAAACGGGGGCTTACCGCCGGGCCCTGGAATCCGCCGTGGACCGATTTCGCCGGGACCCGGCCGGGTGGAAACGAATTCTCAAGCGGGGCATGGCCCGGGTCTTTGATTGGGGGGACTCCGTTCCCAAATACGAGGAGATCTATCGCCGGGCGCTGGCGCGCCGGGCGGATCGGATCGGCCCTCCGTGAGCCTTTGGGCGCGGGGACGGCGCTGGGCCCGGCGGTGGACCCGGCCCCAGGTGGGCGCGGCCCTCTTGGGGTTGGCTCTCGGCCTTTTCGGATTGCAGGCCTTGGTCGCCCGTTGGCAATGGGAGCGGGACCGGGTGGTCGAGTTGGCGGTCGACGGCGAGGAAGTTCGCTCGCTGTCCGACGCCGACGACGACCGCACCCACGGGGCCCTGGCGGATTTGGCCGACGCCGGCGTCTCCGCCGTCGCGATCTATTGGGACCCTTCCTACGCCCTTCCGGGCGTGTTGCGGGAATGGGAAGCCCGGGTGCCGGAGGATTTGACCGTCACTCTTCGCCCGGAAGCTTCGCCTTTTTCGGATTGGCGTCACCGGTGGCCCCGGGCGGCCCGCCTCAACCGGGTGTCCTTTCCCGTCGTCACCCACGCGCTTTTTTCGGGCCCCTCGGTGTTGGGGTTTCCCGACATGGGGCCCGTTCAGGCGTGGATTTCCTCCACGTCCCTCACCTTGCCCTGGTTGGAATTCTCCCGGCAACGCGGCACCTCCGGTTTGCTGGCCGCCTTTCCGGAACGCGTGATTCGAGCCCACACTTTGAGCGAAGAGGAAATGGCCCAGGCGGGGCCCGACCGCGTCGTGGCCCGCTACCTGCGGGCGGTGCGGGAGCGCGGCGCGCGTTTCCTCTACGTCCGGCTTTTTCCGGGTCTTTCCTCCGACGACAACCTGGTTTTCGTGCGCCGCCTGGCCGACGCCCTCAAGGAAGAGGGGTTTGAGCTGGGACGCGCCCGCCCCCGTTACGCGGATTTTTCGCCGCCGCTGTGGCGTTGGCCCTCCCCGGTACGCCAGTTCCTGGCTTTTCTCCTGGCCGTGGCGGGGCCTTTTCTCGCCCTGCGTTGGGTGTGCGAGCGGCCCGCGACCTGGGAATCGCCCGCCCAACTCACCGGCGTCTCCCTGGCGATCGCCTTTTCAATCGCGGCCCTGTTTTCCACGCCCGACTTCACCCTGGGGTTTGTGGGGTTTCGGGGGGTGAAGCTGGCGCTGCTGCTTCCCCTGATCGCGGCCCTGTTTTATTTTTACCGCGCCCGGGAAATCCGGCATTTCCTCCAGGAACCGGTCAACGTGGAACGCCTCGTGTGGGGGGGGATTTTGATCGGCTGCGTGGGGTATTACGTTCTGCGGAGCGGGCACGGAACCTCCGTGGACGCGGGCGGCACGGAGCTGCAAATTCGGGGATGGCTGGAGCGTGCGCTGGGCGTCCGCCCGCGGTTCAAGGAATTTTTCATTGGCCACCCGGCGCTCCTGCTGGGGTTCTACCTCCGCGCCCGGTTTCCCAAAGGCGCCGAGGTTTTCCCCGACCGGCCCGGCCCCTGGGCCCAGGCCCTGCATTTTATTTTTCACGACGCGCGGCCCTTTTTGATGGTCGGGTTCGTGGGTCAATTGTCCATCGTCAACACCTTCTGCCACGCCCACACGCCGTTGGGCGTTTCCGCCCTGCGCACGTTCCACGGGCTTTGGTTGGGCGGTTTGTTCGGGGCCGCGGTCCTCGGCGCGTTCCGCTGGGCCCACGCGCGATGGTCCGCCCGCCCCGCTTAACGCCGCCCGCCCGCGCGTTGCTCGTCGGATATTTCGGCCACGGCAACGCCGGGGACGAATGGATCCTTCGCGCCCTTCTTGACGCCCTGGGGGACCGGCGCTGCGCGGTCGTGGTCGGTCCCCGCCCCGGGAATCTGGGGGACGCCGCGGCGGTCCCCCGGACGCGCCCCCTTCGATTGTGGCGATCCCTCCGGTCCTGCGGCGCGGTGGTGCTCGGGGGCGGGGAACTGTTTCAAAACCGCACCAGCCTCCGAAGCCTCCTTTACTACCTCTTCTTTCCCCTCTGGGCGCGCGCGTGCGGCCGGCCCGTCGCGGCCGTCGGCGTGTCGGTGGATCCCGCTCTCTCGCGGGGGTGGCGCGCGATTGTCCGAACCGTTCTTCGCGGCGCCACCGTGTGGGCCCGGGACGCGGATTCCGCGGCGGTCCTTTCCGCCGTCGGCGGAACGGCGGCGGGCGTGGATTCCGTCTGGGGCCGCGGCCTTCAGGGGTTTGCCCGGCCGACGTCGTTGAAGCGCGTCCTCTGGATTCCCCGGGCGCCGGCGTCCGCGGAGGAATGGGCCGGGAAAGTGAACGGACTTCGCGCCCTCGAACCCTGGGACCACGGATTTTTGATGATGCACCCGGCCCAGGACCGAGCGCTCCTGGGGGCCTTGCGGGCCCGTTTGACGTTTCCGCACCGGTTGGAAACCTGGGAACGTCCCGAGGAGGTGTGGGCGATTCTGGGGCGTTACGACCTGGTGGTGTCCATGCGGTATCACGGCCTGGTGGCCGCCGCCCTGACGTCCCGCCCGGCGGCGGCCTTGGCGGCCCACGGGAAGGTGGACGTTTTGGCCCGGGAATTGGGCGCGTCCCGCCTGTCCTGGGGCGCGACCGCGACGGATTGGCGGGAGCGGATCCGCGCGGCCTTCGACCGGGGGCCCGCGTCGCCGGGGGAACGGCCCGACGTCGCCCGACGGGATTTGGCGGCCCTGGAGCGGTGGCTCTCCGACGCGGGAGTCCCGCTTCCCTCTCAAAATTTGTAAAATGCCGGCGTGAAACTTTTCCTTCGGTTCGGCCGGTGAGCGCCCCCGCTTTGTCGGCGGCCCCGCGGCGCGTCGCCGCGGTCGGGCGCGTCGCTTGGCCCGGAGGGTGGCCCCTGCCCGTCACGCTCGGCGTCCTGTCCGCGGCGCTCGGCTTTTCCGTTTCCCTTCTGACCCAGGAACAGCGGATGTCGTCGGCCTTCGCCGCGGCGGAATCCGACGCCTTTCGTTGGGTCGTGTTTTTGAAAAACAGCGCCGATCGTCCCTCCCTGGAAGAACGGTTGAAATCCCTTCCGGGGCTTCGACGGCTTGAGTTCACCTCCAAGGAACAGGCCTTGGAGTCCGCCCAGCGGGACCCGGCCCTGGCCGAAGGGCTGAAGCTCACCGTGCGCAATCCATTTCCCGAATCCTTCGACGCCGTGTGGAACCCGGATTTCTTGCGTCCGGATTATCTGTCGCCCCTTTCGGAGCAGGTGGCCGGTTGGGACGGCGTGGACCGCGTGGCCTACGACGGGCCCCGCCTCGACCGGATCGCGTTGTTGTCCCGGTTAAAGGTTCAGCGGCGCGCCGGGGTTTCCATTCTGGCCGGGGGAACCCTCGCGGCCCTCGTTTTCCTGGCGGGACGTTGGCTGTTCTTTTCTCGGCGTTGGCGGTTGGCCGAGATTTTGTTGGCCGCGGGCGTCGGCGCTCTGGGCGGGTCCGCGGGAGCGGCCGCCGCCGCGACGTGGTTGGGCGCGTTTGACCTTCCGGGGACGATCGCCGGGTTGGCTTTGGGCCTTCTGACGGGTTTGGGTCGGGCGGCCGCCGACGAGTGAGGCGCTTTTTATCGACGTGGGTTTTTCCGCTCGGGGCGGCGGCGCTGGTCGCGGTGGCCGGAACAACGGCCCGGTCGGCCAACCGATTGGCCGAGGGCCGCGAGGAATTGGAGCGGATCCAGTCCAAGCTTTCCGATAAGAAACGCGAAAAGGAAAAAGCGGACAAGCGGTCCCGCGAGTTGCGCGCCGAAGTGGACCGGATTTCCCGGGAATTGACCGGCGCCCGGCGGGCGCTGGCGCAAACCAACGCGCGGTTGGCCGAATCCGAGGAGAAGCGCTCCGCCGCGGAGGCGCGTTTGTGGGCCTCCCGACAAAGTTTGACCCAGTGGCAGGAACGGCTGGCGTCGGCCCTGGGCGCCTACTCCCGACGGTCCCGCACCGGGTCGGAAGGCGATTTCGTGTCGGTGTTCTACGAGCGGGCGTTGGTGGCGGACCAGGCGTCGAGCCTGGGATACGCCCTGGAACGCCACCAGGACGTGGTGGTCCTTCGGGACAATTTGCTGGCGATCGAGGACCGTTTGCGGGATTTGAAGTTGGACCGCGAGCGGGACGAGCGCCGCATCGAGGCGGCGGCCGAGCGCATGCGCGAGCTTCAGAAGACCACCGAGGGGCGCCGGGCCGTGCTTGAAAGCGACATCCGCGCGCTGAACGCCTCGGCCCAGAAGTTTGAGCGGCTGATCCTGGATTTGATCGCCAAGCAGAAGGCGGAGGACGCCCGCCGGGCCGCCCGGGCGAAGCGCGCGGCGCCGGTTCCCGTCGCCCAGGAGGAGATCTCCCGGCGATGGCGCGGCCGGCTGCCCCGTCCCGTCGAGGGGACCGTCGTGGAGAAATTCGGACGGACGCGGAACGCCGAAGTCAACGCCGACGTGTTTTCAAACGGGGTCAAATGGCGGACCGCCCCCGACGCGAACGTGGCCGCGGTGGCCGAGGGCGAGGTTCTCTACGCGGGCCCCTTCATGAATTACGGCCTGATGGTGCTGGTGGGCCACCCGGACGGTCTGCATTCGATTTACGCCCATTTGAGTCAAACCCCGATGGTTCGCGGCCAAAAAATCGCCGCCGGGGCGGCGGTGGGGCGGAGCGGGCGCGACGAGCAGGGGCGCCCGTTGGTTTATTTTGAGCTTCGCGTGCGCGGCACGCCGGTGAACCCCCTGGAGTGGGTTCGCTGAGGGCAACACCACGACAAGGAGAACGACATGAAAAGGCGAAATCGAATTTTAATTCTGGGCGTCGCGGCCGTGGCCGGCGTTTTCGGGTTGCCGCCCGTGCGGTCGGCCGTGGACACCACGTACGAACAAATCAAACTCTTGGTGGACGTTCTGCAATACATTCGCGAGCAGTACGTGGAATCCGTCGACCAGAAAGCCATCGTTTACGGGGCGGCGTCCGGCATGACGCGGGCCCTGGACCCCTTCAGCCAATTCATGGAACCGGAAGCCCACAAGGAAATGAAAACCGAAACCCAGGGCCAGTTCGGGGGGTTGGGCATCCGCATCGCCGTCCGCGACGGGTGGTTGACCGTCATTACGCCGATGCCGGACACCCCGGCCTACCGGTTGGGGATTTTGCCCGGCGACAAGATCGTTAAAATCGAAGACGAAGTCACCCAGGGTCTGAGCGTCGAGGACGCGGTGACCCGCCTGCGGGGGAAACCCGGCACCAAGGTGTCTCTGACCATCGCCCGGGAGGGCGACAAGGAACCGCGGGTCTTCTCCATCACCCGGGAAGTGATCAAAATTCAAAGCGTCAAGTCCGCCCTGTTGGACGGCGGGATCGGGTATCTGCGGTTGAGCGAATTCATCGAGACTTCGAACGCCGATCTTCTGAAGGCGGGCCGGGAGCTCAAGAGCAAGGGGATGAACTCCCTCATCCTGGATTTGCGGAACAACCCGGGCGGCTTGCTGACGTCGGCCGTCGACGTGACGAAATTGTTCCTCGGGGACAACAAACTGATCGTTTACACCCAGGGACGCGCCCAGCCCCGGGCGGATTACCTGGCCGACGCCCAGGCGCCGTACGGGAACCTGCCCCTGGCCATCCTGGTCAACGGCGGGTCGGCGTCGGCTTCGGAAATTGTGACGGGGGCGCTGCAGGACCAGCGGCGCGCCATCATCGTCGGGTCGGAGACGTTCGGGAAGGGGAGCGTCCAGTCCGTGATTCCGTTGGAAGACGGTTCGGCCCTCCGGTTGACCGTCGCCAAATATTACACGCCGTCCGGGCGGTCCATTCACCGCGACGAAAAAACAAAGAAGGGCGGCATCACCCCGGACATCGTGATCGCCGTGCCGCGCGAAACCGAGGCGAAGCTTCAATCCCAATCCGAGGAGGTTTACGCCAAGGACAAGGCCCCGCAGTCCACCGTCAAGTCGGAGGAGCGGGTCAAGGACGAAGTGCTCGATCGCGCCGTGGAGATTTTGAAGGCCGAGGCCGTTTTCAAGGGGATGAACCGTTAGCCGGCGCGCGCTCCGCGATTCCCGGGGGGGCGTCCTCCTCGATTTGTTTCTCATCCTGGTGCTCACGGCGGCCGGCGTGGCCGTCTGGCGGGCCCGGGACGCCTGGCGGCCGTTGTGGGCGCGCGTGACGGCCGGGAGCGGCACGACCCCGACGCCCGCGCTGGCCGATTTGTCGAGTCAAAGCGTGTGGCTCCAGTCCCGCGTGCGGGACGTGTTGTCGGACGCCGGGGTTCGGGAAGCGGACGTGTTGAAGTCGGTCAACGAGGAGCGCACGGACGCCACGGGCCGCTGGGTGGAATCGACCTTGGAAGTGCGCCCCCGGGGCCCGTTCCATTCCGGACGGTTTTTGCAGAAGCTGGCCCCCGTGATCCACGAAGGCGGACTCGCCATCCAACGGGATCAAAAAGACGGCGACCGGTGGGTGCTTGAATTGGGCGATCGGGAGCGGGTGTTTCAACGACTGGTGGTTCATCCGTCGGCGGCGCGCGGCGGCTCTTCCGCAAAGGGGAAATTTCATGTCTAAAATCATTCGGGTGTTGGGAATCGAAACGTCCTGCGACGAAACGGCCGCGGCGGTCGTGGAAAACGGCCGCCACATCCTTTCGAACGTCGTGGCCAGCCAGGTGTCGCTCCACCAGCCCTACGGCGGGGTGGTGCCCGAGATCGCGAGCCGCGCCCACGTGGAAAGCGCCCAGGCCGTGGTCGAGGCCGCCCTCAAGGGGCAGGCGCCCCGGGGCCAGGCGCCCTTTCCCAAAACGCTTCCCGTCGACGTTATCGCGGTGACGGTCGGACCGGGGCTCATGGGGTCCCTGTTGGTCGGCAAGGTCGTGGCGGAGATGCTCGCATGGATTTACCAGAAACCGATGGTGCCGGTGAACCACCTGGAGGGGCATCTCCTGTCCATCCTGCCCGGCAATCCGGATTTGGAACCGCCCTTTTTGGCGCTCGTGGTGTCCGGCGGTCACACGGAACTCGTGCACGTGCTTGACTACGGCCGCTACCACATCCTCGGCCGCACCCGGGACGACGCCGCCGGCGAGGCCTTCGACAAAGTGTCCAAATTGCTGGGGTTGGGTTACCCCGGCGGGCCCGCCATCGACCGCCTGGCCGCCAAGGGCAATCCCAAGGCCGTGGCCTTTCCACGGGCCTTCCTGGCCGACGGATGGGATTTTTCCTTCTCCGGGTTGAAGACCGCCGTGGTTTATCATCTGCGCGATCACCCCGAAATATTGGCCACGAAGAAAAAAGTCGCCGACGTGTGCGCCTCCTTCCAGGCCGCGGTCACCGAGGTGTTGGTCAAGAAAACCATCGCCGCGGCCGAGAAATTGAATTTGCGGCACATCGTCTTGTGCGGCGGGGTGTCCGCCAACACGGCTTTGCGGGAAGCCTTCGCGGAACACCACAAAAAGCACCGGGTGCACACCGCCGCGCCCGCCCTTTGCACCGACAACGGCGTCATGATCGGCGTCGCGGGGTATTACAAGTACCTTCGCTCCGCCAAGAAACGGTTTTCGCCCGACGCCCTGTCCGTGGATTCCACCCTCGCCCTCAAGAACTGGTAACCGCCGTTTTTCGCCCATGACGTCCTCCGCGACCCTTCCCCGTCCCGTCCTCGGGACCCTGCGGCTGGACAATCCCTTCGTCCTGGCCCCCATGGCCGGGATCGGCGACCCGCCGTACCGCCGTTTGTGCCGTCGGGGCGGCGCCGGATTGGTGTGCGCCGAAATGGTCTCGGCCAACGCCCTCCACTTCGGCGACGAGAAATCCCGGCGCATGCTCCGCACCTATCCCGACGAACACCCGGTGAGCCTTCAAGTGTTCGGCAGCGATCCGGACCGATTGGCCGACGCGGCCCGGGCGGCCGAGGCGGCGGGCGCCGACGTGGTGGATTTGAACTGCGGCTGCCCCGTGCCCAAAATCGCGAACAACGGCGCCGGCATCAGCCTGCTCAAGGACGAGTCGCTCTTCGCGCGGTGTCTGGCGGCCATGGTGAAGGCCGTTAAAATCCCCGTGACCTTTAAAACGCGTCTGGGATTTCGTCGGGGGGAAAACATCGCCCGGCGGTTTGTCCAGCTGGCCGAATCGGTGGGCGTCTCGGCGGTGGCCATTCACGCCCGTTCCCGGGAGGATTACCACGTGGGCCCGCCCAACAACGCGGCCCTTCGGGAAATCGTCGAATCCGTACGGATCCCCGTGTTCGGCAACGGCGGTGTGAGAAATTTCGCGGACGCCAAACGCATGATGGACGAATCCGGCTGCGTGGGGGTGTTGATCGGTCAGGCGGCGGTCGGGAACCCCTACCTTTTTTCGGAGCTCGCCCACGCCGCCCGCGCCGGCGTCGAGGCGCCCCTGCCGGTCGCCCAGCGGTTGGCCCTTTTCCGGGAACACGCGCGACTGATCGCGGAGTTCTACGGGGAGGATCTGGGCGTCCGGCGTTTCCGTAAATACATTCCCTCCTACGTCCACGGGCTTCGGGGGTCCGCGGCGTTCCGCTCCCGGGCCAACGTCACGAATTCCCTGGCGTCCCTCCTTCGATTGATCGATGAATTTGACGCCGCTCTGCGGGATTTCGCCTCTCCCACCGTCGACATTGACACGCCATGGACCGTGTGCTAACATGGGCCGGATTCTAAAACGTCTCTAAAAATAAGGGTTTTTATTCAATGAGCATCAAGTTTGGCACCTCGGGTTGGCGCGCCATCATGGCGGACGAATTCACCTTCGCCAACGTCCGCATCGCCGTTCAGTCCATCGCCGATTATCTTCGCGAAGAGCGCCTCCACAACAAGCCGATCGTCATCGGCTACGACACCCGATTCCTCTCGGAAGATTTCGCCAAAACGGCGGCCGGCGTCCTCGCCGCCAACGGCATGGAGTCGCTGCTCTGCGGCCGCGACACCCCCACCCCCGTGGTCGCCTTCGAGGTGCTCCGCAACAAGGCCGCGGGCGGCATCATCATCACGGCGAGCCACAACCCGGCGACGTATTCGGGCCTCAAATTCAATTCCGCCTGGGGCGGTCCCGCCCTCCCCCAAATCACGCAAAAAATCGAGGCCGGCGCGGAGCCCTATCTGGCCGGCGAAGCGATCCCCAAGACCAGCCGCGAAGCCGTGGGTCTCAAGAAGCGCCTGATCGTGCCCCACGATCCGATGCCCGCCTATTTCAAGCAGTTGGACGAGTTGGTGGACCGGTCCCTGTTGAAACGCGGAAAAATCCGCGTCGTGACCGACGCCCTCTGGGGCGCGGGCCGCGGCTATCTGGACGAATACCTCCGCAAGGCCGGGGTGGACGTGAACGCCCTCCACACGAATCGGGACGTGCTCTACAACGGCCACGGCCCGTCGCCCGATCCCGAAACGCTGACGGAACTCCAGGCCACGGTGAAAAAAACCAAGGCGCATCTCGGGCTTGCCACCGACGGGGACGCCGACCGTTTCGGCATCATGGACGTGGACGGTTCGATGCTGACGCCCAACGAATTTTTGCCCCTGCTCCTGGACCACCTGGTGAAAACCCGGGGGTGGACCGGGGTCGCGGCCCGCAGCGTCATGACGTCCCATTTCCTGGACGCGGTCGCCAAACGCCGGGGCTTGACCGTTCAAGAAACCCCCGTGGGCTTCAAATTCATCGGCGACGTGATGGCCCACGAAAACTCCGTGTATCCTTCCCGCCAGGGGCACTTCGTGCTGGGCGGCGAGGAATCGGGCGGCTTGTCCATCCGCGGCCACGTGCCGGAGAAAGACGGCGTTCTCGGCTGCCTCCTGGCCGCGGAGATCGTCGCCGTCACCAAGCGGCCCCTTCGCAAGTCCCTGGAAATCCTTCAGGAAGAGGTGGGGACGTTTTACACCGACCGGTTGAATTTCCATCTGACCATGGAAAAAATGTTCGAGTTGCGCGGGCGTCTGAGCCGAAACCCGCCGACCCGCTTCGGCCCCTTGGCCGTCCGGCGCATCGTGGAGACGGACGGATTCAAATTTATTTTGACCGACGGCAGTTGGATCGGGATCCGGTTGTCCGGCACCGAGCCCGTCGTGCGCGTCTATTTAGAAACCCAGGACCGGGCCAAATTGAAGGCCCTCGAGAACGCCGGTCGTGTTTTGGCCGGCGTGTCGACCGGGAAATAGGGAGAGGTTCCATGGCCAAGAAATCCGTGAAAAAAGCGAAGTCGCCCTCGGCGAACGGTTCCAAAACGTCGACCGGCGTTAAAATTTCGGCGGTGCGCGCCCGGGAAATTCTGGATTCCCGCGGCAATCCGACGGTCGAAGTGGACGTCCTCCTTTCCGACGGCGCCTTCGGGCGCGCCTCCGTGCCCTCCGGCGCCTCCACCGGCGCCCACGAGGCGGTGGAGCTTCGGGACGGCGACAAATCCCGCTTTCTGGGCCGCGGCGTCCTCAAGGCGGTCAACAACGTCAACAGCGTCTTGGCCCCCGCCCTGAAGGGCAAAGACCCCCGGGACCAGAAAGCCGTCGACGCCTTGATGCTCGCCTTGGACGGTACGGAAAACAAATCCAAGCTCGGCGCCAACGCGATTTTGGGCGTTTCCATGGCCGTGGCCCGGGCGGCGGCGGATTCCAAAAAAACGCCTCTGCACACCCATTTGCGGCAGGCCTTCGGAATTCGGTCCAAGGATTACATCTTCCCCGTGCCCTTGATGAATATTTTGAACGGCGGCGCCCACGCCGACAACAACGTGGACATGCAGGAATTCATGATCCTGCCGGTCTGCGGCACGCGCTTCCGGGACGCCCTGCGCGCCGGGGCGGAAGTGTTCCACGCCCTTAAAGCCGTCTTGAAGAAAAACGGCCAGAACACGGGCGTGGGAGACGAGGGCGGTTTCGCTCCCAACTTGAAGTCCAACGAAGAGGCCATCCAGGTCATTCTCCAGGCCATTCAAAACGCCGGCTACAAGGCGGGCAAGGACATTTACCTGGGGTTGGATTGCGCGTCGAACGAATTTCACAACAACGGCCAATACCGCCTGGAGGGGGAGATCGCCATTCGCGACCGCTCCGCCGAGGAGATGATCGAATTCTACGCCGACTGGGCGGCCAAATACCCCATCGTGTCCATCGAGGACGGCCTGGCCGAGGACGATTGGGCGGGTTGGAAGAAATTGACCGACCGCGTGGGGAAAAAGGTTCAACTCGTCGGCGACGACCTGTTTGTCACGAACACGAAACGGTTGGAGGAAGGCATCCACCGGGGCGTGGCCAACGCGATTCTCGTCAAGGTCAACCAAATTGGAAGCCTCACCGAAACCGTGGACGCGGTGCAAAAGGCCCAAGCCGCGGGCTACGGGACCATCATTTCGCACCGATCCGGCGAGACGGAAGACGCCTTCATCGCCGATTTGGCCGTGGCCTTGAACGCCGGCCAAATCAAAACGGGGTCCGCCTCCCGTTCCGAGCGGATCGCCAAATACAACCAATTGCTTCGCCTCGAGGAGTCCCTGGGCGCGGCGGCCCGGTTTCCGGGCGCGAAGGCCTTCCTGCGCGGGTAAACGTGGGCCGTCTTCTTCGGCGCCGGGGTTTTTGGATCGGCCTCGCGGCCGCCGGGGGAGTCGTGGCGATCAGCGGGGAAAGCGTGCGCGGTTATCTGGCCCAGCGGCGGGAAATCCGCCGGTTGGAAGGTCAATTGGCCGAGGCGCGGCGCCGGGCCACGGAACAGGAATCGCGACTGGTCCGCTCCGCCAGCGACGCCTACATCGAAACATCGGCCCGTCGGGAATTGGGGCTTTTGCGCCCCGGGGAAATTGAATTCCGTTTTGTGGCGGCGGACGACGTCGAACCCGCCCAGGAGAAATAACATGTCCGATACCCTCTGCCCCAAATGCAACGCCAAAGGCGCCGTGACGGTCAAGCAATCCCGAACGGACAAAGGCAAAGACCTCAAGTACTACGAATGCGGAAAATGCCGCAGCCTTTGGACCAACTCCATCGACATCGCCGCCCTTCCGGTGGAATGACGCCGGTCCCGGCGCCGTCGGCTCCCGGATTCCGTCCGTCCCTTTGATCCGCCGATTCGCCCTGACGCGCCGCGACCGAGCGGCCCTCCGCCGCCGGGGCCTCACCCCCGCCGACGCCGCCCGCCAGCGCGAACGCCTGATCCGGCCCGCCGCCCCCCTTCGTTTGGACCGTCCCTGCCGCGTGGGCGACGGCATTGAACGGTGGTCCCCCGCCCGCCGCCGCGCGTTGGAGCGTCTCGCCCGGGCCGGGGCCCGTCGCGGACTTTTTTCCGTTTTGGTTCCCGCCTCCGGCGCCGCCAGCCGCCTTTTTCAGAATTTGGAAACCCTTCGCCGCCGCCGGGACGCCACGGGACGGCCCGTCGCCTCCCTTGTTCGCGAAAAAGCTTTTTCCGAATCCCGGGTTTTTTTCAAACACCTGGACCGTTTGGCCCTGGCGGGCCGTCTGGACGCGGCCTGCCGTCGCCGGGGGGCTTCCCGGCAACGTTTGTTGACCGCCGGCCGTTGGGACGAGGTCCTGGACGCCCTCTTTGAATCGGGCACGGCGTCCCTGCCCAAGGGTCTGGTGCCCTTTCACGGCCGGGGACCGGGGGCCCGGACGGCCTTCGAGGAACATCTTCGGGCGGCCGCCACGATCGTCGGGGACGACCGGGGGCGGTGCCGGATGCATTTCACCGTGGCCCCGGACCAACGGCGGGCCTTCGCCCGGGAGGCCCGGGCCCTTCAACGGAAATGGGGAAAGCGGCTCGGCGTTCGATGGCGGATCCAGTGGTCGGTTCAATCGCCGACCACCGACACCCTGGCCTTGGAAAAAGACGGCGGCTGGGCCCGGGAGGAGTCGGGCGACCTCTATTTTCGGCCGGGCGGCCACGGCGCCCTTCTGGGCAACCTGGAAAAGACCCGGGCCCCCTTCGTTTTTATTCGGAACATCGACAACGTGTCGGACGCCCCGACGGACCCCGCCGCCGCGGCCTGGCGCCGGGCCCTGGGCGGGCGACTGATGGATTTGTGGGAAGAAGGCCGCCGGTGGCTTCGGGTCCTGGAGGCCGGGGGCCCGATGGAGGGCGCCGCCGCCTTCGTGGCGTCGACCCTGGGGGGGCGTCCCCCGTCGAAAAACCCGCGTTCCTGGCTGGGCCGGATTCTGCGGCGTCCCTGGCGCGTGTGCGGCATGATCGCTCAGCGGGGGGACCCGGGCGGAGGGCCTTTTTGGGTCCGGGCTTCCTCCCGGTCGGAGGGCGGTCCGAGCAAGCAAATCGTGGAGGAATCCCAGGTGGGGGCCGGTCAGCGACGTCTGTGGCGCCGTTCGACCCATTTCAACCCCGTGGACATGGTGGTCGCCCTGCGGGACCATCGCCGACGCCCCTACCGGCTGGCCGATTTCGCCGACGACCGGTCGGTCCTCGTGATGGAAAAAATGTTTCGAGGCCGCCCCGTACGCGTGTGGGAACGACCCGGCCTTTGGAACGGGGGCATGCACCGTTGGAACACGGTGTTCGTCGAAATTCCGGCCGCTCTCTTCACGCCGGTCAAGCGGGTGACCGATCTCCTGCGCCCGGGACACCGGCGCGCCCATTGATGTATTATTTCCTCCCATGAAGGGCATCGTTCTGGCCGGCGGTTCCGGCACGCGTCTCTATCCGCTCACCCGCGGCATCAGCAAACAGCTGGTGCCGATCTACGATAAACCCATGATTTATTATCCGATCTCGGTTCTGATGTTGGCCGGGATTCGGGAGATCCTGATCATCACGACGCCCCACCAGCAGGCCGATTTTAAGCGATTGTTGGGGGACGGCCGCTGGTTGGGGCTCCGACTGTCGTACGCCGTCCAGCCGGACCCGGGCGGTTTGGCCCAGGCCTTCACCATCGGGCGCGATTTCGTGGGCGACGACCGCGTGGCGCTGGTCCTGGGCGACAACATTTTCTTCGGGCACGACTTTACGGGCTTTCTTCGACGGGCGGCCCGGCGAAAAACGGGGGCCACGGTGTTCGCCTATCCGGTGAGAAACCCCGAAGCGTACGGGGTGGTCTCCTTCGATTCCCGGGGCAAAGCCCGGCGCATCGAGGAAAAACCCCGCCGGCCCCGGTCGACCCACGCCGTCACCGGGCTCTACTTTTACGACAACGACGTGTTGGACATCGCCGCCAAGCTCCGCCCGTCCCGGCGGGGGGAATTGGAAATCACGGACGTCAACAACGCTTATCTCCGACGGGGGCGCCTCCACGTGGAGCGCCTGGGGCGCGGCATCGCCTGGCTCGACACCGGCACCCACGAATCGCTGCTTCAGGCCGCGGTGTTCATTCAAACCCTGCAGGAGCGTCAGGACCTGAAAGTCGCCTGTCTCGAGGAAATCGCCTTCGATCGCGGCTACATTTCCGCGGAGGATCTCCGCCGCCTGGCGGAACCCATGCGGAACAACGAATACGGCCAGTATCTGCTGCGGCTCCTCAAAAACCGTTCCTGACCGTCGTCCCGCCGCCGTGCGCCTCGCCGCGCTTTTTATTCTCGCCCTCCTGCCCGTCGGTCTCCGGGCGACCGACGCCTGGGAACGGGCCCGCGCCACCGGGGAAATCCGTTGGGGAGCCGACGCCACCGGCGGAGCGCCTTACATTTACCGCGATCCCGCCGATCCGCGCCGTTTCCTGGGATTTGAAGTCGACCTCATGGACGCTCTGGCCCGGGAAATGGGCCTTCGCCCGCGGCTCGTTCTCGTGCCCTGGGAAGAGTTGGTGCCCGCCCTCCTGCGCGACAATTTCGATATGGCCTTCAACGGCCTGGAAATCACCGAAGACCGCCGAAGCAAAATCGATTTCTCCATCCCCTATTACATTTTCGCCGAACAGATCACCGTTCGACGGGGCGACGCCCGTTTTTCCGACTGGGAAAGCCTTCGGGGCCGCCGGGTGGGCACGCTGACGGCCTCCCTGGCCCAAACCCTGATGGAGCGGGACGGGCGGATGACGCCGGTCGCCTATCCATCGCCCGTCGAAATCTACAAGGACCTCGAACTGGGCCGGACCGACGCGGTACTGCTGGACGTGCCCATCGCGGCCTGGTACGCGGGCCCGAACCCGCGCCTGCAAAACGTGGGGGAGCCCGTGGGGCGCGGCCTTTACGCGGGGGGAATTCGAAAAGACTCCCCGGAATTTCGGCGCCGCGTGGACGACGCCCTCGCCGTTTTGATTCGGAACGGGACGTTGGAGACCATTTACCGCAAGTGGAACATGTGGACCAAAGACCAAAGCGGTTTGAAGGACGCCTTGGCGACGGCCCCGTCCATCCCCGACCGGGGATCCGTTCGACGGTATTTGGGCCTGGTGTTCCGCGGGGCGGGCACGACGATCCTGATTTCGGTGCTATCCATGGCGCTGGCGGTGGTGGTGGGGTTTTTAATTTGTTTGGGCCGACTCCACGGCGGCCGATGGCTTCGGGCCGCTTGCGTGGGGTACGTGGAAATCACCCGGGGAACGCCGCTCCTGATCCAGCTCTACGTGCTTTACTACGGGCTGCCGAACCTTGGCCTGCAACTGAACGCCCTGGTGGCGGCCGTCCTGGGGGTGGGGTTCAATTACGCGGCGTACGAATCCGAAATTTACCGGGCCGGGATCCTGTCCGTTCCCCGGGGGCAGGAAGAGGCGGCGCGTTCCCTGGGCCTCACGACCTGGCAAACCCTGCGGCACGTGGTCCTGCCCCAGGCGATCCGCACGGTGCTTCCACCGTCGACAAACGATTTCATCGCGCTTTTTAAGGACACCTCCCTGGTGTCCATCATCACCGTCATGGAATTGACCCGGGCCTATTCCCAGGCGGCCACGGCGACCTTTCGATTTTTGGAGCTTGGATTGCTCACGGCCGGGTTGTA
>Ga0268298_10003078_pt1 | contig 17395 bp, 14 predicted proteins | sample WWTPWeurt_MetaG_FD_194462 | JGI IMG/M metagenome (GOLD analysis project Ga0268298, IMG submission 194462) | Activated sludge microbial communities from WWTP in Nijmegen, Gelderland, Netherland - WWTP Weurt | ecosystem: Engineered > WWTP > Aerobic digester > Activated sludge | place...
TATGATGTTCGTTGCAGTTTCACTGATTTTGAGACCACTTTTTTCTGCTTCGACGCTGTTGTTCATTAGTATGAATGAATTGTAAGTCTCTTCCATTCGGGCATTGGCGGCTTTAACTTCCAGAATTAGATAGGCAATGACCAGACCTGTTAGAAGCAAGATCGCCGCGAAACCCAGAACGATTCTGGTGGAAATCTTCATCTTGGCAAACATGTGGTTCAGGATGTTTTGCGAAATTCCCGGACGTTATTGCAGGTTGTCGAGAGAAACACCAATAGTAATTGCACCAATCACTTTGTTGCCATCCAGGACTGGCAGCGAAACCTGCACCTGTGGGACTTTCGTACTTTCGTCGAACTTGACTTTGTCTACGAAGACTGCGCCTTTGCCATCGTTGTAGGACTTAATGAATTTGGCTTCGTCGCCCTGCCAGAAATCAGATGTCTTCGCACTCATGGCCACGTTGCATCCCTGAAAATCCATGACAAAGATCTCGCTGTATTTGCCATCCGATTCCTTCTGCTTCTTTTTCAGAAACTGAGCTGCATCATTGGTCAGCATCTCCCTCATCAAATCTGAAATCCCTTCTGCTTTAATCCATTCCTGATCCGCTGCTTTGATTTCATCCATAGATCTCTTTTCATTCTTCGCATTCGCCTTTTTGATTGCTTCTACGATTACAGGATCGTTGATCCACTTGAGGAAATCGTTTGTGATCAAGGCCTTGACTTTGTCTGGCCCTTCGACGCTTGACAGGCTGTATACGCCTCTGCCTTCCGAGCTTTCACCAGAGTCTTTGTTGCAGCCGGTGGCTGCCGCTGCGAAAAAAAAGAGAATTGCGATTGTTTGGAGTCTCATAGTTTGCTTTTCCCTGCGAAATGAATTTGTTCAACCACGCGAAAACCGATGTGTTGAATCAATGCCGGGCGTGATTCTTTGCAACAAAGTTCTGCTAAGCTACGTGAAGGGCCAGCGAAAAGGTGAGAATGACTTCTGAGAACTTTTGCTTGATGATGGAAATTGCGGCGATGAAGTTTCATCGTGAAACCCTGGACACAAAAATTGAGTTCAAGAGCCGGGCGATACCCGGCTCTTGCTGCATCAACTGTCCAGAAGGTTGTTGAGGCTGTCGACGAGCTGTTCTACAGGAACGCCATAACCAGCGCAAACCTGCTCGATAGTTTCAAGCTCATTGATGGAACAATGCGAGCAACCACCGAGATGATAGCTTGAGAAAACCAGACCTGCTTCGGGATGCAATGTCATAGCTTCCCCCACCGTCATACTTGCCGTAAACCTTTGTTTTGTTGCAGAATCAGACATTGGATCACCTCCTGTTGTTGAATTTTGTTCCGCTCTAGAATAAAGTCGAAAAAAACCTGGACGGTCAACTCTTATTTTGAGTTGGGTAAGGCATGAACTTCGATCAAAACGCGCACCCCGAACTGATCGGTGTGCTGGGTTCGTTTACGACCGCGAAGGGCGAATTTGAAGTTCGCATCGAAGGCAGGTTCGACGCCAGCCACTACCTGCTTAAATATTTCCCGGATGGTTCCGACGAACCCATGCACGGACACTCCTGGCTTGTAGAGGTCACACTGGCGGACGCGAGCGGTGGTCTGCGCGAAGACGGCCTGGCCTTTGATTATCTGGCCGCCAGGATGAGATTGGACAAGCTTGTAGACAGGCTCGATCACGTAGTCATCAATCATCTACCCGAGTTCAAAGGGATCAATCCAACCACCGAAAACATAGCCCGCTGGTTTTACGCGGGATTACGCTCAGAGGTGGAGGGCAAAGGAGGCCGCGTCATTGGCATTCGTGTGCACGAAGGCCCCGCCAATTCGGCCCTGTTTCGCCCTTCGCATAACCAGAGCTAAGCGAGCGTCAGGACGCGCTGATGATGGCGCGAACAGTCGCCGGATCCATCTTCAAACGATCCGCGATGAGATCCGCATCCCACTTGTGGTTTAGATGCAAGCTCAGGATGCTTTCGCGTTTGATTGTATCTGAACCGCTGCGTTTCTTGACCTTTCTGTCCTTTACGCTGGTGCTTGATTCCATTGCCTTTTCGAAGTTTTGATCTACAAGCCGGTCCACAGTCTGGAAGAGCTGGCTCAACCGTTCCATTTTTTCATCCGCTTCGCTCACTGTGGATTCCAGTTCGGTCCTCACTTCCTGACCATGTTCTCGAATCTCTTCCACCTTGCGCATCATCGAACCGATCTGCTTCTGCTTTTCTTCCAGGTCTGCCATCAGACCTTCCATTTGCATAAAGCGAGACTCTACCTTATCGATTTCGCGCTCGAGTTTGGAAAGTTGAACCGTGCGAGACTCCATTCCCAGAATCTTCTTGTCGACTTCGTTCTGACGGAATTCTGCACGATCCACGCTGGCCAGCAATTGTTCTGCAGCTGCTCGCGCGTCCTGGGCCTGTTTCTTGGATGTTTCCATCATGCGCAGAGATTGTTCGAGGAGCTTGCGCTTTTCTCCGATTTCTGCGTAGGATTTTTCAAAGTCCGCCTGCATCTCGATGAGATCGTTCATTCTTTCTTCCAGACGATCCGCAATTGCCTCTGATTGCTCCAGTTCACCAAAGCGCTCTTTGAGCTCGGATGCCTGAGCATGCATTTTCTGGATTACTTTTTCTGTTTCTCCAATTCTGTCTCGCTGGGTCTCAAGGCTTCTGATCTCCGCCTCGAGTTCCCGACGACCAATTCTTACAGATTCGAAGTTCTGCACGTACTGATCGAGTTTGGAGTTCTCTTCTTCTGCTAGTTTCAAACGATCTGTGAGAACTTCTACAGTCTCATCCAGTTTGACGGCAAGCGTCTCCGCTCTCGAAAGAACATCCAGCTTCTCTGAAAGGCCTTTCATGCGGCTCTTTTCTTTCTCAAGTTCCACCATGATGTCATCACGCATTGCATGCGCTACTTCCATCTCGCGGCTCACGTCATCTCGCATTTTGCGGAAATCGTCCCGCGCTCGCTCGATCTGATCTTTCATGCGCTCTTGAGCGTCTTTGATTGCGTATTCTGTTCTCTTTTCAAGTTCGTCCAGCTGGAGCTGGCCGCGGTCTACAAGCTGCACAATCTGACGCGAAATCTTTTCGTCGATGGTCTGATTGATGTGGCTGAGTTTCTGGTCCTGTTCGTCGAGGAACCTCTCTGCCTTTTTCTCCATGTCTTTGATGATTGCACCGGAAGAAGAAAGGATTTCATCGCGAGTTCTTTCTCCGAACTCTTCCACTCGCGCCCGAATTCTTCCTGCCTCAAGGAGAGACGTGTCGATCTTGCGCGTTTTGTCCTGAAACTCTTCACGAATTTGAAGGACTTCCTGTTTCACTCGAACCAGGTTTTCCTCTTCCATAATGCGTGCGTCGCGAAGAAGCGCAGTCGCTTCTCCAGACTCAGCACGAATCTGCTCAATTGCTTGATGAGCTTCCGTGGCCAGGTGTTCTGCCTGTTCTGCGCGCAGGCGATCGAACTCTTCTTCGATTCCACGAATTCTGGTTTCTATGGATGCCAGTCTTGTTTCTTCCAGTGCGTCCCATTCTTTCGTAAGCGCTTCCAGTTTCTCTTTGAGAACGTTCTTTTGCTGTTCTGAAATGCGTTGCAGTCTGCTTTCTGCGGCCAGATGCTTCTCATTGAAGTCCGCAATTTGCGTGTTCATCATCTCTGCCATGCGACGGCTTTCACTTAGAATTTCATCTCTGCGCGAGATACCTTCTAGATTGAATCCATCGAGGTCACGGCGGATGCGCGCCACTTCGCTTTGAAGAGCTTCTACCGCTGTTTGCCGGATCGCGCCAAGTCCTGCTTCAATAGAAGAAATTCGATCGAGGTAGTTCTTTTCTTGCTGAGCAAATTTCTCATCGAGGCGCGAAGCATCCTGAGACCATTTTTCGTCCAGGCGCATGTTGAGACTTGAGATTCGTTCAGATACTACCTGCACCTGCTTGAATTGATCTTCCAGTTTGTAAGTGAGATCCTGGAATTCATCTTTCACATTGGATACATTGGATCTGGTCTGGTCTGTAAGAAGTCGAGTGGATGTTTCTGTATCCTGCACCAGACGCGAAATGATTTCGCCCAGGCGAATCTCCGCTTCCTGTCCCTTGCGTTCTGATATAGAGGAAAGATCGTCGAGCTGCTTGCGAATTCCCGCGATTTCTTCCTGAGCATAGGCGAGTCTCTGCAGGCCGGAGTCCAGTCTGTCCACCTGCGAAGCAACTGTGCGAGCGCTGCCCGCCACCTGCGCCAGGTCCACGGACACAGTGTCCAGAACGTCGCGATCTGAGCGCAGACTCTGAATGCGATTCTGGTATTGCTCCAGGTCGTTTCTGAGTTCATCTTTCAGTTTACGGGATTGACGCACGATGAGTTCAAATTCTATCGTCGCATCACGGATCGCCTGGATCTGATTTCTGGCAATTTCGTCCAGCTTTTCGGTCTGCAGTTCACCCTGACGGCGAACTTGATTGATCTTCAGGCCAGGTGTATCGAGCCGTCTGAGAAAGATGGCAAATGCAATTGAGCCCAGAAAAGCGCTTGCAACCAGAAATAGTACAACAGGCATTTCCACCATAATTCAGCCCCGAAAGCGTAATGCGACCCGCATGATATTATGTCGCATATGCGAGCAGGGCAGGAATCCACGCACATGGCAAGAAAAAAAGGAGAATCCGTGCAAATAGTTGGAGGTTCTGTAAGAACGGTTCCCATCTATTCTGCGTTTGCCATGATCTACGATGAGGTCATGTCTCACGTTCCTTTCCAAAACTGGGCCAGATACCTGGCCGCTCAGGCCGGGAGGCGGCAGCGGTTGCTCGATCTGGCATGCGGCACAGGCAAAGTGCTGCAAACTTTGCTTCAGTACACTGCCGCCGATACAATCGGGATTGATTCCTCCGAGCCCATGCTTTCCATTGCGCGGCGTCGTCTCAAAGGGCAGGCGGAGATTCGGCCTGGAAACCTCACCAGAATCCCGGTAGAAGATGCCAGCGCAGACTGGGCCATTTGCACTCACGACAGCATCAACTATCTAATGACAGAAGGCCAGCTCACCAGGCACTTTAAAGAGGTCTTTCGCGTCCTCGAACCAGGCGGAATCTATTCTTTTGACGCAGTTACAGAGCAAAACATGATTACGGAGTTCGACGGCCAGGTCCGAGAGGAAATGATAGACGGTGTACTTTTGCGCTGGTCCAATCGGTATGAGCGTGACCGGCGAGTGCTTGTTTCGCATCTTGTCTTTCAGGATGGCTCGAGCATCCAGGTGGAGATGCACGAGCAGCAATACTATGATTCCGAAACTATTTTGTCTCTTGCGTCCAGGGCAGGATTTGAAACAGGCCCAGTCCAGGGAGACTACGAAGACAGACCACTGCGCGCACGCGACGCCTTCATGAACTTCAACTGCACAAAGCCCTTATGAATATTCCAGAACCAGTCATGAAGTTTCTGAACTACAGGGACAGATCTACAGAAGAAGTGCGAAGATACCTTCGCCGCAAGAATATCGTAAGCGAAGCGGAAATTCCGGCCGTGATCAAGAAGCTCGAAGATCTGGGATTCGCTAACGACATACGCTTCACAGAGAACAGGATTCGATACCGCATTGGAAATCTGTACGGCCCTTTCTATATTCAGAGGGAACTGGCAGGTCTTGGAATTTCGGCAGAGACGTTTCGTCCGCTTCTTGCGGAACTTGAGCCGGAGTTTGTGGATGCTGCGCGTCAGTACGCAGCGAAAATCAAGGGGGGCCTGGACGGGCCAAGACTCGAAAAGCGGCTACTCGGCCGGGGCTTTTCTACGAATCAGGTCAAACTCGCTTTGAAAGCGTAAGACCGCATCCAGAAGATGTGCAAAGAAAACGGAACGAGGATCAAAGGATCTCACATTCTCCCATTTCATCTGGTCATGCTCTTCTGATAGTTCGATTTCTCCTCCTTCATACCTGCCAATGAACGCGATCCCGAGTGCTTCGTGGCCTGCGATCATCTTGTGCGGAAAAACGAATAGTGGTTCTGGATTGAGCGAATATCGAACGCTCTCTCCCAGCTCTTCTCTGATTTCGCGGCCCAGGGATTCAGGAAAAGGTAAGTAGATTTCAGTTTCTCCGAGCCTGCCTCCTGGCAGGTCGCCATACTTACTTGCTCGATCTCGCAGGATCAAGAGCTCGTCGCCGCGCATCAGAAATAGTTTTAAGCTGATTTGGAAAAATCCAGGAGTCATACGTTATTCCGTTCTCAAATGTGGCGCCGCTGCAAAATGAAACCTCTGTCAGAATGAGTCAGATCGCAGTCCAGGATCTCAGCGCACTCCTCCAGTCTATTTCGCAGTAGTTCTGATATTTCAGACGTCAGGCGACCAAGGAAATGCCCGAGTTCTTCCATGAAGATGGCTTCTTTCCTGGCGATCCCGGATGAGATTTCATAAAAGGAAAAATCTACATACTTCTCCAGGTTCTCGAAGAAAAGAGGCAAAATCAGGCTGGTTTTCAGAAGGTTTTCTATGTATTCATCTTCAATCAGGTGCAGGATGCTGCCCGCAAATTCTGGATTTGGCTCGTGCACTTCATCTGGAAACTCTGGAATGGTGACCCTCCAATGATTCGAAATGCTTTTCTCCAGAAGGTGAATCCATCCAGGGCTCAGCGGGCTGCCGCTGATCTCAAAATACGCCTGATAAAAGAATAGAATCTCATTTTCATAGAGTGGATTCATTCGTTCTACCCAGCCTGTATCGAGGCCTTCTGTTGCCATTCCAGGAGAAGCAACACGCGCCAGGGATTCAAGCAGTTGCTCCTGTTCAAAAAATGGCCTGCGTTCTGAAGTCAGGATGTCTGGATCGAGTAACAGCCAGAAGGCGAGAAGGATCAGCCGTTCCGGTAGAACGATGCGTCTTTCTATCATCCCGGAGAGTATTTCAATTGCTTCTTCTCTGTTCTCCAATCCTTCCAGGTATCGAATGGCAGCCCACAGATCTGTTCGTTTGGCGTTCAGCAAATAGTTGCGCGCGGATTCTTCCGGAAAGTTTCCGCGAATTCTCTCGTAGATTTGAAAATCAATTTCGTGAAAGGTTACGTTGGTGAGACTGCGATAGGAGTTTTCATCCAGATAGGCAAGAAATGGAAATCGAGCATCCGATGCAATGCGCAACGCTTCTTCTGGACGATTCTCTTTGAGCAGATTGAATGCTTCCACAGCATGCATCAAACCTAGATCGAGCAGATCGTTTTGATCGGGAGGAAGAGTCTGCAACTCTTCCATGAATTCCTGAAACTGTTCCAGGAAATCCTGGTCCGGGCTGCCAGTCTCTGTCCAGGCACTCAGAAGTCTGTGAAGGTGGCCCGCGAGTTGTTCGCCTGCTTCACGGCTGCCTTCCTCTCGATAGCGATTGTAGTTTGATAAGAATCCGTAGTTCAAGGGGAAGCCTTCCCATCTTTTTCCAGTTTCGCAAGTTCGTCTGGTTCCGGCCAGATCCGGTTCTCTTTTTCCAGGGTGCGCGCATACTGATGATAGTGACGCATGTGCGCTGTGTAATCGTCCAGCCTCGATTTTTCTTTAAGGGCAAAATTTTCGCCGGTGATTGGAGGAGTGGAAGTCAAAAACAGCGGAGTATCGCGATCCAGCCAACGAATGGCGATTCTATCTTTTTGAATCCAGCCTATTACATTGGTGTTGGACCCCCCGGCAAAAAACGCGAATGGCTCCGGCAGAACTTCAGGTTCTCCGCGAACCAGGCCGGCGCGAAGGAATGGATCGTTGCCCATGGAGGCGTAGAGAGCATTTCCTCCGGTCAGCGAAACGATCCCTGGAAGAATATCCAGCTGGCTTGCGTCAAAGTCGATTTGTGCAGGGGAGAAAAGAGAAGGAGCATACACCAGAAAAGGAATTGAGCGATCCTCTATATAATTCAATCCCGCGTGATGTGTGTGATCTGCGACGAAGAGAACGATTGTGTCTTTCGCATACGGACGCTTCTCCAGTTCTCTCACAAATTCTCCAATTAGAGAATCCACGTAGTGATAGCTGGACAGGAAGAGATTGGCGACCCTATCTTTTGAATAATCTTTGTAGTCGGGTGCAATGTATGGGAAGTGAGTGTTTTGTGTGAAGATGACACCAAAAGATTGATCCTTCTTATCCATTTGTCCAAGGAAGAACCGAAACGCGTCGCGATCGTCGTATCCAAGTACATTCGGTTGTGCCTGAAATCCGGTGGCTGCGATTTCGTCTCTGCCGTAGGATTCCGAAAAGCCAAGATGTGGAAGGGCAGTGTTCAGATTATCAAACTTCAGGTCTCCGCCATGAACAAAGAATGTGCGATAACCTTTTCTACCGAGGATTCCCGCCAGTCCGCCGAAGCGGTTTTGAATCTGCGACGACCTTAGAATCGTCCGGCCTGCGCGATCGGGGATCCCGGCAAACATAGCGAAGAGGCCGTTGGCGCTACGGCCGCCTGTCGCAAAGAAACGACGGAAATACACACCGCGGTGGATCAATTCATTGAATTGCGGAGCAATGGAAGGATCATATCCATGGACCGCCAGGAATTTGGAGCTAAACGATTCGAGCACCACAAGGATGACTCTCGGGTGCGATACTGGCCTCGCAGAAGCAAGGGTGCGAGGCGGCATTCTTCTGAGGAGTGGATAGTCCTTTGATATCTTTCCGGCAGAAAGAAACTGAGTCATAGTTTTGATATTCTCTTCGCGGCTATAGAACGATTTAAATTCGAGAGAATCGCGCGAATCGTTTAACACTGTGAAGATGCCGTTCAGCTTGAGATTGTTGAGGTAGGGCGAATCGGTAGTCATCGCATCTGCGGTGCGAAGAGGGCTCTGTTGAAGACCGCCGCGAAGGAAGATCCCTAGCAAAACAAAGATCCCCAGAGTTGCGAAGAGCTTTCTTTTCTTGAATCTGGTTTCAAATCGGCGCGATTCATCCGAGTGAAAGCCACCCTGCTTGCGAAATACTGCGATGGCCCCCGCCAGAAAAACGAGAGGGACAAGACCGTAGAACAGTCCAGACGCTACATCTTTTTCGAATACATCACGCCACAAAGATCCGAGGTCGTTGATGTAGGCGAAGAATTCCCAGCCCAGATGTTTTTCATTCACACTGTAATTGAAAGTGGATGCGTACAGACTGATATTCAGAATAGAAAGCCAGATGATCTGCAAGGACATGAGCGCGCGTCGCGCTATGTCAATGGCTCTGCCTGCAAATTGGAACAGAATGCTTTCGATCAGGATGTAGGGACCTGACACTACGGGCAGCACTGCCAGATCAAACCTGAGTCCGGCGGCGAAAGAAACAATGACGTCCAGAATTTGTTCTTCGCCGTGAAATCTCGCGGCGAAAAAAATCCTGTGGGCTGACACGCTGGCAAGACCGATGACTGCCCAGATCAAGAGTCTGCCGTAACCCGGCATGCAGCACCATCGCCTGAAGCGACTTCCAGCGCAATTTCAATTTGCATGCGGTGCCATTTTACTTGCCCTCCGTGTCCTGGCCTCAAAATTCAGAAAATATGAAGGCCGATGTTTATGGTGTGGGCAACTCGCTGGTGGATACCCTCGCGTTTGTAGATCAGGATTTTGTTCGCGAACACGATCTGGCACCCGGATCCATGACTCTGGTAGAAGCGGAAAAACAAGCCGCGATTTTGCTCGGGCTGTCCAGGCATCAACTGGAACTGAGGTCGGGTGGATCTGCCGCAAACACTATGATAGCAGTGGCGCGAAGCGGTGGAACTTCTTTCTACACTGGTAAGGTAAGCCGTGATACGAACGGGGAATTTTACAGACAGGATTTGCTGGCAGCCGGGATTCACTTTGATGTGCATCCGGCGGCTGAGACAGATGGGCCCACTGGAACCTGCGTTGTTCTTACCACACCGGATGCAGAAAGAACCATGCTCACTCATCTAGGCGTGTCCATTCAACTGTCTGCAAATGACATCAACGAGGACAGAATCAAAGCAAGTAAGATGATCTACATCGAAGGCTATTTGTGGGCAGGGGAATCCACGAGAGCAGCCTGCATTCGCGCGGCGGAAATGGGAAGAAAGCATCAAGTCCCTGTTGCCTTCACTTTTTCTGACAGCTTTCTTGTGGCTCCTTTTCGATCTGATTTCTTTGGATTTGTAAAAGACTATTGTTCTGTTGTATTCTGCAACGCCCCCGAAGTTCGAAGTTTCAGCGAAATGGACAAGCTGGAAGACGCGGCGTTGTACGCAGGACAGATCGCAGATACAGTATTTGTAACCAATAGCGAACATGGTGCTCTGGTCGTGGAACACGGAAAAATCACAGAAGTGCCTGGCTTTAGAGTCAAAGCGATTGATACAAACGGCGCCGGGGACGCTTTTGCTGGCGGAACGTTATTCGGCCTTTGCAGGGGATATTCCAGCGCTCATTCTGCGCGCTGGGGAAATTTTCTGGCAAGTGAAATCGTTCAGATTCCTGGAGCGAGACTCACGCGAGACTACTCAAGCCAGGTGAGAACTATCATTGGCTCGCCTTGATCCGTCACGGATTTCCGTCCTACATTTAAACGCGGCTCGCACCTGGCGCGGCGGTGAACAACAAACATTATACCTGGCAGAGGGTCTGGCTAAAGCAGGCATCCGTCAGGCGATCATTGGCAGACCTGGCAGTGAACTTTCTTCGCGCGCGAGTGATAAAGGAATTGAATTCATTCCAGTGGCCATGGGAAGTGAAGCGGACTTCCTGTCCGCATTTCGCATCGCCACCATTGCGCGCGAAGGGTCGTATCGCATCCTGCATGCGCATACAGCTCACGCGCACAGTCTGGCCATTCTCGCGAGGCTCTTCTTTCGCGACCTCAGGGTCGTTGTGACCAGACGTGTAGATTTTCATATTCGCGGACTCTCCGGTTTGAAGTACCGCACTTCTCTTGTGGATCGGTTTTGCGCAATTTCGGCTAACGTTCGTGATATCATGCTTCATGATGGTGTGCCGGAAGATCGAATCCGGCTGGCTTACTCGGGAATCGATTTGAAGCGCTTCAAGAAACTCCCGTCTTCTGCTGATCTGAGGAAGGAATTTCGAATCGGTCGCGAACTTGTAGTCGGATGTGTGGGCGCACTCGTGGATCACAAAGACCAGAGAACTTTGATCAGAGCGTTTGGAAATCTGCCCGAGGCCGGAGAGAAGATTGGTCGTGGGATTATGCCGCGTGCTGTATTGATTTTAGTAGGGGATGGAAATCTGAAAGAAGAATACGAGCAAATTGCCACGGATCTGTTCGGTGTGGGCCTCAAAGCACGTGGTCACAGAATTGTTTTCGCCGGATTTCGCGCCGACATTCCTGCTTTCCTTTCTCTCTTTGATATCTTTGCCATGAGCTCAAAGGAAGAAGGGCTGGGTACTTCTGTACTCGATGCAATGGCTGCGGGACTTCCTCTTGCCGTAACAGATGGTGGAGGACTCAGAGAAATGGCAGATCCAGGGAAGGGCGCACTCGTTTCTCCTGCTCGTGATCCAGAAAGGCTGGCGGAGAATCTGACTGCACTTCTGACTCAGAAGGCTCTTCGCGACAGATTCAGCGCCCACAACAGAAGAAGAGTCAAGGATTTCAGCGTAGAAGAGATGGTGAAGGCAAACCTGGCCGTTTACAGGGAACTTGTTTGAAATTCACTGATATTTTCAGAAGAGTCAATCATCGTGTGCGCGAAGCCCGCGATCGCATGACGGAAAAGAGCAGAGAAGCCGGCGACAGGATGCGGTCTGTCATTGATACATTCAGCGATGAATGGATGGAGTCTGCGTTTCACAGATACAGACAGATGCTCGCGCCGTCTCCGGACAGTCTTCCATCTGATTTTCGCCTGCGCGAATCCAGTCTCCCCAGGCGTATTTACGAAAGATTATTTCCTGTGGATCATGTGTTCCGCATGTCCTGGAAGTATGGAGCTCCGTTTCTAGAAGATTTCATGCCCATCAGTCCGGATGCGTTTGCTGGAAGGGGTTCCTACAAGTTCGTCTATCGTTTACCCTGGAGAATGGTCCTTAAAGTTTCTAAAGAAATTCTTCCTTCAGATCCTATCTTCGGGTCTATGTATAGAGAGGTGGCCAGGAATCCCGAGCGATTCTTGAGCGCGGAGGAACTGGAACTTCTGGAGCATTTGTGTCAGAGGAAAGGCTCATCCACAAAAGAGAAGCTTCATTTCAAATTCCACAGGCTTGGCATGGAGAGATATCACTACTGGAGAGTACGCGAAGCTCTGCCGGATCTTGTTCTTCCAACCAGGTTTTTCATGGGAAAAAGATACAGAAAGCATTTCGTCACGGAAGGTTTCTCTGAAAAAGTTACGCCCATGGATAGCCAGATCATGCTACTGGGCCGCCATCTCAAAGAATTCGCGCAGGCAGTGCGCCCGGCAGATCAGAACAGCGTGGCGCGCGCTCTTTCTCCCAAGTATGATTTCACGTTCCACGGAGAGCGCTTCGGGAGGGTGAAGAAAAAAGTTCTAGTGAAGATCATGGATGACTTTAAACGCCTCATTCGATTCACTCAGGACCTTGCTCTGAATGAAAAACTGATTTATGACATTCACACGGAAAACATCATCATTACTCTGCCGGAGTTTGAGTTAAAGATATTTGACTTTCATATCTTTGATCATCATCTTTATGCTGGCGGTGGTGATTTCGAAAGGCCGGAAAGGGAACATGTAGAAGTTCTGGAACGCTTTCTAGAAAGTCTCTCTGGAATGGGCGGAGATTGATACTTGCGCCACTCAGCCGATTCTCTTTTGAATCTCTTGCAGTGAATTGACCGTAAACTTCTTGTTCTTCATCTGCTTGAGGCCGCGCACGAATGCGCGCACACCCGGGACGGTTGTGATGCAGAGAATCCCGCGACGGCTTGCTTCCTGGCGAATCAAAAATGCATCGTCTCTGGTTGTCTGCGAATAAGGAATATTGATGATGAGCTTGAGGTTCCCATTGATCATTTCATCGAGCGCACTCGGAGAGACCTGATCGCGCAACTTGTGCAGCACTTTTACATCCACACCTTTTGTTTTGAGAAACTCAGCTGTGCCTTCTGTTGCATACATCACGTAGCCCAGGTCTTTGAGGATTTTGATTTCGGTGGCCAGAGACTGCTTTGCAATGTTGTTTACGCTTACAAAGACTCCTCCAGCTTCCGGAATCTTTTCTCCCGCGCCAATCACTGCCTTTACGTATGCTTCTTCGAATGTGGGTGCAAGTCCCATGACTTCGCCCGTTGATTTCATTTCCGGGCCGAGGATTGTATCTGCACCAGGAAAGCGAAAAAATGGAATCACTACTTCTTTGACTGCCACAAATCCAGTTGTCTTGCCGGAGAGCATGGCGGGTGGGATCACTTCTGAAATCGATTTTCCCATAAGAAGCTGTGTAGCTGCCTGTGCCAGAGGAAGTCCAATGGCCTTACTTACAAATGGAACGGTGCGAGAGGCGCGGGGATTCACTTCGATGATGTAAAGGCGATTTTCCTGAATGGCCATCTGGATGTTGATGAGTCCCACCACTCCTAGCTCGAGTGCGAGCATTCTCGTGGCGGTCTTGATTTCTTCAATCATCGCAGGAGAAAGAGAAGGAGGCGGAATCACGCAGGCAGAGTCCCCTGAATGAACCCCCGCTTCTTCAATGTGTTGCAGGATTCCCGCAGTGAAAACTTCTTTGCCATCCGAAAGAGCGTCTACATCGAGTTCTTCTGCTTCCTCGAGGAATCGATCGATGAGAATTGGATGTTCAGGATTGATCTGTTCTGCTTCTTTTACGAACTTCTCAAGCCCGGCACGATCATGAACGAGTGCCATCGCACGGCCACCGAGAACGTAACTGGGGCGAACCAGGACCGGATATCCGATTCTCTCTACCACAGCTTGCGCTTCTTCTAGATTGTAGGCCATTCCATTTTCAGGCTGAAGAAGTCCAAGTTTCTTGATCATTTCGCTGAAACGATCTCTGTCCTCTGCGCGATCGATTGCATCCGGTGATGTTCCGAGGATGCGAACGCCTGCAGCTTCGAGTCCACGAGCGAGCTTGAGCGGAGTCTGTCCTCCAAACTGAACAATGACTCCGTCTGGTTTTTCTAATTCGCAGAGATGAAGCACGTCCTCCGCGGTGAGCGGTTCGAAATACAGCTTACTCGATGTGTCGTAGTCTGTGGAAACCGTTTCCGGGTTTGAGTTCACCATGATGGACTCAATTCCCATATCCTGCAGTGCGTAAGATGCATGGCAGCAGCAATAGTCGAATTCGATTCCCTGACCAATGCGGTTGGGTCCGCCGCCGAGAATGATCACCTTCTGGTTGTTAGTTGGTGCAGACTCGTTCATCTCTTCGTAGGTGGAGTATAAATATGGCGTGTGCGCTTCGAATTCACCGGCGCATGTATCTACTCTTTTATAAACTGGAACGATCTTAGAAGATTTTCTGTACGCGATGACTTTTGCTTCCGCGTCTTTGATGAGTGGAATGATCTTCGCTCTGATTTTGTGTGCTGGCTCAGTGGATGTGAGCTCCTTTGCAACTTGATCCTGGATTTTGAGGAAACCAAGCTGGCGGTCTGAAAACCCGGCCTGTTTCATTCTATAGAATAGATCTGCGTATTCAGCGCTCGACTCAGCCGTCTTTGTAAACTCTTCTTCCATATCCAGAAGTTCTTCGAACTGGTGGAGGAACCAGGGATCAATGGCTGTGAGTTTGTAGATCTCTTCTGATGTGAATCCAGATCCCGGCTTGCGCCTTTCTAGCTGCAATGCCATCTTGACGTAGTAAATTCTTTCTGGATTGGGGCGGACCATGTTGGACCGAAGGAATTCAATGAATTCACCGTGTCCCTTTTGCTCGAGCTCCCGTTTCAGTAACAGCTCAGTCAGGTTTCCGTCCGATCCAAAACCATGTCTGTCCGTTTCAAGCGATCGGAATGCTTTCTGGAAGGATTCTTTGAACGTTCTGCCCAGGGCCATAGTTTCGCCCACGGACTTCATCATACTTCCGAGAGTAGTGTTTGAGCCCGGAAACTTTTCAAAAGCAAAGCGCGGGATTTTAGTAACTACGTAGTCAATCGTGGGCTCAAAGCTTGCCGGAGTGATCTTTGTAATGTCATTTGGGATTTCGTCGAGAGTGTAGCCTACTGCAAGGAGTGCTGCGATCTTCGCGATAGGAAAGCCGGTTGCTTTGGATGCAAGCGCACTCGAACGCGATACGCGCGGATTCATTTCGATGATGGTCATTTCGCCGTCTTTCGGATTCACGGCAAATTGAATGTTGGATCCGCCTGTCTCTACGCCAATCTCTCGAATGATCTTGAGCGCTGCATCTCGCATGACCTGGTATTGCATGTCCGTCAGAGTTTGCTGCGGCGCGATTGTGATAGAATCGCCAGTGTGCACACCCATCGGATCCAGGTTTTCAATGGAGCAAATGATTACGACGTTATCCGCCTTATCTCGCATCACTTCCAGTTCGTATTCTTTCCAGCCGAGAATACTTTGCTCTACTAGAATTTGATGAACAGGACTTGCATTGAGCCCGCCCTGGCAGATGCTTTCGAATTCCGCTTCCGTAAAAGCGATTCCACCACCGGTTCCGCCCATGGTGAAGCTCGGGCGAATGATCAGGGGAAGCCCCATCTTTTGTTTGAAGTCCCTGGCAGTCTGCATGGTTTCGCAGGTAACGCTGAGCGGAACCTTCAGACCGATCCGGATCATTGCTTTTTTGAATTCTTCTCTGTCTTCTGCGCGGTGGATCGCTTCCGCATTGGCGCCGATCATTTCAACGCCCATCTTTTGCAAGAAGCCTGATTTCCAGAGGTTCATGGCCAGATTGAGTGCGGTCTGTCCACCGACGGTGGGAAGAATTGCGTCTGGCCTCTCTTTCTCGATGATTTGCATCAGGAATTCAGGAGTCAGAGGTTCGAGATAGGTTGCGTCTGCGAGGCCGGGATCCGTCATGATGGTCGCCGGATTAGAGTTCACCAGGATGGTGCGATAGCCTTCTTTCCTCAGGACCTTGCAGGCCTGGGTGCCACTGTAATCAAACTCGCAGGCCTGCCCAATGATGATTGGGCCACTGCCTGGAATCAATATGCTTCGCAAGTCAGTTCGGCGTGGCATGGCAAACGCTGACAGAATTTTGCCAGGGCCTATGGTGCCAACTGGAATTTCAAAGTTTCAACGGCAGATGTCGCTTCTAAAGTCGTAGGCACACATGTATGGCACCGGATCCGTTCGCCTTTGATCGCCCACCCAGACTTCGTAGTGCAAATGGCTTCCTGTGACTCTCCCGGTTCGTCCCATCTGGCCTATGACCTGACCACGTCTTACGATTTCTCCGGGGCGAACCAGGATTCGCTGTAGATGCGAATACGTTGAATAATAGGCACTTCCGTGTTTTACTACGATGCGATTTCCATATCCCATGTCGTATCCGGTGCTCTGCACTTCTCCAGTTCCTGTGGCGCGCACTGGAGTACCGTCGGGGCCTGCGATGTCCTGGCCTGCATGCATTTCCAGGGCCGCGTTTGTGAATGGATCCACTCTCATTCCAAATCCGGACGTGTCGCGAAGTGCGAGCATTTCTTTTTCAGTGAAAGGTCTTCCCATGGGCATCGCAGAGTAGAGTCCGATCCCCTGGCCTACGAGTCTTTCCACTGTGCTGAGCGCGCGCACCTGATCAGAGAATGCGTATGTCAGTCTTTTGAGGGAGTATACGGGGGGCAGAAAGTTTCTTCCCGCACCCAGTTTTGATTTTTGAATGATTTCCTGTTCCAGTTGATTGTTTGCACGCGAATAGGAGGAACTGATTTCAGGAAGCTCCTGAATTTCTTCGTCCGGCACACCTGTGAGGCTTGCGATCTCTTTGAGATTGGAATAAAGAGTTTCGTTTAGTTCTCCGAGATCTCCGGAAATTTCTTTGAGAGTCATGGCTCCGCGAAAATTCAAACCATACTGACTGCGGAGTCTATCTGCATCGAGCTCCTTCTGTGCTTTTCTATAGAAACCATAGAAGGAAAGTCCCACGACGAGGAAGAGAATGCCCAGCAAAAAGAAAATCATCTGGTAGTTGAGCTGCAGACTGAATATCTTTTCCTGGCCGTGCGGAATGAGCATGATGGTCAGACGTTCCTGGCCCTTCTGACGCGCCTTTTCTATAGAGGAATCGAGTCCCTTCTGGACGAGCCTTCCAATTGCGCCCTTTTTCTCCGCCACATCTCTATCATGGTTGAGGTTCGATTCTGTCAAATACGATCCTCTTCGATTTGACCGGCAGTGCGATAGAGACAGATCTGGTCCATGGCCAGCAAAGAGAAATCAAACGCGCAAAAGAAACCACAGCAGGCGCCCAAACCTGCACCTGAGGCTGC
>Ga0268298_10003081_pt1 | contig 17389 bp, 15 predicted proteins | sample WWTPWeurt_MetaG_FD_194462 | JGI IMG/M metagenome (GOLD analysis project Ga0268298, IMG submission 194462) | Activated sludge microbial communities from WWTP in Nijmegen, Gelderland, Netherland - WWTP Weurt | ecosystem: Engineered > WWTP > Aerobic digester > Activated sludge | place...
GCCGCCATGGGCATGGAAGGAGCAAGCATGACCTTTTTCCGGTTCTTCCAGTTCAAAGTTGAGGGCCTGTACCTGCGACTCGATTTGCTTCTTAGTAATCAGGTTGTTGTCGAATTCAACCACCAGGCGTTCGGAAGCATAGGCCACATTGGCCTGCAGCACGCCTCTGGTTCGATTGAGAGCGTATTCAATCATGTAGGCGCACTGTGCGGAGTCCATGCCTCTAATGAACCAGCTTGCCGCCCGGTAGCGTTTGTTGATGTCGGCACCGGCGCCGTGAGCCAGGTTCAGGATCTGAGAAAGTTGTACCTTCTCGGGATCGTAGTGTATGCAAAGCTCGGTGCGGTCCGAGTCTTTTCTTACGTGTACATCGTCGATTCCATGCTTCTCTTCCAGCAGTTTCTCAAGTTTTTCGAAGCGACCGATCTCGTCAGTCTCTCCGGGCAGGATTAGATCTAGATTGAGCTGACAGGCGGTGCCGCCGTTTTCAGCTTCTCGCATGCCGACCCGTTCATCTTTCGGCTTCTCATGATGGTGATGGTGACCGCAGCCGTGGTGGCTGTGATCGTGACCGCAGGAGCCGTGGTCGTGATCATGTTCGTGGTCATGGCTGTGATCGTGACCGCAGGAGCCATGGTCGTGATCATGTTCGTGGTCATGGCTGTGATCGTGACCGCAGGAACCGTGGTCGTGATCATGTTCGTGGTCATGGCTGTGATCGTGACCGCAGGAGCCGTGGTCATGATCATGTTCGTGGTCGTGCTTGTGTTCCTGATTGGAACTGGACTTGCCCAACTGGATGCTTACTGGTATCGATTTGACTGCCGTCTCTTCGGCCTTGGGTTCATGCTTGTGTTCGTGCTCATGGTCATGTCCGCAGCATTCGTGTTTATGTTCATGTTCATGTTCATGCTTGTGTTCGTGCTCATGGTCATGGTCAATTCCACAGCATTCATGTTCATGTTCATGCTTGTGTTCGTGCTCATGGTCATGGTCATGTCCGCAGCATTCGTGTTCATGTTCATGCTTGTGTTCGTGCTCATGGTCATGTCCGCAGCATTCGTGTTCATGTTCATGCTCATGGTCATGTCCACAGCATTCGTGTTCATGTTCATGCTTGTGTTCAGCTTTGTGTGCGGCGTCTTCTTTTGCTTCTTCGCTTGCCATGATTGCCTTCTTCGGGTCTATTAATTGTGTCAGGGGCACCGGTTGGTATGCCGGTGCCCCTGCTGTATCAGTGAGAGTGCCCGTGTCCACTGCCGCCGGCTGCGGGCATGTTGTGGTCGTCGTCATCATCATCATCGTCATCATGATGGTCCTCGTCAGGAATTACCTGCGGGAACTTGGTTCCGCCTACTTCCAGGGTGAAGCTCTTGCAACCGGGCGGCACATCGAATTCTAAAACCGCCGGAAGCCTGGATTCATAGCGTTTGATCACATTTTCTTTGTCGTCGTAAATGACACCGCCGGAGGCTACGGTCATGGTTTCGTCCACAAGCACCGCTACCAGCTCAGCCATTTCCTCCATTCTGTCGGCGATGCGGTGGCACCAGAGATGCCCCACGCCCGGATACTCTTCATGACAGATTTTTTCCATCTGAGTCTCATCTACCTGGTCGCCAACGCCGACGAGCACAAAATTGAGGCGAGGCAGGCGACCTGAGGAAATTTCCTTGGCTACTTGTTCAGAGTAGGCGCGCACGTCATTGGCATCGTAGAGTTGGCTGTCCGTAATAATTACTGCCAGTCCGCGCCTGGCACCGGCTTCTGCCTGTTTGCGGATATAAGCCACATAATCTCGCAGTACAGGCAGCATGACAGTGCCTTTGCCGTAGAACTGCGGACCGGGAAATTTGTAAGTTTGTGCCTGGGCTCCCGTTAAGTCGCCCACGACCTCAATTTGCGAGCCGTCGCCGGTGGCCCAGTAAGCTACCCTGAGCACACTGTCTCTATCTTTGTTGGCCAGGTATTCCAGCATCCAGCGCATTTGCGGCTCGACCTGATTCTTGACGGGACCTAATTTGGCCAGGATGCCGCGGGGACCGTATTCATCTTCCATGCTGGCTGAGCCATCCATATATAAGGCTACGTCAAGACCTTCGACGGTGGGATCGTGCAGGAGGGTTGCCAGAATGTGACCACCCTTGTTATGGACGTCTGAGAAGGGTTTGGAAATCACTTCATGTTTATGTGCCATTTCAACCTCTAATGGAACTCTGGGTATTTGAAAACCGATTGGCATGCCTTTTTGGGTGGTAAGACCGGGTTTCCGCCGGAAACCCGGTCTCTTGGCTCTATAGTGCCGTGACGCTCAGCTTAGTGGTGATCGTCGTCGTCGTCATCGTCCTCGGGAATGGGCTGGGTGTAGCGCTGACCGTTGATTTCCAGGGTGAAACTCTTGGCGCCTTCGGGAATCTGGAATTCCAGTACAGCCGGTAGGCGGGATTCATAGAGCTTCAACACTTTGCCCTTGTCATCGACGATACGGCCGCCGCCGGCCACAGTCATTGATTCGTCAACTAAAACAGCCACGAGTTCGGCAACTTCATTAATTTCCTCCGCGATTCTATGACACCACAGGTGTCCTATACCCGGATACTCCTCGTGACAAATCTCTTCCATCTGTTCTTCGTTGACACCCTCGCCTACGCCGACCAGAATAAAGTTGATTTTTGGAAGGCTGCCTTTCTGCATTTCCTTGGCGATTTCATTGCAGTAGCGCTTGACGTCGTCTTCGTCGTGAATTTCTCCGTCGGTAACGAAGACGGCGCAGCCCCGCCTGGCGCCCAGGTGCATTTGTTTACGCAGGTAGTTGACGTAATCTTTTAATGCCGGAGCCAGATTGGTCGATTTGCCCTGGAAATTGGGTCCGGGGAACTTATAGCTCTGTACGTCGGTGCCTTTCAGCTCGCCCACCAACTCGATATCCTTGCCGCTGGCGCCGCAGGCCCAGTAAGCCACGCGCAGGAGGCCGTTTCTGTCCTTGGTGGCCAGATACTCCAATATCCATTGAACCTGCGGTTCCACGTTATTGGGCAAATTTACTTCATTGCGCCCAAAGAACCAGTCAATCAGATTGTTGTACTTCTTCTTGTAGGCATAATCGCCGCTCATACTGGCTGAGCCGTCCATGTAGATGGCCATGTCCAGGCCTTCCACGGTGGGGTCGTGAAGAAGAGTGGCCCGCACATGCCCGTGTTCTACGTGCAGGTCGGAGAAGGGTTCTACTGGTCTTTCGTGTTTGTGTCCCATTTTCTTGCCTCTGTTTCGTGGGGTTATTCGAAGTCTTTCATCCAATCGGGCTTTTTAGTTTTATCGCTCGGGTTTCCTGTTTTTTTCTCTTCCGGAGGAGGTTTGACCGGTTTGTCGGCTTTTGCATCGCCGGCTTCCGAGAAATCTTCCATCCAGGTGGGCTTTTGCCGCTTGTTGTTAAATTCTGCGTAGGATGTGTTGGAGGTATAGCTGAAGGTTTGTCCTTTGTATGGATTGTTCGTGAGTTCAGCTTTGCCTTGTTGCAAGTTTGACTGGGTGAGTTTGCTCCAGCCCTCTTGCTCATTGTTCTTATGTTTGTTGATGAAGTCTTGCATCCAGGGTGGGGGCTGATTGCTGTAAGCGGCACTGCCAGTGGTACTGGGGGCGGTGCTGCGTGCTCTTGCGGGCTGCATATCCGTTTGATTGGGGATCTTTATCTCTCTTGGTTTGAGAGCCGCCGTGCCCTTGGCTCTCATGCGCACTTCTCTGGAGGCTGTTTGAATTTTGCTGCGCATTATCTTGGTGCGCTCGGGGGGCCAGCCGGGCAGAGAATGCATAACCTGATTGGCGAGAGAGATGAAATCTTCGAGACTGCCTTGCTCCGGCAGGGTTAGTTTTTCCTGTTGACCGGAGCCGAAGACCGATTGCAGGAAGCCCTGAAAGCCGCCGGTCATGTTGGGTTTGCGTACCGCCGTATCGCCTTTGATGATATAACCCTGGGCTTCCAGCTCTTGCTCTACTGTGAGCCGGTTTGGCACCGGCAGGCGCATTTTGCGCAGCGGCACCTTGATATTTTCTTTCTCCAGGTCTTCTTTAATACCGCTCAAAATATCAAACAAGTACTGGCTCACCAGCAGCTCGTTGCCGGCGCCGTACGACATCATATCCGGTGGCATTAGCGGATAGGCGAAAATGATACCGGCGCCGCGAATGGTTTCTTCGTCCCGATCTCCCGGTAAGACCAGATGGTGAATGCTTGTGGTGCTGCCTACATCGGCTCCGGCTCCGGAGGCTTTGAAACGGTATTTGGCTCCCTGTACCAGAGCCTCCAGCAAATCGGCGCGGGTGACGGTCAGTTGCCCTTCCACGCAAATGGCATTGCTGCCGCCGGCAGCCGGGTAAGAGCCGAAGAGGGTGCCGTAGAGGTAGATAGGGTCATTGAGACCGGGAGCACCGGGGGCCTGCTCCATAAGTTGAATGTTAAAGAGATAAAAGTCGATAGTTTCTACAAGTCTAATGTTGCCCTCGCAGGCCACTTCCGAGAACGCTATCTGGGACTGAATATCTTCACTGAGGGTGCCGACCTGGTCGCCGCTGGTGGCCCGGAGAAGTCCGGCGGCATCGGTGGACACTATCCATTCTTGCTCTTGCAGGTGTCTGCCGCCTGCAAAGAAGTTGTCGAGAGCGTACAGCGGGATGAAGTCTTCAGCACGATTGAAAGCCGGCTGATAGTCCGAGCGCGCGACGAAATAACGTGGCAGGTTGAGCTTGGTCATTAAGCTTTCTTTTGGACGGGTTAAAACACCAGATTGAAAGCCCTTTACCATCACTTTGCAGGCGCTGGGCAGGGTCGCTTGGAGAGCGCGGGATCTCTCAGAATCAGGCAGTATACAGATCTTGACTAGTATTTACAACGTTTAATGTCGGTAAGAAACTAAGTGTTGAGCTTATTTCGGGCAAGTTCTACACGATAGAGTCAGATGCTGTTATAGTGTCATTCTTAAGGTGAGTTCCCCGGAGGCAAAATTCGGTATGAGTTATGACGTCTACATTTTTGCGAAGTCCAGCAAAAAGGCGTTGACTAGAGAGTCGTTCAACAAGTATTTCGCCGACAGAGCCCACTTTGAATGCGAAGAAAATGATGCGTATTACCACAACCAGTACACTGGTGTGCAGTTTTCATTTTCTTTCTTCGGTAGTGCGGAAGAGGACGTTAAATCCTTTGATAAGGATGACCCGACAGCCCCGCCCTATCCGCACATTGTCTTTTCTCTCAATTACAGACGCCCTTCTTTCTTTGCGGAAGAGTCTGAAATCGAACTGAGCGCCTGCGTCAAACATTTTGCCGCCCTGGTGCAAGACCCGCAGTACAGCGAAGAACCCAGCATGGAGTACGATCCCGAGGTCTTCATTTCCAACTGGAAGCAGTCCAATGAGTTGGTTATCCGGCAGTTCCTGGCTAAAGCCGAAGCAATAGATACCATGCCTACCGCCGTTCTCGAAAGCGATTGGCAATGGAATAAGGACTGCCCCAAGCTGGCCAAGAAGTTTGAGGGTGTTCACGTTGCTCCCGTGATTTATGTTCGTTATCAAGGGCAAGTGCGTCGCGCCGCCATCTGGACCGACGGTCTGCCCATTCTGATTCCTTATGTAGACGGTGTGGTCGTAGTTCGTGACGGTATTAAAAAGCGTACGGAAGAGTCGCCGGAAGCCGAGCCGGATTCCGCCTATGTGCCTTTCAAAGACATCAGCTCTCTTCTGAAAGATTGCCCGCGCGGACAGGGACCGACCCAGTACATTGAAGTGTCCTACAAACGACCTTCGCGCTTTATCCAGGATTACCTGGCCAATAAGCCGGCGGCAAACAAAGCCGATTTGAAGATCTTGACCGTAGAGCAGATTCTCCCCCGGGAGACTGTCGGAGCTCGCTAGTCGAGTTTCCCAGGTCCAGATATAACCAGATAGATTGAACCGGCAGGCGAGAGCTTGCCGGTTTCTTTTTGCCCGATTGTGGTGTTATCGGCAGTGGCGTAGGGGCGGCTTTTGAAAAGGTCTTCTGTGGGTAGAATAAAAGAAGCAGGAACTTGACCCGAGACAAAGTCCTTGGAGGTCTGGAAGTTGCAGCCTTCGGAAATTCTTCTCAGCCTGGTCGGAAGGGATGACGCCGGACGTCCTCAACTCTCAGGTTTCGATCTCATCACTAATATTGCCCTGCGCCATGTTGCTGACCAGGCCTTCAGAAGCGGTCGGCCTTGTGGGGTCTTAGATCTCTTACTTTCTTTGTATTCGGTGCTGCCTGCGGAACAGGCTGACCTGGTCTGGTCCCATGGCTATGATGAGCAGAAATTGAGGCGATTGATAAACCAGTCTGAGCCTGGCACGAGCGCTCAGGCTGAAAGCGCTGAATTGAATTTCCCATACTGTTTCGATGACGATGTTTGCCTCTGTCTTTTGGGTGCACGAGGTATCGCCGCCAGGGTAGGTGCCGTCCTCGCGGGCGGCGAACATTTGCTTCTGGCTTTAGTGAGCACCGGCAATGCCAGGGTCCTGGACCAAATTGGGCAAGGGCTCAATCTATCCACGTTGAGCAGCGCCCTGTTCGAGCGCCTGACTTTACCTGAGGCAAACATTGAGGAGGATGAACCGAACCTCGTGTCAGGGCCTGCGAGCCTTTCGCAGGGCATTGCGCGTCTGGTCGAATCTTTCTCGAACGAGCTTTATAGAGCCTGCCGGGAAGCTGAAGCATCCGCCCTGGCGGCCTGTGCCGGGCAAGTGGAGGTTTCTCACCTGGTAGGACGGCTCTTTGCGGCAAGCTCCATCGGTCTGCCCAGTAGCGACGAAACAGGAGACGAGCCCTGCCTCTTGGCTGCTCAGGAGCTGGCCTGGAGCGAATCTTTGCTGTCTCGGCTGGCGGCGGTGAGAGATTCTTGTTTGGCCGAGAATCGGCTTGTGGAGGTGCTCGATGTACTGAGCGAACTTATTGCAGACCAAGAACTGTCCGTGTCTCTGGATTTGCCGGTTCTCCTTCCCGGCTGTGCTGCAGCCAGCGTTCTTTTGCAGCGTTTGCGCACCAACCAGGATCTGAATGCAATCAGTGAGGAACTCTCACTGGTTTATGACCAGGAGCAGCCGTTCAGCCGTTCCCCTGGCAATGTGCATCTTTTCTCAAGGCCGATCATTCTTGCCGCCTTTGGAGAGGAGACTCTTAAGGATTGGCTTCACGCCGAGTGGCAGGCAAAGTCTTTCGACCTGCCCTGTGTTTACGATGATGTGCTTTTGTCTTCTTTGTTAAGGCATGGGGCGAGAGGTTTCACTGCCCTGTTTGGAAAGCTTGGTGTGGATGAGCGCTCGCTCTATAGCGAACTCAGGAGTCTTCGTCGCGGGACGCATGGGCGGAGTGATTCGTTCGCCTCATCTCGCCTCTCTGCTGCCAGTATCTGCAGCTCAGCCTATGGTGCTTCCCTGGTGAGTGGTAGTGCCGTGGTGGAACCCAGGCATTTGCTCTACGCCATCTTGAGTGCTCTTGATTCCTTTTCGCTCCGACTGATGCGCAGTTTAGGCGCCCATGTGGATAATTTGTATTTCTACGGACAGATTGAGCATCTCGTTAGTAGCAGCCCCGGAACTGATTGCGAGAGTTTTGTGGAACTGCCGAATACTCCTCCGGTGCCTGGTCATCAGTCGAAGCCCGGTTCTGACTGGTTGGAGGAATTTCACGGCTGGAAGGATGAGCGGCCTTACCCGCGCTTTAGTGATCCGGCCTGGTCCGTCATCACTAGCGCCATAGCCAGGGCCAAGGCTGATAGAAGCTGGGTGGCCTGTAGCGGCGATCTCCTGGAGTCCATCATTGCTACCGATCTAGAACTGGTCGGTTTCCTTTCGGTGTACGGCAATTATTCGGCTGAAAAAGTTAGAAGCAGTCTTCCTTCTACCTGTCTTTCCTCGGCAAGCGAAAATGCCAGTTCGGTGAGCATGCAGGTCAGTGCGGCGGTGAGGAGGGTGCTATTGCGAGCCACTGTTTGCGCCGGAGGTGCGCAGGTGGAATCGAAGCACATATTATATGCCTTGCTTTCGAGTGCTGATTCTAATCAAGTTACCAGGGGACTGGCCCGGGTCGGATTGAACCGCTGGAAATTAGCTTACAATCTCCATCGCACCATGTGTCGAGCGGCTACCGCTCCTCAAAACTAATCTTGGTAATGGCGTCATATTCGTACTTGCCGCTCTCGAAGCGGGGCATGTGCGGTTCGCCGCCCCTATCTTGAATCCATATGGCGGCATTCTGAAAGGATGAATTGTTCTGGATATGGGTTGCCGGAATGAAAAAATAGTCCCGGTCTCTTACAGGATCCACTTCCACCCAGCCGATTCCAGGAAAGTAAACTTCTCCCCAGGTATGACTATAGGGAAAATTCTCCGTTGTTTTGCCCATGGATTTTATCGTGGCTGCATCGGTTAGAGCCAGTCCCCATGCCACTCTCCATGGTACACCGCCGGCCAGGCATAAATGGTTGAAGACTGTGGCGATATGCCCGCAGTGGCCCCGCTTGTTCTTCATTATGGAAGCGCAATCGCTGGCTTCATAGCCTACTGAGTCGTCATAGGTGATATTGCCGCGAATCCAGTCGCAGACTTTTTTGACGTAGTTGATGGGGTCGCTGCCTTGCTTCAAAGAAGCGGCCAGTGTTTTAAGTTGGGGATGTACCTTAATAGTTTTGTCTACGCAGGCGAAGTCTTGTGCTTTGTAGTTAGCAAAGGAGCAGTTGGAGTAGTTTGGGTCGAAGCGACGGTCTGCTGAAAATAATTCGAAGTCGGTCTGGAACACCAGCTCCTTTTGGCGGGCGGGTGCATTTTCTTCGTAATACAGGTGACCGCTGCGTTTGTCCGCCTCCAACTCAAATTTGCCGGTGCGCGGAGTGTAGCCCAGGCCGGTCACCGGCGGCTGCCGGTAAACCCGCCCCCAGGGCTTCAAGACCGGCAGGGCGTGCCAGACGCGCACTTGTTCGGAAGAAGCTTTGGGTTTTAAGGTTGTCTTGACATGCACCAGGTAGCGGTGTTGGTTTGCCGTGCTGACGCCGCGGGGTAGGGTGGTACCCTCTCCGCTCTGTGTGTTTGCAGCCGTAGTTGTGATGGTGGTGGCGCCGGCCAGGGCAACGGCGAATTTCAAGAGTTTCGACATGGGCATCCTGGAGTGAGGCTTCTGTTGTACCGGTCTCTATATTTTACGACAGGCCCCTTACTTACTCACGGTTCTGCATACTTCCTGAACATACGACAAATTGCAATCTTGCCCATGTTTTGCCGCCTTCACCGTTATGCCGTTATCATTAAGCTAAGCAAGTCAGGGTGATGATGGAAAAGCCGCTACTAATTCTGGATCTGGATGAAACCCTCATACATGGGCTGAAGGAACCGCTGGAGATTGATTTTGATATGCTCCTCGGTCCATATTTCATCTACTTCCGCCCCTTTGCCGTTGACTTCCTCCGGTCTCAGTCGGAGCGCTATCAACTGGGTTTCTGGTCTTCCGCCACCATTTCTTACGTCGGTCCGATTTGTCGGCAACTCATGAAAGGAAATCCCGATCCCTTGTTTGTCTGGGACCGGGAGCGCTGTACGGAGCGATTTGATCACTTCCAGCAGGAGACCTACTACGCTAAGGATCTGCGCAAGGTTGAGCGCAACGGCTTGAATCTTGCCAGGGTTTTGATCGTAGATGACGAATTGCGCAAAGTGAAGGGACACTACGGCAACGCCCTTCTCGTCAAGGCCTTTCGCGGGGAAGAAGCTGATGATGAGCTGGTCTTATTGGATCAGTATTTACTGGGAATTTTGCCTGAGCCTGATTTTCGCAAGCTTGATAAAAGCAACTGGCGTTCTAGCTTGAATGTGATGCCGCCTTCATAGAGACATGCACTTTGGCTCCCTGTTTGTAGGTAATCGTTTCTATATTGCCGTTTTCATAAATTGAAATGACTTTTTGCGAGCCGTTTTCGTAGTCTTCAATGATGGTGCGCTTGAGACCGGGCAGGGGCGATTTCTTCAGTTCAGTAGTTTCTCTCTTCATAAGCCCGTTACTTGTGGAAAGGGGCTTTTCCGTGACTATGCGTCCCCAGTTTCCGCTTACTGTTTCCACCGTTGTGCCGTCGGCGCGCAGATTGACACTGACTCTGTCGCTTTTACCCTCTTCCTCTTTTAGATCCTGAGCTTGAGCCGGTTTGTAAGGCTCGGCTCGAAGGATTTCGTCCATATAGCTGGTTCCCGCCGTCTTTTCTTCGATGATCGGGGCGGCCTGTGCCTGCTTTATGACCAGGAGGCTTAAGGCGGCTGCTAGTACGGCGGCATTCTTGAGGGCGGACATTGTTTTCTTTTCTCCCTGGGTAACGTGAGACTCAACCCGAAGGAGTGGGAAATTAGGAGGCTCGAAAAAGTTGTCTTGCCAAGGGGGGGGCGGCCAAATCTGGCGCCATGCCTGTGCGCCTGAGAGCTGAAGTAGTAGAATGCCAGAGGTTGGAGGTGTCATGAGTCTTGGTTTGTATCTAAAAGGCAGGTTTTCCCCTAAAAAAAAGGATGGGGAAGATGTTCCTTTACCAGTTTTCGATCGCGGCAAGCTGGAAGAATTTGAACGGTGGATCTCCAACGTTGCCTTTGATGAGATGGAATGGTCCCAGTGGACTGAGGACGATGAAGGCAATCCCTGTCTGATGCTTTTGTTGCATCCGGGGGCCGAACCGATAATGCTTTCCCCCCTGGCTGATGATGAGCTTCTGGTTGCTGCTGCCACTTCCTCGGCTGGACCTGGCTATCACATCTTTATTTGTGACCTTTTGCGGAAGCTGGGACAGTTTTACGGTTTAGACTGGTACGCCGAAGAAGAATCCGAGTGCCTGGATGAAACAGGCTATTTTGAGACCGGCGACAAAGCCCGGCTTTACGAAGAGTTCAATCGCTGGATGGGGGCTCTCAGTAAACGCGTGGTGGAGCTTTCCAAGGAAGGTGCCAAGTTCCACCTGGCCATGCCTTTCGATGGTCATCAGTTTGATGTGACCGAGCCCATTTTGACCCAGCTCGGACCCCGTGACATGCGCTGGTTGCAGGCTGTCATAAAAGAACCCTCCCTGGGGCGCGATATCTTTCCCTGGTGGGAAGACGGCCATGGTGCCGAATATCACCTGGGCCGGGCCCTTTGCTATATGTGGAATTCCCTGCGCTGGCGCGAGCCGCTCACGGAGACGGAAGCGGAATTGTTGGAGACGATTTTGCGTCATCTTGACAGTGCCTATTCTCTTGATCCGGATCTAGAGTTTCCCTGGCGGGAATGGTCGCAAATCATAGATTTTCTGGGCACTAATTATGAGCTTACCGACTTCGTTGAAGAAATGGCCGACAAGTCCGATCTGGCTTTCGGTCGGCTTTCCCTGGTGGGCTACAGGCGTTTTGATGTACGCAAGAACCTGGGCGGCGGCTGGTCGGTTGCAATTCCCGGTACCTTTGTGGAAGAGCTGGAAGAAGGTCAGACTTTCCTGGCTTACGATGAAACTCGAAATGTGAGGGTAACCTGCATGTCGGCTACCGACTCGAGCGGCAACACCCTTGATGCTGCCGAGATTCTGCGCAAAATAAGGGTCATTGATGATCCCATCAGCTATGAAAAGGGCAAAGTGCTGGGGCGGGCCTTCTTTGAAAAGATTGAAGAAGAGGACGCTACTTTCTGGATGCTGCGCGGCGTGTCGGCGGCGTCCGGTACTTTTGCCCAGGTCACCATTTGTTTCGAAGAGGAAGAGGAGCAGCCCTGGGCCCTTTCTATCTGGCGTTCTCTTGATCACCGCTCCAGTCACGAAATCTAGAGTCCGGCTTACGCCCCGTCAAGAATAAGTTGACCGGATAAGTGGAAATCACCAGCTACCACTCCCCCTGCCACCATGGGAATGTCGAGGGTGGCTGCGTCTATGCACACATCAAATTGGACTTTACCGACCGTCACCAGCGCCCATTGAAAGTAGTAGTGCGTAAAGGGATTCTCGAAAACCTGGGTGCGCTCCACCACGCCGCAGATATAGGCTTCCGGTAGATAGGCCGGAGTGGCACCGGCATTGGCTGCCGAGCCTATTACGGAGCCCACCGGGCAGATTTTGTCTTGCTTATAGTTGTATTCCTCTACGGAGTTATAGAGGCTTACCTCTCTGGCGGCAGCCGCCAACTGAACCGTGACGTTGCAGGGTATTTCCACAAAGTTGTAGTAAGCAAAATTTGGACATTCGAAAATGATTGTATATTCCCCGGGGGGACCGAAACCAGGTGTATTGCCGTTCGGATTCATCCAGGCCAGGTAGCGCCCGTCAAGAGGCTTGTTGTTGTACTTGATGCGCTGAGCCAGAAGCACGGCGTTGCGCGAATCGCCCTCGAAGTGAGGACAGATGGAATAGGGACGGTTCTCTTCGTCGAGCTTGGCCCAGAGCTGTGACCGGGTGCCGGTCTTGAGCACCATATAGCTGCCCAGAGCGGTGCCCACACGCTCGCCCCGCTGCGCCACAACGGAAGCTAGTTGCATGGCTTCTTCCGTGCTAAAAACCTTAAAGCCGACACTGGCAAGAGGGGTGGTCATGTTCGCGGTCCTGATTAAAACAGAAGCATGGTCTCAGGCAGATTAGCACATTTGCTGCCGCATTTATGGACTAAGTTGCCCAACTTCCCGGCGATAGACTTGCTTCTCGGACCCTTTCTATATTAATCTTAACGCAGCGTTACTTCCAGACCAGTGCAATCGTAAACCGGAGAGCCCAGTGACTCATCGCAAGACAATTCGTAAATCGATTCGGACTACGATGACGATACCATATACGGTGGCGGGGATGGACCCCGAGGCGCTCACCTTCGACCCTGAGGCTTCCCAGTCTGAGATAACACTTGTCTGTTATGACGGCGAAAAACTTCTAGAAGAACACAATGTGGAAATGACCAGGGTCGTATCCCAGCTTGAAAAGTGGCCCGTGGTCTGGGTGAATGTGGAGGGGCTGGGCAGCTCCAAGAAGATCAAGTGGCTTGGCGACTTGTTCAAGATCCACCCCCTGGCTCTGGAAGACATTGTTACCGTGCACCAGCGGGCCAAGTATGAAACCTTCGATGACTGTTGCTTCTTTATCGCCCATATGATGGAAGCTAAAGGCGAGCTTATGCAGGAGCAAGTCAGCCTCTATTTCAATAAGAATGTGGTACTGACCTTTCAGGAAGGCCCCATTGATGCCACCAAGCCTGTCTTGGAGCGCATCAGAAAGGCGCAGGGGCGGCTGCGCTCCTCCGGTGCCGACTATCTGGCCTATGCCATCATTGACAGTATCATCGACTTGTATTTTCCGGTGCTGGAATATTTTGGTGAAAAGCTCGAAAATCTTGAGGATGCCATTCTCGATCACCCTGACAAGAAGACCGTAAGTTCTTTGCACATGATCAAGAGAGAACTGCTTACCATGCGCCGGGCCCTCTTCCCTTTGCGCGAGGCTTTGAGTTCAATGATGCGCTCCAGCCCTGCTTTCTTTACACCCGATACGCTCTTGCACTTGCGCGACAGCCATGATCACGTCGTGCAGATTACTGACTTTATCGATACTTACCGTGAACTTTGTTCCGATCTGATGGATGTGTATCTATCAAGCATGTCGAACCGGCTGTCGGAAGTCATGAAAGTTCTTACCGTCATTACCACTATTTGTGCGCCACCGACCTTGGTGGCAGGTATCTATGGTATGAACTTCAATCCCGATAGTTCGCCGTATAACATGCCCGAACTGAACTGGTATTTCGGATATCCTCTGGCTCTGGTCTTGATGGTGGCATTGTCGGCAGCACTCTTTATGTTCATCTTGAAGCCGCTCAAGCAATTGGAAGGTTCCACCATTATTCCGTCGAATGTTCCGTCGAATGTTCCGCCGCCGGCTCAGTCGGACAAGGCTAATGGCAATGGCGCAAGCTAGCTTGCCGTCCCCGCCTTGCGGCGATGGTGCTATTTTTGATAAAAGCGGTCGCTATCGCTATTTGCTCTGGCGAAATCTTTCCGGCACAGGTACAAACGTCCTCTCCATCATCATGCTCAATCCATCCCTGGCTGATGCCGATTCTGATGATCCGACTATTGCCAGTTGTGTGCGCCTCACTCGCAACAATGGTTATGACGGCTTGATAGTAGCCAATCTTTACGCTTTTCTGACGCCCTATCCGCGAGAATTGTTTGCGGCTCGTGACCCGGTGGGACGTCTTTACGGTCGCAACAACGATGCCTATATCGAACTCAGTCAGAGACTCTCCCGCTCAACCCTGTTAGCCTGGGGCAACCAGGCTCTTGTCGATAGGGCGCGCATTGATAGTGTCTTAAAACTGCTGGAGAGGGAGCGCTGTCTGATGCTGGGGCTGACCGAACGCAGGCAGCCCCGTCATCCCCTTTATGTGGCGGCGACGACTAAAATGCAGAAAGCCTCAGCGCTGTGGGGCTAGCCGGCTCCGTTAATTTGCTTCGATTCCTGTAGAATACGACAGTTACCTCAGGAGAAACGTCTTGAAATCTATACGGGTGTGTTCACTCAGCCTGGCGCTGTTTGCTTTCGCGGCTGCTGCACAGGCGCAAGTAAAGGTATCTGCCGAGCCGTGGCAAAAGAAGAGTTTGACCGGTTTGAACTCTCTCAGATACGGCATCGCTTACGATCCTACCGGCGCCCTGGGCAAGCAAGTGGCACCGGCAATGAAAGATTTGAAGGTGGCTACAAAGTCAGTCGATCTCAAAAGCGATGGTAAAGTCCTCCTCAATGACAATGAGGGACGCCTCAAAGTCTATGTGGATGAGAAGCGTGAGGAAGGTAAAAACTGGGTGGGTATCTCTCTGGAGCAGAAAGCTCGCTTGAGCCGTCTGGAGGCTGTTACCTTTGATACGGTCACCTATAAAATTGGTACCCTTTGTCCGGCCGGTAATACCAATGCGGCCTTGAAAGAACTGCTGGCCGAATTCGTGAAAGACTTTCAGGGCAGCCGCAAGCCCTAGCCTGTCGAGGCAGATCAGTTGGAAGAGAAACCGCTGAAGGTGAATGAAGAGTTGAGCGGCGAGTCGTCGCTTTTTTTAACTGCGTCCTCTTCTGAACCTCCGGAACTGCCCTTGCTCGGTGTCCGCTACGAAGTGCAGAACTTGCTTGGCGAAGGCGGCATGGGTGTAGTTTGGCAAGTCTTCGATCGGGAGTTGAAGGCGGTAATGGCCGTCAAGGTTTTGAAGCGCGCTCTTTGTCGAGACGCGGCTGCTGTGAGGCGCTTCGAGCAGGAAGCGAAAGCTGTTTCATCTCTCAAGCATCCTTCCCTTGTAACGATTTACGGGTTTGGCACCACTAATGATGGCTTGCCTTATTTGAGCATGGAGTATTTAAGCGGGGAAACTCTGGCTGCCTATCTCGAGCGGAAGGGAACCCTTGACCTGGCACAGTCATTAAATCTCTTTTGTCAAATCGCCGAAGCTCTTGCCGCCGTACATGAGGCTGGAATTGTGCATCGCGATCTCAAGCCCGGCAATATCTTCCTAAGTCAGATTGATGGTGTTTATCGCATCAAACTGGTGGACTTCGGCATTGCCAAAGTGCAGGCTGTAGAGGGACGCGATGCCATGACCCTCACTCAAACCGGAGAGTTCTTCGGTAGTCCTCTCTACATGAGTCCCGAGCAGTGCAAGGGCGAAAAAATTGACGGCAGATGTGATATCTACGCCCTTGGTTGCGTCATGTATGAGTGTCTGAGCGGAGTCAGTCCTTTCCAGGAGCAGGCGGAGAACCAGTTGAAGTTGCTTCTGGCTCAGATTTCCAGCCCGCCGGCGCCCTTTCACACAGGCCTGCTTTTGCCGGAGTCGCTCAAGGCAGTAGTCTTTAAATGCCTTGCCAAGGAGCCTTCCGCGCGCTACTCCACGGTGCAAGCCTTGCTAAGTGATCTGGAGCGGATTACCTCCGGCAATCAGGAGGGCAGTTACTTGCAAGCAACCGTGGCGAAGTCGACTACTACCGGTGGTGCCTGGTCTCAGTCGATAGTCTGGATTGCCATAACCGTTCTAATCTTCTTTTGCTTGTTTCCGCGCACTTTGCCTGAGCCGCTCAATTTGATGCTGGCTCTGCTTCTTCTTTCTGCTCTGGCCTATGGGTTTTACAAGCTCTTTCAGACCGACAGAGGACTGCGATTGGAAGAAAACAGCTACAAGTGCCATACACTTGCCGACATAGAGACCGTGGAGTCACTGATAAGTACCTTGCCCAGTCGTGGATTTCCCCTCAAGGGAATAGAACGCTTCTGGGGTGGTTTTTCCATTTTGCTGCGACAAAACGATCGTAGTGTGATGCAGGGCCGCTGCTACTATCCGGAAATTTATCACCGGGATGACGGCAGCAGTTATGAGAGTCTCGAATTTATTGAAATGAATATAGATATGCGCGCCGGTGAAAAAGGCACCGACGTAAACGTGATTTTTTCCGGCACAAGGCTATCTTCTGAGCCGGCTCAGGCTCTTAAAACCATGACCAGCGCCCATATTTATCAATTACTTTCTGAAAACTACCTGCATCTGTCCAGGACCGATTCAGAAAAGGAATCTCAGAGTTAGGCCTTATTGGTGGTTGTCTTGCCGGCTGGATTGACGGGCTTTCCCGAATCTGCCTTCTCGGCCTTTTCCGGTTTGGCGGCGATTATATTGGCGCTGCCTTTCATGTCGGCTTCTTTTACCATCGCTTCCACAAGTCCGACAAAGAGCGGATGCGCTTGATCGGGGCGGCTCTTCAGCTCGGGGTGGAATTGGCAGGCGACAAAGTACGGATGACCGGGCAGTTCGATCATTTCCACCAGTCTCTCGTCCGGCGAGAGTCCTGAGAAAATAAGGCCGTGCTTGGAGAGATCATCTCGCAAGGCATTGTTGACTTCATAGCGGTGCCGGTGTCTTTCCGAGATCTCGGTCTGTCCATAAACGCGGGCGGCGATGCTGCCTGCCTTCAGTACGCAGGGGTAGCGGCCCAGGCGCATGGTGCCGCCCTTGTGGGTGACATTGTGCTGATCCGGCATCAAGTCAATGACGGGGAAGGGGCTTCCGCTATCAAACTCGGTGGAATGAGCCTTATCCATTTTGGCCACAGTGCGGGCGAATTCTATAACGGCGATTTGCATTCCCAGGCAGAGTCCCAGGAAGGGAATATTATGCTCGCGGGCGTAGCCGGCGGCGGCAATCTTGCCCTCGATGCCCCGGTCGCCGAAGCCGCCCGGCACAAGTATGCCGTCCACATCGGCAAGATAGGCTTCAGCCGAGTGTTTCTCGATGTCTTCCGAAAGCACCCATTTGATGTTCACCTGGGTGTGCAGTTTGGCGCCGGCATGTTTGAGTGATTCCACTACCGAGATATAGGCATCGGAGAGC
>Ga0268298_10003082_pt1 | contig 17377 bp, 16 predicted proteins | sample WWTPWeurt_MetaG_FD_194462 | JGI IMG/M metagenome (GOLD analysis project Ga0268298, IMG submission 194462) | Activated sludge microbial communities from WWTP in Nijmegen, Gelderland, Netherland - WWTP Weurt | ecosystem: Engineered > WWTP > Aerobic digester > Activated sludge | place...
GTCTCCAGAAGCTCACTCTCGCCGGTTCGACTCCCGGCTCGCTCCAGATTGAAAAACCCCCGCGGGCGGGGGCTTTTCAATCTGGGGCGGCTGACCGGACTCGAACCGGCGACACCTGGAATCACAAGAAAGGTATCGAAGCTAGTGGAGCTAGTCGTGGTGCGGGTTCGCGGAGGTGTCCCTGGGGTCACCCCACACATACACCACAAGGTTTTCGGCATCAGCCTTCTGGTTGTGTGGCGGAGTGACTTCGTCACCCCTCCCGTGTCAGCCTCAGAGCGTTGAACACCACCAGCAAAGAGGCCCCCATGTCGGCGGCGATGGCAGACCAGAGGGATGCGTGACCCACCAGAGTGAGGACGACGAACACGGCCTTCACCCCAAGGGCGAAGGTGATGTTCTGGTGGATGATCCGCAAGGTCCGCCGGGCGTGGGCGATGAGCCAGGGAAGCCGGGTGAGGTCATCGGACATGAGTGCGATGTCGGCGGTCTCGATGGCGGTATCGCTTCCGGCGGCCCCCATGGCGATGCCGATGGTGGCGCGGGCCATGGCGGGCGCGTCGTTGACTCCATCCCCGATCATGGCGACGGTGCCGTAGGTCTCGACCAGCCCTTCGACCACTTGGACCTTCTGCTCGGGCAAGAGTTCTGACTTCACTTCCGAGAGACCCACCTCGCGGGCCACTCGGTCAGCAGCAGCCCGGTGATCTCCGGTAAGCATGACTAGATGCTGGACTCCGGCCTCTTTCAAGCGACGGAGGACCTCGGCGCTCTCGGCGCGGACGCCGTCGGCCAGGGCTATCAGGCCCTGTGTTCCAGCCTCGTTACCCACCAGGATGACCGTGGCCCCGGTCTCGGACACTTGCCGGAGGGCATCCTGGAGGGCGGGACTACCGTGGCCCAGTTCCTCTGCCCAACGAGGTGAACCGGCCCAGATACGTTGCGCCCCCTCACGGCCCCGCGCCCCTTTTCCGGGCACGATCTCGAACTCGGTCACAGGGAGGGGTTGGAGCCCTTGATCCTTCGCGTGGGCGAGGATGGCTCGGGCGACAGGGTGGTCCGTCTGGGCCTCCAGGCTCACTGCCATCTGGAGCACCGCTGGTTCCGAGCCTCCATGAAGGGGAACCACGCGCTCCACCTGAAGGACGCCCCGGGTGAGGGTGCCGGTCTTGTCGAAGGCAATGGCCTTGAGGTGGGCGGGCGCTTCCAGGAAAGCGCCGCCCTTGATGAGCACCCCATGGCGAGCCGCCGATGCCAGCCCGGACACGATGCTCACGGGGGTGGAGATCACCAGGGCACAAGGGCAAGCGATCACCAACAGCACCAGGGCCCGGTAAAGCCATGCTGACCAAGTGCCGAGGTTCAACAGCGGTGGGAGGACCAACACCAGGATCGCCAACCCCATGACCACCGGGGTGTAGACCCGGGCGAAGCCGTCTACCCACTGCTCCATAGGGGCACGGCGGTGCTGTGCTTCACCAACCATTCGGATGATGCGAGCCAGCACGGAGTCAGAGGCAGGATGGGTGGACTCCCCTACCAGCGTGGTGTTGCCGTTGATGCTACCCGCGAAAAGCGATGAACCTGGGGCTTTGGGGCTGGGCAGGCTCTCGCCCGTGATGGACGCTTCGTTGACCTCGCCTTCCCCTTCGACCACATGACCATCAAGCGGGATCCGCTCTCCGGGGCGGATCTGGAACCGTGAGCCAACCTTGACCTGATCGGGTGGAACGTCCTTAAGTTCGCCGCATCCGCACTCAGAAAGCAGGTGGACGGTCTCGGAGGTCAACTTGAGCAGGGACTGGACGGCCCGGCGAGCGCGGCCCAAGCTCCAGGCTTCCAGGGCCAGGGAGACCGCGAACAGGAAAGCGACCGACGCAGCCTCCAGCCACTCCCCGATGCCGATGGCGCCAAGCACCGCCACGGTCATGAGCAAGTTCATGTCCGGCCTCAGGCGGCGGGCAGACAACCACGCCTTGGGTAGGATGAACCAGGTGGCCACCAGAGTCGCGATGGCATAGAGGATCCGAGAGGCCAGTGGCACGTGGTGGGCCCCTTCAGCCTCCCGCCACCCAAGTGCGGTCAGCCAGCCTCCTCCTGCCGCCGCGTGAACAACCAGGGCCGCCATGATCAGAAGGGCACTGAGAATGGTCGCGGCGGTGCGGGCCCGCAGGGCAAGCGGGCGCCCCTGGCCATCCCCAGGCTGCTGTTCAGTCCATTCCTCAGCCTGCATACCGGTGGCACGGACGGCCTGGAGGACCGCCTCGGAGGAGGCCGAGGCCCCCTCCGAGAGGATCATCTTCCCGTTCAGCAGGTCGAAGGCGAGGTTTGCCTCACCCCCTACCAGCGGGCCCACCTCACGCTTGAGAACAGCAATCTCCTCGGCGCAGTCCATGCCGTGGATCTTGAAGGATCGCTTAGGCGTGCTCATGATCCGTCTCCTTCGGTTTCCCCACCCAGGCATAGAAGCTCGGGAGGGCCAACAAGGTGAACAGGGTGCTGGTGATGAGGCCGCCCACCATGACGATCGCCAGGGGGCGCTCCAGTTCGCTCCCGCCGATGCCTAGCAGCATGGGCATGAGGCCAAGGATGGCGCTCCCGGCGGTCATGAGCTTGGGGCGCACGCGGCCCAGGCTCGCTTCCTTGAGGGCCTCGTGGAACGGCATCCCGGCGGCGACCAGATGCTTGGCCTGGGAAATGAGCACCAGGCTGTTCTGCACGGCGACGCCGAAGAGGCCGATCATCCCCACGATGGAGCTGATGTTCCAGGTCTCCCCCGCGAGCCAGAGGGCGAAGAGCCCCCCGGCGAAGGCGTCCGGCAGGGTCAGCACGACCACCATGACCTCTCGCCAGCGCCCCAGGGCTAGGTAGAGCAGGCCGACCACCAGCGCCAGGGCGGCCCCGATGGCTACTACCAGCCGCTTTTGGGTTTCCCGGGCCTCCTCAATCTTCCCACCCAGCTTCACGACGGTGCCCTTGGGCAGGGTCAAGCCCTTCAGGGCCTTCTCCAGACGATCCGCCGTGCCACCGAGGTCGCCCGTGGTGCGGACGTTCAGGGCCAGGCGCCGCTGGGCCGACTCACGCCGGATCAGGCTAGGGGTGCTGGCCTCCTCGAAGCGGGCGACCTGACCCAGTTCCACCACGCGGCCATCGTCGAGCACAAGTGGTAGACGCTTGAGGGTCTCGGGGCTGGTGCGGCCATCATCCGGGAAGCGGACCACCCGTTCGATGCGCTGAGGGCCGTCGAACCGGGGCGAGGTCTCGGTGCCTTGGAGGGCCGTCTTCAAGGTCCTCACGATCAGCGGTCGTGGGACATCGAGGCGCCGCAGGGCGTCTTCGTCCGGAACCACAGTCCACTTCGGCAGAGCCCCCGCCCCTTCGGGGGTAATGGACGCGACACCCGGCACCTTCGCCAGTGATTCCTGAATCTCGGGGAGCTTGGCTTGCAGGGCGGCCAGATCTGGGTGGAAGAGCTTCACCTGGATGTCTGCCGGAGTGCCCCCGATGCCTTCGGCGATGCGCATCTGCATGGGCGTGGTCAGTTCGACTGGATAGGGCAGTTCCTCGGAGATCTCAGCGACCTCCTTTTGCACTTCGGGGGTCCGCTTGGTGCCATCCAGCACCACCAGCACGTCAGAGATCGTGTGGGGCATGGGGTCCTCGGTCAACTCGGAGCGCCCGGTCCGGCGGTAGACGGACGAGACGCCGGGGAGCTTCACGAGCTTCTGTTCGAGCTGGAAGTTGGCCTCATCCACTGCGGCAAGGCTGGTTTCCGCAGGCAGGATGCTGTTGAGGAGGAGGGCGCCTTCATCCAGGTTGGGCAGGAAGTTGCTTCCCAGGTGCAGGGCCAGCCAGAGGCTGGGGATGGTCAGGCCCAGGGCCAGCACCCGCACAATGGCGCCATGGCCCATGGCCCAGTCGAGGGCAGGGCGGTAGACGCGCTTCAGGGCCACCACCAGACGGGGCTCTTCAAGCTGCGCACCGGGTGGCAGGAACCGCTCCACGAGGGCGGGCACCAGGGTGAAGCTCAAGACCAGACTGAGGGTCATGGCCGTGGCGATGGCGACGGCCAGCGGCGCATAGAGCCTGCCCGCCAAGCCCCCGATGGCCAACAGGGGAATGAAGACCGCCAGGATGACCAGCACCGCCGTGAGGACAGGAACCCCTACTTCAGCGGCAGCCCGGGTGAGGGCAACGCGCCGGGGCTCGATGTGATCCCGGTGCTCATGCAGTCGGTGGGCGAGGTTCTCCACCATGATCACGGCGGCGTCCACCAGGAGACCCACGGCGATGGCGAGGCCGCCCAGGGTCATGGCATTGAGGCCCATACCGGCGGCGTTCAGGGGGATGGCCGCCCCGAGGGTGGCCAAGGGCAGCACGGCGATGACGATCAGGGCCGCTCGGAGGTTCCCCAGCAGGAGCACGAGCACCCCGGCCACGAAGAGCCCGCCCAGCAGGAGGGCCAAGGTAACGCCGTTGAGGGCGTGGGTGACGAGTCCTCCCTGGTCATACATGAGGGTCAGTTCCATGCCCTCCGGGAGACTCTGGCGGAGTTCGTCCAGGGCCTTTCGGGTCTCCTGGGACACGGTCAGAGTCTCCGCCGTGGGCTGTCGGACCACCCGAAGGCTCACGTCTTCGTGGCCCTGGTGCCGGGCGAGCCCGCGCCGGAACCCAGCACCTTCCCGAACTTCAGCGACATCGCCCAGGAGGACCGTTCCCCGGGGGGTCTTCAGTCGGAGCTTCTTCACGGCCTCGGGCGAGGCCGCGAGGCTGCCAACGGTGATGAACCAGCCCTTGTCCTGGATCTCCATCACCCCGGCGGCGCTGTCCTGATGGGAGCCGTCCATGGCGTCGATGATCTGGGTGAGACTCACGCCCTGGAGCCTCATGCGCTCGGGCTGGACGATGACCTGAAGCTGGCGCTCCTCCCCCCCAAGGCGTTCCACGCGGGCGACGCCGGGGACGGCCTGTAGCCGGGGGATGAGGACCTTCTCCGTGTGGTCCCGCAACTTCATGGGATCTGTGGCGGGGCCTTCCAGCACGATCTCCATGATCTCCTGGAGGCGCCCGGCGGCGCTGGAAACGAGCGGGGCCCGGGTCCCCTCGGGGAAGTTGCCGATGATGCCTGCCAGGCGTTCGGCCACGAGCTGCCGGGCCCGCCAAGGATCTGTGTCGCCCTCGAAGGACACCACGACCTGGACCACTTCGGCCTGCACGGTGCTCACCACGCGCTTGACGCCGGGAAGGCCACCGATGGCCTGTTCCACCGGTTGGGCCACGGTCAGTTCCAGCTCCGTGGCGGCCCGTCCCGGGCTCTGGATGAGGAGGTTGAGGCTGGGGAGAGTGAGGTCCGGGAAGAGGTCGCGCTTCAGGGTGGCGAAGCTGGCGAGCCCTGCGACGCCCCAGACCATGGCCAGGGCGAAGACCCACCCCTTGCGGGGGAGCATCCAGTCAAACCAGCGGCGGATCAGGGTCCGGTGCTGGGGCGTGTAGACCTTGTAGGGGTCGTCGGGCATAGCCGGATCGAGGGGAATGTCCGGATCCTGCGGAAGATTCGGCTCAGTGGTCATGGTCTTCCCCTCCGCTCTTGCGCTTGATCTGGAGGGACTTCAGCAGGTAGGCGCCCTCGCCGACCACGGTCTCGCCGGGCTTCACCCCGTCGAGCACCATCACGTCGGTGCCGAACTCGGGGCCCCGGTGCACGGGGCGGAACATGGCCTCGTCACCCTCCTTCACGAAGACACCCCAGGTGCCTTCCACCTGTTGCAGGGCGCTCTGAGGGAGGACCACGGTTTTTGCCAGAGGCACATGGACCTCCAGCGGCGTGCCGGGGAGCGGGAGTGGGCCGCCCAGCAGGCGCAGGCGGTAGCTGAGGCGTCGGGTGTCTGTGGTGAGGGTCATGGGGGTGCCCTCCAGTCGCGCCTTCCAACGTTGGCCGTCGCCCTTGCGGACTTCGGTCATGGCGCCGGTCTGCCAGTTCTGGGGTGCGGGGAGTGGCAGCTCCAGGCGGGCGATGGCGGCGGAAGCGGCCTGGAAGCTGCCCAGTTCCTGTCCGGCTTCGACGCCCTGGCCGGGCTGGATCTTGTAGGCGGTGACGGTGCCCGCCTTCGGGGCCTTCACTGTCAGGACGGCGCCCGTGGTCTCGGGGTTCTGTCCTCGTGCCTCCAGGGCTAGGCGGGCCGCTTCCTCGTCAGCGCGGGCTGTGGCGGCTTCACTCCTGGCGACCTCCAGTTCGCGCCGGGATCCGGCCTGGGCATCGAAGAGGCGCTGCTCGCGGGCCAGTTCGCCCTCGGCGCGGTCGCGCTTGGCACGGGTGGACAGCCAGTCAGCTTTCAGTCGGGCCAGCTCTGGACTCTGAATGGTGAACAACCCGGCTCCGGCGGCGACGTGCTGGCCGGGCGGGACCTGGATCGCCGAGACGATACCCTTCACCGGGCTGCTGAGGATGGCCTGGGCGGACTCGTCCCCGATGGCCTCGGCGGGATACCACGCCCCCTCGGCCTTGGGCTCGGGGACCACGAGGAAGCGGAGGCCCCGGATGTCCTTCAGTGGGAGGTGCATGGCCTCGTCACCATGGGCGGCCTCATCCTTGTGGCCCTCCTTGGTTTCAGCGGGCGCGGCGGCCTTGCGGTCGCAGGCCACGGTGGCCACCAGGGCGAGGGTCAGCAGGGAAAGACGTAGGACTTGGTTCATGGGTTCACCCCGTTGGTGAGGGCCTGGACTTCGGCGGACAGAAGGTGGGCGGCATGGAGGCGGCGGTAGGAAGCAGCCTTCGCCTCCAGGAGCTGGCGGCGGATGGGCAGGGCCTCGGAGGGCCGTTCCTTGCCCTCGCTGAGGCGCAAGCTGATGGCCTTGAGGGACTGCTCGAAGCCCATGAAGGGCAAGGGCGGCGTGGCGGTCTGAAGCCGGGCCAAGGCGGATTGGAAGCGGGCATCCAGCTCCAGCAGTGCCGTCTCCAGCTCACGCTTGGTGGCCTGGAAGACGGCCTCCGTCTCCCGCCGGACGGCCTGACCTTCCCCCGGACGGGAGAAGCGATAGGCGAAGCCCACTTTGCCGATGCGGTCTTCCCCCTCCTTGCCGTAGCTGCCCCGGAGGCTCCATCGGCTGGTGGCGATGGCCTCCTGGTGCCGGAGGGTCTGCTCCTCCAGGTCCAGGCGATCCTGGATGGCTCGGCGCAGGGCGCTGGCCTCGAACTTGGCCTGGAGGCCATCGACGGGTAGCAGGGAAGGATCCCCAGGGGCGGCCAGCATGGTGGGCGCCGAGGGCACCTCGGCCAGGGACCGCAGCACGGCCCAGGCGTTCAGCCGCTGGCGGCGGGCCTCGTCCAGATCCGCCTGGGCGCGGAGCACCTCGCCTTCGACCAGGGTTACCTGGAACGCGGGGTCGGCCCCGGTCTCCAGCCGCACCTGGGCGGCTTTGAACCACGCCTGCACCGTCGCGAGGTCCATCTCGCGGAGGCGCAGCACCTCCTCGGCCAGCCAGGCGTCCAGGTAGGCTTGGCGAAGACGGAACCGGGCCTCGATCTTGGCGGCGCCACGAAGGGCGGGGTCAGCCTGACCGAGGGAAGCCTCCAGGCGGCTCCGGGTGCCCTGCGACAAGAACAACGGCAAGTCCAGATCCACGGTCTGGTCCGTTGTCGTCGGAGCGATGGGGTTCGTGCGGGGCCCGGCGGAGAGGCCAAGGGCGGGTCCCTCGCGCAGGAAGCCGCGCGTGCTGGCCAGGGATCGGTGGCGTTCAGCGAGGAGGGCCTCGGTCCGGAACTGCTCGGGGCTGGTCCGGGCCCGTTGGACTATGTCGTCGTAGGAGAGGGGCGGCGCCTGCGCGAAGAGCAGGCAGGGCATCGCCCCGAGAAGGATAGATCGCATGGGAGCCTCAGGGGGTTCGATTGGATGGCACGGCAGGGCGAGGCCCAGCCGTGGCTTCGGAGCTGGGATCTCTCAGACCCGGGGGGGATCCTTCTCAGGTTCGGCTACCAGGCTGACGAGGTTTTCGTCTCGCTCAGCCTCATAGCGGGGGTGTGGCAGCGGGTCGGGTGCTGGGGGAACGGGTGAGTCTGGGACGGGGACGGTGGCACAGCCATCGGCACAGAGGATGTGGCAGATGGGGGCGCAGTCATCTTGTGCACCTTCAGAGCACTGATCCAGACCCGTCGCGCCCAGGTAGAGAGAAGCCAAGAAGAGGAGGAGGATTGCGGCCCAGCGCCTCATGACGCGCTCACGTGGGCATGGGTGTGGGTCTCCTCGTTGAGACAGAGCCCGTGATACATGAGCTTGGTCACGCAGGGATCCACGATGCTGTAGTGGATGTGGACCCCGTGGCGGCGCGTGCTGAGGATGCCCAGATCCACCAGACGGCGGAGCTGGTTGGAAACCGCCTGGGGCTTCATGCCCACGGCATCGGCGAGGTCAGACATGCACGGGTCGCCCAGACGGACCAGGGCGTGAAGCAGACGGAGCCGTGTGTCGGAGGCGAGCACGTCGAAGATTCGGGCCAGCTCAGCAGACTCACCGAGGCCCAGCAAAGGCCGCTCCGAGAGGGGCGCCTTGGGGGGGCAGGCGGGGATCTTCAGGGTCAGCTTGGCCATCGGAGGTATTATACACGAAGTCGTGTAATGGTGGATTTCTCCACCATCGACTATGACAGTTCCGTCCCCTCGGAGAGCACCTGCAAGACCTGCTCGTAGGCGAACAGTCGGTTCCGCTGCCCGCCGGTGATCTCCCGGACGATGCCCAGCTCGGTCAGGGCCTTCAGGGCCTTGTTGACCGTGGCAGGGGAGAGGTTCTCCGCATCGCCGATGGCGGAGGCGGAAGCGATGGGGCGCCCTTGGAGGTAGTGGTGGACCTGGAGGACCGAGCCCGCGACCTTGCCGTTCGCCTGGATGCGCTTCCGGTCGTCGGCGAAGAGCTGGAGGAGCCGCTGGGCCGTGGAGACCGCGCTGTCGGAGGTCTCGGTGACGCCCTGGAAGAAGAAGTCGAGCCACGCCTCCCAGTCGCCGTCGATGCGGACCTTTTGCAGCAGCTCGTAGTAGGTCTCTCGGTGCTGCTTCAGGAAGAGGCTGAGATAGAGGAGGGGTTCGCGGAGCACGCCTTCCACACTGAGGAGTAGGGTGATGAGCAGGCGCCCCACGCGCCCGTTGCCGTCCAGGAAGGGGTGCAGGGTCTCGAACTGGACGTGGGCCAGGGCCGCCCGGGTGAGGGGATCGGCGATGGTGGCGTCGCCGTGCAGGAACGTCTCCCAGACTCCCAGGCACTCCGGCAGCTCCTCGTGGGGCGGCGGGACGAACTTGGCGTTGCCGGGGCGGCTGCCGCCGATCCAGTTCTGGCTTGTCCTGAACTCCCCGGGCTGCTTCCCGCTGCCCCGGCCCGAGGTGAGCAGCACCTCGTGGATCTCACGGATGAGGCGCAGGCAGAGGGGGAAGCCCCCCTTGAGTCGCTTCAGCCCGTGGTTCAGCGCGGCGACGTAGTTGGACACCTCCACCACATCGTCGAGGGGGACCCCGGGGGCGTGCTGGTTCTCGTAGGCCAGCAGGTCAGAGAGGGAGGACTGCGTCCCCTCGATCTGGCTGGAGAGCACGGCCTCCTTGCGGACGTAGCTGTAGAGGAACAGGGCTGGGTCCGGCAGCAGGGCCGTGACGCCGTCCAGGCGACCCAGGGCCAGGGCGGCCCGCTGCTGGGCGGCCAGCAACCCGGGGGTCCACTGGATGGGTGGATCAGGTGGCAGGGGGTGTGGGACGAAGGCCCGGACGGGTTCACCCTGGGTCGTCTGCACGACGTAGCGGCCTGTGATGTCCCGCTTCATGGCGCCCCCGGAAAGTAAAACAAGGATGATCCTTGTTTTAGAAAAGTGCAAATAACTAAAACAAGACTTCACCCTGTTTCACATCCTGAAGAAGGACAAGGGTGCCCCCATGACCCCGATCCTCACGCTTATCTACGTCAGGTTGTAGATACTTCCGAGATATTTCGATGGTATGACCTCAATCCCCACCAGGGCTTCGCCACCTGGATCCACTTAGGTGTGCATTCCAGGTATCGAATCGCCCTACTAGGTAGAGGAGGGGGTCGTCCCCGCCATCACCGAGGGGTTCATGGCGCAGTCCGGCTACAAGAACGGCCTGAAGAAGACCCCCAAGGGCTTCTGGTCCTACAACATCCGGGTGGGCCGGAAGACCAAGACGGGGACCTTCGCGACCACCCGGCTGGAGACGGCCCGTAAGCTGCTGGACCAGCTCCGTGATGACCTGCTCCGGCAGCAGGAGGGCCTGGAGATCAAGCTCACCGTGGGCGAGGCCATGGACTACTGGCTGGAGAGCCGCTATTCCAACGCCAAGCACCTGAACCGCGCCATCTACGCCTTCGATCGTGCCCGCCCGGTGCTGGGACAGGTGCAGGTCCGCCGCCTTACCCAGGCGGAGATCATCGCCTTCAAGCGCACTCTCCTCGAACCAGACGACCCAGACAGGCGTCCGCTCGCGCCGACGACCGTGAACATCGTGCTGCGCTACTTGGCGGTGGCTATCAACTGGGCCGTGAAGAACAAGAAGATCGCCGAGAACCCCTTGAAGCAGATGCCCTACGAGCCCGTGCCGGAGGACAACCGGCCCTTCCTTGTCCGGGACGATGTGATCCCGTTCTTGATGAAGGTGGACGCCCTGGGCAACGCGCACCACCAGGTGGCTATCCGCGCCATGCTCCTCATGGGCCTGCGCGAGTCCGAGGCCCTGCGGCTCCGCTGGGACGGCTTCACGGGAGACTGGGCGTTCTACGCCCCGGCCCGTGCCAAGAACGGGAAGGCCCAGCCCATCCCAGTCCAAGCCGAGGTGCTCCGGGCGGTCCGAGCGATGCCCCAAGAGTCGGAGTGGGTGCTGCCCGGGAGGGCCGGGTCCCTGCACCTGAAGGGCTACACGCGCAAGGTCGTGGAGGAGGCCGGGGTCGAGATCGGCAAGCCCGGGCTGACGCCCCATCGCCTTCGCGCGTCCTGCGCGACCATCCACGCGGCCATGGGGGTCAACGCCTTCCAGATCCGCGACCTGCTCCGCCATGAGCGGATCGCCACCAGTCAGAAGTATGTGAACAAGGTCCCGTGCAACCTCCAGGTCGTGGTCAGGACCACGTTCGACGGGATCACCGAGATGTTCACCGAGGTCGTCCCGATCATCCCGAAGCCGACCACCGTGGACGTGAACCAGATCGACCCGACCAACGACGGGACCGGAGAACCTACCCGATGACCACCCCCAGCACGAAGGCCACCACCACGGTGGTGCCCGCCGAGGCCGACACCACCACCATGACGTTCAAGCGCCTGCTTGGCACCGACGAGCTGGTGCTCCGGCTTCGGGAGCTGATGCCCGGCGGGATCTCGAAGCGGACGGTCTACGCGTGGCTCGATATGGGCTGCCCTCACGTCCCGGTGCCCGGGGCCCGCAAGAAGCTGGGCTTCGTCCTCGACGAGGTCGTCGCCTGGGTCATGTCCCACAAAGTTGAGCGGAACATCTACGCCAGCCCCCGGCGGGTGGCGTGATGGACAAGCCGATGATACCCCCCGACGGGATCAAGCTCGTTGAGGTCCCCCCAGAGTCCGCTCCCAAGTCTCGCCTGAGCCCCGAACTTGTCATCCCGGACAAGGTCGTCCACGTGCCCGCCGCCATGGTGCCGATAACAGGAGTTATCAGCACCACACCCTCTACTCCGGCAGAGGTAGGTGCAGGGATGTGGGTGTCCGTTGAGCGGGCCATCGACGCCTTCCTCGCGGGCGGGGTGGACAGCCTTCACACCCGGCGAGCCTATGGCCGTCACCTCAGAGATGCGTTTGCCCTACTGGAGATCGACGACATCCGGGATCTGACCGGCGAGCACTTGGCCGCCTATCGAGCCCACCTCCTTGAGGACGGACGGGGGCCCAGCACCAAGACCCAGGCCCTGGCCGCGATGCGGAAGTTCCTGCGGTGGGCCTCGGCTACAAGGACCACCCGAAGATTTGACCGAGAGGTCCTCCAGGCAACGCTGAAGTCGCCCCGAGCCCAGGTGATCAACCCCTACACGGTGTTGACGGAGCCGGAGGTGGGGAGGCTCATCAAGGCTACGAACACCCTGCGGGACCGGGCCATCGTCATGACCCTGCTCGGCGCCGGGCCCCGGGTGAACGAACTGGTCCATCTGGATGTTGGCGACCTCCGGCACGACGCCGATGGTGGCGACATCCTCCACATCCGCGAAGGCAAGGGCAGCCGGGATCGCTTGGTGCCTGTTCGTGAAGATGTGTCCCTTGCCCTCCACCAATACCTGTTGGGCTCGGGCCGGACCACCGCCTCGCTTGGCCCACTGTTCCTGGCCCATGACCGTGCACACGGCGGTCGAGAACATCGCCGGGTAGGCGTGCGGTCGATCCGGAAGCTCATCAAAGTCCTACGTCTTCGGGCTGGGATCGCCAAGCGGGTCACACCGCACAGTCTTCGCCACAGTTTCGCCATTCGGGCCCTCCGCTACAGCGGGAACCTCGTCGCAGTCTCGAAGATGCTGGGGCATAGGAGCATCGCGACCACACAGACCTACCTGAACCATCTAGGGCTGGGAGAACTGCGCCGTGCCATCCCGCCCCTTCCAGTGGAGGGTCTGCTTGGCAATCCGGAGCAGAACTAATACCCGAGTTTGCGACGGCGCCGGTGTCGGTGTCGGTGAACGAGAAGTCCAACTTCCCGGACCAAGGGTGACCCCTGCGGTCCCCGGAGACCCCCCATGACCCCGAACGATCTCATCACAGCCAAGGAGACCGCCCAGCGACTCCATATCGCCGTCGGCACCCTCAAGCGTTGGCGTCGAGGCCACGCTGGTCCTCCCTGGTGCCGGGTTGGGAGCCGGGCGGTCCGTTACCCGGTGGCCCTCCTGGAAGCGTGGGTCAACAGCAAGAACGCGGGGACCGGGTTGGACACGGGGACCAGCTCCGAGGGTCGCCGCCGGACCGACGACCTCACGGGTATCATCCCTACATCCACAGCTGTCCAGGGCCCCCAACCCCAGAGCTGGAACTTCATCACCAACATCCGCCCCCAGGGCGGGTAGGAGTCCTCATGTTCGTCCAACCCTCTAACCGTGGCCCTCCTGGTGGCCAACCCCGTTCGCGGCTTCGCCGCGCCCGGGGGTCGGGCCCAGACCCGACCAACCCCCGGATCGACCCTCATTTTCAAATCTTTCCCCGAGGCCAACGGCATGACAAAGCTAGCCATGAACACCATGTCTGTCACTCGGCGGGGCCGGGGTCGATCCCGCGCAAGTTTCGAGAACACATCCATCGAGAACATCATCACCATGGAAGACCTCCAGCAAGCGGCTCACAGGATCAACCGGGATGCGAAGCCCGGGATCGACGGTGTCACCGCTGAGGACTACCTGAAGAACGCCAACCACAACCTCCGGCGGGTCTTCAGGGGCATCCACAGCGGCCACTGGAGACCCAGGCCCGTGCGCAAGGCCCCGATCCCCAAGGGCCCCAGGGAGAAACGCATCCTGGGCATCCCCTGTATGGAAGACAAGATCGTGCAGTGGGCCATGGTCTTCCACCTGGAGCCTCGGATGGAGGCCGTCTTCCTCCCCTGCTCCTTCGGGTTCAGACCCCGCGTCGGGACCATCGACGCCTGCAAGAAGATCCGGGATAACCTCGCCACTTGGCGGGGAGCCTGGATCATCGACGCCGACATCCGGAAGTTCTTCGACTCCATCCCGCACGAGGTGCTCATGCGTATCTTGAAGCGGATGGGCATACCGAAGTTCTACCGGCGCCTGATCTTCCAGTTCCTCAAAGCTGGGACCCAGGACGGGCGGAAGTGGGAGGCGACAACCCAGGGGACTCCCCAGGGCGGTGTGATCTCCCCGTTACTGGCCAACGTCGTCCTCCACTTCGCACTGGATACGTGGTTCTACGAGACGGTCACCCCCTGCCTCACGGGGCGGGCCGATCTCATCCGATACGCGGACGACTTCGTGATGATGTTCGAGGACGAGGCGGAAGCCCGGGTCTGTCTCCTGGCGGTCTCTACACGCCTGAAGGAGTTCGGCCTGGACATCCACCCCGAGAAGACCAGGATCATCAACTGCCATGGAACCCCCACGGACACGTTCTCCCCGGACATGACCCTGATGGATCCCACGGCGCTGAACTTCCTGGGCTTCACGCTCTCCATGGCGCCGGGCCAGGACTCGTCCTTGGTCCGGACCACCACCTCGCCGATCAGCATCCTCAGATCGGTGGGGAAGTGGCGCCGCGAAACGGAGAGGTGGCAGTTCCTCTGGGACCAGTGGCAAGCCCACCCTGAACGACGTGGGGAGCTTGAAGAACCCCTCGACGCAGAAGCACTCCTGGGCAAGATCAGGAAAAGCGTAGGCGGCTTCCTCGCCTATCAGAGCCACCTCAGTGATCTTGATGGATACCTCCGTTACCTAGAGGCAGTCAGGCCCGTTCTCGAAGCCCTGATGCACAGGGCACAGGCCACCAACGCCCACATGAGACGCCTGAAGTTGATGCTCTCCCCGGGGAACATCCAGGCCCTCATCGACGAAGCACGTCTACGTGGGCGTTACTTTAAGTCTCAATCCGGCGACTGGCGAACTTACCTGCATGGCTACCAGGTTGTTTGCCCGGGCAAGGGAGAGGCCGCTTGATCAGCGGCTTCGATCAGGCGCCTAACGGGGGACATCCCCGACGGCGACCCAGGCTGGCGCCAGCCGTGCCCGCGCTTTCGCGCATATGTATTCATTTCATCACCCACCACACTCCATAGGCCCTATCGGGCGGGAAGGCGGCACGGCGCTTTACATCCGTGCAGACCCCTGGACGGGCCAGGGGACGGCGGGCACCTCCGGGGGTGCCCGTCGTTATGTTGGGCGCCTACCCGTCCGGCAAGTTCGAGATATATCCCACGATCACCAAGCCCTACTAGTAGTGGGGGTGTCTTGAGGGAAGGCTACTGGGTCGTCGCCGCAACAGGTGCCTATCATCTCGTGGATGACCACGCCATGTGGATCCAGCGACCCGAGAACGCCCGGGCGCTCGGGCTCCCGGAGGAAGTCGTTGAGGCTATCCAGGCGGTGCGTTGGGACTTCAACGGCCCTGGACGCCGCCAGATCCTCACGTTGGCCATGGACAACGGTTTGATTCGCTCCCGTGGCCATGGCCCAGCCGAAGTGACATTCGAGTTCCGGATGGACACCGAGGCGGCGATCCGCGCCGTCGTCCCGTTCATGCAGGCAACCTTGGGGCCCGCCTCGGTGCCGAAGTTCAACTGCTTGCGAACGGGGGAGTCCATCAGCTTCGTCTATGGCGAGGCCCAGAAGATCATCGAGGCCGGGACCATCTCGTTCCTCTTGCCGGTCTGGCGGCGCCCGACCCAGGCCCTGCCGGTGCAGCGTCCCTATCTGCTCCTGAACGGTTTCGACCAGATGCCTGGGTGGACGTGCTGGGAGCTACCAGAGGGGTTGACCTCCCATGAACTGGTCACCCTGCTCCGCCAGCATGCGCCGCTGGGCAGCGGCTGGTTAGCCTTGTCGGACGGGAGAGCCTGGAGGTTGGCTCCCAGCACTCCGCCGCTGACACCGTTGCTGGACATCAACCCCGAGCTGGCGGACCGGGCCTGCCCCGACTGCGGTTGGCCATCGGGCGGCAAGGGGGCTTCCTGCCAGTGCCGGAACCTGACCGTCTGCCGGGTCTGCTCCTTGCCGTTCTTCTGGCCCATCCCTGGTCGGGACTACACGAACCTCCAGGGCGCCTCCTGCTACGTCACGGTCCTGGCCTCTGCTGGGCACCGCTGTGTCCACTGGCCGAGTGTCCGTGTGCTGCCCTTCGACGATTTGATCCGGCGCGGGCGTTGACGGCCATCGGCGTCGGGATCGTCGTCCTCTGGGCCCTTGCCTGCCTGGGCCTCCGGCTCCGTCTCCATGGTCGCCTGATAGTGACAGGGACCCCACTTGGGACTGCGGACTGGGTGCTGCGGGCCCTGGGGGCCCGGTGGCTGCCCAGGGTCAGCCTGGGCCTGCTGATCGTCCAGGGCGTCCGGGACCCAGGCGTAGTCGTTCACGTTCTCCGGGGCTTCGGTGGGCGCGATGTCCTTGCCCTTGTGGTCGCGGGGGCCTTCCGGTTGTGCTCGGCAGCGACCCTCTGGGCTGAGTTCCGGGCTGTGGAGGATCACCGGCTTCACCGCCTTGATCTTCGAGCCTCTCTGGTGTGGGAAGTGGCCTTCTGGGCGCACGTCGGCCTGAACACACTGCCACCCCTGCTTTGGAGCTAACCATGAAGATGAAAATGATCGAGCGCGGCGGGCAGGACCCCGAGACATGTCTGCCAGCAAACCCGCATCCTTCGACCACCCAGATCCGGGAGACCATCCTCCTCGACATGCGCGTCCAGGACCTCCGAGTGCCCCTGGTCCAAGCGGGCTTCGAGGTCAGGCTGATCCCCACTGACCAGCGCGGCACTGTGCCGCTCCGCCGCCCCGGCATGACCCCACACCCACCGATCTTGATCACCGGAAAGGTCCGCGACTGGTTGGAGAAGGACACGAACCCGATGACCTTGGGGGTCAGCTTGATCAACGTCGCGGGCATCGTTGGCCACCCTGACGGATGCGCTGCGGTGCTGCTCAGGGCTCTTGCCGACCCCAACGTGCCCGCCTACGACCTCTTCTGGATGGACTTCAGTCCGGATGGTCGGCGCCACTTGATGTTGTTCGTGCGGGAGTAGACCCTGATCCGCGTGACCGTGGACTACGGCTTCGACCTGCACACGATCAGCATCTCTGAGGCAGTCTTCGCCCAGGTCCGGACGAGTGTGCCGGTGACCCTCCAGGGGCAGGGCTTCCCCGTCGAATGGGTCATGGAGCAGGACGAGTGGTCCTTCAACTGCGGTGCCCCTGGGGCCCTTCACGTGTTCACTGACACGGGCCGCGACGTGTTCGAGGGGAGCCTCGGGGACGCCGAGGTGGCCGTCCAGGAGGTCTGAGTAGGGTGCCAGCGGCCTTGTCCGCCCACGCCTGTGCCGACCACTGCTGCACCACCCCGGGTGGTGTGCATCCCGGAACCGCCCCACAAATACACCACAACGGGCGGGCCTCTGGGGCCAAACAGGGGACTTACGAGCACCCAATAGCACCCAAATGCACTCGGCCTGACCCTGGGGTCCAAACAGAGGAAAGCCCTGAAGCTAGTGGCTATCAGGGCTTTCGTCTTTTCGATCTGGGGCGGCTGAGGGGACTCGAACCCCCGACACCTGGAATCACAATCCAGTACTCTAACCAACTGAGCTACAGCCGCCGTTGGACCATCCAGATTATCCTGGGCGGCTCGGGAAGACCAGCGGGAACCTTCGGGGGACTGCGGTCATCGAAAGA
>Ga0268298_10003083_pt1 | contig 17375 bp, 15 predicted proteins | sample WWTPWeurt_MetaG_FD_194462 | JGI IMG/M metagenome (GOLD analysis project Ga0268298, IMG submission 194462) | Activated sludge microbial communities from WWTP in Nijmegen, Gelderland, Netherland - WWTP Weurt | ecosystem: Engineered > WWTP > Aerobic digester > Activated sludge | place...
TGGCCGCGGCACTGATCCACCGCGCCATCGGCGACCAGCTCACCTGCGTGTTCGTCGACCACGGCCTGCTGCGCCTGAACGAAGGCGCGATGGTGATGGACATGTTCGCCGGGCGGCTGCACGCGAAGGTGGTGCACGTCGACGCCAGCGAGCAGTTTCTCGGCGCACTCAAAGGCGTGAGCGAGCCCGAGCAGAAGCGCAAGATCATCGGCCGCGAGTTCGTCGAGGTCTTCCAGGCCGAGGCGAAGAAGCTGAAGCAGGCCAAGTGGCTGGCGCAGGGCACGATCTACCCGGACGTGATCGAGTCCGGCGGCGCCAAGACCAAGAAGGCGACCACGATCAAGAGCCACCACAACGTCGGCGGCCTGCCCGAGACGCTGGGCCTGAAGCTGCTCGAACCGCTGCGCGACCTGTTCAAGGACGAGGTGCGCGAGCTCGGCGTGGCGCTCGGCCTGCCGCACGAGATGGTCTATCGCCACCCCTTCCCCGGCCCCGGCCTGGGCGTGCGCATCCTCGGCGAGGTGAAGCGCGAGTACGCCGAGCTGCTGCGCCGCGCCGACGCGATCTTCATCGACGAGCTGCGCATGGCGATCGACGAGCACTCGGGCAAGAGCTGGTACGACCTGACCAGCCAGGCCTTCACGGTCTTCCTGCCGGTCAAGAGCGTGGGCGTGATGGGCGACGGCCGCACCTACGACTACGTGGTCGCGCTGCGCGCCGTGCAGACCAGCGACTTCATGACCGCCGACTGGGCCGAGCTGCCGTACTCGCTGCTCAAGAAGGTGTCGAGCCGCATCATCAACGAGGTGCGCGGCATCAACCGCGTGACCTACGACGTGTCGAGCAAACCGCCGGCGACGATCGAGTGGGAATGATTCGGCGTCTTTCAGCGTCTATCGATGTCTATCGGAAATCGTTGCTAAGTGCTTGTCCCGTATAGAGAACGTCTGTCGAGATCTATCGACATCTATCGGGGGGATGCCTTCCAGTTTGACGGTAAATCTGACGGTAAAAATTCGACACGGACACCCTCAGAATTTTTTACCGTCAGCACTTTGCGTTCATTGACGGTAAAAAAATAGACAGAAAAACAAGGCGGAACAACAGCTTATCGAAGTTGTAGCGGTCAAATCATCGTGACGGTAAAATTTCTCCGAGAGGAGGGACCGCCGATGCTGTCCGATGGCACGCTCAGGGGCATCAAGCCACAGGCCACCACCTACAAGATCGCCGACCGGGACGGGATGTACGTGACCGTCTCCCCCAGGGGCACGATCACTTTTCGTCTCGACTACCGGCTCAACGGCCGGCGGGAGACGCTCACGATCGGCCGCTACGGGTCCAAGGACGGGATCTCACTGCTCATGGCGCGCGAGCGCTGCACGGAGGCGCGCAAGGCAATCGCTGAAGGCCAATCCCCCAGCCAGGAAAAGCAGCGCGAGAAGCGCCGGATGTCCGAGGCCAAGACCTTCGAGGAGTTCACCAAGCGCTGGCTGGAAGAAGCCAGGATGGCCGACAGCACCAAGTCGATGCGCAAGAGCATCATCGACCGCGACATCATGCCGGTGTTCCGCAACCGGCTGATGGCCGAGATCGGCGCGGAGGACCTGCGCAACCTGTGCGCCAAGGTCAAGGCGCGCGGCGCACCGGCGACCGCCGTGCACGTGCGCGACATCGTCAAGCAGGTGTTCGGTTTCGCGGCGCTGCATGGCGACAAGGCGCCGAATCCCGCGGACGAAGTCGGCCCCTCATCGATCGCCACCTTCGTGGCCAAGGACCGCGCGCTGTCGCCGTCCGAGATCCGCGTCATGCACCGGGTGCTGGACGCCACCGCGACCCTGCCGACCATCCGCCTGGCGCTGCGCCTGATCCTGCTGACGCTCGTGCGCAAGAGCGAACTGATCGAGGCCACCTGGGACGAGGTCGACTTCGAGAACGCCGTCTGGACGATTCCGAAGAGCCGCATGAAGGCCGGCAAGCCCCACAACGTCTACCTGTCGCAGCAGGCGCTCGACATCATGGTGGCGCTGCGTACCTGTGCCAGTGGGTCCAAGTTCCTACTGCCCTCGCGTTACGACGCCGATCGCTGCATGTCGAAGGCCACCTTGAACCGGGTCACCCAGACCGTCGCGGAGCGAGCCAAGGAAGCGAAGCTTCCGCTTGAGCGCTTTACCGTGCACGACCTGCGCCGCACCGGCTCGACCATCCTGAACGAGCTCGGCTTCAACAGCGACTGGATCGAGAAGTGCCTTGCCCACGAAGACGGGCGCTCATCGCGTGGCGTCTACAACAAGGCGGAGTACGCAGAGCAGCGCCGTCACATGCTGCAGGAGTGGGCGGACATGATCGATGCCTGGGTGGCGGGGAAGTCGCATACGCCGACGCTGCTGCCGCCGAGCATGAAGGTGGCGACGACGGCGGCGCCGATATAGATGATGGCGCCGGGGCGCGAGGCGGGTCTTGTCGTCGAAGGGCTTCGTGGCGGTTTACCGCCTGCGACGTACTTTGTCTCACGGCAATGGCCGCTGCCCGGTTCACCGCTCCGTTCGGGACCGAGAATTGGCTGCCCCGAGTTCGTCGAGGGCTATCGGATGCCGCAGTTCGCTCAAGGCGTAGTACCTTCGTCCGGAACTGCAGCGCGCCTCCTGAAGCGAACGAAACCGGTGTGAATCTATATGACAGCTGCGCCAACGCTTCGACTCCGCTCAATCTTCGAGCTCCTGAGCGAGCGATTCTTCGTCCCGTCGTACCAGCGGGGCTTTCGTTGGACCGCGCGTCAAGTTGAAGCGCTGCTCGACGATCTGGCGGCGTTTCAATTGTCCTCGCGACAGGGCAGTCCCAACTCCTTTTACTGTCTGCAGCCCGTCGTGGTCCGTCGTCGCTCCGAGAACGAATGGGAACTCGTCGATGGGCAGCAGAGGCTGACAACGATCTTCTTGATACTGCGTGCGCTGCGCGAGGTCGCGGCATTGCTCAACCGCGGCTGCTACGAGATCTCCTACCAGACGCGCGACGGAAGCGCGGCGTTTCTTAAGGAGCCGACACCAGAAGGCGCAATCCAATACATCGACTACCACTACATGTATGGGGCTTACGTAGCCATCGAGCGATGGTTCCGCGAGCGGGACGGTGCTCTGCGGTTGAGGCTACTGGACTGTCTAACTGGTCCTGATGGGGCTGCGCCGAACGTGCGTGTCATCTGGTACGAACTCGATGAGAACCAGGATCCAGTACAGGCGTTCGTACGCCTCAATGTCGGCCGAATCCCGCTCACCAGCGCCGAGTTGATTCGGGCCCAGTTTCTGCGCTCCGATCGCGAGAGGCTTGATGCTCGTGACGCGCAGCAAATACCGCAGGACTGGGATCTCATCGAGCGGCGCCTGCAAGACGATGGATATTGGTACTTCCTCCAAAGCGGCAGTTCAGCCCCTCCGGCTCGCATCGAGTACCTGTTCGACGTCTTCATTCGAATGAAGCGCGCCCGTTCCCTCGATGCGTTGGGTGACGACCCCCTGGCGACTTACCTCGAGTTCCAGGCGCTCCTGGACGAAGAGAACGCAGACGCTTGGCAAGTCTGGCAGGAGTTCAAGAAGCTGACGCAGACACTGGAGGACTGGTATGAGGATCGGACCCTCTACCACCTCATAGGCTTCCTCGTCGCCACGTCTGCGGCTGACAAGTTCGCGGACGCGCGGCCACGGCAAGCGGAAGCCAAGGTCCTGATCGACCTGTTGGATACGCGGAGCAACGCTACTGGTACGGCGTTCGATCGGCACCTCAGGCGGCTGGCGTGGAAACGCTTTGCAGGCCCCCGAGCCGCCGAGCCACCGGCGGACGGCTTCGCGGAGGATGAACTCACGCAGCGCATCTCGGAGCGCATTGAAGACCTTGCGTATGGCTCTGTTGCGGTCCGCTCCGCACTGCTGCTCTTCAACATCGCGGGCCTGCTAGAGCAGAGAGCCTCGACGCAGCGATTCCAGTTCGACGGCTACAAAACCAACTATTGGGACATAGAGCACGTTCGGTCGGTCGCAGAGTATGTCCCCGGGGCAGCCGCTGACCGAAAGCGCTGGCTGGAGCACGCTGGCGAATTTGTCGCGAGTCCCGTTGCGGAGGCGCGCGATCTCGAAGAGTCGAGGGATCTTCGGCAGCAGATAGACGTGCTTCTTGCCGCATCCTCTCCTGAGGAGCAGGCGTTCATGGACGTGTTCGGCAGGGTGCGCGCACTCAGCGGCGAGGGCGAAGCGCGCGTGGACGACAACGCGCTATCCAATCTGGCGCTTCTCGACATGGGTACCAATCGCTCCTACAAGAACGCAATCTTTCCTGTGAAGCGAACGCGAATCATCGAGCTCGACAAACTGGGGCAGTTCGTCCCGCACGCTACCCGAAACGTCTTCCTAAAGTATTACTCACCGAACGCCGCGCAGCTGATGCTCTGGGACGGAGCCGATCAGGACGCGTACGGCGAGGCGATCGAGGAGACACTCCGGCGCTTCTTCGCGCCGCTCGTGCGGAAGGCGGGTGGGGTATGAAGACGGGCAGTTCGAGCTTCCGCGAGCTCTTCGGTGATGGTCACCGCGTCGAGGTTCCGGTCATTCAGCGGGACTACGCGCAGGGACGCGAGGATGAACACAGCCGGGAGGTCCGCAGGCGCTTCCTCGACGCGCTCGGTCAATCGCTTAGTGCAGAAGCGATGGAAACCGGAACTCTCGATCTCGACTTCGTCTACGGTCGGTGGAAGGATGCCGACCGAACGCTGGAGCCGCTGGATGGGCAGCAGAGGCTGACCACGCTCTTTCTCTTACATTGGTACCTTGCCAGCCTCGACCGCAAGTTCGATGAATTCCGGTCGTGGATCACGCTGCCTAGCGGCGGTTCATGCTTCACGTACCGTACACGACCCGCAGCGCGCGAGTTCTTCGATGCGCTTGTCCGCCAGCCGGCCCCCTTGGACACCATCTGCGCCAGGTCGACCGCGCTGTCGGACTGGGTCACGGACTCTGTTTGGTTCGTGAGGAGCTGGCGACGCGATCCCACGGTGCGCGGCTGCCTCACGATGCTCGACGCCATCCATGGGCGCTTCGCTGCGTCCAGTGGGGGTTGGCTTCGACTCGTTTCGACAGAGTCGCCGGTCATCAGCTTCCGCCTGCTACTGCTCGAGAACTTCAATCTCTCGGACGACCTCTACGTAAAGATGAACGCGCGCGGCAAGGCGCTGACGCCGTTCGAGGTCTTGAAGGCAGAGGTTGAACGCTTCGTCGGTGAGGCGTTCGGCGGCGAGCCATGCCCGCATGAGCCCGGGATGACCTGGCGCGACTACGTCAGCCGGCAGTTCGATATCGAGTGGACGGACTTTCTCTGGAAGCACCGAGGGACCACGACGGACATCGACCCTCGATTCATGCACCTGATCCGAGCACTGGCGATCGTCCACTGTGTGAACCGCCGCGATGACGCGAGCCTGCCAAGGCAGGTCGATCAACTACTGGCGACCCCGGAGCCTGGCCTGCCTTTCTACGCGGAACTCGGCTGTCTCGACCGGGCATTCATAGAGCATATGGTCACCATCCTGGAGACGCTCGCCAAGTGCAAGGAGGCGCCGAGCTTCCTCGGTAGGACGAGCTACATGGACGAGGAGGGCGTCTTCCGGCGGGTCCTCCTGGCGCGAGGCGCGAATCAAGAAGACGGCCTCACGCTCATCGATTGGGTGATGTTCTATGCGTGGTCCTCGTTCCTTCTCCGGTTCTCGAAGGACCTCGGGAGCGATCCGGTTCGCGCTTGGTTCAACGACTGGATCCGCGTAGTCAGGAATCTTGCCAACAACTCGGACATCGATCGCAATGAACGCCTTGTCGCGGCGCTACGTGGGCTCGGGCAGCTTTCGCAGAGTTGCGGACCCGATTTCCTTTCACGGGTCGCCGATGGCGCTCTCGACGAAAGCGGCGGCTTCAACCAGCAACAACAGCGGGAGGAGCGGCTCAAGGCTCGTTTGATCCTCCGCAGTTCCGACTGGCGTCCGCTTATCGAGAAGGCTGAGACGCACCCCTTCTTCCGCGGTGACATCGAGTTCCTGCTGCGATTCTCAGGACTCTTCGATCGCGCGGCGCAGACCGAACGCTGCGATTGGAGCGACGATGAGGACAACAAGCTACGGCAGTCCTTCGCTGAGTGGTATGACCGCGCCTGCGCCGTGTTTCCCGAAGGCGCGACGGCTTGGCCTGCAAGGTTCCCGAATTCGCTATGGGAGCGAGCCCTTCTCGCGACGGGCGACTACCTGCTCCCGCGCGGACGAAACTGGAGCCTCCTCGACGACAAGGACCGTGACGCGAGTTGGAAGCGCCTCCTGCGTGCAGACACGCGCGTGCCCGACCGTGAGGCGCGGCGCGACGTAGTCCGGCGCGTGCTCGCCCAAATCGATCCCAAGGACGTCGTCGGCTCGCTCGGGACCGTAGTCGCGGCTGGTGTGCAGGGAGTCGACACGACACCAGTTCCAGGCTTCCGCAGCCGTCTCGTCGCGGAGCCGCGCCTCATCGAGTACTGCGAACGGCGCATGCTGCGCTTCGAGGAAGATTCAGCCTTCCTTCTCGCCCAGACGCAGAGGAATGGCCATCACGTCGACCTTTATGTCTATGACCTCTACCTGCGACTTGATGCTCGACGCGCTGAGCTCGCGCCGTTCGGCGGCCCTGCGCTTGTCGACCAGACCGGCACGTACTCGAAGTCTCAGATTGTCCTCCGCGCATCCGCCTCCGGCCCTACGCTTACAGTGGAGAAGCACGGCGCGGCGATGCGTCTGAACCTGCAACTGCCAAAGGCCGATCCTGCTGTCACGGCCCACCTAACGGAGTGGACCACCGAGGGCGAGACCAGTCTCAGTCGCAGCGTGCACCCCGACTCTGCGGCAGCGGCGGTTCTCGATGTTGTTGCGGCCGTCCGAACCCCGTCTATCGAACACCCCGACGCAAGCTCCGGCGGAACTCAAGGCTGACCCTGCTCGGGCTCCACTTCCTGTGCGCTGTTGCGGCTGTGAGGGAGAGGCGAGCAGCAAGGATCAGTTGGAAGTCACGTCAGGGACGTCGTCTTCGGAATTCACGCCGAGCAGGTCGTCGAAGTCGGCATGCGCCTGGACATCAGTCACCGAGAAGTTCTGGGAAAGGCACTCCTGCAGTTCCGCTGCAAGCCCATCGAGCGCCTCCTGGGTCGGATCGACATCCCCTTCCGTTCCTTCCTCGGCGGCTTTGATTTCACGCTCGGAGAACGTGAACTGAACCGTGAATGTGCAATGGACCTGGTATGTGTACGACTTGGTCATGGGCTCCGGCATCGTCTGGTTGGCGGTCGGAAGGCAATTCTGTACTTGGCACGTCTGGGCGCAAGAGTCGTATACGAGCGACGAGCGCTGGGATTGCACACCTTGCTGTGAGAGCCGCTGGTAGATCGTCGACTGATCCAGGCGCGCGTCGCTCGGCGCGGCTTGTCCATCACCCTGCATCAGAGCGGCAGGTCGTCGCTATTTGCGCACGTTGACTTGCCGTCGCAAGATTAACCTCATGGCACTCCGTACCCTCCTCGACGCGGCCGACCTTCCTGCGCAGCCGCTTGGCACGGATGCCCCTCGGCTGAGCAAGTCGCGACTGGTGCATGCGCTGCAGTGCGACCGGCGGCTGTGGCTGGCAGTTCACCGGCCGGAGCTGGCGGTGATCGACGCGGCCACACAGGCAGTCTTCGATTCCGGCAACCGGGTGGGCGAGCTCGCGCGCGAGGTAGCCGCCGGGGAGTGGGGGCAGGGCGAGCTGATTGACGTGAAGGAGCCGCTGGGCTGGCAGGGCGGTTGGCGCCGCTGCAGAGAGGCACTGGAGCAGGCGCGGAGTAGGGGCAACCGGGCAGTGTTGTTCGAGGCGCCCTTCATCGCGCCCGACTTCGCGGTCATCGCCGACATCGTCGTATGCCAGCCCGACGGAGAGATCTGGTTGATCGAAGTGAAGTCCTCGACCAAGCTCGACGGCAAGCCCTACCTCGACGACGCTACGTTTCAGGCCGATGCCATGGCGCGCTGCGGATTCAGGCCGGACAAAGTGTTCGTCCGTTTGATCGACACCGGCTTCGTCTATCCGGGCGGTGGCGACTATCGTGGGCTGTTCCGCGACGAGGAGGTCACCGCCGCTGTCAATGAGCGGCTGCCGCTGGTGGATGGCTTCGTCGCCCGATCGCGTGCGGTGGCCGGTGGCAGCGAGCCGCAGGTGCGCACCGGCGAGCACTGCAGCACGCCCTACGACTGCCCCTTCCGCACACACTGCGACGCCTGGCAAGCGGCCATCGATGGACCGCCGCCGGAGTACCCGGTCGACTTGCTCGCCCGTCGCAACGTGGGGCGGGTCAGCGCGCTGGAGCGCAGCCAGATCTCGCAGCGGGGCTGGGTGGATGTACGGGACCTGCCAGACGGCTTCTTGGCTGACCCTCGCACACAAGACATCGCGCGCGCGATCCGCACCGGCCAGGCGTGGATCGCGCCGGGGCTGAGAACGGCACTTCGAAGCCTGCCGTACCCGCGCTTTCACTTCGACTTCGAGACCATCAATCCTGCCGTGCCGATCTGGGCCGGTACACGGCCTTATCAGCAGGTTCCGTTCCAGTGGAGTTGTCATGTCGAGCATGCCGACGGACGGCTCGACCACCACGATTTCCTCGACGCGTCGGGTGCGGATCCGAGGCAGGAGTGCGCCCGGCAGCTCGCCGACCTGATGGGAGGGCTTGGCGGCTGCGTACTGGTGTACTTCCAGCCCTTCGAGGAAATGCGTTTGCGCGAGTTGGCCCGGGACCTGCCGCACCTGGCTACCGGCATCCAGCGCGTAATCGCGAAGCTGCGCGACCTTCTGCCCATTGTGCGAGCCCACTACTACCACCCGGACCAGCAAGGCTCGTACAGCATCAAGGCCTTGCTGCCGACGGTCGTGCCGGAGCTCGACTACGCGGGACTGGAGGAAGTGCGCGACGGCGGCGGGGCACAGCGGGCGTACCTCGAACTGATCGACGCGACAACCGAAGAGGGACGCAGAGCGAGTCTCAGGTCGAACCTGCGCGCGTACTGCGAGCGGGACACTCAGGCCATGGTCGAACTCGTCAGGCGGCTTTCGGCCTGAGCAAGAGCAAGTCGCCAGGATCTATGGCGCCGCCTTGAAGATCGCCACATGGAACCTCGATCGGCCATGGAAGAACGGCCGCCGCAGGCGCGCCGACCTGCAGCGTGAGCGGATCCGTAGCATCGGTGCTGACATTTGGGTGCTGACGGAAACCTGGGCCGAAATTCAACTTCCCGGCTACCGCTGCGCGTCGACGCCTTCGTCGCTGGGGTCGTACGACGCTTCGGAAAGCGCCGTCGCGATCTGGGTGCCCGAGACCTGGGGCCTGCGTACGCTGGAGGTAACCACGGCCACGCTGTGCGCAGAGGTCGTGCCGCCAGACGCCGATTCGCCGGTACTGGTGTACGGCACGATCATCACCTGGCACGGCGATCCCGGCGCCAAGAGCTGGGTGAAGCACCTCGAGGAAGCAGATCGCCAGACGATCGATTGGGTGCGGCTGCACGGGAATTTCCCATCGCATCGGCTCATCGTGGCTGGCGACTTCAACATGACCCTGCATGCCGACAAGGGCTATGGCCACAAGGACGGACGACGAATAGTGCGCGAACGGCTCCCTCTCGCTGGTATGGTCTGCGCGACCGCCATCGACATCCGAGATGCGGCGCACGGCGCACTGGAACGAGACAACATCGACCACATCTGTATCGACCACCGGCTGACGTTGGTCGCCGGGCCGTACGCGATTCCTGGATCGACGAAGGAAGGCGATCGACTGACCGATCACAACGGCATGGTTGTCGAGGTGCAGATGAAGGCTCCGCCGCCATGACATAGCGGGTGAGTCATCGCGTGGGGCTCTCGCCGATGCAGTAGGCGCGGCTATTCGGTCTCACTGACGATCCTGCTCCTCTTTCGAAAGTCCGGCGTCGGCGACTTCTTCACCCCGCTGCTCCCGGCCGCCCGCCGGCTCTGGATCCAGGCCAGCACTTCGCACAGGTCCCACACCACACAGCGTGCGGTGAGGAAGAACCGCTGCGGGAATTCCCCGCGGCGCTCCAGTTCGTAGATCGTCGAGTCCGCGAGCGGGACGATCTGACGTAACTCGCTGCGGCGGATCGTGCGCCTCAGCCACTTGGGGTCGGCGGGCGCGGCCTTGTACAGCTCCCGAATAGCCCGCGCGTCGAACGCGCCCAACGGCTCGGTCTCGCGCACTGCCTCCCGAAGCAAGTCGGCACCATCTCGGCCGGCGGCACGATCGTCATCGATATCTCGGTCGAGCCGAGGATCCATCCCCTTCGGTTTCGTGACCCCGGCGGCCCGCGCCGTGTCCCCGAACTGCCTTTCGCGCTTCATTCGCACCCCCGTTCTCGGTCGAGAAGCCGCCCCGGCTTCCGGCATTGGGCCGCGGGTAGCGGCCGCCGACCGACTTTCAGAACCGTAGACCTCGCGTGGCCGCCACCGACGTGGCGCCCCGCGACCCTGGGGGCTTCGGGCTGGGCGTCTGGGCGTCTGTCGCCATGGGTCGCCGCCTTTCGCCATCTATCGAGAGCCCCTTGGGGTTCGGGTACGGAATCCGGCGCAAAAGTGTCGGGATACATCTCCCCACTATTTCGTCGGCCCTACGAATTAGGTCGCCTGTCGCTCTTTTTCTTCCCCTGACCTGCGCTCGATCTCCTCCCCGTCCGGCAACCGACGGGGAGAGTCATGGCGCTCAAGGCGGGAGAGGGTCTCCAGCGATGGGAGATCGCGGTTACGAAGAAGCTGGTGGGTGAGTACAGAAGGCGGTCTCGAAGCCTCGCGCGCGAGGAGTTCGACGACCTGATGCAGGAGTGTCTGGCGCACTGGATCGTGGTGCGCCGAAGGCTCCCGCCCGATCCGGATGCACCGCCCGTGGCCTACATGGCCCAGGTCATCCGCAACAAGCTCACGGATCTCATCCGCGAGCAGGCTGCCGACAAGCGCGCCGGTGAACAGGAAGCGCTCTCGCTCGACGCGGAACTCGACGGTTCGGAAGACGGCGTGACGCTCGCCGACCTGTTGGCCGACAGTGAGTTTGCCCAGCCGGACGACCCCGGCGCCGTCGAGCGGCGCCACGCGCGCATCGACATCGGCCGCGCCCTGGCTCGGCTGACGCCGGTTCAGCGGCAGCTGTGCCAGATGCTCGGGGCGGAGGGGCTGACCATCAAAGAGGCCGCCGAGCGGCTCCGAATTCCGCGCGGCACCTTGTACGAGGAGATCAAGCGCATCCGCAAGGTCTTCGCGGATCAGGGGCTTGGCGACTACCTGAAGGAGTAGTCCGACACTTTTTCACGCGATTCCGTATGCCTGATGACAGACCTGAATCGGCGCGGAATCGATGATCAAGTTCACCGTCACGAGCACGAAGGGCGGCGTCGGCAAGACGACGCTCACGGCCAACCTGGGGGCGTTGCTGGCCGACATGGGCCTGCGCGTGCTGCTGGTCGACGCGGACGTGCAACCGTCGCTGTCGAAGTACTTCCCGCTCGCGACACCGCAGCCCTCGGCCGGGCTCACCGAGGTGATCGTTCGCGGCGAAGTCACGGAAGCCTGCATCACGGCGACGGTCTTCCCGAACCTCGACATCGTCGTGTCCGATGACCCCGAGGGTCATCTGCCCAACTGGCTGCTCAATCGCATCGACCGCGGCTTCCGTCTGCGCTTCGCGCTGCAGGCCGCCGTGGTGGCGGACGCCTACGACTGCGTCCTGATCGATACGCAGGGCGCCATCGGGCCCCTGCAGGACGCGGCCGTGATGGCCGCCGACATCCTCGTCTCGCCGATCACGCCCGAGATTCTTTCGGCGCGGGAGTTCAAGGACGGCACGATGGAGCTGCTCGATCGCCTCGAACCGGGCAGCGCCCTCGGGGCCACGCTCGGCCCGGTGAAGGCGGTGATCTACCGGCAGGACCGGACGGCCGACGCGCGCCTCATTGCCACCGGCATCCGAGAGGACTTCATCCGCCTGAAGGGCAGGGTGTCGGTGCTCGACACGGTGGTGCCGCACGCCAAGGCCTACAAGGAGGCCGCCACCCTGCGCATTCCGGTGCACCGGCACGAACGTCGGCGCGACGGCGTCATGCCGAGTGCATGCGCGGTGATGCACCAGCTCGCCTGGGAACTGATCCCCAGCCTGCAGGGCGTTCACGCCGATGGTGCCGTCGCCGAGGAGCGATCGGTATGAGCGGAAAGGTGTCGCTGGATGAGCGTCGGCGGCTGGTGGCCGAGTCGTTGCAGGTGGGCAATCCCGGGAACAACGCTCGGGATCTGGCCGGTCAGGGCGACCCGCGCACGGAGGCGCAGATCGAACTCTCGATCGACGAGATCCGTCCCTACGAGAACAACCCGCGGCGGGCGGCGAACGCGAAGTTCGATGACATCAAGGAATCGATCCGCACTAGCGGTCTGAGAAGCCCGCTCACCGTGACCCGCCGTCCCGCCGAGTCGCACTTCATCGTCGAGGCCGGCGGGAACACGCGGCTGCTGGCCTTGCGGCAACTGTGGGCGGAGACGCGCGATCCGCGCTTCCGCAAGCTGGTGGTGCTGTTCCGGCCGTGGCGATCGGAGAGCCACGTCCTCACCGCACACCTGATCGAGAACGAGCAGCGCGGCGAGATGACCTTCTGGGACAAGGCCTCCGGCATCTTCGAGCTCAAGTCGCGTCTCGAGGCGGAGCAGGGCCGAACCCTGACGCTGCGATCGCTGGAGGACGCGCTCCACGCGTTGGGCCTTGCGGTGAACACCGCAACGCTCGGCCTTCATCTCTTCGCCACCGAGCGGTTGCGAACCCTCGGCGAGGCGGTGGCCGACCTGTCTGGTCTCGACGTCAAGACGATGCAGCCTCGGCTGAACGCACTGAAGCGCTACGCGCAGGCGCGAACGTCGATCACGGAAGACGAGCTCTACGCACAGGTGTTCGAACCGGTCTTTCGACGCATCGCGCAGCAGTACCCGCACACCGGCACGTTCAGCGTGGCCGCCACCTGCGAGGCCTGCGAAGTCGCCTTGGCCCACCATCTCGGCGAGCCTGTCGAGTCGCTTCGATTGGCACTGAGGTCGAAGGGCGACCGCGAGCCCCAGGTGAACCCGTTGGCGCCGGTAGCGGGCTCTTCCGCCGACGGCGACGGCACGGAGGCAGACGAACTGCTGACGCGGGCCAGGCGCTTTGCGGACGCTGTCGGCATCGCCGGCGTCGTCCATCCGGAACCGCAGGCCGCCGCCGGCTTGCGCATCGCGACGCTCACCGACGGTGACGCGGAGGATCCAGCGCGCCATCGCGCCTGGTGCCTGCTCGCGGGGCTCCTCGGCCAGCTCGAGACGAACGCGGCGCCGCCGAGTGCGCCGGCGCCGGCGTTCCTGCAATGGCTCGTCGATCCCGACGACCAGTCGGCCACGGCGTTCTGGGAGCTGCTGGCTTGCGCCAGGCGATCGGCTGGCCTTCGTCGGCAGCCAGGTGCAGCGAGCGATGCGGCTTTTGCCTCGGAGGAAGCGTGATGCTCCCGCTGCAAGACACCCAGGTGCGGCTCGTCCTGCTCAACCACGTGACCGTGCGTCTGGCCGATGCCGCGCAGGACGAGCTTCGCGCGGCCGGCATCGAGAGCGAGCTGCTGCCCCATCTTCGGCAGCTCTCGGCAGTCGATCTCAGTCGCCTCGCCGCGATGCGCAGCTTGACGATCGGCGTCGCCTTCGACGGCGCGGCCCTCAAGGCAGGGCTTCGTGCGGTGGCCCTCGTGAACGAGGCCAAGGCGCTGGAGACGTACTTCATCCGCCATGGTGCGTCGACGCATCTGATGAGCGCGCTCTTCAAGGTCCGCCGCAAGCTGACACTCAAGCGCCGCCGCGACTTCGATGCGCGTCGTCCCGCGGGCCGTGTCCGGCTCCCCGACTACGCCACGCGCGAGCGCATCTATCAGGCCTGGCGCGCGATCGCCGATCCGACGCCGCGCGTTCGCTACTACCGCCTGCACCAGGAGTTTCAGCACATCCCGATCGCCGTGCTGGAGGCGGTCATCCGCGAGTTCGAGGCCGACGAATGAATGCGCGCGTGGAAAGCCTCGGCATCACGCCGCAGGTGTTGCTCGATGTCTTCGACACACCGGTGAGCTTTCATCGTTGCCTGGTGCCCGTCACCGGCGGCGTCACATCGGCATTGCTGCTGTCGCAGGCGATCTGGACCACCCAGTCGCTCGAGCCCTCTGCCGATGGCTGGTTCATCCGCTCCCAGGAACAGTGGACGCAGGAGACCGGGCTGTCGCGCTGGGAGCAGGAAACCGCGCGGCGCGCCTTGCGCCGATCGGGACTGCTCGAAGAGCGTCGCGTGGGCATGCCGGCAAAGCTCTGGTTCCGCGTGCGTCCAGACGCCGTCTGGCGTGCGCTGCAGGCCCATGCCGGGGCGTTGTACCGATGACGGCGGGCAGGAGCCGCTGTGGCTGAGGACCTGCGCCTTGCAGACGAGGAACCGCGGGGGCTGGCAGCGGGCCTCGATGCGGCGCCGCTGTCGGTCATCTGGCCGCTGCTCGGTCGGCACATCGCGTTTCATCGCCGCCTCGTGGATCTCACCTCCAGCGTCAAGGCAGCGCTCCTGCTGTCGCAGTCCGTCTATTGGACGCGCCATGGGCGGGACATCGCCCAGACCGGCGGATGGTTTCACAAGACGACCGAGCAATGGGAGATGGAGACCGGCCTGTCTGCGAAGGAGCAGGCCAGCGCGCGCGAGGTGCTGCGCGGCCTGGCGCTTCTCGAAGACCAGCGCATGGGGATTCCCGCCCGGCTGCACTTCCGATTGAACGTGGACGAGCTGGGCATGCGCCTCGCCGACCGGATCGCCAGCCACGCGCACGCGGCGGACTGGAGCGACCGTGTCGTGCTCGCGGAGCTACTTGGGCCATCGGTGGCATTCCACCGCACGCTCGCCGGTATCGCCGGCGGCGTGCACGCCGGGCTGATGCTTTCGCGCGCGTTGCACCTGACGCGACTGCAGGCCAGGCACCGACTGGAACACTGGATCTCCAGCTCGGCAGCGCGCTGGTTCGAAGAGATCGGTCTTACGCGGCGCGAACAGGAAACCGCGCGCCGCGATCTCGTCCGCACCGGGCTCTGGGAGGAGTGCTTGCGCGGCATTCCACCGAGCCTGGTGGCGCGCATTCGGCTGGACTGTCTGCTCGCACTGCTCACCGACGACGCATCGGCGGCAAGGAGCCTCGGCTCGCGCATCGCAGAGCCAGACCGTGGCGTTGCCGCAGACAAGGGTTCACCGAATGTCGAATCAAGACTGAGGCAACCCCGCAGCCTTGTCTCGCCGAAACCGCCGGATCAGTTTCGCCCGATCCGCCAACACGGTTCAGCCGAAAGCGCCGTTCTTCTTATGAATCACAGTACAGGTGAATCATTACAACCACAGCACACCGCCTCGTCTGCGAATCCGCCGGACACCGAGGCTGGTGGTGAACTGATCTTTCCCGAGCAGATGCTGCCGGACGAACGCCAGGCAGCGCGTCTGCTGCTGCGCCGTTGCGGCGATCAAGCCCAGTGCCTGCTCGATGAACTCGCAGGCCGGCTTCAGGTGCGCGGTGTTCGGCTCAGCCCCGTGGCCTACCTGCGCGGGCTCATCGCCCGCGCCGCCGCCGGCAGTTTCGTGCCGGAGCTCGGCCCCCGTGTCGCGGCCGAGCGCGAGCAGCGGCAGAAGGAAGCCCTCCGGCGTCGCGAACGCGAGGCTGAAGAGCAGCGCCTGGCCGCCGAGCGTGCCACGCCCGAGTACCAGGCCAAGGCCCTGGCCCAGCGGCAGAAGGTCAGACAGATGATCGACGAGCTCAAGGCGCGCATGGGCACGAACAGGCGGCCATGAGCACAACGCGCCCGCTCATCCAATCGACACAATAACACCCCTCCACGGAGTCCACCATGACAACGCAAGACACGCCGTCATCCCTCGGAGCAGCGTCAACAGTCGATTCCGCGACGATCACTCGCGACCCGCCGGTGACGAAGGCCCGACCCGCGATGGGTCAGCTCGCCGACGAGACGCCCGATGCGATGACGCTGCACACCCAAGATGCCTACCGGATGTTCATTGGCCGCGCCGCCGACGCAGTGACCAAGGCACCGGCGATCCCGGGAGGCCGGCGGTTTGCGGCGATGCTGAAGGCGATCTGGTACCTGTCGGCCAACGACAACCCCTACGCCGACTGGCTCCTAATCCGGGTCTATCAGTCTCTGGCCGACATCCGGTCGCAAATGGGTCAGATCATCGAGGCGCGAGAGGCCGAGTTCGAGCGGCTTCGCCGCAAGGGTCTCGCGCTCTCCGTGCTCGCTTCGCGCAGCCCCGTCACCGTGGAGCTGGGTTTTCGCAGCCCGTATGGCTACGCCACGGCCGAGGCGATCGTCGAGTTCGACTACCACGTGCGGATGGTCAAGACCCTCGTGCTCAAGGACCGCATGAGCGACGAGGCGGGCAGGGCCGACATCCGCGCCGTCGGCCGCGGACTCCGGGCGCTCTTCCTGGAGCCGATCCGCTGGGAGCGCCACCTGCTGCGCGAGGAGATGCTGCCCTTGAGCCGGCGCGACTTCCTGCCCGGAGCCGACGAGGCGGCACGACAGCGGGTGCGCGCCGCGGTGGCGTTGTTCGGCGAAGTTCCGCGCAAGGTGTTCACTGGTGAGGAGGCACCGCGACACTCGCAACGACGCATCACGCCGACCGCAGCGGAGCTGCGGCTGATGCAGCAGGTGTCGCTCACCGCGGACGCGGGCGCCGAGCCACCGGCGGCACCGGAAGGACAGCTGCTGTGACAAGCGCGCCGTGCGCGGCGGTTCGGCATCCCACTGCGCAGGAGTGCCGGATGCTCCGTGTGCTGGTGCATGACGCGCTCGCCGCCGCGCTGCTGCACGGCTTCGAGCGGATCTCGTTCCACGGCTACTGCATCGAAGCCAGGCGCTTCTCTGCGGCCGGTGCGGAAAGGGCTTCCGTAGACCTCACGCTCACCGCCGACGGTGGCGCCGAGCTGCTGGATCGCGTCCGCATTGCAGTTGCATTCCGATCGGACCCGGGATCAGCATGCCGCATAGATCACTCGCGTGTGCCAGCGATCGCTGCGCGCCGCGCCGAGTCTCTCGCTGGCTGTGTCAGCCCGGTTGATGCCCGTTACGCATCGCCCGAAACCGGTCAGATCTCCTGAAAACCGGTGGCCGCAAGGTCCGGAGATTTCGTCAGTGCTTCTACCCAGCCGGGGAGTCCCATCCCCGCACTGGGGATGGTCTCTCCACTTTCATGTGTTC
>Ga0268298_10003084_pt1 | contig 17373 bp, 15 predicted proteins | sample WWTPWeurt_MetaG_FD_194462 | JGI IMG/M metagenome (GOLD analysis project Ga0268298, IMG submission 194462) | Activated sludge microbial communities from WWTP in Nijmegen, Gelderland, Netherland - WWTP Weurt | ecosystem: Engineered > WWTP > Aerobic digester > Activated sludge | place...
AGGTAACTCCTTCGGCAAATACTTCGTTGGGATTGGTTGTGTAATGACTGGAGGGAGGTACGGCCACGTGTTCCGCCAGGTTTTCGGGTGCGACTCTAAATGCGCCCTTGGGGTCGGTTGACTGACCATTTGCGTCTATAGAGATGCCCTGGGAATCCACTCTGTGCCAGCCGTCGGCGAATTGCTCGTAGAAATAACCATCTCTGCCTATCAAAGACCATCGTTCTCTTTCTGCATCGGCGTTGCCTGCGGCCGCAGGCAGTCGATGGAAGCCAAGCTCTCTGGCGATGTTTGAATTCTCCTGAGAAAGGATATCCAGATCATCGGCCAGTCTGTGTCCGTATTCGTGGGTGATGATTTCCTCCAGGGAGCCTCGAATTAGACCCCTCTGGCGGTCGATGTTTTCAGGATTTCTCATGTCGTCGCTCTGGGTGGCTGGAAATCTCATGGATGCAGGCCAGACATGAATGGCTGGTCCTCCCATTGGCTCGGGCAGGTAGCTGGCGCGTGTGTTGCCTCTGCCGCTTTCTTGCATGAAGCTGACAGGAATTCTGTCGGCATTTAGGGCCAGGCTGGTGGGCTGAGAACGCATCAACGCCGCTTCCAGACCGGCTAGTTCATCAAAGCCTGGTGCCCGGGTGTGATAAACAGATGATTCTGTTTCGCTTTGAGGAATGGTTACCTGGCTGCCTGCCGGCAGAATGTCCACGGCAAAGTTGCTTTCGATATGCCGTATCTGGTTTTCTCTCAGTTCGGCAAGTCGCCTTTCAATAACTTCCGGTGGGGTTTCCGCCGGCAGGGTGAGGAGGGTTCTTTCTGCCCCGCCAGCCGGTAAACTTACTGCCACTTCTTGACCGTAGGAAATTGTTACTCCAAACTGCTCCTGTAATCTGCGGGTAGCTTCGTTTCTCTGTCCGAGAGCGCTGCTTTCACTATTCTCAGCGGCGCTTTCCGTTACCGTCTGATGGGGCGCCTCGTTGAGCGGGCCTCTCTCGAAGTCCACCAGTTGCAGGTCACTGAGCAGATTGCGCCTGATCAGTCCTTCCATATTCTGCTCTGGATTTTCATTGAAAGAGTTTCGTGCCGAGGGCAAGCCTGGAGTTCCCTCTTGCCAGATGGCGGCCAGGTTTAACTTGGTTTCTGGTGCCGGAAGTGCCTCGCGCGGTGCTGCGGCGATGGAGGCGTTCTCGAAATCTCTGGAAGGAGTGTTCATTTTATTGGTTCTGGTTTCGGGGTTTTGTTTGTCGGTTTTCTCTTTGGACCGGCTCAGTTTGGCCCGAGGCGGTCAGGCTTGAGGAGATTTGGCTGAGGCGGTCTATAGGTGAGGTTTGAGGGTGACCTGGCTGTAAATATGGAGCAGGAACATAACAGGGTCATAAAAATCCATGGTCAACCGGCGGCGTCCTTGGTAAAGGTTGGTTCGGAGTTTGAATGGCACTGGTTGCAAAGTGGGGCTTCTGTATATAGATGCTCTGGCTCAATTTTTCGCTTGGTTTTCCGCGCTTTCCACCTGTATTGCGGCACCGGTGAGCCTTTGTCGAGTGGGCTGGCTTAGATAAAATCTGCTTGACAATGACCGGCGGATCACATCTAATAGTGAGGTATCTTTATCCAGGTCGTATTTACCAGGACTCTCCCATGTCAGTAACAGACAACATTCCGAAAAACGGCGACAGGGCTCATGAATCCCAGAACGTCGATTGGGCAGGTAACGATACCCGCGTCAATCTCATGAGCGACGTCATGAAGACGGTTGAGTCAGGCAAAATGTCCAATGCCATGAGTGATGTGGGCAAGGGCGGCAAAGATAATTCTCTGGTCGGCAGCGAAGTTGAAAAAACCATCGTCGGCGCCGATAACGATGTTCAAAAAGCCTTCGGCGGCAAGGGCGATTCAATCACCCTCGATGAAGCCTCCAAAGCTGAGAGAGAAAAAGCCATGGACGGCAAATCCTTTGATGCCGCCAATCTCTACAACAAAAAAGACTCCGCCAATATGGCTGTAGACCCTGAAAGAGACAAGTACGCCGCTGCTTACTATGCCGCTAATGTCATGGGTGACGCCAGCCGCCAGGCCGAGCTTTCCAAAGCTTTCGACAGCGCGTTTACCAATAACCCGCACTTGCAGCAGCAAAATCAGCAGCGCCAATACGCTCACGCCTGATCGGTGCCTTGCCGCTTGCTTTTTCTACCTTAACCGGTGGGTGTTTCGGCTTGGGCTATTTTATCGGATCATCTTACTTGGCTGAGGGTGCTTTCTTGTCGTCGCCCAGGGTCTGGCTAATAACCGACTTGAGGTGATCGCACAGGTAGTCTGAGCAGATCTTCGGCTTGATTTCCTGAATGGTACACTGGCGCTGTTCCCCGAGAAATGGGCAGGGGTAAACGGCTTCCGGGTCCAAAAGTACTCTCAAAGCCGGATAGTGCTTGGGATTTTGCCAGGTGGCTTTATCGGGAAAGAGCTTGTGCCCTTCTTTGTAATCGATGAAGACTTCGTCGTAACGGAATTCTCGACCAAAGTGGCTGCGGAGGCGCTTGAGAAAGTCTTTCGGGTCGGTTATCGGCCCGATGATCCAGTCTCGGTCTTGAATGGTGCAGCAAGCGCCGGCGTTACCTTTCTTGCCGTAGCAGTTCTTCAGGCAAGTGTAGTGAATGATCTTGTCGCGCAGTTCTTGCTCGCTGGGTGGTTCGCTCATTGTTTGAGGGCCTTCTGCTTTCTGTCGGCGTTCGCTGTTGCGTCGGTTTAGGCTTTGGTTCGGACAGTTTGAATTGGCTTCGATTGAGATAGTTCGCGGAAACCACTCTCTGCATTTGATGCAGTCATCTGCTGACTTAAGGTGTTGATTTTGCCGGAGTATTTTCCAGAAATTCCTTTATTGTCCTTGCCGTTAATTCATGCCCCTCTTTGGAAAAGTGAAACTGCAGGAATAAACCTGATGGGTTCTTGTCTTTTCTAAAAGGCGGTTGCAAGTCTATCACGCCGAAGTTGTCAGAGCTTGCCTGGGCTTTAATAGCGGTGATGGTGTCGGCCCAGTCTTTGTCTGAGGCGGTGACGTCGGGAAAGAGCGTCATAGCAAACTGACTGCCGGCAGCCCGGGCAGTCTTCTGAAACTCTTTGATCACGGCCAGGGTCACCTGGCGGTTGTTCTGGACGCCGTAAAGCGGCACTGCTATTGCTTCTTTCTGTGTAGCCAGGCGCTTGCCCATGTCTTGGGCAAAGCGGGTGAGGCGGAAATAGGCCTTATCGGAGAGGAAGAGGTTGAAATTGGTTCGATTGACGGCGCCATAGAGGTTGCTATTGGCTCTCAACCAGTTGAGTACTTTGTTGGTGGGGCTATCCAGGCTGAGTTTGTCTTTGTTTTCCTGCAAGATGCTGGTATCGAGTTCCAGTTTGCCTGTTTGATCCAGGTAGAAATATGGCTTGGGTTCTGCCTTGCCGCGCTGAGTGACATCGATATTGTTTTCCAGGGTGTCGCCTTTGCAGATCATCACAATGGTTAGATCCGGCTTGTACTGCGCCACTTCCTTCTTGAATTGCAAAAGCTCCTGCCCGGTTGAATAACTGGAGCAGCCAAAGTTTATGACTTCAAAGTGCTTGATGGCGCCCGCTTGGGGCGAGGTGCCAGCGGCTGCATTTGGTGCGAAATTATGCTGAACTTCTTGCATGAACAGTTTCTTTGCAAGAGAGCCCCCGGCTTGCAGGTCTTCATTGAGGAGCTGCTCCAGACGGCGGGCATAGGTTTCGTTCAAGGCTACCTGCAGGCCCTCGGCGGCGGAATCGCCCATGATGGCGATGCGGTAGGTGCCTGGTGGTTTGCTCAGGCTGTGTTCCACATCACGCAAGCCTGCTGAACTGAGGTGTTCGCGGCTGTAGCCTTCCATGCGCCAGGTCACCAGTTTACCGGGCAGATGCACGCAACCCAGCTCAGGATCAGGTCTGACGATTTCTTGCTGGCCGACGCCCATGAAACCAAGCAGAGCTTCCAGTGCCAGAATGGAAAGAGGCAGAAGGGCTGTCATTTCCAGGGCAAAGCGCAGCTTGCCGCGTCCGGAACTTTTATCCGTCCGTGTTTCTCTTTCGGGCTGCGTGCTCAGTGGCTTGTTCTCAACGGCTTGCCCGCTGAGCTTTTCTGCAGTGCTGGCGGTGCTATTTTGATTTTCAGCTGTGCTCGTACTCATTTTTTAAGCACCTAAAACTGGAAGTAAATGAAGGGGGAAAGCTGACTGGGTGCCATGCACGATATGAAAAGAGCCAGCATGGCGCTGGTTGTCAGTCTCAGGGCTTTAGATGACTGCCAGCAGCTTTGGGCCAGGCGGGCTAGGGACGGCAGTGCCACACCGTTTTTGGCCATGGTGAGGGAGCGCTGGTGCAGCCAGGCATAGAGCAAGTAAACCGGCAGCGTGTAGACAACCGTGGATTGCAAAAGGGCAGTGGAAACATCGCCGGTGATACCGTTTATGCCGAAACCAAAGAACTTACCTACCAGACAGAGAGCCTGATCGAGATTGGGTGCCCGCATAAATATGGAAACCTGGCAGATGAACAGACAAACGAAGGCGACGCCGCACCAGTGCCAGACCCTGGTCTGACGCAGGGGTTTGAGCCAGCTTGTGCGGGCGGCAAAATCCGTCCATTCTTTGGAAAGGATGAGACCGGCGCCGTGCAGGATGCCCCAGATCACAAAGGTCCAGTCGGCACCGTGCCAGAGACCGCCCAGAACCATGGTCAAAAAGGTGTTGCGCCTGGTTTGCCAGGCTGAACCACGGGAGCCTCCCAGCGGAATGAAGAGATAGTCTCTCAGCCAGGTGGAAAGCGAAATGTGCCAGCGGTGCCAGAAGTTTGTCAGGTTGTGAGCCAGGAAGGGCAGATTGAAGTTTTCCGGAACCTTGTAGCCGAGCAAGAGGGCTGAGCCTCTGCCGATGTCGGTATAACCGGAGAAGTCAAAGAAAATCTGGAAGGTGAAACCGATGGCCGTCACCCAGGCATCACAAAGGGAGAGGTTTTGCAGATTGTGAAAGCCCTGCCCGACCAGAAGACCGATGTTATCGCCCAGAACGATCTTCTTGAAGAAGCCCTGCAAAATGAGAAAGAGACCTTCGTTGAAGTATTCCGCTTTCAGGGTGGGCTTTTCTTCAAGCTGGTGCATGAAGTCTTGAAAGCGCTTGATCGGACCGGCAATCTGCGAGGGGAAGAAAGAGGCAAAGAGCGCGAAATCCAGTGGGCTTTTGACCGGCTTGCTGCCGCGGTAAACATCCACTATGTAGTGGATGAATTCAAAAGTGAAGAAGGAAATGCCCAGAGGCAAAATGATATTGATAGCCGGGCTTTGAGCCGTCTCCAGGGCTTTGATGTGGGCGATGCTGCCACCATAGGTAATGGCGGAGAAAAAAGACTGTAACAAAAAGTTTGTGTACTTGTAGAAACAAAGGCAACCCAGGTTGAAGACCAGACCTACGCTGAGCCAGTTCTTAGCCTTCTGTGGTTGTTCCGAGAGTAGATTGCCAATCTTGAGACCGAGCCAGTAGTTGACCACGGTCAGGGCCAGGATTAAAAGCCCGTACTCGGGCTTCCAGCTCATATAGAAAAAGTAGCTGGCTAGAAGCAGGAAGAGTCTGCGGTGCTTGTCCGGCATTACCCAGTAAAGGGTGAAAACCAGCAGGAAGAAGGCCAGGTAAGAAAAACTGTTGAATAGCATCGGGTATCTGCAGTGGGTTCCTGGGTAGAGTCCTGGGTAAATTCCCGGGTAGATTCCAAGCGATGCTACCATGCCCTCCAAAGGGGCTACATTGATGTAATCTAATTTACTTATATAGGCAATTCAACGCCGCTCCTACGGGGTCAGGTCGGACCCATCAGCAAAGGAACTCAGGCGGAGAAATCGTGAAAGAGGTCTTTCCCGGCGCGGTTCGCCCGTTAGAAACGGCGTTGGTTCTGGTTCAGGAACGCCACTAGTTTTACCCAGTCCTGGCAGTCGTCCGGCAAGCTGGCAATGCCCACGCTCATAGAGAAGATCTCTCCGGGCTGCAGGTTGATACCCACCGGTTGGGGGCCGGGCTTGAGGGCCTCCACCAGGCGCCCGGCAAAGGACCGCACACCTTCGGGAGTGGTTTGGGGAAGTAGCAGGGCAAAGTCGTCTTGCTGGAAGTGAGCGAGCAGGTCGGCTTTGCGTTTTGTGGCGGAAAGCCCGGCCAGCACCGCCGCCCGCTGTTCCTGGCTGATGGGGAAATCTTGACCGCCTCTTACTATGCGGGGTTTGATCATGACCAGGGAAAAGGGGCTCTGGAAGCATTCGTAGCGGTAAAACTCTTGCTCGATGAAGTAGAGCAAGGCTACGAAGGTAACGATGCCTGTGTCGGAGTAAATGTGGCTTTTGGCAAATTGTTCTACGGTGCTTCTGTCGATGCCGATGGTGAGGTTGCCGGTGGTGTTCTGGTGCTCCACCATCTCTTCCTCGGCTGTGACCAGGGAGCCGCTCATCAAATTGTAGAGGGCCGGAATCCAATGACAGCGGTTGAATTTGCCTTTGTCGAGAATCTCTAAAAGGGCGCTTTTGTTGTCGATAAGCTGGTAGAAGCGCTTCTGCATATCTAAATCTAGTGGTACCAGAGGTGATACCGCCGCTTCGAATTCCTGCTCGCTCAGGCTGGCGTGGTTGCGGGTGAGTCTGGTATTAAGTTTGATACCAGCCCGTTCCAGAAAGGTGCCGAGATCGATAATGCTTTTGGCTTTCCCTGAAAGTTCTTCCGTGCGGCGGAAGATGGAGCGTGGCTCGGTGCTGACGGAAGGTACAAAGCGAAAGTTACCTTCCAGGGCGGTCATCAGTTCAATGAGCGCGTCTTCTCCTCTGGCGGTGGGGCTGGCCGCATGCCTGGCGTTACCGTTTTCGAAAATTACTTCCAGCTTGTCGCCGCGCACATGGCATTCCAGCCGGCCCGTCAATTTGCCCCTGGTGATGGAATCCAGCACGGAGTCTATGGAGAGTTTGCTCAAATCTCCTTCCATGGGCGGTTGTGCCAGCCCCCTGGTGCCCAGTGGAACCGGATCGGCGACGCGAGGGCGCTCCTGTCCATGGGCCGGTAGTCCGTAACCTATGGGAGCGAGCCCGCCCTGGCTGGTAGTTGGTTGTGGCTCCGGCAGAGAAGGCGAGATAAGGGAATTATTGGTGCTGGCCGCGGCGATGGAGGCAATTGAGCTGAGCACCTGGTTGATGTCGGCTGTTTGTAAGATCCACTCCAGCTTGTTCTTGTTTTCGCCCGAGTACAGATACCAGGTCGGGTCTTCTTCCCCGACCCGGCGTCCAATCACGGTTTGCAAGCAGAAGCGGTGCGAGCCGAACAAGACGAACATTTGTTCGATGAGAACGCCCCTCTGATTCTTGGACAATTCCACCATCACCAGCAGGTCTTCTTCTTTAGGCAGGGACGCAAGAATGGGTCTTGTCTGGCTAAAATTGGACTGACCTGTCATGTTTTTCCTTGCCTCAGTGGAAGTATGGAGGATTGTGGTTTTAGTGCTTGCCGAGTAATTGCTCGACGCTCTCTCTGAATACCCGAGTATGTTTGTCTATATCGGCTTCACAGGTCTGGGGCGAGATCAGAGCCATGTTGTGGAAGGGCGTCATAAGGATGCCGCGATTGAGAGCACAAAGGTGCATGTAGCGGTCTAAGTCGGAATCTACGGCGTGGGCTGCTTCCGAGCCGTTTCTAGGCGGCGTGGGGCGAAACCAGTATTCGGCCCGGCAGCCCAGTTGTTTGACAATCCAGGGTAATTTGTATTCAGCTATTACTTGTTCTACACCGGCGGTGAAGCGGTCGGCAAGGGGGATTGTCTTTTTGTAAGCCTCTTCGGTCAACACCTTTTCCAGGGTAGCGCGCATGGCAGCCATAGCCAGGCTGTTGCCGGCCAGGGTGCCGCCGATACCGCCTGTGTCGCAGTCTTCCACCGAGGTTTTAGCGGCAATCAAGTCGGCCACGCTCTGGGAGAAGCCGTAAGCGGAAGCGGGAATGCCGCTGGCAATCGGCTTGCCGATGGTGATAAAGTCGGGTTCGAGATTGTAGGCTTTGGTGTAGCCACCAGGGCCGGTGCAAATTGTGTGGGTTTCGTCAATTACCAGAAGTGTGCCGTATTTGCGGGTCAACTCCCTTAAAGCCTTGTGGTAGCCCGGATCCGGATGGATGATGCCGATATTGGTCATGGCCGGTTCAGCCAGCACACAGGCTACTTGCTTGTCTTTGAGGGCTTCCTCCAGGGCGGCTAAATCATTGAATTCCACTACCCTTGTGGTTTCTTTCGGATCGACCGGGGCGCCGATATTGCCTTTTCTCGGTGCAACACCGTGCTCGGTGAGAGTGGCGAAAGTTTCGTCTACTGTGCCGTGATAGCACCAGTTCATAACGAGAACGTATTTGCGACCGGTGATTTGTCTGGCCAGGCGAATTACGAAACGGTTGGCATCAGTGGCTGTCAGTGCGGTTTGCCAGTAGGGAAGATGGAAGCGGCGCTTCAACTCTTCCGCTACATAAATGCTGTCTTCCGAGGGCAACATAAAGGTGGTGCCCCGACGGATACGGTCGATAATGGCTTCTACTGAGGCTTCCGGCGCATGGCCGGTCATAGCGCCGGTGTCGCCCAGGCAGAGATCCAGGTAAGTGATATCGTCGGCATCGGTGAAATGTGCGCCCTTTCCTTCCTTGACAAAGAGGGGGAAGGGGGAAGCCCATTTCACCATCCAGTTCATGGGAACGCCGCCGTGCAGGGTCTTCTGGGCTTTCTGGAAGAGAGCCAGGGACTTCGGGTGTTTTTCGGTGAAGAGTTGGTCTTCTTTTGCCAGTAAATCTTTCAGGCGCTTGCGATCGATGATTTCACTCTCTGCGCCGCTCTTTTCCAGGTCTTTGCCGGTGCCGGTCTGCATGTAAGTTCCTCTTGGATACTCAGGGCTTCCTATCTAGCTCTTTATAGGGCCGTCTCATTATGCCATGGTTCATTTACTATGGATTCACCGCGAGCACCTGACAGCTCTCTTTAGCCTCGTTTTGTCGCCCTCTCCCCTACCGGGATGGGGCTGGAAAACCTTGTCTGAATTGGCTTTGTCTGAATTGTCCCTGGTTGAACTGGGATGGATCGTTGAGGGGTTGATAATTGAAGCCGAGCACACCACTTTCCTCCAGGCTGGGGTAGGTGGCGTAAAGCCTGGCCATGGTGGCTTTGTCCCGTTTGGTCAGGGCTGGAAGCTGGCGGAAGGACTGGTTGAAGTACATGATGTCGCTACTGTTGTCGGAATGTCCGCGCAAGCCGAGGGCATGTCCCAGTTCGTGCAGGGCGATTTCCTTCACTTCGTCGGGGGAAAGCGGTTTGCCTGAGGTTGGCCTGAGAAGAAGCAGTTGCACCTGGGCCCTAAGTATTTTGCGGAACTGATCGCCCCTGGCGTTTTCCAGATAGAAGCGGGTAATGCCCTGTTCCACCGGTGCTTCACCCTTGACCTGGGCCACATCGGCCGGAGTCTGGCTGAAACTAATGTGTAGGTCAGCCTGGGTCGGGTCCTGCACCAGTATGAAACTGAGTTTGCCGCCGGAGGCTTTGGACCAGAGATTGAGGGCATCTATGACGGTATTTTGATAGGCCGGGCGAAATAGTGGTAAGGGCCGCCCCGCCAGGTCGTTGCTTGCCGCCAGAAATACTTTCAACGGCATCTTCTCCAGGGCCCAGAGATTGGCTTCCTGGGTGCTCATCAGGAGGTCTAGATAGTCGGCGCGGCTGCCGCTATCGCCACTACTGGCGGTGGTGCCGGCCTGGCCCTGCTGTTGCTTTTCGCTGCGGGCAATTTTCTCTTGCATCTCTTTGATGAAACGTTCGGCTTGCAGGCGGGAAGCGGCCGGCAGCTCTTGTTTCATGGCCAGTTTCGCTTGCTCTATGGCGGTTTGATAGTTGCCCAGGTGCATATTGGAGAGGGCTGAATTCCAGAAAAGGCGCCAGTCTTTGCCACCGAATTTGATGGCAAGCTGGTAGTCTTTCACGGCTTCTTTGTAGTTGCCTAGAAAATAACAAGATTCAGCCAGTAAACCGTGAATTTCAGCCGAGTAAGAATTGGGGTCGAGGCGGCAAAGGTCTATGAGCAAGAGGCGGGCATCCACCATTTTGCCGCTTTTCATGAGCAGGTCCACCCGGGCCAGACCGTTGAAGGCGGCCTGGTCTCGCTCCAGATTGTTGGCATTGGCGCTCTTTTGGGCTTGAGGCTTGGGCGGCGCGGAATTGTATTTGTAGTGGTTGTCCTGGCGAGTCTGAGCGAACGTGGCCGGTCCGGACAGGAGTGCCGGTAGGCAGGCCAGAACAAGAGCCGGAACCAGCTTGCCTGTTTTGCACGGTTTTGGAGATGGAATTCTGCCCAGGAAAGTCATGATCAAGCCTCTTTTCTTGATCTGCCCGCTCAAGCCTGATTTTACTTGCGGGGCGGCATGATTGACATTTTCTTGATGTTGCAGCCGGCGGCACCGTCCATTACAGCTACCACCCACTTTTGCAGGGCGTCTTCGTCGGAATTGAGGATGAGGGGCAGGTCTTTTTTGCCCGCTTCAGCTTGAATACCCTGGATGGCGGCCATGACGGCTGCCGTGTCGGCTTGCACGACTTTGCCGTTGATTTTGATTTCGCCGCTCTTGGAGACGTCCACGTTTATCTTGGTGTCTTTGTCTTCCTGTGTCTTATTGGGTGGGGGACCGCCCGGCGGGTCAACCTTCAATACCGCCTGATTGACCAGGGGCGCAATCAAGATCATGATTACAAGAAGCACCAGGAACACGTCTGTGAGCGGCGTCACATTGATTTCGGTGAAAACCTCACCGGCCTTGCCTCCCATTGCCATTGAAAACGTGCCTCCGCTTGGCTTCTTCTGCGAAACTGTACCAGAGCTTTATATTAGCGCCTTTTCGTTCTTAATATGCCTATCAAAAACCCTGGACTTTACAAGCAGGGCAAAGGTGCCTGTTCCCGGGCGGAAAGTTAGCACCAGATGTGGCGGCATGTCTTATCAAGGGTGAGGCAGGAGCAGCCCTGTGAAATTGCCGTGTGCAATTGTCCGTTTCCTGAAGAGACGTTGCAAGTGCGTAGTTGTGTAAAGGCGTGAGCTAAGCGCGCTAGCTTTAATTCACTTAGTTATTAAAAGCTGTATTGCCGCGGAGTAGCTCGTTTACAGTTCTTCAGGGCGCACCCGTGCGACATTCTAACCTTAACAGATCACAGTTTCTTATTGATCTTGTCAAGATAAAATCTATAGGGTCGGGATACTTTCTGCACCAAATTTGATCACAAGGACACTTATCTCCAGACATCCCTCTTGTCTAACTCTTTTGACTTAGAGGTTGCTCTTCAGGCGACAGGCGTTCAGCCGCATCGAATTTCCCCTTTCCCCGGGGACGGTATTACTGCAAACGGAGCGCCTGGCAGAAGGGGCGTTCTCAAACAAAATCAAGCTGTATAAGCTAGAAAGGTATCTTATGACTGCAAAAGTAAAGCCAATTAGCTACTACCGGGGCCTGCCCAAGCTGCAACTGCACGAGCACATCGACTGCAGTCTGCGCCCCTACACCATGCTCGACCTCTGGTCGCGCATCGGCTTCGAGAAGGCTTCCATGGCTTTCCCCGCCGAGGTGGTCAAGCTCTGGCAGGCCGACGAGGCACGCCGCGCCGACCCCGCCTCTCGCGGCGGTAAGGTGGCTGCCAGCCGTCGTCGCGCTGCCGCCATGTATGGCGACTGGGTTGCCGACTTCGCTCAGGAATCTCTCAAGAACTACCTGGACGCCATCGGGTTGCACGTGTTGCCGCTCATGCACGACATGGACAACCTGAGCCGCATCGTGGCGGAACGCATGGAGGATGCCGTCAAGGACGGGCACATCGCCATCGAACTGCGCTTTGCGCCGCAACTGCACCTGGGTCGCTACTGGGCGGAACTGGACAAGACCACGCGCCTCGAGCGGCTCGACACCGTCATGCAGGCCACCATCAGGGGTCTCAAGGCGGCTTCCGCCTGCGGCTCCCCGCACGCTGCCGATATCCCGGTCAAGCTGATCATCTGCTGTCTGCGCCATGAAAACGGCGAGCTGGCTGATGAACTGGCTGATCTGGCCATCAAGTATCGGCACATCGTCGGTGGTTTCGACCTGGCCGGTGATGAAAGCGGCTTCCCGGGCGTGCTCGACTGGTGGATTCCGGCTGCCCGCAAGGTGCAGAGCCACGGCATTCGCCTCACCATGCACGGTTGGGAGACCAACGAGCCCACCGCTCGCGACATCGAACTGCTCGATGAGCTGGGCATCAACCGGGTCGGCCACGGCGTGCGGGGTAATCTCCAGGGGGAACGCTTCCTGGAAAATTGCCCCACCTCCAACGTGGTCACCGGTCAGTACAAGAGCTTCAAGGACCACCCGGTGGACCGGCTCTATCGTGCGGGGCGCAAGGTGACCGTCAACACCGACGGCACGCTCTTCACCCGCACCACGCTGTCGCGCGAGTATCAGCTTCTGGCTGAGAACTTCGGCTGGACGGCCCGTGACTTCCTGGCGGTGAATCTCACTGCTCTGGATGCCATGTCTGTCTGCCCGACCGTGCGGCGCAAGCTCAAGAAGGCGCTCAAGGACGGCTACAAGAGCCTGATCTGAGTCTCGGCGAGTATTAGTAAAGCGGTATCGGGCAGTCGTCCGGTATCGAACAGCGCTCTCACCATGCCGGTGGGGGCGCTTTTCTCTGTCAACAAAAACACTGAAAGTGAGAACATCATGAAACAAGTTACTGCTACCGCTCTGCTGGCCAGCCCCGAAGACACTGGTCACCGCCTCAACACCGAACAGGGTGAGGGTCACATCTACACCGACGGTTCGGTGATCGTGCCCGCCACCGGCGCCATCTTTGCTCCCGAGAGCACCGACGGCGATCTCTGGCGCATGCGCCAGGAGTTCGACAAGCGTCACGGCATCACCGTCACCCAGCGGGTGCTGTTGCCGGTCATCGTCATGCATCAGGGTGCCCTGTCGGACCGCCCCACCGGCAACTATGCCTGATGCAAGGGCCCTTGTGCCGGTCGGTTGCGAACTTGCCAGGCGAGTTCAAGACCGGCCGGTACTGTCTTTCACCTGCAAATACAGGAGGTATCTATGAAGAAAAAGGCAACCAATGAGCCGATTGTGCTCTCGGGCCGTGTTTATTTCGAGGGCTTCCTGGCGGAAGTGGCCGGCTCGGCTCTGCCCTCCGCAGAAAAGCTCTTGCGTGGCGATCTGCGCCTGCACAACGTGAACAAGCCCGGCAGCCGTGCTCGCTTCGGTGAGACGGTGGAGTTTTCGGGTTTCTTCAGCGGCAGCGTCTTCGACGGCAAGAAGTGGCGCCGGCTCTTGATGCGCCAGCATGCCGCGGTGGATGCCAGCTATGTGGGCACCATCGCCCGGCGCGACAAGGCCCAGGCCTGCAAGCGGCACCTGGCTACTCTGGCTGGGAAAACGGCGGTCTGGGTGGAGAAGGACAGCGGTTATGCGGTGACCTACGCCGACAACCGCGCCGGAACCACCGTCAAGACTGCCGCCGATGGAGTTGCAACAACTCAGCCCTCGACTGCTGCCGCCCAGGTGGACGGCGCAGGGGCTGAGACTGTCGTCACCAGGACGGTGAAGACGGTGACGACCAGGACGGTCAAGACTGTCACCACTACCTGCAAGAGCGCCGCTGCCAAGCCCCGGCGGCGCCGCCGCAAGGAAAATCCGAACCAGATGAAGCTGTTCTAGCTGAACTGGCTGATTTGGGTTCGGTGGATGGCCTCGCGCCATTCAGTGAGCACCATGGGAGGAGCAGCCACGGGGCTGCTCCTCTCTCATTTCAATTCCAACAAACAAAACCAAGGTGCAAATCCATATGACCGATATCAACTCCATCTGCATGGCGGCAGGAGCCATTCTTGCTCTTGTCGCTACTGTCACACTCCTCTTCAAGAACGAAGGGGTGCGCGGTGCAGGACGCATCGTATCCGGTCTGGCCTGGTTGGCAATGGGAGCGGGAGTGCTCTCCACCAACTCCAACGAAGTGACAGCCTGGGGCTTGCTCCTGGCTGGTCTCGTCACCACCCTCTCCGGGGTGCGCAAGTACAGACGCCGTCACCTGGCGTGAGCCTGATTTTTTTTCCTACCAAAACGAGGTATCTATGACAACAAAAAACAGAGAGACCCCAACGAGCGGCGGCTACACCCAGCGTTTCGAGCGGCGACCGGAGTTTGAACTCTGGGGTTCGCTTGTGAAAGACGTGGTGGATGCCGGCGGCGTTCGCCAGCGCACCGTGGACGACCTCAAGATTTTCAAAATCTCCGATGTCTTCGCCGGCAACGATGAAATCTTCATCGGCTTCGGCAAGCCCAATGCCTATCTGGTGGTTCCGGACGGCCAGGGTGGTTATCAGAAGTTCGCCGGTAAGAGCCTCAGGCGCGCTCCTTCGCGCATCGAAGATACCCGCGGCTTTGTGCAGTCGGGTGTTCTGGTGCGGCTGAAGAATCTGCCCCAGGGTGCGGCGGAAGCGCTGCGGCAGGCCATGCTGGTGCACAACAACGTCAAGTTCTGGACCTGCGTCAATGCCATCCTGCACGTTATGTCCACGGCCGGCTTCACCTCGCCCACCAAGCCGCTCACCAAGCGCTACATGCCCTACTCGTTCATGCACGACATCTTGCATGCGGGCATCATGTATGAGGGCCAGCCGGTGGAATTCGAGATCATTCGCACCACCCCCGAACCGCTGCAGCGCTATGCCTCGCAGGTGGTGCGGGCCGAGCTTCTCACCTTCTGTCGCCATGCCGACCGCTCCCTGCAAGGCGCGGCCAAGAAGAACCGTCTGGCGGCGTTCGTCTACGGGCTGACGGCCAAACCCCTGACCTACTTCAGTGGCGGCGGTAAGGTCGTGGCACCGAAGGCTCCTGTCGCTCCGGCTCTACCGGAAGGGGTCGACTATGCCGGCGGCATTGATGTGCGGGTCACCGGCGCTTCCATGCTGGTAGCCTTCATGCGTCAGTTCTGGGGTCCCCATGCCTTCTTCGAGGCTAGCCAGCGACGCGTCGATGTGAACAGCTTCCTGCAGGAAAACCTGCGTCCCTTCCCCAACCCCAAGCCAAACCTGGTTACTCGCTTGAAGAAAGCGCTGCTCTTCTCACCACTGGTGGTGCGAGGTATCCGTGCTCTTCTGGCGACTGAATACCTGAGCGTGGGTGAGCGTCGGGAATGCGACATCTACGACATGCTGCGTACTGATTCGGACAAGGCGCCGAACAAGTACAACCTGGTCATCACCGACGAAAGCATCTCGGTGGCTCGCATCAGCGTGCGGGCCAAGGTGGTGGACTGGATTCTGGCCAAGCATGTGCTTATGTCGGGCTATCACCCGCGTGTGCGCTTCGCCGGTGAGATCTGGAAGGACGAGGAGGGTGTCATCCACCTGAACCGCAATTCCGGTACCTACCAGCCGTCGGAGGAGCAATTGCAAGCGGCTGCGGCTTTCTTGCGGGCAATCTTCCCGAACTTGAAGGTCGTCGTAGACGACAACCTCTAAGAACCGAACCTGTAAGTGGTGCCGGTGCTGGTGGCATTTCTTGCTGCCCGCCGGCGCCTCCCGCGGGTTTTATTTTCAATTTGGAAGCCGGTTTTTCTAAGTAGAAAACCGGCTGGGAGATTTCTATAAGATGTACCAACACACCTATCAGTCCATCGACTACGCCTTCGCTTCGTTCTTCGCCATGATCCTCTTCATGGTTGGCTTGCTGTTCGGCATGATTGCCATGACTGCCTACGAGAGCGGTCGCAAGCCCCTGATCACCACAGTAATTGTCGCCAACCTGGTGGTGGGCGTCATTTGCAGTGTGATCTTGTATCACTTGTTCGACAACGGACCCTTCGTCATATGGCCGGCGGCTTACTGGCTAGGCTTTCTCATCTGCTCGGTTTCCATCGCCCTGACGGCTGCCCGCGAGATCGAGAAGGAACTGGCTCTAGGCAAGGAGATCTCGGCGCAAGCCAGTCGTTTGCAAGAGCTGCTCGACAACGACCGGGACGGCGTCATTTCCACCAAGGATATCGATGCTGCCGGTGAAACGGCTGTGCGTCACGGTATCCGTCAGGCGGTGGTGAAACACATGCGCGGCAACATGAGCTCCATCGGACACGAGGTGGGTTCCAGCGTCTATGTGGCCAGTCTCATCGACCTGACCTCGCTCGAGACCCGGCTTCTGGACAAGTACAAGGCCTGGCTCTGAGCGGTTCCCGTGCTTTCCCCAGGAAAGTGCACAACACATCGACGAGACAGACCGCTTCACGTTGTCTCGTCGGACCTTTCAACTGATCTCTCCCTGGAGATGAAAATAATGCAACTGCAAATCACCCTTAAGTTCAGCCGCGAAGAGCTCACCCGTCTGCTCAAGGCGTCCCTTTTCAAACGCGGCGGCAGCGCTCTGGACAACGTCACAGTCACCGGTTCGGAAGACGGCACGGTTTCCGGTTACGCCTATGTGCGTGGCAACGGCAAGACCCTGAGCGTCTCCCTCTCCCACGAGGTGATCGAGTCCTGCGTCATGGAAGCCTCGGCGGCCGAAGGCAAGCCACTGGAGCCCGGCAGCCTCAAGTTCACCTACCAGCCGGGCCGCGGCTTCGGTGGTGGTGCCAGTGTTTCGGCCGAGGCCAAGCCTGCCTCCCAGTCGGCCTCGGCTGATTCGGTGAGCGCGCCTGCCGGTACGATTGCCTTCCCGGGCACCTGTACGGTGCAGTTCAGCCCGGAGGAGCTCAAGGAGCTGCTCAAGAGCGCGGCACGCAAGAGTGGTCTCGAGCCCACCTACGCCAGCGTCTCCTTCAACGAGAAGGACAGCACGGCCACGGCCAGCATCTCGGTGAAGGGCGGCAGTGTTGCCCTGAACGCCGATGAAGTCAACCAGACCCTGTCGGAAATTCTCGTTCACCAAGGCTATACGGTGGTGCCCGGCGGTTTCAAGTACAGCTACCAGAGCGCCGGCTTCGGCGGCTCGGGCGGCACCAGCGTCAAGGTGACCGTCACCGGGGTGCCCACGCGCCTCTAAGAACGGCTGCCTGAGGGCATTTTGAACAGGTGCCGTGAGCGATGGCCTGGCCGTCGCCCTCGGCGCCTATCTTTCCTTTTTGCCTTGCTGGTGAATACAGCCTGGTTCCATGGCTTTTCTCTTTGTTTTTGATGTACTAAATGAAGTAGGAGAGATCCGCAAGGCACCGCTAGCGGTGGCTGGCTTGCCTGTTCAGTTGACGGTAGAGAAATCGTAAGAACCCTGGTGTTCCCAGAAGACCAGACGATCGCCGGACCAGCGCACAAACTGTACGTTGCCTTCTTGTGAA
>Ga0268298_10003085_pt1 | contig 17365 bp, 26 predicted proteins | sample WWTPWeurt_MetaG_FD_194462 | JGI IMG/M metagenome (GOLD analysis project Ga0268298, IMG submission 194462) | Activated sludge microbial communities from WWTP in Nijmegen, Gelderland, Netherland - WWTP Weurt | ecosystem: Engineered > WWTP > Aerobic digester > Activated sludge | place...
TGCAGTGGATGTATCAGAGACAGGAAAGAAGGACAGCCTAAGAGGAGAAGCATATGGCGAACAGCAACTGGGAAGCAATCAATTCAGATGTATATCAGCACAGAATCACAGGAAACAAGATAGTGCGTTCAGACAGTGTATGGATACATATAAATCAGGAGACTGGAATTCAGACCCCGCTTGAAGAACTTGCAGACAATCCGATCAAGCCGTTCGGGTTCAATCCTGCAGACGTCGACTACAGTCAGATACCGACCGACGGCGGCGACTGGTAGAAAGGAAATTATAGGACACAGTTTCAGAACCCTATAGGAGATTTTAAAAATGGCTAAAAAGGCGACAATCAGATTTTACAGAGGAAATGCAGTAGGACTTCCCACTTTGCTTGAAGGCGAACCCGGACTTGCAAAGGACACTCAGGAAATATACATCGGAACATCGGCAGGAAACAAAAGAATCCTGACAACCGACGACATGGAAAAAAGGAACCCGAAGCAGGCAGTAGTCGCAGCTTCCACTGCAAACATTGACCTGGCGACTGGCGGACTTCTGACTGTGGACGGTGTGGCACTCGCTGCAGGAAACAGAGTCCTTGTGAAGGATCAGACAGATCAGACTCAGAACGGTATTTATATCGTGGCGCCAGGCGCATGGACAAGAGCCGTGGATGCGAACACTGCTGAAAAACTGGATTCTGCATATGTCTATGTGACAAAAGGAACTGACAACAAAGACAAGGCATTCCTTCAGATCACTGATGACATCGTTCTCGGAACTTCACTGCTCATCTGGACAGTAGCTGCAAACGACGTGGACGGCGGAGACTGGTAGAACGTGGGCCTCAAAGCGAAAATCAGACACAGAAGAGGTAACAGGTCAGGTATGCCCATTGCATACCTGGCTGAGCTGCTTTTTGCTTTGAATACGAAAGAAATTTTTACTTCTTTCGACGGAACAACGAATACGAAAATTTTCAGTCTGCAGGATCTTCTTCCGATAGGAACAACGATTCTGATAGACAGCTCACTGCCTGGAACTCCTGTTCCAGGGAACAGCTGGGCCATAGAAAACGGACAGGTGATATCAGATTCAGAATCCCCATACAACGGAAAAAGAATCAGAAATCTGGTCGGAGCCGTAATTGCACTGACTGTCCTGTCATTCAGCAATACTTTAAAAACAATAACATTATCATTAAATGACATTTCTGCAGTGGCAGTGTGGGACAAGGTATCAGGAACAGGGATACCTGCAAACTCATTTGTTCTGACTGTCAATTACAGTACGGGAGTTATCCAGATCGGCAGTACTGCCACAATGGCACTGACGACAGGAACTCTGACTTCAGTATCATCTGTCACTGTCACGGGAGAAAAACGGTTTCTTCGCATGGACACTGTATCAGATTCTGCAGGCTGGGATACAGTTCAGACTCATCAGCACAGTATGCCGACAGCGGGATCAGGCGCGCTTGGAACTCCGCTTTCCGTAGTCGGAAGAGGCATTGCAGGAACGACAACAGTAAAAACGAATGCACAGTCTGCAGGGCGTTCTGCAGCAGATACAAAGCCTGTATTTGCAGGCAAAGTTCCATACATTAAAATCAAGTAAGGATAAGAACATGAAAAAAAGCATTATAAAAGTATACAGAGGACTGAAAAGCCTTCTTCCGTCTCTGCTCGAAGGCGAACCGGGCCTTGCAAAGGATACAAGAGAATTTTTCATAGGAACCTCTGCAGGGAATCTGAGAGTTCTGACGGAACTGGATTCTGCACCGGCAGCACTGGACATACTTCCTGTGGGAACCGTTCTTGCCTGGGATAAGCATCTTTCCGGAACTCCTGTTCTGTCCTCTCTTTTCGAAGAAGCAAACGGGCAGACAATATCAAATATTGCAAGTCCTTACAACGGAAAAAGAATCAGGAACCTGAACGGAAAGACACTGACTGGAATCACTGTTGCTGCACTCGATGATGTCCTGAAAACCTTTACAGTCAGCCTGAACGACATTGCTGCTTTTTCGGTCGGGGACACTCTCAGTTTTACGACTGCTTCAGTTCCCAATGCAGTCGTAAAATCAGTGAACTATGGGACAGGTGAAATATCCGTGGGAGACATTTCATTATGGGACAGTGCAGGGATGTTTCAGAATACAGGATATTCCATTGCAGGAGCAGACACTGTATCAGTGTCAGGACAGCCCAGATTTCTGAAAGGACAGGATTCAGCAGGAAGCAGCGTGAATGCGTTTCAGGAATTCCAGGTCGGAGCAAAGCTGAATGGGAACTATTATTACGGATCAGCAATTTTCGAAGATCAGGCAATTCCGGCATTTGTGCAGGTGAACAATGCATACGTCGGATACAGCAGCATTCAGGGAGCACCGGGAAAACTGACATCCGTTTCCGACGGATCACACGGCACACCGAGAACAGGCCAGAAGACAGAACCGGATTCCCAGAATATTGTCTGGGTAATAAAGTATAAATAAGGAGATTATATATGCCTTTCATAGATCAGAACAGAGTAATTTGCGATGAGAAGACATATCTGAAATGGTATGTCCAGAGAAACTGCACGCTGGAAAACAAGGACGGTTCAGTCATTGTTTTTGATTATGAACTCGATCAGTTCAGATACCAGGATACAGACAGAAAATCCTGGAATGAGTATCTTCTGAAAATCGGAAACCTGAAGCTGGAAGATACCCAGAAACTCGACAGTCAGGGAAATATTGTTCAGAAGACAGAGGATGAGCTTTTTGCAGAAAACAGAATCAGCCTCTCTGATCTGAAACTGAAATATTCAGAGAAGGTGAATGAAACCTGCAGTAATAAAATCACGTCAGGTTTCAGATCTTCTGCACTCGGAGAAGAGCACATTTATGACTCCGAAGACTATGACCAGTGGAATATGATCGGAGCCGCAGCAGTCCAGAGTTCCACGCTTTACAAATGCAGAAAAGCCTCCACTGAAGAAGAAGTTTTCATGATGCATTCCAGTGCGCAGATGATTCAGGTACTGAGAGACGGCGCAAGTCTGAAACTGTTCTATATGGTCAATGCAAAGAACCTGAAGGACAGAATTCAGGCGGCTTCTTCATACGATCAGCTGAAACTGATTGATCTGAATTCTGGATGGGCGAACTGAAATGCCGAAGTATGTCTTTCAGAATGATGCAGTAAAACAGAGTTTTTACCAAGTCAGGCAGGATGTAAGAAACCTGCTGGATGCATCATTTGATTCTCTCCTTGCGGACGAGGTGATGATTAATTCCGGATTCCGGAATGATGCGACCAGCCACAAGGACAGAATATCTGTAGACATAGGATATATCAGAACTCCTTCAGGAGAGACGAATTTTCACAGGCTGAATCCGAATTATTCCAGGGAAAAGGATCAGCAGGTATTTTCTCTTCTGAAAGGAATGTTAAAGCAGAAGCTTTTCTCCTATCTCAGTCCTTATGTGATATATCATACTTACGGAAAGGAACTGAACAGAGCAAATATCCATAATGGAAAGTCTGCATCGGAGATACAGAGAATAATAAACAATCATGCAGATCAGAGTCTTGACGCAAGACACTTGGATCATCTGCATATTTCTCTTACTCCTGATTATACAGGAGACTATTCAGACGGCGGAGACAGTTTCTTTCTGTGGTTTGCAGGAATAGGAATATTGGCCTATGCACTGCAGAGACAGGGAAAGAAAAACATCGGCAGAGACAGTGAAAAGAGAGAACGAAATAATAATGAAAAACTGGAGGACAGTGAATATGAGACAGTCACAGAAACTGTATAAAATATATCCTGAAATAATGGCAGGATCGGATGATGAACTCGGATTCGGAGATGCAAAGGAAGATGCACCTGTCAGGCACTTTGTGGATTACTCAGGAGTGAGAGGAGCAGTGAACATACCTGCCTCGCTGAAAAATTTCAACTCCTTTATTCAGAATGACTCAAAGAGGAGAATTTCTTTCCGTGTGGCAAACGGAACCAGTTTCAGAAAGGCATTCTCGACAGTAAGGTATTCCACTGATCCGCAGATACATGAATTCAACCGGATTTTCACTGAGGCAAACAGGAACATAGATTACAAGGGAGTCAAAACGTATGATGCCATTGATTACGAGACAGCGAGAAATGAAGGGACAAATACTCTTGCTGTAGCCGTGAACACTGCAGCGCAGTCATTATCAAAGGATGTTATACAGAAGCCTGTAAAAGCGGCAGGTGATGCAATGTCACTGCTGCTCTATGGAGGAGCTGCATATATAGCTTATAAAGTGATCGGAGGAAGCGGAAAAAAAACGCAGAGGAGATAATATGATCGGATATATAATTGCAGGACTGGGACTGTATGCACTTACAAGAAAATCCGGCAGTCCGGCACAGAAGACAAATGATGCACTTTTTCAGTCAGCAGGCGAAAAATACGGAATCCCCTGGCAGGCCCTGAAAGCGTTTTATGCAGTTGAATCAGATTACGGAACTGCTGACTTCATCAAAACATCCACTCCGAATAACGGCAGATACGGAATAATGGGAACATCTTCCTTTGATTTCATAAATGCTTCTGAAAAAATCAATAAGGGGTTTACGCTGAAAGATGCCTGGAATCCGGAAGTATCGATAGAAGTGTGCGCCTTTGTAAACAGAATGAACGATGAAAAAGCAGAAAACGGAAAATACTGGGCAGCAGTCAGGACTGCACTGGAAAGCGGAAAATCTCTCTCTGCAGAAATGGACGTACGTCTTTCACGAATTGTCGGTTCATATCTCATCGGATACGACAATCTGAACAATTCAGGAACAATGCAGTCTTGGAAAGACTACTATGCAAAATGGAAATCTGCATTCAATTCAATCATTGCAAGACAGGGAACAGAGAAAGTTCCTGCAAACTAAAAAGGAGAAAAAATAATTATGGGAACAGCGGTAATTTTTGGACTTGGAATCTGGTATCTGCTCAGCGGAAAAAAAGAAGAAGCAAGGAGACCTGACACGACAGAATATAAACCTGTAGGGCCTGTAGCTCCTCCTGCAACAACTTCACCTTCGACAAAACCTTCAGTCAATGTGAATTTCAATCCTTCAACGGATAGTAATGATCAACTGTTTGAAGCTGGTGAAATGGATTACAATATTCCATGGCAGTGTCTCAAAGCGTTTGCAGCGGTGGAATCAAATTACGGCAATGCAGAGTGGGTAGTGAACAAGACTCCTTATTATACAAAGCTTGGAATGATGGGTATCTCTACTGCATCATTTCAGTGGGTAGCTTCCATGATCGGGAAAGGCTGGAGTCTGTCCGATGCCTGGAAGCCTGCGGTATCAATAGAAGCCTGTGCATATATCAACAGAATAAATGCAAAAGGCATCAACGGATCTGCAAATTACTGGACAGTAATAAAAGCAGCAATCTCAGACAAAAGAGATTTTACATCAAATGAGGATTATTACCTGGGAAGGATCGTTGGAGCCTACAATGTAGGGCCTGGAAATCTTTCAAATCCTGACTATACTGCAAAGTGGCAGTCCTACTATGCAAGATGGAAGACTGCACTGACTGCGATTATTGCAAGACAGGGTTCTGGAACAGTACCTCCGAATCCGAATCAGGTTCAGGCATAGTCAATGGAAGAAGTCAGCATTTTAAGCCTGCAGGAAGTCGGAAAGTTCATATCTGAAAATTTCCGGTATATTGCAAACTGGATAATCAATCAGTTTATTTTTGCACTGGTATTCGGTGCAGGACTGATTGCAGTCATAAAGGGCTTTTTTCTCTTTCAGTCCTTCTGGCTTTACAGTGTAATGATGCTGGCATTCAAACGGAATAAATTTTATCAGCATCCTGTTTTCCGTGTGCTTGAACTGAAGAACCACACAAACGATCAGTTCAATGCGATACAGGATCACGGAAAGCAGGAAATTCTGAGAACGACGTTCTATATAGAACTCAAGCAGACAAAGTTCCTGCTGAAAAGAATTCTGAAATTTGTGCTCAAGGATTCTTTTCTGACGTTCATCAGCAGTGTATTTTTCAGAAATACAAAACTGACAAGAGAAAGTTTCCTCGATCACTGTCTTGTTGAAATACTTGCATACAGGAATTCGATATCTGACTATTTCCGGATTCGTCTGAGAAAGGACATGACTCAGGAAGATATAAACAGATACATTATGGTATATTACGAATTCACTGAAGTATTCTACCGTCAGGTAGTCACTAATCTGCAGATATTCAAAAACAGGAAAAATCTTTACGGCCTTGTCTGGCAGCTTCTCGACCTTTACGAGTCTGTAATGATATGTTATCTCGAAACGATAGAAAAAAAGATCAGCAGGGCGAACGGACGTTTGAAGGGAATCAGAATAAAAGGCTACACAGTAGGATGAAAGGAGACAGAATGAAAAGAATTATATTTTATATCAGGAATTTATGGATGAGACTCACTGCTGAAAAGCATCAGATTGTATTCAAGAAGCCTGGAGAAACAGAATGCAGAAAATAAAGTACAGAAGCATCAGAGGATACAAATACATCCTTGCTGAAATGTATCAGGTGCAGACAGACATCAGACCGAAGACTGCAGTCACTGAACCTGCAGAAGGAAAGATTTTCATACGTCTCGATGAGAACGGAATTCTGACTGTATATGAAGGCTATGCATGGGATGGGCCGAGCGGGCCGACATTTGATACAAAGAATTTCATGCGGGGTTCTCTCATTCATGATGCACTGTATCAGCTCATCCGACAGGACAGAATATCAGATTCATACAGAAAGTATGCCGACATGAATCTGTATACATGCTGTATTGATGACGGAATGAGTGAGTTTCGCGCCTCATATGTATATCAGGCAGTCCGAATGTTCGGAAATTCTTCAGCAGAACACCTCGGAAGACCGGAAACGGAATCAGTGATTTTAGAAGCCCCATAGGAGAATAACATGACAGAGATTTTTATAAACGCCACGAATCGGGTATATATATTATATTACTCGTTAGTGATTGCAATTGTGCTTTTCGTGACAATAGGTACTCCGATTGCGCGATACATTACAGGGAATCAGGCCCTCGAACTTGTGCCTGATTCCCTTTACAAATTTGTGATAGAGGTCGGAAAGCCGATCGTATATCCTGTGATGATTGTCGTGATAGGGCCATTGCTTGAACCTGCAACCAAGTTTCTGATTGCATTCAGAGGCGGAAAGTCTGAACAGGAAAAGCCTGCACCGAAAAATAAGGAAACAGAAAATGAAACTGCTTGAAAAAATAAAGACATTGTTCGAGAAACCTTTCAAAGAAGTCAGACAGGTTCTTATTCCTCACTCTGATACTGTATATCCTCCTGCAGAAGTCCCTGCTGCCGTCATTCCTCTGGAAGATCCGGTTCAGAAGAGATTTTTAGTCAGGGAGACTGACAGGAAAATTCTGGCAAACAAATGGGACTATCAGCTGGATAATAAATACATTCCACGCTATGCCTGCAATGTGTCTACTGTGCAGAGCATAATGAGTCTCGATTATCCTGATGTAAAGGATGATATGCTGTATATGCAGGCGAACTCTTCAGAGATGCGCGACTCGATAATCAGAAAATATCCGTCTGAAAAATGGATACTGCAGTATTTCAGGAACAATCCGCAGAATGCAAATGAAGTATATGTCGTGCTGGTTGAATGTGTCAGGCAGATAATGGGGACAGATAAATTCTGCAGAATGGAGTGCCGTCTGACCGCAGAGAAAGTCATGGCAGAAATAGACAGCGGCTATGCTGTTTTTGTAGGCGGAAGCTTCGGATTCGGAGGTCATTTTGTTTCTATTGTCGGTTATGACAGAAAGCGTCAGGTCTGGATTGTCAATGATTCGAGAGGAAATAAGAATACAGGATACAGAGATCTGAACGGCGATCATGTGGAATACTCCTGGAGCTGGATGACCATTCCCGGATACATCAGCCCTCTCAGCATTATCGTGCATTCCGACAAAAGGATTCCAGTATGAAGCATATAAGATATTCCTCAATGTTTTTCATAATTCTGTTCCTGTTTTTCTGTAGTTCCGAAATAAGGCAGGAACAGAAAGAGAAGCAGGAAGAGGACTACAGCTCCAAATGTCCTTGGCCAGCAGACTGCAGAAAAATGAGAGAAGCAGACAGAAAATGAGCGAGGACTTAAAGACTGCCTTTATCGCCTGCTTCTGGATAGCTGTCGGAATGTCCCTTGAAAAAATAGGTGAGGCATTTATTCAGATTGTTGAATATATGCCTCAGACCTTAACCTGCGGGGAGTGGATCACGTTTTGAAAGAAGAATTCCTGCAGCTCACAGAACGTCTGTCCTTAATTTAAAAACTCATTTTGCTTTTTTATTTTCAGGAATGACTTCAGCAGGAACCAGACCTTTGAATTCTTCTGTCTCTGATTCATCAAAACAGTATACAGTAAACTGCTGATTTCTTGCAACGGCAGAAACAATGCCTCTGATATATGCATCCGGTTTATTTCCGATCAGATCAAAAACGGGAACTGATTCTATCAGTATGAAATTATCATTGATGAGTCTTAAAGTTTCGATAACGGAATAATCGCTTACGTTATCGAAATGACCGAAATACCTCTGAAGATAATAAGAAGGTATCGAATGCAGTTTAGGCTTTTTCGAATAAAGCAGCAGACTTTCCAGATAGTAGCTGAAAACCGTATAATTAAGAAGGTATTTTTTCGATGCCGCCATCTTTCAAAGCCTCTTTAAAATTCTTTTTTGCACATTCCCGCATTTCATTTTTAATTTCTTCAGGCAGACTGTTGAACCTTTCCAGTGAATCTTCATAGACTGTATTTTCTTTCTGCCTGCTTTTCCTGTCTTCATTCATTCTCTCACCCTTCACTCTTTTAGACGATCCTGCAAAAGGCAGTCTCTGCATATTTTCAGATTTCAGCTGGAAATCATTCTTTTTGGGAAATCTCCAGGAATCATCCTGATATTTATTCAGTTCAATTGTCCTTTCATCATTCTGAAAAAGATCATCTACTGAATGTGTATCAAAAAGATTCTGTCTGTGTCTGACTGTTCTGATCGGCTGATTTACCCGCAGTGCCGGAATATTCTCATTTCTGTTAAGAGGAATCATAGATTTTCGGTCTCTGAAATCGGAGATATTCATAACCTCTTTCGGTCTGTATTCCAGTGCAGGTCTTTCACTTCGGACAGCAAGTGTCCTTTCTGATTCCTTCTGCCGTTCATATTCCGATTTAATCAGACTGTATTCAGGATCAGTTTCGAGAGAGACAGAAACATGGAATCTGCTGTGAAAATAGTCAGTCATTGAATCAGATTCATTGAAGTCGTAATGTCTGCATATGTCGGTAAGAATATTTTCCATATTCCTGCCTGTCTGATTAAACCTGCTGCCCCGAAACGATTTATATGAGAGTTCATCAATCACAGTTTCCTCATTCAGAATTCTGAGAGGCAGGATATTCTTTACCCTGACAGTGACTGACTGGCCCATTGAATACCGTTCTATTGTGACTGAATACTTTGGATGAGCCGGCAGCCTTTTCTTTCTGATTGCATCTCTGATATCATTTCTGATCAATTTTGCAATCTCGGCAATATCCATATCCCTGGTTTCCTGATATTTCCTGCCTTTGTAGTTACCAGTGTATTCAGGCTTATACTCTGATTCCAGCTCCTGGATAAATTCCTTTTCAAACTCATCTGCAGATTCCTCAAGTCTCTCCTGGTATTCTCCAGGATCTTCCGGACGGTACGGATCCGTACCATTTTGATCAATTTCCTTTTCCGATTCCTGCAGAGTGATGCCTATCCATGAAAATCTGCTCTTGGGCCAGGAAGTGTAGAATCTCTGCCACGCCTTTGAGGATGGCGCCCATTTCCAGCCGTTTTTCTTCAGCTGTGAAATCGTTTCTGCATCAGGCTTGGAATCATAGAAAATTTTCCATCTGTTCTCTTCAATGTCGGCTTCAATATATCCCCCGTCAAATTTGAATTCTGTTTCTCCTGATTCCTTTTCAGTCTGCAGTCTTTCTTCCTGAATTATCCGGTCTTTTACCCTGGAGATTTCAGAGGAAAGATTCTGGAATTTATAATCGGCAAAGCCGATCCTGTTTGCAAAATCAGGTTTTGTCAGACTCACTGCATCAGCTTCTGAAATTCCAAGCTTCATCAGCCTGGATACAACGTCTTTCTTTGATCTGATGATTTTGTTTGCTTCCTTCATAAGATCCCTGTTTTTATACAGGGCTCCAAGCTTGTCTTTCAGTTTCTGAAGTGAATCAGCTGCCCCTGTCTGAATCGGCTTGTTCGTTTCCGGTCTGTATTCCAGTTCAAATCTCTTTCTTGCCTTGTCTCTGTATTCAATCATTTCACTGAATCTTGCATCAGCAGAATTGTTTGCTTTCTGGTTTCTCCTGGTCGGAAAATTTGCAGGCCCTGAAATCATAGGAGAAAGAACCCTGGATCTTGCCTCCAGACTGGAAATATACAAGTCTCTGAATTTTGTTCTGAACCTTTCAAAGTCGGCATCAAAATCCTTTTCTCTTCCCAATGCCTCCGCTTTTTTTCTGATTTTCCATACATCAGCAAGCATTGCCCCGTAAGAATTTCTTTCCTGATGTGCCCTTTTTTCAGGAGAAAAACTTGTTCCCATGTGGGCACGTCTGGCTGTTTCATAAGGAATGTCTGACATCCAGGCAATATGCAAAGAATCTTCTTCAGATTCATCGTCTACATAAGCAGAATCTTCGAGAAATTCATTTTCAGGATAACCGAATATATGATGATAGCTGATTTCCTCAGGTTCATTCTGTTCTTCCTGATGATATTCCGATTCAACTTCTTCTTCATCCACAAAATCAGAATCATCCGGATCAATTCCGTCGAATATTTCAGATGAGTCAATTTCTTCTTCTGCATTGAGTCTTTCCACAATGACAATAACTGCATTTACGCCTGTCTGGATAAAGGAATCAGTTCCTGCAAAAGATCCCTTCTCCAGAGGAATTATTCCGATGCTTTTTTCCGGATCATCGGCAGCGAACATACTCCAAACCTTATCATTATTAAATGTTGAACTGGCGACAGCCGCAATCACTCCCCCCGGTTTCAGCATACTGTATGCATGAATAATGTGCCTTGAATCCTGATTCTTTTCAAAAGGAGGATTCATAATGATAAAATCATAAATTGGCCCGGGACTGTATTGAAGGAAATCAGAACCCACAATATTAAATCCGGATTCTGCAAGAATGTCTGAGAGTGTATGATTCACTTCACATACATCCACATGTGAAGTGAGCTTCTTCAGTTCTTCTGCAATGTCTCCCTTTCCTGCTGACGGTTCCAATACCCTGGAATCGTCAGTGATGCTTTTCCCGGTTATCTCTCTTATCAGGTCAAGCATTGAACTGATGACCTTTTTAGGAGTCGGAAAGAAGCCTGGAATTTTATAGTTTCTGAGAGTGTTCAGCTTTTCTGTTTTCTTCCGTATATTGTGGCCCTCAAAGGATTCACCGGAAAGAAGCTGTTTAGCGAAAGTCAAAGCTTCTTCGAGTCCTTTTATTTTCCGCTTATCTTCTTCAAGGGCTTTCTTTCTCCAGGGTTCTCTGAAGTCATATTCCCCGATTTCCGTCTTATACCAGTATCCGAAATTCAGCATCTTAGGCCTGCTTTCAAAAGTTTTCAGCAGGTATTCAGGGACAGTGTTTCCTGCCTCAATATGTTCTGCTGCCTTGAGCATCACTTTCTGAGCAATTTCCAGCCTTTCCCCTTCCTCCCTGATTCCACTGGCAATGTTTGCCCTTCGCCTTGTATAATTCTGGTTTCTGATAGGAGGATTCAGTTTTTTCCTGATCGTGTCTGAAAGGGATTCAGCCTTTTTTCTGATCTGTTCGGCAAGCTTCTGATTTCCTTTTGTCCTGCCTGTAAAACTCCCAGGCCCTGAATGAGTCTTTCCAGTTCTGACAGGTTCTGCAGAATCCGGACTGTCCAGCTCCTTCAGAAAATTCCAGTTGATTCTCTGAATCTGAACTTTGTCCTTTCTGCCTTTCGATTCTGGATGAGAAATCCATTCCCTGCTTATCATTACCCCGTCATTATCAGTAACTCTGAAGACATAGCCCGGTCTGATCTGATAAATTCTGCCGACATATTTTTTATCAGGTTCATTATAATAGGAATCATCATCCAGGAAGTCGGAATCATCGAGAGTGATTCCGTCGAATATTTCAGAGGAGTCGATTTCCTCAGATTCAGTATGACCTGCTTTCCTTTTACCGGAAAACAGTCCGGATTCATTGGTAAATTTAACGTCAGGACAGACCGGATTGATGACATACTCAGAAGCTAAAGTGAGGATTTTTCTGCTGTCCTCTATGCGATAGGCACGGTCTACAAATTCCTTCGCCTTACTGTCCAGGCCATTATCAAGCAGAATTATTTTTACATGCTCAATGAATGCCGGGACATCCCTGATTGCTGAATTAGGTTTTCTGTATTTCGGTCTGAAATCTGATTTCGTCGATTTCTTCTGAAACTGCTTTTCGTCCCCAAAGAGATTTTTATGAAAGTCCTTAGGTCCTTCTGTTTCCTGAATAAGTCTGAATGATTTCTGTCTGAAATCATTTAAATCTGTTACATTGAATAATCCGTCCATGTTCCCTCTCGAATGGAACATGACTGCATTGACTCTGTTATATATTAATTACTGCTTATTATCTTCTTCTTGCATAGTCAGGAGTGCATCTGCCTGATTTTTTTCTGGATCTGGATCTGATCTTAGTCTTCGGCCTGACAGCCTTTCCTGAAGTTCTTCCTTTCGTCGACCTGTCAAAGTCCTTTATGAATGCCTCAAAACTCGGTCTGTTGTCGAATGAATGATCCATTCCTGAACTGCTTACCATAATTACAAACTTGGTACCGTTTACGGACAATGCCCGTGCCTGCTTCATTACAGGATGCTGATTGTGTTTTTTCAGTATCTGATTGAATACTGTTCTTGAGATTCCTTTCACGTTTTTTCTTCCTCTTAATTCCTGCATTATCAGGAGAATTGTCTGATCTGATACCCTGGAGACTTTTTCGGATACAGTTTCAGTTACTGCTGATACCTGTTCAGTTTCGCTGAAGTATCCGTTTTGATCAATTTCCTTTTCCGATTCCAGCCTGCTTCTGAAATATTCATCCTCTTCATCTCCATAGTCCTCAGAGTATCTTTCCTCATTTGCGTATTCAGAATTGATTTTCTTTCTCACTTCCGTTTTTACGCATGGGTTTTTTCCGAACATACAGAACTCAGGAACTTCCTCATTCAGATGACTTAATGCACATTCCTTCTTTGACATCTCCTCACCGCAGCCGTGAGTTTCCGTGTCTGAAATCACTGTTTCGAAGACTTCGTTCACGAACCCTCTGAAGTCCAGATATTCAAGGCCCCGTTTGTTTTTATGGATATAAGGAGCGATGTCATAGCCTGCAGTTTCGCGCAGTGCCCGTCTGTAGTCCTTCAGGCTGCTAAAAGGTTTTTGCATTTGATTTCCTTGAGCATAGCATTCAGTATCTGACTGTCAGTGAGCCGAACCCCTGATTTCCCCTGGAGAGAAGTTTTGTAAGTAAGAAAATAGGCATACAGATCAGGTTCCAGAGTTGCCTGAATGCGCTTTACATTGACTGATGATTTTCCCGACATGACCTCGAAAATATAAGCATATTTATAAAAGTCAACAAAAAAGATTTTTTTCCATTACAAGGATTTTTGTGAGGAATATCTGACCGATTCCGTTAAAATTAATATGAATATACCCTTCAGTGAACGGTTCAGCGAACCGTTCACTGAACCGTTCATGAACGGTTCAAATAAGGTTCACGACCGTTCGAACCGTTCAAATTTACTCATTCAAGAGGCAATATGAAGAGAAATATTATTAAAAGTCCTGACAACGTAATCAACGGAATCAAATCGGGACTGATGAGGAAAAGTCCTGACGAAGAAGCAGTCTTCTCTGTCCTCCTTGTCGGCCCTACATGCCAGCATGAGTTCATGAAAGAGGAGTTCCTGGAAGCAAAAACAGATGAAATCCTTGAAATGTTCCCGGATGACGAGGATCTTTCCTACCAAGTGCTTGAGGACGGCGAAGAAACCTCATCCAGAGGCTGGATACGCAAGTTCCAGGAGGTTCAGGAGCCTGTCCTGCCCCCTGCACAGCCTGGGCTTAATCTGAGAGAACTGGGCGACATTCTGGCCCAGCAGAGACAGCAGACAGAAGCAACGATGCAGACTCTCCTGAAAGGACTCGGAAACGATTCCGGCAGGAACAGTGCAACGCCTGAAATCATTCAAAAGATGCTATCAGACAAGGATCAGATTATTTCCAAGCTGGAAAAGAAAGCGGACAAGCTGGAATCTCAGCTGAGAGAAAATGAAAGATACTATAATGAACTTGTGACCAAGCTCAGAGAAGAACTTCAGCTTTCCAAAATGCAGACTATAGTAAATGAGAATGCAAAGTCAAATCTCGACAAGGCAGAAGATCTGAACAGACAGCTGAAAAACTCCCTGGAGGAAAGTCAGACCAGACTGAAAGAGTATGAGCTGCAGATGAAATACAGGAAAAACCACGATGCGCCTGATCCGATCACTGCATCACTTGTGGAAAAGGGAATCCAGGTAGTGGACAGATGGATGGACACAATGCCTGCAATGGCAGGAGCAGTTCCTGCTGAAATCAATTTAATGAAAACACCAAAGGGATAATACAAAATGGCAAATAAAACAGCACTCACGGACGAGCAGCAGACAGAAAAAATACTGAATACATTGACTACTCAATGTAAAGAGGATATTAAACTGTTGAAACAGGAAAATATTGAATTCAGAAAATATCTGAATTCGCTTGCCCCTGAATTTGAAAAGACGATTCACGGAATGATTGCAGGAGTCACTGAACTGGAAAAGAGATTTGAAATCATCCGGTGGGACAATCTGATTCTGACCAACCTGCTCATCATCATTCACGGAATCATTCTGCAGAAATTTCCTGCACTGAAATCTGATCCGTACTATGGCAGACTCGAAATGCTGATGAAGGCTTTGCAGGCTGATGAACTTGCATCAAAGCAGGAAGCAATACAGAAACTATGAAACCTGAAGAAGCAAAACAGCTGGGAAAGAAGATTAGGAAAGGCATCAAAAGCAGTCTGGACAGACTGCAGATTCCCGAAGCTGCACAGGATCTTATTTTCGGATTCATCAGCGATCTTTCAAAAGCAGTCAATGAGCCTGACACTGTTCAGGCTGAACTGATTCCTGAATCTGAAAAGGAAAGATTTGAAAAGGCAAAGAAGATCGTGAAAAAGAATAAAATATAATGAAGACTAACTTATTATTTCAATGCCAGCCTGATAGCAGGCTCTTGAAAAGTCCCCAGTATTGAATGTAATGAGACTGCTAATTCTCAAAGATGAGTCTAAAATAATTTCATTTACTACAGCATCAACAAGGCTGAGGTTTTTGTAGCTTTCATTTTTTGATTCAGATAATAGAACTGATTCAAGTGCCATATCTCGATACTTCTGATCTTCCAGCCGGACAGCGAACGGGTTTCTTATAAGCTTCTGAAAGCCATGCAACGCTTCAACTCTGTTCAGAAAGCGGGTATTCATTGTTTCATAAAGTATAGGCCATGGATATACAATGTATTCAGATTCCAGTTCATATTCATTGAATATCTCATTTGCACGATCAAAGTGAGTATCCCGCTTATCAAAAAGCGCAATCCAGAATCCAGTATCAGCAAGGATTCTTTTCAATATCAGTATGCGGTATCTTGTTCTGTAGAGTTATCGCCGTATCCCGTCCAGGGCGGCTTTCTTCTCTTTCCAAAAATAAATTTACCGATAGTATTTCCTTCATCATTCCTGAAAATCACATATATTCTGGTTCTCTTGGTAATATTTACGCTTGCATCCAGATCCAATGTAATTTCTTCAAGAAAATTGCCATATGATTCATAATCGGGAACGACCGCAAAACTGTCTCCGCATTCGATGGCATTATTGTTGTCCAGCCATCTATACATCCCCGCATAATCTCCGTTGATCTCCAAATCATATGATATCCAAAATGTCATAATCGCATTCTCTGATGTATTCCGTTCTCTGTCAAATCCTATTCCCCTGTCTTGAGATCGTTCAGTCTGGTCAGATCACGGATCAGGTCAGGAAGCATCTCATTGGGAAGTGCATAAGAAGCTGATACTTCAAAAGCTCCTGCCGGATGTCTCAATACCAGGAAATTCAGAATTGCAATCCCCATGTCATTCTTGTAAAGGGAAAAGCCGTCAGGCAGTACTGTAGGCACGGATTTGAATATTGGAAGTTCATCCATATGCTGAGTCTTTTTCTTTGTTCTTTTTTTCATCTCAATTCTCCTTTATCGGTCACTCTCGATTTGTACAAATAAGCATCAATCTCTTTTTAAACTGAAGAATTTAAGTAAATAGGTTTGACCGTTTTTTATCTCTGATTACAATTACTACCATGCGGACAAAAGAGGACAAAAGCTTAGACAGGAAAAGAGTGATGCAGGATATGGATATTTTTATTAAAAATCTTCGAATCCTGAAAAGGGCAGTTCCTGAAACTCCTGCAAAAATAAACAGGCTTGAACTCATACGCGTAAAAAGGCTGATTCGAAAGTTTCTGAAAAATGAAAAGCTTTTTACTGAGAATAAAAAAACCGATCCAGTTTTCCGCAGACTGAAAATGTATCATTACAGAATAATGGAGGAACTTCAGGCAGTGCAGGCCGAACTGGAAAGGCATTCCGATTCTGTGCTGGACAGAGATTTCTACAACGCAGCTTCTTCTCTGTATCAGAGAGTGTCTTCGATCTTATGACCATCCCTCTCCATTCAAAGCCCTGTCTGAAACTGCATCAGGCAGGGCTTTATTTTTACTCTGCCCTGCCCTTTTCTTCCAATCAGGAGAATTTTAAAAAAACTGTTAAAACCGTTAAACCGTTAATGAATAAATTTCATAAAATTAATAATTTTATGCTTGTGTTTTTTGGGATATGGTTTTTGATGTGAAGAAAGGAGGTAAACAAGGGATGGCAGTAACAACAGTAAGAGAATCAGTATCCTTAGATAGGGAGCTTTCTGAAAATCTGGAACAATACTGTAAAGATACAAAACTAAAGAAAAGCACAGTAATGTCTATTGCTTTAGAGAAGTATCTTGAGCAAGAAAAACTGCCTCATAAAAAGGCTAAGAACTAGTTATGAGGGTATTTATTCCCGTAAATACTGAGTTCCCAGAAACTTTGCGTTTGC
>Ga0268298_10003086_pt1 | contig 17364 bp, 14 predicted proteins | sample WWTPWeurt_MetaG_FD_194462 | JGI IMG/M metagenome (GOLD analysis project Ga0268298, IMG submission 194462) | Activated sludge microbial communities from WWTP in Nijmegen, Gelderland, Netherland - WWTP Weurt | ecosystem: Engineered > WWTP > Aerobic digester > Activated sludge | place...
GAAGGTGGCCGAATCAAACGTCGGCTTAGTGGCGCATACCGTGAGTACGCCCGCCTGCAGCGACTGGCTCCTCACGCTGCACTCCGGTCATTGGGGCGAAAAGGCCGAACGGCTGTTGAGGGTCGGGTGGCGACCGACAACTCTTCGGACTCACCGCCGGAAAGCCGACGTTGAAGGTTCGCTTCCCGAAAGCTGCCACTAGCTGGTGAGTCGTTTCGACCCAGACTGGGCATCCGGACTTCCCCGAAGCCGCCGCTGAGCAAAGGGGTCTTCTGTGAGGTTCGCTGCCACGAAGCTGCCGTTCGTGACCTCGCGACTCCGGCCATCACCGGCCGTTGGAGATCCGGCCAGGATTTCCCTCGCTGGATCGCCTTGGGTGACCGGTTTACGGCGGCCAACTTGAACCCCGCCTTGGCTCGACCCGGCCATCAAGAGACATAGCGGCTGAGAAATGTCGCCCACCGCGAACGGCGGGTAACCGATCCTGGACCGGTCGGCTGTCTGTCTTCGAACTCAGACACGTCAGTGGCCGGACCGGACATTCGAAAACAGTGCGCCCCGCGTAGGGCGGGCTTCAGCCCGCCAACCACATCGCACCTCGATCGAACGCCGGCAGTTCGGCCTTAGCTGCCGTTGGCAGTGTGTAAGCGCTCCACAAACCCCATTCTTCCCGGGTTCGCTACGCCGTGATCAGATGCTCAGCCTTGAGATTCCAGGGCAGGAGGGTCTCGAAGTGTTCGACAGTGGTCGCGGTCGGTAGCGCGCGCAGCGCGTTGCGCAGCCACAGATACGGCTCCATGCCGTTGGCTTTGGCGGTTTCAACCAGCGAGTAGATGAGCGCGCTGGCACGCGCACCGGCCTGCGTATCCGAGAAGAGCCACGCTTTCCTTCCAACGACGAAGGGGCGGATGGCGTTCTCGGCGGGGTTATTGTCGATCGGCAGATCGCCGCGCGCGAGGTAGGGGATCAGGCGTGGCCACTGCCGATGCAGGTAGCCCAGTGCGCCGCCGAGCACCGAGGTGGGCGGTACGGTGGAGAGCATCTGGTCGAGCCATCGACGCAGTTCGTCGATTACCGCACGGCTTTGGCTCTGGCGTTGCGCCAGCCGCTCGGTGTCGTTCAGTTCGCGACAGTCCCTCTCGATAGCATAGAGCTTGCTGATCAAGGCCAGCGCTTCGTGGGCGCGCCCGCGCTTGCCGGCAGGCAGCACCTTGCTGGCGTCGACAAAGCGGCGGCGTGCGTGAGCCCAGCAGCCGAGCCGAGTCACCCCTTCGCAGAAGGCGATCGCCCCGTAGCTCTCGAGCCCGTCGGCCATCAAGTGCCCTTTCCAGCCTTCGAGCAGGCGTAAGGGCACCGCCTGCGCACGGCTCGGATCGTACTCGAAGAGAATCACCGGTTTGCCCGGCGGGCCGCCGCGCTGCACCCACATCTGACTCTTGCTGGTTGCCGCCCGACCCGGCTCCTTGAGCACCTGGACCGGGGTCTCGTCCATGTGGATCACGTCGTGCCCGAGCAGCACGTCGCGCATCAGGTTGGCGATCGGCTGCAACGCCCGGGCCGTGCCAATCACCCAGCGCGCCAGCGTCTGGCGCGGCACGAGGACACCCGCACGGGCGAGCACGTACTCGAAACGCGCCAGCGGCAGCCCATCGACGTACTTGGTGACGAGCAGCATCGCCAGAAGATCGTTGCTGGCGTTGCTCTTGGGCAGTACCTGCGCGGGGACAGGGGCGCTGATTGGCGCCTGGTCGCCCTTGGGGCAGCCGTAGCGTTTGCGGATGTGACGCAGCACGCGCACCTGCATGGGCACGATGTCGAGTTGTTCGCTGACATCCTGCCCAATCTCGACCATGGGCGTGCCGCAGGCGCAGGTACGCTCGGCCTCGGGGACGTCGAGGACGACGTCGATGCGCGGCAGCTCGATGGGCAAGGGTTTGCGCTTGCCGCGTGCCTTCTTCTTGTTGGTGTCGGCGAGCGTCTGGGCAGACGGCTCGATGGCCGGCGGCGGCAAGCTCGCGGAGTCGCCCGCCTCGGGCTCGGATTCGATCAGTGCTTCGGCTTCGTTGAAGAGCCAGCCCTGGCCCGCGTGCGATTCGCTGCTGGGCCCGAACATGCGCCGACGTGCCAGACGCAGTTGTTCGTAGATCTCGAGGATACGTGCCTCGAAGGCCTTTTGGAGTTCTGCCTCGCGCACCTCGAAGGCTTTACGCTGCTCAAGCTCACGAGCGCTGAAGGCGCTTTCTTGCTCAAGTCGCAAAGTCTCGAACTGGGCCGCAAGCTGCACTTCGAAGGCACGCTGCTGTGCCATCAACAAGGCTTTGAGCACAGCCGGATCGTCGGGCAACTGCTCCGGGAGGACGGATCCACACACGCTGCGGGCGGGGTTCGAGAGGGGGTCAACAGTGCTGCGAGGCATGCTGCCATTGTACCCGAGTGCGCTATGTAACTGATTGGTAATGCAGCGTTTTATGCGGCTTTGCAGCCCACAGGTCGAAGCCTTCGAGCAGCCACTCGAACTCCTTCATCGTCAACACGCAGGTGGCCTCACCGGCCTCAGCGGCAGGCCAGGCAAAGTGCTCTGCTTCGAGCCGTTTGTACCAGAGGCAGAAGCCGTTGCGGTGCCAGTACAAGGCCTTGAGCTTGTCGCGGCGACGGTTGATGAACAGGTACAGCGCATCGCCGAACGGGTTCAGGCCCAGCTCTTGTTCGACCAGTGCAGACAGCCCGCCGATCGACTTGCGGAAATCGATGCTCGAGCGATACAGATACACCGCACCGAGGGTGTGTCCCGGATGCATCAACGTCCCCGCTCGCGCAGTGCTGCCGATAAGGCGGCCAGCCAGTCGACGCTGGGCAGCGCGGCACACTCGAGCCGCAACCCGGAATCAATCACCACCGTGCAGCCAGCGCGGGCTGCTATCGAGGGCTCGATCTGGATCGCAGCAAACCCCCCGAGCGGGGTGCGACGGGGGCGAGCCTCGGCCACCCTGCGCTTGCGCCACTGATAGAGGGCTTGCGCCGACAATCCCTCACGCTCGGCATACGCCTTGGTGGTGATGCCCTCGGCTTCAATCGCCGACAGGTGCGACAACCAGAACTCGCTGCGCTCCGACATGCTCGTGCTCCCTGAGAAACGGAAGCCTGAGCATGCCGCCTCAACAGCGGCTACGTAAGGATGGGGTTCGTGGAGCGCTTACGGCAGTGTGCTCCTGATCGGTCGGCAATCCGCTGCTCACCAGCCGCTCAGCGGTAAATGGCCTCAAGCGACAGCTCCTCTATCGGGCCAATTCGTGCTCCCGAACCGCTCCAGACAGTGGCACTCGAAAAACTTTTTGTTGTAATGTCCACGATCAGCCGCGCGGATTAGAGCGTCGATTCTTAGTTCGTCGGTTGGACGACGCGACCGTGACACGCTGATGTTGCGCTCTGCAGCAGCCGCCTCAATGGCGCCGCCGATCGTCGACATCCATCCGCACCGCATCGCGTTCGAATTCGGCTGCAATACGGCCCAACAGACCCGAGGTGGCCGGCCAGCGTACCGATAGTGCGCTTTGCCAAAGTCGATACTGCTGTGCGAGCTCGCGTTCCTGTTCGCCGCCGTCTCCGATGGATCGCATGGTGACACCTCGATCTGTGAATCGGCCAGCTACGAATGCGTCCTTCAGTTCGTCATGCGCATTCATCCCTTCCAAGACTCCTCGGATGGACTCGTGAGGCCAATTGCCGTCGGCGCCCACTGGGCTGCTAGCCAGGGCCTTCCCGAGATGATCTAAGGCGATGGCTTGATAGCCGCGCTCAGTCGCAATTCGGACAAACTCAATGGCGAACGCTTTCAGCGAATCAGCGCTTGGCATCTCGTCTGACGTAAGCTTCTTAAACGGATGCCAGTCATTCAATACATGCCAGGCATTTGACGCCATGCGTTTTTGCTCGTTGGTCGGCGCGGGCAGCGATTCTTTGTCAACGCCATCCGCGTGATAGATGAGCGACATCAGGTCGATCACAGTCGACGGCTCTGAAATGAGCCGTCGATGAATAACGAGGTCATGTTGCGCCTGATGCTCCAACAGCCCGAAGTAGGCCCACTCAAGACCCGTCATGTCGTTGTCACTAACCCTTCCGCACTTGCTCAGACGCTTGAGAAGCGTTGTCACATCGTACGAAACACGCTGGCCGTGCGCGGGATTCTCGTTGGAGGCGACAACGCCTCGACGCAGCACCTCGATGATCAGATCGCAGTCTCCGTCCTTCGCCAGCCATTCAGTTTTCACGCTCATGGCCAACGCGTCGATCGCGTCGAGAATCCGATTGGCTTTGATTAGCGACCTGGCCGCGGTCTCAGCGTCCTGGGGCCGATCTAACGGGCCGATGTACGCCTGCTTCCAATAAGCATCTTCGCAACTTGGGCCGCGCTTAGCGGCGGTATCCCAGGTGGCTGGCGCCGATGGAAGGCCCAGCAACAACGTCGCACATGTCAACTCAGGCAACTGGTCTTTGCTTGAAGCATCAATCCATTTGTTCATAAATGCGTCGTAGCTCGATTTCGCAAGTTGTGACGCGAAGCCTTGTATCAACTCCTGAACTGCCAGCTTCGTACTCTCACCGTGCTTCTTGAACAAGGCGACCGCGAAGTCATCCCCGACTGTGGTGCGCGCAAGTGAAATCCCTAGAGCCCGCCGGTTCTCAAATTCATCAAGCCGCTCCAGCAGGTGTTCAAGCCCGGCCTGTGAAAGAAATTCAGCCCCGTTCAGCCGATCTTGCTCAAGAACCTCCTGTTCCAGCTTCCAGTCAGTGCCCGTTTCAAATGGTCTTTCAGGCCAGAACGCGAAAAGCCAAGCGTGTGCTTCGACAGGGTCCTCTGGCATCAACGCTTCGTAGAGGCGCTTCAAACGCTCAAGCGTCTTTTCTGTGTACAGCCAGCCAATTTCCTTATCGCTGTCAACGAACTGGTTATGGTGATGTAGCAGCTTGCGCAGACCATCGCGGAGCTCAAGACGCTGGGGCGCCGGGAAGGCCTCGATAGCTTCTTCGATTCCTGTGAGCACCAACTCGGAAACATCCGGCGTCAGTTGCTTCAGATGACCCAGTAGAGCCATCCACCGACGCGCATCGTCTCCAGCGAGCCCAAGTAGCTGCCGCGCAGCCACTTGAACGTCCGCCCAGTAGTCTGCGACCATGACTGTTTTAATGCGATCCTTGGGCGCCCAGTCGCGCAACGACGGGCGATGTGACATATGAATCACTCCGCCGTCGCGCGAAAAGAGCGTCTCGCAGAGATTTGCAGTAACCGCCGGGCATTCTTGGGCCAGCTGAGCCAGGAGCGCGTGGCGATCTGCCGCCGCCGCTCCACACTGAGGTTGCATTGGATTGAGCATCGCAGCGAGAGATGCCGCCGGCCGATTGGACCAGCGCCCTCCCGGATCGACCTCGGCGAGGCCTGCAAGGATTCGCGCGACTCTGCCAACATAGGCTGGCGCCCATCCGAGCAATTCAAGAGCCCACAGTAGATCTGCGTGCAAGCAGCCGCCGTGCTCTCCCTCGCTCTCAAACAAGTCAAAGATCTGGGGCCGCTCTGCGCGAAGGTCTTGCTCGAGGGCCGTCAAGAAGCGTTCGGGCGACGCCTCCGCCAACTCCGTCAGCTCACCTCGAACTCTGCGCCAAAAATTGGGTTGAGCGCGATGCTCAAAAATGCCATGGACTGTTCGGTCGGCCCAATCCGTTGCTCGAACGCCCGAATAGCACGGCTGCCGGTCGTCACCTCGGGTCGCCAAGATGAGTATCCCGTCGGTAATGCCTTTCCGGAGCGCGTCGCTGTGCCTTCGTCGCTTGCCATGCATGCCGGCGAGCCAACGCTCATCGGGCGGCAACTCGAAACGCGTGTCTGGCTCCAACAGAACCTTTTCGCCCGAGGCGATCAGCGCCTTCAGGTTCTCCGTTCGAAGGTACGGCTCTAGTCGCTTCCAGGCTTCCTGTCGGCTGTGCACGCGCCATTCGCTTCCCGCGCGGGTCATCAACGGGTTCGCGCCCAGCGTCCACGAGCCAACAGCGCCTTCAAAACGAGCGTAGTCGCAGCCGGCTATGGCACTGACTATCGCCTGATCGGCTTCATTTCCGCCGTCCCAATTGCCAACGAGAATGACGGCTGCCACAGCGGGCGCGAAACCAGGAGCGGACCAGTCTGGAGGCGGCGGCGCCGACCGCAAAAACGTCCGGCGAACGCGCTCCAGGCTCGCGTCGGCGTCATAGCATCGTTGAAACGCATCGTTGCGCTCAACGCCTTGCTTCTCAACCCAGTCGATGAGTTGCCGCATATTCGGCGATGGCAGAGCGATCGCCTTTGGGGAACCGGATCCCGGCCGCAGCGTTCGGATGATCGTGTGTAGGTGAGCATTCGCGGGCAGCGGCGTTGAAGGCCCGTCCATCAGCAGAACATATCGCTCACCTGTGGCCGCAACTTGCCTAAGTGCATCCTGGTCGTCTACACAAAGACATCTAGCCCAGACTGATTCCTGTTGGTCGAACGGAAGTGCAGCGATGCACGACCCGATGAACGCCTCACCTTCCTCCTGGCTCATGGTTTCGAGCTCAATCGTCACCGGGTCCGCCAGCAACGTGCGGGTGACGATATCGACCTGCGCCTGTCGCCCAAGCAATGTACCTGCCGGATCAAACTCTGGCTGGGTGGCCAGGCGATAGCCGTCGAGCGAGCCCTGCAGACTGCGAACTCCTTTTGGAGTCAGGGCGGCCATCTGGCCGAACCAAACAGCGACTGGCGGCGACACCTCCATCCACTGCACCAGGTCTTCTGCGTCGAACGCCAAGACTTCTTTCCAGCGCTTTTCGCGGTTCTTGGCACTCGCCCACTTCGCCTTTCCTGGCCATGTTCGCGGTGTCACAAAGACGAAGCTCGTCGAAGCCTGGTCAACGCCCACTGGATCGTCGCTACGCTTCCCATAGTCTTCGTCCGCCTTAGCCTTGATGTCCTTGTTGGTGCCAAGCTCCCACACAGACGAACCGGTGGGGATACCGCCAATGGATTCGTTGACGTCGACCACGCCGTCATAGCCGGCCAGCCGCACCGCCTCATCTGCTGGAAAATTCACGCTGCGTGGCGCTCGGACCAGTGCCCAAACAAGCAGTCGCATCAAGCGCGGGAATTCCGCCGGCGCGGTGTAGCGACTGGCCCAAATATTGAGATGCTCAGCCCTGACAAATCCGTACATGCGGTCCTCCACCTTTGTCTCTGTTAACTGCCCAGCCCTTGCCCGCGCCCAGGCGGGGTTCGCATTGCCGGTCGACGCACCACCTGGATGCGGGGGCTTGGCGAGGTAGGTGGCGTCAGGCACCGGAAACCTATGGGGCCATGTCTAGAAAATTTGCAAACCGCCGATTCAGCGAATGGCTGCTTCCCCATACTACTTCAGCCGGAAGGGGCCAAGCTTATGTACGTCCGAAATGGCCGAGGTCTAGTCGTCGGCCGGAGTTGCCGGTCAGCGTGTGACAAATGAGCCGCGGCAGCGCAGCCTACACCTGCCGGTCAAGGCGAGATGGAACTAGTCCTCGGTGTCGAATCCTGCCGAACCCAACAGATTAGGTTGCGCTACGGCGTGCCAAGTAGGTCGTCTCGCAACGAAACAATCAGCTGAAGAGCGTCTACGGATACGCTTTGGGCTGGCACTGCTAGCCAAGATGCAACGCTATCCAGGGAGATTTCACCAGCTTCGAACGCCTTCGCAACGCACCACGCAAACTTTCCGCGACGGGACAGAGGTGTTTCCTTGATCGGAAAATAGTCCAGAGTGAGATTCTCCATCACGACCCAATGAACCTCCGGTTCCGGTAAGTGCCCACCCCTGCCACCAAACGTATCAAGCTTGGCAACATTCTTCACGTGGTGCTTCGCAGCAGTTGCACTGATTCCAAAAGTCGTCATGACTTCACTCACGACTTCCATTGGATCGCGCTTTCGGCTCGCAATCTCTTGAACTGCGCTTGGTGGCGCAAGAAATGCAATCGCAAACGCGTTCGCCCGAATCTCTGGAGGGTCTTTCCTAGTGTCTCGATCACTCAGCTCAAGTTCGGCATACAAGTCCACCATGACTTGTTGCAGACGGTCATCTGGATCCCAAAGCAAGTGGCCGAGTTCGTGGCATAGCGTCATCCGGCGAACCCATACATTTGAATTCATCCCGGATTCATTAACGACAATTCCACGCACCGCTCCGTTCGCCATGGTGGCTCCGGCGAACCTAGCGTCCATCTGTAGCTGAACAAGTGGAAGACCAAAATCGTCCTCAATGATCTTGCGCACACTCTCGATAGGCTCTTCTGGATCAAGCCCCAGAAGGTCACGCGTCTTTCTAGCTAAGTGATATCCGATTTCATACGCCGGATAACCAAAGCTAGCGTCATGCCTTGGCATGCGCACGCGCGATTGCGCCGAAACGTCTTCGAGCGGCACCTGCAATGCCGCTTGACGGGCGATAACCCAAGCAGCTTCCGATAGTTGAAGAACAGTGCTGGCGGTGAAGCCAGCGATATCTCCAGAGGTCGCCATCTCGCGAAGGCGAACACCAAGGCTCGCGTCTCTTCCAGCATTCGGTACTAGTCCAAGCACTTGCTCATCGAGAGCAAGTGCTTGGGCCAACGATTCAAGCGTCCTATAGGGAGTTTTCGCTCCAGCAGTTTCGGCCCGTTGGAGCGTGCTTATCTGAATTCCAACTTTTCTGGCCAGTTTCTCTTCAGAGAGACCAAGCTCTTCCCTTCTTGTGCGGAGAGTTGAGGCCGGTTCCTTCGGTGAAGTTATTAAAGGAGCCGAGCCTTCAAAAACAGCTTGACGAAGAACCTGCCATCCAAATGTACGAAGTGCTTCCCGGACAGAGAGAACTCGACCAGTAGCTCCCTCGCTATACGGAGCTAACTGAATTTGGCTCCTAACAAACTTCACACTGGAGGTCGTCGCGCGTTCTTCAGGCGTGTCGCCAACTGACGTTGGCCCGAAGACCAAGTCAAGTTCTTTGGCGATGAAAGAGGTAGTCATACGACCCACTCAGGGAAAGTACCTAGAAAGCGAGCAGGGCAATTTGTCTCTTCGTCAAATCCCATCGACCAGACGCCATAGCCGGATTCGGCGAATGCCCGAACAGCCTGATCTAGTTCGGCCTTACTGCGCGGACCGTAGCGACCGGAACAGCCATTCACCACTATAGTTCTCTCGTCAAGGAAAAGCAGTTCGCCGCCAGAATACGCTGCCTTCCCGCCAGTCAGATTCGTGTGCTTAATGACACCGCTCTCCAAGCTTGCGCCGAAGGCGCAGTGTTCCTGAGCGTGCGCCACATCATCCTCTCGGACAACCCAAAGGTGCGCGGCTTTGGTCTGTTTTAAGTCCAAGAGCGGAGGCGTCGAGGGTGCGTTGACCGAACCGTTTCCGTCCGTCCATTGCTGGAGTCCTTCCGGCGGATGCATTTGCCTCAGTTGGTCTTCATTGGCGATGAGCTCCGGCGGCGGCAGTCTGGGCTGACCAATAGCGGATCGGAGCTGATCAAACGCTTTCTTCGTGCGAGTCATACGCGCACTTTACCCGACAGGCATGGTCCTGCCAATCAGGCTTCTCAGTGCTGTCTTCGTAACTCTTGCCCCCCATCCGGCCGGTACTAGGAGCCTCCACAGTGATGGCCTGTGCGACCGCGGATCGCAGAAGGGCCAAGCGTAGGCGAGTATCTGCCGGCTTGCGAGTCGGTCTAGCTGCGAGGAGGCCCTAGAATGATCCGCCAAGTCCGTGCACCGGAGTTCGAGTACCCGAGTCAAAACACCGCCAGTTCGCGGCAGAAATGGCTCGCACAGCGGTCGCTCAGTCCGCAGCATTCGAACGACCGCAAGGGCCGAACTGCTGGCGTTCGATCGAGGTGCGATGTGGATGGCGGGCTGAAGCCCGCCCTACGCGGCGCGCGCTGTTTTCGAATGTCCAGCACGGTAACTGACGTGTCTGAGCCCGAAGACAGACAGCCGACCGGTCCAGGATCGGTTACCCGCCGTTCGCGGTGGGCGACATTTCTCAGCCGCTATGTCTCTTGATGGCCGACTGCCGCTATTGGAAACCGCTTCCGCATAGCTGCCGTTGATCGCGGGTCGAGGCAATTCGTGTGCGTCGGGTCCGGCCGAACTGCCGGCGTTCGATCGAGGCGCCATGTGGTTGGCGGGCTGAAGCCCGCCCTACGCGGGGCGCGCTATTTTCGAATGGCCGTGCCGGCCGAGGACGAAGCGGTCAGCCTGAAGAAACGACTGGCAGCTTGAAGATCAGAAAGCCGACTTCGACCTTGCAAACATCATCAGGAAGGTCAGGGTCGACAGGACTCGTCGGCGGGCGGCAGCTTGCGGGAAGCGAACCTCCAACGGCGGCTTTCCGGCGACGAATCGGGTGAGGTGTCGGTCGCACCCGACCCAATGGTGACGCTCCGCGTAGTGGGAAGCGGTCATTCAATGGACAAGGTAACCGGCTGCCGACGGTAAGCTTGCATGCGGTTCAGTTTTCCGACGTTAGAGGGAAATGTATTGAGACGCACCTACAACATAGAGGGCGAAGCAGTAGAGGCCAAGGACAAAAAGGACGTGCTGGAGGCCAGCAATGACCCCGACGCGTACCGGCACGAAGGAAAAGAAATGCATCTCGTAGATGTCGTTTTCTCGACTTGCTCTTAATTTTTTCAGCCTGCTCACGACAGACGGTAACGAGCCAAGGACCCATGCAGCCACGACGATTGAGAATCCAAACAAGATCACCGACGAGACCGCCCACCACCGATCCCGCGCAATCACGTCAGTGCCGCAGGCCCCGTTCCCCGATGTGAGCAGGAATCCGTTTGCGCCAATAACCGCCGTTGAAACGGTGGTCATCCACGACCCCCAGTCCTTCATCAGCTTTGCAGATTCCAGTGCGGCCTCGTACGTGACCGGAATTGCCTTCGGTTTGCGAACGAACTCTCGCACAAAAAGTACGACTGTGATGCCCAACGCAACCCAGACCAAGCCCATGAGCGGAATCTTCACGGTACCCCTTCATCGTGAGAGCTTAACCGGCGACGAAAAACTCAGCTTTTTGATGGTCGGCTGGAGCGACTCGTTGAGCAAGGCAGTGCGCTCTACTTGCCGCCTGATTTAGCGGAGCCCGGCTTTCTGTGCTTCTTGATGATGCTCGCAATCTCAGCATTGAGCTTTGCTTGTTCATCGGCGACCTTTGCGTCAGCCACTCGCAACGCCTCAGCGCCCCTCGGATCAAAGCGATTGCCCACATAGTTAGCCGGGTTCTCCTCCGGAAAATCCTCGAAGTACTCTGACCATTCGCCCATGCGTTTCTCCTGTCTTTGATTCCAACTTGAAAAAGTCTGCGTCAGTATTACCGTCGACTGCAATCGGGTCCGCCCACCAATTTATCGAATCTCGATTCGCTTTCCCGGATAGCCAAGCACTGTCCCGTCCGGTAGCTTTTCAAGCCGGAAGGAGAAAATGAAACCGGTATGAGTCGATTCAATTTGGCGCGGTTGCGCGTGCCGGTCCTTTGCTTCGATAAAATAGCCGTACGCTTCATATCCCTTGTCGAAGACGAGGGCCAGTTTCTCGTCGTGATCCCTTCGAGCTGCGGACGCAGATCGGGTTTCCTCATCGATTCCCCAATGAGGTTCCTGAATGACGTAGCTGCTATTCACGCCATCGCGTTTCTTGTGCGTATCCACCCAGACACTAAAGTAGACCTTCTTCTCTTCTTCGTTCACCGCGCACCAGCTCCAAACAGTGTTTCGCTGCTTGGCACCGAGGTAGTCCATGAGTTGGGATCGATTCTCAAGTCTCGGCATATCTTGATCCTTGCTGCGCCGCGGAAGTGTGGCCTAACAGCGCTCATCACGTATCCGGAAAACATTGTCAGATCAGCTACCGGGGATCCTACACCGCCTCCTTGAATCGCAATAACAGAGCGGCAGGACTGGCATGCTGGCTACGGCGCAGCATACCGCAAGGCGAGGATGGATGTCTGTTGACGGGTGCGAGCCCTCGGCGGCAGCTTCTGGCCGATTGGGTGAGGTCACCAACGGCCGCTTTGTAGAGTTCCAGTTCGCGGAGACGGGATTTGGCTGAGCGGCCGCTAAGGAGCGAGCTGACTGGCCGGATTGGGTCGGGACGCGACGAGCAACCTTCTTAGTTCGGCGCCGGAAACCGGCCGCTCAAGTTTCGCATCCCGAAAGCTGCCGGACGCCATCGAGTGCAGCCGACCCGAACCGGCCTGTCAGGTCGGAAGGACTTGAACGGCAAGTATCGGAGCCGACCAGTCGCTCGGCGCGTCGTCCCAATGCCGGGACGTCGGCCTGAGGAGCCGTTCAACATGTGCATGGTGAGCGGCCGCAATGCTGCCGGTTGCCGCCGGTGGCTGCGTATTCCAATCAGTTTGACCACTCAGTCCGGCTACCGAAACAACGGGACCGGTGGTTGTGCTCAGCGTTATGTATCGCTCTGGTTGAGCAGCATCAGGTGCCTGCATCCGCTATGTCACCGCAACCTTGGCCTGCGAAGCAGCTCAGTCGGGAATGGTCGTCAGATACGAGCGCTGAGGTATGTTATACGCTGAGATTTCGCCACCAATTCACTTCGAGGATCGCGTGAGCAGGAAACTTTTCTACGACCTATATCGCCAACTGTCGGCTGCCCAGCACGACATCGCGGTCGCCCAGCAATCCATCAATTCGCTCGCGACACTTTGGCGAGAACGAAAGCAATCAGCCGATTTGCAGGACGACTTGCTGGCCGAGGCCAACAACTGTCTCCACGTGCTTTCTAACTCTTCGGCGCTGTTCACTGCAGCGATCACGAAATGGTTGATCGACGACGACGTCGAACTCGCAAAAGCGCTTCTGCACACGGCGAATGTACAGCATCTCCAGCAACCAGCCGCTGAGTCCTACGATCTCTCGGCCGTCGATGAATCGACCGCCATTCTCGTCGGGTGCCGCCTGTGTGCGCTCAACGCGACGCCTTCGATCTCGCTCGGATGGACGCTGAGCCTTGCGGTGTCCTATCCGGGCAGCCTGAACGCGAGGCATGCAGCTCACTACCTTCTGCGGTACCACGTCGAAGAGTTTCCATGGACCACCCGGCGCCTGCTCAAATTCGCGGAGTCGCCGTTCAAGTCCCTGGAGGCAGCCAACAGTGCGCTGGCTGAGCTGGTCGAACTCGAAGGCTGGCTCGATGGGTCGCCAAGGCTGCGCGAGTTTGCGATGACTCCGGAGATGCGACTGACTCTGTCCGGGCTGAAGCGCAACGAGAGCCGGGATATTGAGCGGTACGCCAAGATGGGTTCTCTTTTCAGCCAGATCTTCACCACGCAGCATTTCAAGTACGCGAACAGGACTGCGGTGGAACTCGGGATCGGCGATCAGGTACACGAAACATCGCTGGAGATGGCGCCCTACAGCGCCTCCGTCGAACTGCCGCATTCCGAGCAGACGGATCCGGTGGTCGGTGCCGATCGGCGTCGCAGCCTATGGCGAGGCATTCCGCAATGAGCATCCAGCTTGTACTGTCACACTACCTTGCCGGTCTGCGGGAACGCGACGAACTGGACGCCCTACTGCCCGAATTGCTGCGTGCGATGGGGCATTCGGTATTGAGTCGGCCGCAGATTGGCGTACCTCAAGCGGGCGTCGACATCGTAACCACGAACGAGGATGAGCACGGGGCACTAGAGGCCTTCCTGTTCGTTGTCAAATTCGGCGATGTCGGCCGCGATGACTTCTATGGCGGCAAGCAAGCCATTGACCCGTCTGTTCGTGAGGCTTGCAACGACTTCGTCAGGAATCGGCTGCCAGAGTCGCTGCAACGTGCACGAAAACGGATTGTGCTGGTCACGAACGGCATGCTCAAGCAGGAGGCACAGGCCGGCTACGCAGCGCTATCGCACGACGTGGCCGAGCGGCCGCTGTGCTCGCTGGAGTTCTGGGGGCTCGATCATCTGACCCCGCTCATCGAGGAGCATCTTTTCGATGAAACGCTGCTCCTCGCCAAGGGAAAATCGGACCTTCGTGCCGCCGTCGCCGGATTGGAGGAGTCCGAGACTGCCGTGCGTCGCTTCGGGCGTTTCGTGAATTCTTGTTTCACTGCCGCAGAAGGTGAATCGGATCAAGGCGCGCCGACTCGAAAGAAGAGGTTCCTGAAGCGCTGCGCGACGGCGTCGATGGGATGGGCGGTTCTCCTGATCTGGGGACAGTCCGAAGGGAACCTCAAGCCAGGGGTTGTCGCTGGCGAATACCTACTGCTAAGAATGTGGGCCGAGGCTGTGAAGCAGGGCTTCTCCGCCGATGAAGCCTTCATCGGCCGGCTAGAGACGGCCTTGGAGCTGCAGATTCGCGCCCTTCTCGAATACTTCGAGAAGGTGTCCCCTCAATTGCAGAGCCGTCACGCGATCCTGATCTACAGGCCTGAACGCCTTGTCTATGCCGAACTCATCTTCGACGAACTGGGGCGGCTGGCAACGTTGCTGCTTCTGCTGCAACAGGTGCCGCAGCAAGAAGAACTCAGGACAGCGCTTCGCAGGCAGCTTCTCTTTCTTGTCAACGAGCATACCGGCTGCCGGTTGCCCACCTACGATGGGCAGACCATCGACCTGACGTTGGTGCTGGTCGCGCTGATGGGCGAGGCGGATTGGGACAACGCGCAACGGATTCTGGCCGATGTGACGGCACGGCTTCACCATGCCCTGCGTCAGGATCGATATCTTCCAGTTGACACGGATCTTCTGCAGGATGCGATTGCAGTGAACGTCACAGCGGATGCCCAGCCCCGAGACTTCTTCCAGACCTCCACCTTGATTCCGGCACTTGCCACGGTCGCCGCCTTGCTGGCAGACGAAACGACTCTGTGTCACTTGCGGGAGGATGTCCATCCTCTGCTGGAAGGCACGACGCTCGAAAGATGGTTCCCAAGCCCTTCGCTGGAGACACTCACGGCATCACGTCAGCATGTCCAGGACGCCGGTGTCTCTCGCGCCCTTGGCGCGATCAGAGAATCTGCGTCGGAAGAACTCGCTGCCTCGCTCACGCTGTGCAAAGGTGCCGCCGATCCTACGGAGTTTGAGTGGCACGCCACGCCGTGGGCGATCCTTGTCGCGCTGTCCGCCCGCCTTCATCGACACCCCGTTCCAACGTGGTTTCTAGCGCATTACGCGAAACCTCTGAGTGAAATGGCTCCCCCAACAATAGAGCATCTGAAGCGCGACGCATGATTGCTCGCTTGCTCTGTGAAATGTCATGCCGCATCAATGCTTCTCGCTTCATAGTGAGAATGTCGTGAGAAGCGGCCATACGTAAATGGCGCGACTACCGAAGTTGTTGATTTATTTCGGCGTACAGTCGTGTAAATTACATTGGCTCATAGTCCCTCTGCTAGAGTTCTTTCATCAAGTTAATGCCACTTTTTGAGGCGTAAGGTCATATGGACGAATTCTCCGATATCAATCAGCCATGGTTGGAGCAAATATTTGGAAGCTTTAATGCGTCGCGGCTGGACATGCGACTCTTTGGTCGGAGTCCAGAGTCTTTTCATCCTGACTCGGCGACCGTAGGCGCAATGGCAACTTATGTGCATGAGCATATGCACTACTTTCAAACTCTCTTCACCGGCTTCGGACACATTCTTTGGTCCAGCCACCGTCAGTCAAGTGGGTACTCTGTCCGGAAGTGGAAGGAGCTTGCAAAGACGGGGCTTGGCTACCGTTTTCCATTTGCTGCATATTCTGATGATCCAGCAGGAGGTCAGGTTGCATGGGTAGTAGACAACACCGCACGAGACGTTTCCAGGATATCTGCTGCACGCTTCAACCTGCCGATTCCAAACTGTACGTTTAGGGAGCTCAAGACACGATTGATCACTACAGATTGGGTTATCAACCCTGTAGTTGAGATTGCAGGAGAAAAGGTCTGTTTACAAGGCAAAGACATCCTGGAAGGTCAGGCTCACTTCGTTGAACGCACGCTCGTCGAAGCGCTCACTTCTAGCGGAGATATTGCTTGGGATCGCAAAGGAGTTCCAGCCCAGTACACGCGCGCATTTGATTATTTTATCGAACGATGTGGACTTACGCGTAGTGCCGAGTTTCCTGTTGTTTGTGATCTGGCGCAGCAAACATCTTGGGTTCCCGTAATACCGGCTACCGAAGATGATTGGCGTAAATCAAGCCCATCTTGGCGTTTTGTACAGATCACTGATCTTATTGCCGCAGATTGCAATCTTTCATTTGGAGGCCCAGCGGACTGGCCAAGCCGATTTACATACCTTGCTTCAGATATCTTTAAAAGGCTCGGCTACCTGTCACCGGAAAAGGTTATCGAGGAACGGCTTGCTGCTTTCACTCGTGTTCCTGAGTTGCTCGATGTCGAGCAGGTGATGAAGGCGGCGATGGAGTTCCGCTCGGAAAGACCTTGGATGGCTGCAAACCCAGCGGCTGATCTAACTTGGCTGGAAGAGCTGCTGGAAAAGTTTCGCGCGCCATCGGTCGTAATTGATGGCGCTTTTGTGAAATTTGGAGATGCTCCTGTGAACGGGAGCCAAATTGTCTTTGAGCTCCACTTCCAAGCTTTAGCGAACCAGTTGATTGGGCCGATCAAGATCGATGATGACGGCAATGGAGTCCTGCAATGTGGATTCGGCCAATTTAAGGTAGACCGGGGGTGTCCATATCAGATATCTCACAACTGCAGTACCCACTTTCGACCAAGTGGCGAGCCACCTGTGCCAACAGCTCGTCTGGACAACGATGAAGTCGACGGCTGTTCATTCGCATTTGGGTTGCAGAGCATAACTGGCGATCTCAAGAAAATTCAACTTGTGCCAGGGGCTCGGTTCCCTGCTATCTAGACCTATAGCACCTTCCAATGGCGGCTCGGAGTCGGTAGTGCCAGTTCGCAGGTTGGACAAGCTGCCCTTCGCCGTCACCTCACCGACGAATGCCAGCTGACCGGCACATTGCTGCCTAACTTCATGCAACAGGCCACGGGCAGCTGAGGCCGAGGTCCTTCCGTAGGTCGTCCGGCAGGTTTCAGCGGCAACCGGACTTTTGGCCGACGGCTTCGGAGAGAAGATGACGGGCAGGTGATGGCCGGGTCGAGCCAAGGCGGGGTTCAAGTTGGCCGCCGTAAACCGGTCACCCAAGGCGATCCAGCGAGGGAAATCCTGGCCGGATCTCCAACGGCCGGTGATGGCCGATACGACCCTTCCAGCATCCCGCCGGAAAGCAGCCGCCCGTCGCGTCGAAGGCTTTCTTCGGGCAGCCGCCGGGACACGATCAGATTTCGATCTGCTCAGAGATCTCCAAGGCATCGTCGA
>Ga0268298_10003087_pt1 | contig 17360 bp, 16 predicted proteins | sample WWTPWeurt_MetaG_FD_194462 | JGI IMG/M metagenome (GOLD analysis project Ga0268298, IMG submission 194462) | Activated sludge microbial communities from WWTP in Nijmegen, Gelderland, Netherland - WWTP Weurt | ecosystem: Engineered > WWTP > Aerobic digester > Activated sludge | place...
GGTGATGTCGTCGACCGTGCTGCGCGACTTCTCCGACCGCGCGAAGCTGACCTGGGAACGCCTGGACCGCATCCGGCGGATGTGGAAGGGGCCGCTGGTGCTCAAGGGCGTCCTGCACCCCGAGGACGCGGCACGCGCCGCCGACGCCGGTGCCGACGGCATCATCGTCTCCAATCACGGCGGGCGCCAGCTCGACGGCGCGAACGCGCCGCTGCGTGCGCTGCCGGACGTGATCGCGGCGTGCCCGCGCATTCCCGTGATGATCGACAGCGGCTTTCGGCGCGGCACCGACGTCCTCAAGGCGCTCGCGCTCGGCGCCCGCTTCGTGTTCGTGGGCCGGCCGTTCGCGTTCGCGCTCTCGGTGGCGGGCGAGGACGGCGTGATGCACGCCGCGCGCATCCTCGGCAGCGAGATCGCGCGCGACCTGGCGCTGCTCGGCGTCACTTCGCTCGAGGCGTTGCCGGGCGCCGGAGTCCTGCGCCGCACCTGACGCTCGGCGGCCGGATCGCTCGGCGGCCATCGGACCGTCGAACCCGCGGCCGGATGCGCGCGGCGCGCGCCGGACGTGCGATGATCGCCGCTCGGCAAGAGGGGCACATCGTGACGGGAGGCCAGGTGCTGGAAGTCGTTCGCTTCAATCAGTGGGTCAATCCCGCGTTCGACGAGACGTTCGTCGCGCGCCCCGACGTGCGACTGCGCGTGCGTCCCTACGAGGCGCCGCGCGACGAGACGCTGGCGGTGCTCGCCCAGGCGAACGTGCTCCAGGTCAGCGCCGCGCGCGACGAGCTGCCGCGCCCGTGGCACGTGACCGGCGAGCTGCTCGAGCACTGCCCGCGGCTCGTGTGCGTGTCCTCCGGCGGGGCGGGCTACGACACGATCGACGTCGATGCCTGCACGCGCGCCGGCGTGGCCGTGGTCAACCAGTCCGGCGGCAACGCGGCGTCGGTCGCCGAGCACACGATGGGGCTGCTGCTCGCGGTCACGCACCGGATCGCGCAGTCCGACCGCTGGCTGCGCTCTCACCGCGGGTTCCGCCGCGAGGCGCTGACCGGGCGCGAGATCGGCGGGCTCACGATCGGGCTCGTGGGCATCGGCCAGATCGGGCGGCGTGTCGCGCGGCTCGCGCAGGCGTTCGGCATGCAGGTGCTGGCCACCGACCCGTACGTGGGGGCCGACGAAATCGAGCTGCGCGGCGCGACGCCCGTGACGCTCGACGAACTGCTGCGGCGCTGCGACGTGGTGTCGGTGCACTGCCCGCGCAACGCCGAGACGATGAAGCTGTTCGCCGCGCCGCAGTTCGAGCGCATGAAGCCGGGGGCGATCTTCCTCACCACCGCGCGCGGCGGGATCCACGACGAGGCGGCGCTGCACGCGGCGCTCGCGAGCGGGCACCTGTCCGGCGCGGGCCTGGACGTCTGGGACGTCGAGCCGCCGCCGCTGGATTCGCCGCTGCTCACGCACGACGCCGTCGTCGCCACGTACCACACGGCCGGCGTCACCGCCGAGGCGCGCCGCCGGATCGCCGGCATGGCCGCGGCCCAGATCCTCGAGGTCCTGGACGGCCGCCGTCCGCCGCGGCTGGTCAATCCGCCGGTCTGGGACGCGTACCGGGCGCGCTACGAGCGCGTGCTCGGTCGCGCACCGGTCTGAAACCACACGCCGCGCGAGACGGCGCCCACGATCACCCCCGGAGGAGACACCGAGATGAGTGACGACCCCCTGAGCGGCGCGCGCCGGCGCGCCCCGATCCGCACCCTCGCGCGCGCGTTCGCCGCCACGCTGTCGTGCGCGTTCGTTCTCGGCGCCGCGACGCCGGCGCGCGCCGCGTACCCGGAGCGCCCGATCAACCTGATCGTCGCGTACGCCGCCGGCGGCGGCACCGACATCGTCGCGCGCCTGCTGGCGCCGCACGTCGAACGCCAGCTCGGCGAGGGTGCGCGCATCGTCGTGCAGAACAAGAGCGGAGCGGGCGGCGCGATCGGCTTCACCGAGCTCGCGAACGCCGCCCCCGACGGCTACACGATCGGGATGATCAATACACCCACGGTGCTCACGATCCCGATCGAGCGCAAGGCGCCGTTCACGTGGCAGAGCTTCGACCTGATCGGCAACGTCGTCGACGACCCGAGCAACTTCTCGGTGCTCGCCGAGACGCCGATCCGCACGCTCGCCGACCTCGTCGCGCACGCGAAGGAGCGTCCGGGGGCGCTCGGTGTCGGTACCACCGGCGTGGGTTCCGACGACCACATCGCGATGCTGATGTTCCAGCGCGCGGCCGGCGTGCAGATGACGCACGTGCCGTACCGCGGCTCGTCCGAGGTTCGCACCGCGGTGCAGGGAAAGCACATCGCGGTCGCGGCGATCAACATCGGGGAGGCCCTGCAGTACCAGAAGGCCGGCACCCCGCTGCGCAACCTGGGCACGATGAGCGTCACGCGCACGGCGCTCGCGCCCGAGACCCCCACCTTCCGGGAGCAGGGGTTCGACATCGTGCTCGCGTCGCTGCGCGGCGTGGCGGCGCCGAAGGGCCTGCCCGCCGACGTTCGCGAGAAGCTCGTCGGCGCGTTCGCGCGCGCGATCGCCGACCCGAAGTTCCAGGCCGAGGCCGCGGCCGCGTTCGCGCCGCTGCGCTACCTCCCGCCGGACCGCTACGCGGCCGAGCTGCGCGAGGCGGACGTCACGTTCCGCAAGCTCTGGACCGAGGTGCCCTGGGGCGACAAGTAGCCGGGCGGGGGTGAGCGGCTCAGCCGCCCGATCGTGCCCGTCGCAGGTTCTCCCGCAGGCGCTCCGGCACCCGCTCGTCGAACCCGAGCGCGACGCGGCGCACCTCCGGCGTGTCGGCGGGTGCGTGCCCGACGCCGAGCGCCGACGCCCGCGGCGGGTCGATCGCGACGACGGTCCCGCGCAGGCGCCCGAGGCCCGTGATCTCGCACTCGACGACCTGCCCCGCGTCGACGCTGCGCGAGTGGCACGGCGTGCCCATCAGGATCGTGTCGCCGGGCACGAGCGTGATGTGGCGCGCGATGTCGGCGATCACGTAGTGCGGTCCCCAGATCGACTCCTCGCCGATGCGCGCCTCCTGCACGACGAGGCCGTCGACGTACGTGCGCAGCGTCTGCTCGAACAGGTTCACGCCGCGCACGATCCCGGGCCCGATCGGCAGCAGCGTGTCGGCGCCCTTCACGCGCAGCATCGAGCCCTGGTCGGTGTCGCGGAAGTCCTGCAGCCCCATGTCGAGCGCCGGGCAGAAGCCGGCGATGAAGTCCCAGGCCTCGTCGGGCGTCACGTTGCGGCAGGTGCGCCCGATCACGACCGCGTACTCGCCCTCGTAGTTCAGATAGCGGCAGTCGGCGGGCTTCAGGATCCGGCCGCCGTGCCCGTTCAGCGACGACGGCGGCTTCGTGAAGTAGGTGGGGGTGTCGGAGGGCTTGTCCTTGTTGCGCGTCTCGACGCTGCGCGAGCGATACGCGATGTGGACCGCGATGATCTTGGTCGGTTCCACGGGCGGCAGGCACGCGAGGGCGTCGGCGTCGACGACGCGGCCGTCGTCCAGGCGCAAGCGGCCCGCGTGCGGGCCGTTCTCGACGATCGTGCCCCAGAACGCGCTGCCGCCGTCGAGCACGCGGCGCCGCTCGACGCGCGGGCCGCGCAGCACCGCGGGCAATTCGGTGAACGGGAATTCGAAATCCATCGCGTGCTCCCTCAGGCGGCGTCGAACCAGACGTGGATGTTGCCGGTGCCGCGCGCGTTCTCGTACGCCGACAGCGGGGTGCCCTTGCCGCGCCACGCGCGGCCGCCGAGCGCGCCGGCCATCTGCAGGTAGTGCGCGCCGGACGCCTCCCAGTGGCGCTGGCGGTACTCGTCGTCCCAGTGCCCGATGATCTCGTCGTGCCGGCCCTCGCGGAACAGCTCGATCGCGCGCTTGTCGCTCGCGACGTTCTCGGGGCTGGACACGTTGCTCTCGTGGAAGATGCGCGGGTGCTTCGGCACCCAGTCGATGTCGTTGAAGCGGTGGCTGAGCGCCCCCGACGCGAGCAGCATCACGCGGTACGGCGAGTGCCGGATGCCTTCGCCGATGACCTCGCCGCTCTCGAGGAAGTGCTGCCAGCGGCAGTTCTGGCAGCTGCTCACCGACACGATCTTCACGCCGAGCAGGTCCAGGCGCATCTGCTTGACCTGATTGAGCGTCGCGTACTGGCGCGGCAGCCCCGGGTTGCAGATCGCGCGCACCGGCACCTTGCGCTCCACGCCCGCCGCCTGGATCGCGAGCGCGAGCTGCGGGCAGCCCGCGTAGTCGTAGTCGACGCCGTGCAGGTACCACGGCATCTCGTCGGAGACGTACCAGCCGCGGTAGTGCGCGCCGCCGTCGACGAGGTGGTAGCCGGTGGTGAACCAGTGGCTGTCGAAGATCATCACGACGTCGGGCTCGGCCGCGACGATGCGCTCGCGCAGGCGCGCGTAGCCGGCGATCAGGTCGGAGTCCTCGCCCGCACCCTGCATCTTGCGGAAGTCCTCGCACTGCATCAGTCCGGGGTGGTGCGACGCGATGGCCGCGCCGACGATCGTTCCCATCTCGGTGTCTCCTCGTCGATCGTGTTCTAGCGCTGGCTGAAGCTCGCGCGAAAGGGCTTCTTCGGCACGACGACGTCCTTGACGTCGCAGAAGAACTCGAAGCTCCAGTCGCCGCCCTCGCGCCCGACGCCGGAGCGCCTGATGCCGCCGAAGGGCGCCGCGAGGTCGCGGATGCCGAAGCTGTTGACCCAGATGAAGCCGGTGCGCACGCGCTGCGCGACCTCGGTCGCGTGCGCGGTCTCGCCGTAGCACACGCCGCCCAGGCCGTAGTCGGTGCCGTTGGCCAGCGCGACCGCCTCGTCGTCGTCGGCGAAGGTCTGCAGCGTGAGCACCGGGCCGAACACCTCGTTCTGCACGATCTCGCTGTCCTGCGCGACGCCGTCGAGCAGCGTCGGGCGGTAGTACTGGGGCCCGAACGGGTGCGGCTCGCCGCCCCACAGCACGCGGGCGCCGGCGGCCCGGGCGCGCTCGACGAATCCGTGCACGCGCGCGACCTGGCGCGGGTGGATGATCGGGCCGACCTCGGTCGCCTCGTCGCGCGGATCGCCGACCACCAGCCGCTCGACGTAGCCGCGCATCGCGTCGACGAAGCGCGCGGCCACCGACGCGTGCACGAGCAGGCGCGTGCCCGCGAGGCAGACCTGGCCCGCGTTGCGGTACATCAGCGCGGCGGTCGCGGCGGCCGCGTCGAGGTCGGCGTCGGCGAGCACGACGAACGGACTCTTGCCGCCGAGCTCCAGGCTGCACGGCACGAGGTTGGCACCCGCGGCCTGCGCGATCGTGCGCGCGGTCGGCACCGAGCCGGTGAACGAGACGCGCGCCAGGCGCGGGTCGGCGACCAGCCGCGCACCCGCGCTCGGGCCGGTGCCTTGCACGACGTTGAGCACGCCGGGCGGCAGGCCCGCCGCGTGCGCGGCGTCGGCGAGCAGCGAGCAGGTGAGCGGCGCCCACTCGGGCGGCTTGAGCACGCAGGTGTTGCCGGCGGCGAGCGCGGGGCCGAGCTTCCACGTCGACAGCATCAGCGGCGCGTTCCAGGGCGTGATCACGGCGACGACGCCGGCCGGGTCGTGGCGCACGAGGTGGCGCGCCTGCTCGGTGTCGAGCGTGCGGTCCTGCAGGGTGAGCGCGTGCTCCGCGAACCACGTGATGTTCTGCATCGCGCGCGGAACGACGCCGTGGCGCATGCGCGAGAGCAGCACGCCGGCGTCGTTGCTCTCGACGACGCACAGCGCGTCGGCGCGCCGGCCGATCTCCTGCGCGAAGCGCTCGAGCATCGGCTTGCGCTGCGCGGCCGTCAGCGCGCTCCACGCGGGGAACGCACGCTGCGCGGCGGCCACCGCGTCGTCGACCTGCGCGTCGGTCGCCTGCGCGACGCGGCCGAGCACGCGCTGGTCGATCGGGCACGCGAGCTCGAAGGACTCGGCCGACGGCACGCGCCGGCCGTCGATGTAGTGGTCCGGCGAGACGGCGACGCCGGCGATGTCGAGCACGGGCAGGCTCATGGACGCCTCAGACGAACTTGACCGAGATCGAGCCCAGCGGCCCGTAGTCGGCGTGGAACGTGTCGCCGGCCGCGCAGTAGACCGGGCGGGTGAACGAGCCGCCGAGCACGATCTCGCCGGCGGCGAGCGACTCGCCGTACGGCGCGAGCCGGTTCGCGAGCCACGCGACGCCGTTGCCCGGGTGGTTGAGCACCGCGGCGCCCAGGCCCGACTCCTCGATCACCCCGTTCTTGAACAGCAGCGCGCCCGACCAGCGCCAGTCGGCGGCGTCGGGGCGCATCGGGCGCCCGCCGACGACGATGCCGGCGTTGGCCGCGTTGTCGGAGATCGTGTCGAGGACCTTGCGCGGCGCCTTCGTGACGCGGTCGAACTGCTCGATGCGCGCGTCGATCAGCTCCAGCGCGGGCACGACGTAGTCGGTCGCGTTCAGGACGTCGAACAGCGTCACGCCCGGGCCGCGCAGCGGGCGCGCCAGCACGAACGCGAACTCGACCTCCAGGCGCGGCGCGAGGAAGCGGTCCGCGGGGATCTCGCCGCCGTCGCGCAGCACCATGTGGTCGAGCAGCGTGCCGTAGTCGGGTTCGGTGATCTGCGAGGCGATCTGCATCGCGCGCGAGGTCAGGCCGATCTTGTGGCCGACGACGCGGCGTCCCTCGGCGAGCTCGAGCTTCATCCACGCGCGCTGGATCGCGTAGGCGTCGTCGATCGTCATCGACGGGTGGCGCTTGGAGAAGTGCTCGACGGGCACGCGGGTGCGCTCGGCGGCGCGCAGCTCGGCCGCGAGCGCTTCGTGAAGGGCGGGCGTCAGCATCGGGAGGCGGCTCCTGGGGGGCTGAGGTTCAGTCGCCCCGCGATGCCCGGCGGGCGACGGCGGATCGTATCAGGTGGCGCGTCGCCCGGTGGCGGTGGTGGCGATGCGTTCGACCTTCACGGGCGGCGCACGCGGCCGCGGCTGTTCGGGGGTTCCGGATCCTGGCCCGGCGAGCGCGGGCCGCTTGCGCGCGGCGCGCGCGGCGACCATCCTTGGCGCTTCGCCCGGTCCGCTGGCGCGCCGCGCCGGCCCGGGCCCGGCCCGCGGAGACCCGTCCATGACCGAACTGCGCAAGACGCGCATGAGCACCGCCCGGCGCCTGGCCCGTCGGGCGAGCTACGATCGCGAGACCGTCCACGCGATCCTCGACGCCGGGCTGATCGCGCACGTCGGCCACGTCGTCGACGGCCGGCCCGTGGTGATCCCGACCGCGTACTGGCGCGAGGGCGACCACGTCTACTGGCACGGGTCGTCGAAGGCGCGCATGCTGCGCACGCTCGAGGCGGGGGCGCCCGCGTGCCTCGAGGTCACGCTGCTCGACGCACTGGTCGTCGCGCGCTCGGCGTTCCACAAGTCGGTCAACTTCCGCTCGGTGGTGCTGTTCGGAACGCCGTTCAAGGTCGAGGACCCGGACGAGAAGCGCGAGAAGCTGCGCGCGTTCGTCGAGCGGGTCTATCCGGGGCGCTGGGACGCGCTGCGGCCGGTCACGCGCCAGGAACTGAAGGCGACGACCGTGCTCGGCATGGCGATCGACGAGGGCTCGGCGAAGGTGCGCACGGGCGGCCCGGTCGACGACGACGCGGACTACGCGCTGCCGATCTGGGCCGGGACGATTCCCGTGCGCACGGTGCTCGGCCGGCCGGTCGACGACGGGCGCCTCGCGCCGGGCACGGGCCGCGCGCCGCGCGTGCGGCTGTAGTCGAAACCTTCGAGCGGCGCCGCCGGCGCCCGATCACGATTCGAGGAGAGCATCGAATGGCAGGCCTCTGGTACGACGAATTCCACGTGGGCATGGAGTTCAGGCACGCGCTCACGCGCACGGTCACCGAGATGGACAACGTGCTGTACTGCGCGCTCACGCACAATCCGCAGCCGCTGCACCTGGACGAGGAGTTCGCCAAGGGCACCGAGTACGGCCAGCGCATCGTCAACAGCCTGTTCACGCTCGGGCTGATCGTCGGCGTGAGCGTCGGCGACACCACGCTGGGCACCACGCTCGGCAACCTCGGCATGACCGACATCCGCTTCAAGCACCCGGTGTTCCACGGCGACACGATCCGCGTCGTCACGCGGATCAGGGAGATGCGCGAGAGCAAGTCGCGCCCCGACGCGGGGCTGATCGTCTTCGAGCACATCGGGTTCAACCAGCGCGACCAGGAGATCGCCTACTGCGTGCGCACCGGGCTGATGAGGAAGCGGCCGGCATGATCCTGCGATCCTGGCTCTTCGTTCCGGGCGACAGCGAGCGCAAGTTCGCGAAGGCGCGCGAGAACCCCGCGGACGCGCTGATCCTCGACCTCGAGGACTCGGTCGCGAAAGACCGCCAGCAGCTCGCGCGCGACACGGTGCGCGGCTGGCTGCAGGCGCACCGCGACCGCTCGCGCCAGCAGCTCTGGGTGCGGATCAATCCGCTCGACACCGAGCTCGCGCTGCCCGACCTCGCGGCGGTGATGCCCGGCGCCCCCGACGGCATCTGCCTGCCCAAGCCGTACTCGGCGGCCGACGTGAACCGGCTCGCGAACTACCTGTCGGCGCTCGAGGCGCGCGAAGGGCTCGCGCAGGGCTCGACGAAGATCCTGTGCGTCGCGACCGAGACCGCGGCGTCGCTGCTCACGTTCCACACGTACCTCGACGGCGTCACCGACCGGCTGGTCGCGATGACGTGGGGCGGCGAGGACCTCGCGGCCGCGCTGGGCGCGAGCGACAACCGCAACCCGGCCACCGGCGGCTATGACGACCCGTACCTGATGGCGAAGTCGCTGTGCCTGGCGACGGCGCGCGCGATCGGCGCGCAGCCGGTCGGCGTGCTGTGGGTCGACTTCCGCGACCCGGCCGGGCTCGAGGCCGACTGCGCGCGCGACCGGCGCGCGGGCTTCGTCGGCAAGATCGCGATCCACCCCGATCAGACCGCGGTGATCAACCGCGCGTTCACGCCGTCGGCCGACGAGATCGCGCACGCGCGCCGCGTCGTCGACGTCTTCGAGCGCAATCCGGGGCTGGGAACGGTCGGGCTCGACGGCAAGATGCTCGACATGCCGCACCTGAAGCAGGCGCGCAACGTGCTCGCGCTCGCCGAGCAGATCGCCGCGCGCGGCTAGGGCGCCGGCGCGGGACACTTCGATCGAAGGGGCAATCCGATGAGAAACCCGATGACGCTCGAGGGCCACAACGTCGTGGTCACGGGCGCGGCGCAGGGGATCGGCGAGGCGGTCGCGCGGCTGGTCGTCGAGCTGGGCGGGCGCGCGATCCTGATCGACCGCCAGGCCGACAAGCTCGAGGCGCTCGCCGCCGACCTCGGCGCCGACGCGGCCGACGCGCACGCCGGTTCGGTCGCCGACGCGCGCTGGGTGCAGGAGACGGTCGAACGGGTCGTCGAGCGCCGCGGCGCGATCCACGGCCTCGTGAACAACGCCGGCATCGTGCGCGCCGCGATGATCGACAAGATGTCGGCCGACACCTGGCAACAGGTGATCGACGTGAACCTGTCGGGCGTGTTCTGGTGCCTGCAGGCCGTGGGCCGGCACATGATCGCGCGCTTCGACGCCGGAGACCGCTCTCCCGCGTCGATCGTCAACATCTCGTCGGATGCGGGCCGGCGCGGCTCGATCGGCCAGATCAACTACGGCGCGGCGAAGTCCGGCGTGCTCGGCCTGACGATGAGCGCCGCGCGCGAGTGGGCCGCGCGCGGCGTGCGCGTGAATTCGGTGTGCTTCGGCGTCGTCGAGACGCCGATGACCGAGACGATCCGATCCGGGAAGTTCCGCGACCGCTACATGTCGCTGGTGCCGATGGGGCGCTTCTCGACGCCGGACGAGGTGTCGCAGCCGGTGTGCTTCCTGCTGTCGCAGGCGGCGAGCTACGTCACCGGCCAGCACCTGTCGGTGAACGGCGGCTACCACATCGGAATCTGACGCGCGAGCTCGAGGTTCAGGCGATCATCCGCGAGACCGCCTCGTGCCGCGCGCTCGCCCGCCACGGCGAACGCGGCGGCGCGGCGTCGCGCTTCAGTCCGATCGCGGGGCGCAGCCAGCGGACCCGGCGCAGCAGCGCATAGCCGCCGAGCGCGCCCGCGAAGGTGCCGGCCACGAGCAGTGGCGCTTCGAGGGCAGGGGCGAGCCCCGCGGGCGCGAGCGCGGCGGCGAGCAGGATCGTGATCGTCTGGTGCAGGACGTACACCGGAAAGACCGCGTCGGTGAGCCAGCGGCGCCACGGGCCGTCGGCGGCCAGGTGGCGGCGCGCGTGGCCGAGCGCGGCGACGATCGCGCACCACTGCAGCGTGCCGTAGGCGATCACGCGCCCGGCGTCGGCGGGCGGCGTCGCGGCGGCGCCGGGTGCGGGCGCCAGCCACAGCATCGCCGCCCACGCCAGCAGCGCCGCGAGCGTCGTCGGCCAGCGCAGGGCCTCGAAGCGGGCGGCCAGCGCGTCCATTCGCGGGAGCAGCGTCCCGAGCGCGAACATCGCCAGGTACTGCGCGTGCAGGAACGCGTCGTCGACCAGCGCGTGCGTCGGCGGAAACGACGCGCGCAGCAGCGCGTGCGTGATCACCAGCCACGCGATCGGCCACGCGAACAGCCCGGCGCCGGCGAGCGCGCGCGACGCGGCGCCGGCCGTGCGTTCGAGCGCCCGCGGCCACGCGCGCACCACGCTCCAGACCAGCGCCGTGTAAACGAACAGGTAGGGCAGGTACCAGAGGTGGTTCCAGGTGGGCAGCAGCAGGCACTGGCCGGGCGCCCGGCAGAAGCCCGAGTACCCGGCCAGGTACGCACGCATGAAGTCGACGAAGCCGCCGGTGTAGCCCAGGCGCTGCACCACCTCGAGATACGACTGCGGCGGGACGACGACGAGCATCCCGAAGACCAGCGGCACGCCCAGGCGGCGCGCGCGCTCGGCCAGCAGCGTGCCGCTGGCGCCGCGCCCGGCGAGCATGAACGCGGTCGCGGCGCCCGAGACGACGAAGATCAGGTCCATGCGCCACGGCGAGACGAGCTTCATCAGCGGCTCGATCGCACGGCTCGCGTGCGCGCTCTTCACGTGCCAGTCCCAGGTCGCGTAGTACATGCCGACGTGGTAGACGACGAGCACGCCGAACGCGAGGATGCGGATCCAGTCGAGGTCGACGCGGCGCGTCGCGGCCGTCAGTGGATCGATCGCGGGTTCCGGTCGGCGGGCGGCAGGCATCGTCGGTCTCCGGGCAGGGATCGGCGCAGCCTATCGGGGCCGCCGGCCCGGCCGCCAGCGCGATGGGACGAACCGTCCCGCGGCGGGGGCGAGCCGGCGCGGATCAGCGCGGCGCCGCGAGCCGCTCGAGCAGCCCGGCGCGGAACTGGCGGCTGCCGTCGACGAGCGTGCCGTCCGCGAGTTCGACGACGAAGTCGCCGCGTGCGCGCGGCTGGACCTGCCGCACCCGCGCGAGCGCGACGGCCGCGCCGCGGTGGCAGCGCACGAAGCCGTCGCCCAGGTCCGCCAGCAGGCCGGTCAGCGTGCGGCGCATCAGCGGCGCGCCCGGGGACGCGTGGACGACGACGTAGTTGTCCGCGGCCTCGAGCCACGCGATGTCGGCGATCGCGATCACGTGCGTGCGACCGCGGTCCGCGATCAGGAGATTGCGAGGGGGCGGCGCGGGCGAACCGGCCTGCCGCGCGATCGCGTCGCGGCCGCGCAGCCGCGCGATCGCGCGCGCGAGCCGCTCGGGCTCGACCGGCTTGAGCAGGTAGTCGAGCGCGGCGGCGTCGAACGCCTGCAGCGCGTAGCGGTCGTGCGCCGTGACGAAGACCAGCGCGGGCGCGGGCTCCGGCAGCGACGCCGCGACGTCCAGCCCGCTCGCCCCCGGCATCTGCACGTCGAGGAAGACCGCGTCCGGCGCGAGCCGCGCGACGAGCTCGAGCGCCTCGGGGCCGTCGCCTGCCTCGCCGGCCACGGCCACGTCCGGGAACGCGCCGAGCAGGCGGCGCATCCGCCGGCGTGCGGGCGCCTCGTCGTCGACGATCAGTACACGCACGGCAGCTCGACCCGCGCGGCGACGCCGCCGCCCGCGCGCGCCTGCACCGACAGGCTTGCGCGGTCTCCGTGGCGCGCGGCCAGCCGCTCGCGCAGGTTCGCGAGCCCGACGCCGGGCACGAGGTCGGCGGGGAGCACGCCGGCGTCGTCGTCGACCGCGAGACGCAGCCGGTCGCCGTCGACGCGGGCGCTCACGACGACGGCGGCGGGCCCCGGCTTCGCCTCGACGCCGTGCCGGAACGCGTTCTCCAGCAGCGGCTGGAGCACGAACGCAGGGACGCGACACGGGCGCGCGGCGGGGTCGACGTCGAAGGCGAGGCTCGCGCGATCGCCGAAGCGCGCGAGCACGATCGCGCCGTAGCTCTCGAGCAGGCGCAGTTCCTCGTCCAGCGTCGTCTGGGCGTCGCCCCCGAGGTCGGTCGCCGCGCGCAGCAGCGACGCGAGCTTCGTGAGCAGCGTTTCCGCGAGGCCGGGGTCGTCGTGGATCGTGGACGCGATCGTATTGAGCGCGTTGAACAGGAAGTGGGGCTCGAGCTGCTGCGCGAGCTGGAGCAGCCGCGCCTGCTGCGCCAGCGCACGCTCGCGCTGCACGCGCACGCGCGCCGCCGCGAGCGCCGCATGGGAACGGATGCCGAAGAAGATCGCGACGAACATCAGCCAGAACGCGCCGAACTTGAGCATCTCGTACGCGAACACGGCCGGCCAGGGGTCGTGCCGGTACTCCAGCCCGGCGAGCGCGTACGCGGCGTGCCGGATCGCGTACACGGCGCAGACGAACACCGGTGCGATCGCGGGCAGCCACTTCAGCGCCTGCGCGAACCAGCGCCAGGGCGCGGAGGCGAGGCGGTCGAGGCGCGCGATGCGGCGCCACTGCCACAGCGCGATCACGGTCGCGACCACGAACGAGCTGCCCTCCCAGAGCAGCGGCTTCCACAGCGCGGTGCCGCCCTGGCGGATGAAGTCCTGCGTCTCGATCGACGTCAGCAGCAGCCAGAAGACGCCCCAGGCGAGCCCGAATCCGAACAGCGGAACCGGCGTCGGATCGTCCGCGCCGCCCGCCGGATCGGCCGGGTCGCCGGGCTCGTGACTCACGCGCGCGGCGATCCGTCGACGACCGCGCCGTCGCGTGCGAGCGCGTCGATGCGCGCGGCGTCGATCCCGAACTCCCGCAGCACCTCGCGCGTGTGCTCGCCCAGGTGCGGCGCGCGTCCCGGCAGCGGCGGCTCGCCGGGCGCGAAGTGCGCGGGCCCGCGCGGCACGCGGACACGCCCGACGCCCGGCCCCTGGTCGACGAGCGCGAGCGTGCGGTTGTGCACCACCTGCGGGTCGTCGATGACCTGCCCGAGTTCGTTGACCGCGCCGACCGGCACGCCGGCCTCGCGCAGCCGCGGGATCAGCGTCGCGAGATCGACCTTCGCCGCTTCCGGCTCGAGCGCCTCGCGGATCGCCTGCGCGTTGACGAAGCGGTCGGTCACGGTCGCGAAGCGCGGGTCGTGCGCGAGCTCGGGCCGGCCGAGGCCCTTGCACATGCCGGCGAACTCCTCGAACTGCGGCATGTTCGTGACGAACCAGCCGTCGCGCGCCCGCCAGGGCTTGAGCGTCGCACCGAACGCGGGGCCGGGCGGCGGCGGTTCGTCGACGAAGACGTGGTTGTACATCGCGTCCGACCACTGGAACGACACCGCGGCGTCGAGCATCGCCAGGCGCACGTGCGTGCCCCGGCCGGTGCGCTCGCGCGCGAACAGGGCGGAGCACACGGCCTGCGACGCGGTGAGCGCGGTGAGCTTGTCGCACACGGCCGTGGACAGCACCGTGGGATCGCCGGTGCGCGGGTCGCGGTGCGCGGCGCTCACGCCCGCGGTCGCCTGGATCACCCCGTCGTACGCCTTGGTCGCGACGTCCGGGCCGTCCTGCCCGAAGCCGGTGATCGACAGGTAGACCAGCCGCGGGTTGAGCGCCGACAGCGTGCCGTAGCCCAGCCCCAGCCGGCCGAGGACGCCCGGGCGCATGTTCTCGACCAGCACGTCGACCCGGCGCGCGATCTCGACGACGACCTCGCGGCCGGCCGCGTTCTTGAGGTCGACCGCGATCGAGCGCTTGCCGCGATTGGCGGCGATGAACATCGCGGTGAGGTCGGTCTTGCCCGGACCGATCGAGCGCGTGCCGTCGCCGCCCGGCGTCTCGACCTTGATCACGTCGGCGCCCTGCTCGGCCAGCGTCGCCGTGGCGAGCGGACCCGACAGGAACGCGGACAGGTCGAGGACCTTCACACCTTTCAGGGGCAGTTTCATTTCGCAAGCCCGATGGGAGGCCGCGGCCGGCCGGGTGCGGCCTATGATACCGGCGGGCCCGGCGCGGGCCGCTCCGAGCGCCTTTCCGGGGGCCGCGCCGCGGACGCGGCAGGTCGCGCTCCGATAAAATCGCGGCCCACGGTGCGCCCTGCGGCGCGCCGGCCAACCAGAAGACCCGCCCGTGACCCAGCCCTCCCGCCCCGTTCGCACCCGCTTCGCGCCCAGCCCCACCGGCTTCCTGCACATCGGCGGCGCGCGCACCGCGCTCTACGCGTGGGCGTTCGCGCGTCACCACGCGGGCACCTTCATCCTGCGCATCGAGGACACCGACGTCGAGCGCTCGACGCCCGAGGCGGTGCAGGCGATCCTCGACGGCATGTCGTGGCTCGAGCTCGCGCCCGACGAAGGGCCGTTCTACCAGATGCGGCGCATGGACCGGTACCGCGAGGTGATCGCGCAGATGCTCGCGGCGGGCACCGCGTACCGCTGCTGGTGCTCGAAGGACGAGCTCGACGCGATGCGCGCCGAGCAGGAGGCGCGCGGCCTGAAGCCGCGCTACGACGGGCGCTGGCGCCCGGCGCCGGGCAGGGCGCTGCCGCCGCCGCCCGAGGGCGTTTCGCCGGTGGTGCGCTTCGCGAACCCGGAGGGCGGCGCGGTCGCGTGGAACGACCTCGTCAAGGGCCCGATCTCGATCGCCAACGACGAACTCGACGACCTGATCATCGCGCGCTCCGACGGCACGCCGACCTACAACTTCTGCGTGTGCGTCGACGACTGGGACATGCGCATCACCCACGTGATCCGCGGCGACGACCACGTCAACAACACGCCGCGCCAGCTCAACATCCTGAAGGCGCTCGGCGCCGAGCTGCCCGAGTACGGGCACGTGCCGATGATCCACGGCCCGGACGGGCTGAAGCTGTCCAAGCGCCACGGCGCGGTCTCGGTGATGCAGTACGACGACGACGGCTACCTGCCCGAGGCGGTGATCAACTACCTGGCACGCCTGGGCTGGAGCCACGGCGACGACGAGGTGTTCTCGCGCGCGCAGTTCGTCGAGTGGTTCGACTGCGCGCACATCAGCCGCTCGCCCGCGCGCTTCGACTTCGACAAGCTGAAGTGGCTGAACAACCACTACCTGAAGGCCAGCGACGACGCGCGCCTGGCCGCGCTCGTCGCGCCGCGCCTGGCGCGCCACGGCGTGAAGGCGGGCGAGGGCGCGTCCGCCGCGATCGACCTGGCGCGCGTGTGCGCCCTCCTGAAGGACCGCGCGCAGACGCTCGAGGAGATCGCCGACCTCGCGATGATGTTCTACGGCGAGCCGCACCCGCACGCCGACGACCTCGCCGCGCACGTCAGGCCCGAGTCGCGCCCGGCGCTGCGCGCGTTCGCCGACGCCTGCCGCGGCATCGACTGGACGCGCGAGGCGATCGCCGCCGAGATCAGGCGCACGGTCGCCGAGCACAAGCTGAAGATGCCGCAGTTCGGCATTCCCGCGCGCGTGCTGGTGTTCGGGCGCACGCAGACGCCGGCGCTCGAGGCGGTGCTCGCGCTGATGCCGCGCGAGACCGTGATCCACCGGCTCGCGGCCGGGCTCGCGCACGCGCTCTGAGGCGCGGCCTATTCAGGCTGGATGTTGGCGAACCTGACCACCTTCGCCCACTTCTCGATTTCCTTGTCGACCGCGGTCTTCATCACCGCGGGCGTGCCGCCCATCGGGAACGCGCCCGCGTCGAACATGCGCTGCCGGATGTCCGGCAGCGTGATCAGCCGGTTGACCTCGGCGTTCACGCGATTCACCACCTCGGCGGGCAGCCCCGCGGGCCCGACGATCCCGAACCAGGTCGTGGCCTCGTAGTCCTTGAGCCCGAGCTCCTTGAACGTGGGCAGGTCGGGCAGCTGCGGGACGCGGGTGTCGTAGGCGAGCCCGATCGCGACCAGCTTGCCGGCCTTCACGTACGGCAGCGTCGACGAGAGGTTGTCCCAGATGATCGGGACGTTGCCGCCGAGGACGTCGGTGAGCGCGGGGCCCGCGCCGCGGTAGCCGATGTGCGTGATGAACAGGCCGGTCTGGGACTTGAACAGCTCCATCCCCATGTGGCCGACGCCGCCGTTGCCCGACGACGCGTAGTTGTAGCGGCCCGGGTTCGCCTTGAGGGTCCGGACGAACTCCGCGTAGTTCTTCGCCGGGAAGCTCGGGTGCACGGCGATGATGCCCGGCACCGCCGCGACCTGCACGATCTGCGTGTAGTCCTTGCGCGGGTCGTAGGCGAGCTTCTTGTAGGTGTTCGGCGCGGTGCCGAGCGTGGAGACCGTGCCCACGCCGAGGGTGTAGCCGTCGTGCGGCGCGCGCGCGATCTCGGCGCCGCCGATCGTGCCGCCGGCGCCGCCGCGGTTCTCGACGACGAACGGGTGGCCGAGACCGCCGGTCAGCCCTTGCGCGATCAGGCGGCCGACGATGTCGGTGGTGCCGCCCGGCGGGAACGGGATGATCAGCTTCACCGGCTTGCTCGGGTAGGCGGCCTGGGCCGCGGCGCGGCCGGCGAGCGCCGACGACGCGGCGGCGCCCGCGAGACCCTTGAGGAGGAGTCGACGCGATGACATGGGAGGAGATTCCTCGAATCGTTAGAATGGGAGCCCCGATTTTAGTCCTCCCGCCCACGTCCCATGTCCGGCAACACGTTCGGCCACACGTTCTGCGTGACCACCTTCGGCGAGTCGCACGGCCCCGCGATCGGCTGCGTCGTCGACGGCTGCCCCCCGGGCATGGCCCTGTCGGCCGACGACCTCCAGCCCGAGCTCGACCGCCGCCGCCCCGGGACCTCGCGCCACGTGACGCAGCGCCAGGAGGCCGACCGCGTCGAGATCCTCTCCGGCGTGCACGAGGGGCGCACCACCGGCACCGCGATCGCGCTCCTGATCCGCAACGAGGACGCGCGCAGCAAGGACTACGGCAACCTCGCACAG
>Ga0268298_10003088_pt1 | contig 17360 bp, 16 predicted proteins | sample WWTPWeurt_MetaG_FD_194462 | JGI IMG/M metagenome (GOLD analysis project Ga0268298, IMG submission 194462) | Activated sludge microbial communities from WWTP in Nijmegen, Gelderland, Netherland - WWTP Weurt | ecosystem: Engineered > WWTP > Aerobic digester > Activated sludge | place...
TGGTAGCGTAAGCGTCGTAAACAGGACTTTAGCAGGTTGCTACTGTTCCAATGAATTTCCGCTTTATCGTCCAATCCCAGACGCACTTTATCCCAAGTGGTTTTATTGGATTACCAAGGCGCGCTGGTTCTGGAACAGTTGTGATGAAAAATCACGCGGCACAAGTGGAAAGAACAGGATTAAGCCACACAAGTTTCTTGAAATTGGCATACCGTTACCTCCTCTCGACGAACAACGCCGCATCGTCAATAAGATTGAATCCCTTGTGTCCAAGATTGATGAGACCAGACAACTGCGACAAGCGATCCAGGCTGATGCTCGGGCCCTGCTGCAAAGCGCTTTCCAGCAAGCTATCGAAGGAGCGGGATATCGCTCCATGGCTGAAGTTGCTCCCATTGTCCGTCGCCCAGTAGTAGTCGAAATAGAGAGCGAATATCAGGAATTGGGTGTACGATCATTTGGCAAAGGCACCTTCCACAAGCCGGTGCTCAACGGGGTTGATGTTGGCACGAAGAAACTCTACCGCATTTGCCCTGGAGATTTGGTGTTCAGCAACGTTTTTGCATGGGAGGGTGCTATCGCCGTCGTGCAGCCAGAAGATGCTGATCGAGTCGGTTCGCACCGGTTTATTACTTGTGTGGCCAAAAAAGGTATCACTACACCGGAATTTCTCTGTTTCTATTTGCTGACGGATGAAGGAATTGAAAAAGTGCGTGCAGCGTCACCGGGGGGTGCAGGGCGGAATCGCACGCTTGGCTTAAATAAATTGGAAAAAATCGAAGTTCCCATTCCACCCTCCGATAAACAACTCTGGTTTAACCGCCTCCAAACCCAGGTCATGGCCATTCAGCAGATCCAAGCCGATAACCAAGTCGAGCTTGATGCTTTACTTCCTTCTTTATTGAATAAAGCGTTCAAAGGAGAATTGTGAATAAACAATTTAAGGTTTTTCACATATGACAGTACAAATTGTCGAAGTTATCCGCCGTTCCGAGCAGGGCATCACACAGCCCTATATTTGTCGGGGGGACAACGATAAAGTTTATTTCGTCAAAGGAATTGGCGCCGGCCGGCGCAGTCAACTCTGCGAATGGATTGCCGGTAATTTAGGATTGGCCCTTGGTTTGCCGATTGCACCATTTGATATCGTAGAAGTACCAGAAGAATTGATGGAATTGAACTTCACCCTCAATCTCTCTGACCTAGGATCAGGGCCTGCTTTTGGCTCCCAACGACAAGAAGTAATGGAACTCAACGTTTCTGCCGTAGATGAGGTATCTGAATTACTTCAACAGGATGTCTTTGCATTCGATTGGTGGATACGAAACAGTGATCGTCTTTTGACGGAAAAAGGCGGAAATCCCAATTTATTCTGGAATCCTAGAGATCAGGAATTGATAGTCATCGATCACAATCAAGCTTTTGATGCTGCATTTAATCCCGACGTTTTCAATGAGCTTCATATATTTCGTTCTCAGAGACATCGGGTTTTTGGTGACATGCTTTGCCATCAAGACTATAATCGGCGGTTCACTTTGGCCTTGAATAATTGGCCAGAAATATGCAATGGCCTACCAAAAGAATGGTTCTTTGCGGACGCAGAAATGACGGTGCCTGTGAATTTTTCATTAGGCGACGCCTATAAATTGTTAGAAGAGTACAAAAAAGACGGCTTCTGGACTGTCCCATGAATAAAATCGCCTGCCAATATACCATTGTTCGTTTTTCCCCTTTCATTGAAACGGGGGAATTTGCCAATGTGGGAATCGTATTGATGGCTCCCAGTCAGCGCTATTTCGCCTCTAAACTAGAAACACAGCGCTATGGTCGTATCACTCGATTTTTTGAAGAGCTGGATAAAAAACTCTATACCCAAGCAATCCATATACTCAAAATTGAACTTGAACGTCTACATCAGGTACTGAAGGCGCATGGCTTCGATCGACGGTTTAAGGTTAATGATGTGAATTTCGCACAGCAACTCTTTGTTGAGCTCATTCGCCCACGGGAGAATATTGTCCGTTTTAGTGAACCCCGCATTATCTTGGTGGAAAATCCTAAAGAAAAACTCAATGAACTTTTTTCGTTCTATGTTGAGCGAAATTTTGTGACCAAAGAGTATATTGAAACACGTCTTGAAAAAGGTATCCGAAAGTGGTTATCTCAAGCCAGCATTGGCGAGCGTTTCCAGCGATTAGCTGTAGGTGACGATGAGTATGAGGCGATATTTCCTTTTGTCGAGCAAATTGATAATAGACCAGTAAAGATTATCAAACCGTTAAATCTTGCTCAAGAAAAACCGAGCAAGATAATTGATCATGGAAATCTATGGCGTTCTCGAATCGAAGAACTCAAACGACGTAAGCGGCTGCCTGGAAAGGTATTATTTACTGTCAGGGGTCCGGAAGATATCGACAACAATCGATACCACGCTTATATAGATAGCATAGACAGACTGAAAGGTACCGGTGTAGAAATTGAACCTTACGAAAATAAGGAACAGATTATCGGATTTGCCCGTTCGTAATAGGGATTGTGGGCTCTGTTGCAAAAAATAATATTGGCCAACGCTTATCCCCTCCCATCTGATATACCTGATTATGTTGTTAGCGCGGGGTTTAAATTGACCAGGCGATATAGCGTACTCAACAGATCCGGGATGTTACTCATTTACGCAGGAATCCTTACGGAACTCCATGTTTAACGCAGGTGTCAGGCAGTTACCCTTAACTTCCTATTCATGCGCCCACAAAAAACGACAGATTGTGCTTTATTCATACCTAAAAACCAACAAGGTGCAGAATAATGGATTTTTCTCAATTAGGAACGACAGCTAAGAAAGCAGCACCCGTTGAACCTATAAAATTATTTGAAAGCCTGCCTAGTCTAGAAAATACCCCAAATGATCTGTGGCGCGGGCAAGCTGAGGCTTTGACGAATTGGCACACAGTTCGAAATAGTAAAGATGTTCTGGTGTCACTTAATACTGGTGCTGGAAAAACAATTGTAGGATTGCTTATAGCTCAAAGCTTGGTTAACGAAGGTACTGAAAATGTAATTTATGTTTGCTCTACCATTGATTTGGTAAACCAAACGGCAGCTGAAGCCAGACGTATCGGCATACCTCATACAATTCGTATCAAAACAAATTTTAGCAATGATTTATTTGAAACTGCAAAATCATTCTGTATTACAACGTATCAGGCATTATTCAATGGACATAGTGTTCTTCGTCGTAAATTTTTTCCTGGAGCTGTCATATTTGATGATGCCCATGTGGCAGAAAGCGTTTTAAGAGATGCTTTTACGGTAAGAATTGCCAGCAAAGATTATGCGGATCTTTTTAATGAAATAGCTCAATTATTTGAGCCACATTTTAAGGAATTAAAAGCACTATCAAGGTTTAAAGACAGCTTGAGTTTAGGTGAGCAGGCAACAGCGTTTGCAGCCCCGAGAGGGGTGCATCAGCGCACAGCACAACTTTTGCAACTTTTTGAAAAATACAATCTGAAAGATGATAGTAATTTAACTTATGCCTTTGAACATATAAAAGATCACATTGAAGCATGTGCTGCAATTTTTACTCGTGGAATTTTTGAGCTTGCGCCACCTTTTTTACCATCATTGGCACTAGATATTTTTGAGAGACCTATTCGAAGAGTTTATTTATCAGCGACATTGCAATCTCAAACTGAATTCATAAGAGCCTTCGGACGGAAGCCTTCAGAGACGGTTATGCCTTCCAATGACGCTGGTAATGGCGAGCGTCTAATAATTGACGGACGTAATATTCAAGGTGGATTCTCTGCTGAATACATTAAAAAAATTGCTCAGGAAAGAAAGATAGTTATAGCTGTCCCAAGTTATTTAGCGTCTGAGAAATGGAAAGAAATATCAACGCCTCCAGCGACAGAAAATTTTTCTGAAGCTTTGAATGAGTTTCGCAAAGCAAGCAATGGTGCTTTTACCTTGGTTTCTAGAGTTGATGGCATTGATCTACCGCATGATGCATGCCGATTAATGCTTATGGAGGGCTTACCCAGTGGTACGTCTCTTATTGAGAGATATCAGTGGGAATTCTTAAAAATGAATAATGTACATGCGGCCCGCGTTGCAAATAGGTTGGCTCAATTATTTGGTCGTATAAACCGTGGAAGAAATGACTACGGGGTTTTTTTTATGGAAGGTAAAGATCTCAATATCTGGTTAGCAAAAGATCGGAATGTTTCACTGCTTCCGCCGTTATTGCAAAAACAAGTTATGTTAGGAAGATCTGTCCAAGAAGGCATGTCATTAGACAATACAAGTAAAGTATCTGATGCAATAAATTCTGTGCTAAACCGTGATGAAACATGGCTTAATTATTATGAACGTGAAGTTAAGCTCGGAGAGCTTGATCAGAGTCAAATAGAACGAGCCGAAGTTGCTGAACCAATTATGATAGAAGCTACTCTGGCAGAATCTGAGTATGCCGCATTTATTTGGAATGGGGATTATACTAAAGCAAGACAAGTCATGGAGAATTCTATTGATAGGGTAGCGAGCGCAGATACTCCGCTAGGAGGATGGCATAGTGTGTGGCTTGGGGCAGCATTTGATCTTGAAGGGGATGTCAATAGTGCGGAACGTTCTTATGGTATAGCTAAATCAAGAATAGGGACTGCTATCGCTTTGCCTCAATCAAGTAATCAGAGACCAACAGTAGCAAATGAACAATCAAATTCTTTTGCTTCAAGCTTAAGAGGATATCTTGGATTTTCTAGTGGTGGAAAAGCCAATTCTGAAATTATGAAGCTTAAGAGTGAATTGAGTTTTATAGATAAGGGAACATCTAAGCAAGCAGAGGTGTCCGTACGAAAATTAGGGGAGATTCTTGGTTTCAGCTCTACAAGACCTGATAATGACCAAGGTACTGGGCCAGATGTCTTATGGGTTGATGATGAAAGTCATATTACTATTGGCTTCGAACTAAAAACAGATAAAAATGCTCCTGCAAGATATCATAAGATCAAAGATATTGGGCAAGGACATGATCATCTTAGTTGGATTGAGCAGCAATACGTTGATCATATTCATTTAGGTCTTTTATATGTTGGCCCAAATGGGACTGTAGATGATAATGCAAACCCGTCTTCAATGATGGGACTTTGTCCCATAGAAGCGATGATAGTCTTAAGGGGACAGGTAATTGCTTTAATCGATGATTTGATGAAATCAACTCCCATTGAGAGGGTTGCTGCAATTGAAAAAGAAAGTATTCTTGAGAAATGGAAATTAACTTCTTTAGTTAAACAGTTATGGATAAAAGGCATGAATGATATGTAATTGTAATAAGGGTGTGTGCTATGCATATTTGTTCAGAATTACGGTATAAGCTTTTCTGAACAGTGAAAGGAGTAACTCAAGCTATGAGCAAATATAGAACGATTGGTGAGGTTGAAGAAAAACACCTACGCAATCTTCCCGAAGAAGTAGATGACTATATTGCCGTGCTAAGCGAAATCATAAGGGATATCACGCAATGAGGGAAATTCTCGGCAAAGCAAAAACCGTCCGCGAACTGCTCAAGGGTGTTAAGTATTCGATTGACTACTATCAGCGGGAATACAAGTGGCAGGACAAGCAAATCCGCGAGTTGGTCGATGATCTCACCGGCAAATTTCTTGAAGAATACGATCCCAGCCATGCGCGGAATATGGTCGCGGAATATCCTCATTACTTTCTCGGTTCGATCATCATCAGCAAGAAGGAGAGTGCAAGCTATATCGTTGACGGCCAACAGCGGCTCACCAGCCTTAGCTTAATACTAATCCTACTTCGTCAGCTTCAGCAGGATCGCCCAGAAGAAGTGAACATTGATGAGCTGATTGTGTCGGAAAAGTATGGTCAGAAGTCATTCAATCTGCACGTTGATGAACGTGCACCATGCATGGATGCTCTCTTTAACGGGGATCAATTCGATCTGACCGATCGAACAGAGTCAGTGCAGAACCTCTACCAACGCTATCAAGACTTGAACCAGTCTTTCCCTGAAGAACTGCGCGGCGAGGCGCTGCCTTACTTCATCGACTGGCTACTGGAAAATGTCCACCTGGTCGAGATTACCGCATATTCGGATGACGACGCCTACACGATTTTCGAGACAATGAATGATCGGGGGTTATCGCTCAGCCCTACAGACATGCTCAAAGGTTACTTGTTGGCTAATATTGACGACGGCTCCAAACGCACTGTCGCTAACAATCTTTGGCGGGAACGTATCCGCGAACTGAATGAAACCGGAAAAGAGGTGGAACCAGATTGCTTTAAGGCATGGTTGCGCAGTCAGTATGCTACTAAAATTCGCGAACGGAAAAAAAACGCGAAAGCCGAGGACTTCGACCGGATTGGTACGGAATTCCATCGCTGGCTACGCGACGCAAGTAATTCCGTCGGCCTTAAGCATAGCGCCGACTTTTATCGCTTCATCGACCGCGACTTCAATTTCTACAGCCGCCAATATCTGCGATTAACTAAAGCCTCACAGACGAAAGTCGATGGACTGGAGCATGTGCTCTACAACGCCCAACACGGCTTCACGCTGCAATACATGCTGCTGCTCGCGCCTCTTAAGCCTGACGACAGCGAAGCAGTAGTGAATCAGAAACTCCGCCTCGTTGGCCGCTTCATCGACATTTTGCTTACTTGGCGGTTGTGGAATTTCCGTAGCATTGCTTATTCGACCATGCAGTATGCCATGTTCATCGTTATGCGCGACATTCGCGGACTTGCACTTGAACCGCTTGCCCACAAGTTGCATGACGTGCTTGCCAAGGAAACAGAGACATTCGCTAGTAACGACCGGCTAAGAGCCCATCAGCAGAATCGTTACTCATTACATCGGATTCTTGCCAGACTTACAGATTATGTGGAGACGCAATCAGGATTGCCTTCACGCTATCTTGACTATATAAGTGAAGGCAAGGGGCGCTACGAAGTAGAACACATTTGGGCAGATCATCCAAAACGCCATATGGATGAATTCGGACACCCAGCTGATTTCGCAGAACATCGCAATCGTATCGGTGGGCTGTTACTTTTGCCGAAAAGCTTCAACGCGAGCTACGGCGACCTAACTTACGAAGAAAAGCTCCCGCACTACAACACACAGAATCTATTGAGCCGTTCGTTACATCCGCAGTGTTACGAACATAATCCTGGCTTCCGCCACTTCATGCAGGAAAGCAATCTATTGTTCAAACCACATTCGCAATTTAAGAAGACCGACATTGAGGAGCGTGGTGTTCTCTATAGAGAGATTGCTGAGCGCATTTGGAATCCAGATAATCTGTTGCTGCCTCATTAAATCCCAATCTTGGGCTAAATCCTATAAAGGTACGTAAGGCGACATACAATTAAGAATAACTACAAATCAAATACAAGTGTGAAAGCTTGTTTGATCGATTGCAAATATTCACTCTCAAGCCTACCTTGCTTTTTGCCAATTCGAGAGATATCAACTGCACGTAATTGCTTGAGATTTATATGACGATCTTTATCCAATCCGTTATTACTGGTTGGCGTTAGATTTACTGCAAATGGCCAGGATTTATGGTTAGGTAGCATCGGTGCCACAACCAGGGTTTTTGATTGGATATTCACAAGGTCGCTTTGAACAATCACGCACGGTCTTAGCTTTTTAGTTTCCGTACCCTTGGTTGGCTCCAGGTCAACCCAATAAATATCTAGTCGCTTAAACTCAGTCATTTGAGAGACCATCGGACAGAGTTGTATCCCATTCTTTTAGTTCTTTCTGATAGTCAGAATCCTGAGCTTCCTCCTGATTTGCCTTGAGTAAAGCTTGCTTGAGATAGTTTTTGCGTTCCTGGTTCAAAAGCTCGTTGATATAAGCACTACGATTATCACCTGCAATATTATTCAGAAATGCAAAACTTTCATCATCCAGAGTAATGGTCGTTCTATGTGTCATATAATTCTCACACTATTTATAAAAAATATATATCATACTATATAGTATGATATATAAATACTCCATCTAATATTTCATGTAAAAATACTTTTTGATAAGTCTCTACTCTACTATTGATAAAATATGTTATCAATAGTTAGAAGGGAACTTTAAATTGTGTTTCTATTTTTTAGAACTGGATCTATAATAAGTCTAGCTGATCTAGCCTATATAGGAAAAATTATGGATGAATGGCGTATTGCGGATGCAAAAAATAAATTTAGTGAATTATTCAATAATGCATTGATTGGAAGAGTCCAACTTGTTCACCGGCGGGATGGTGATGTGGTAATCATTTCCAAAAATGAATATGAACGGTTGGTTGGTCAGAAAAAGAGTTTTAAACAATATATTCTTTCTCCACCATACGCAATTGACCAGTTAGATGATATGCGTGATAAAAGCCCAATGCGGTCAGTTGATCTATGAGGGTGTTATTGGATACCTGCGTTTTATCCGAACTCTATAAACCAGAACCATTGGTTACAGTTTATGAAGCTGTTAATAATGTTTCAAATGAGCATCTGTACCTAAGCGTTATTACAATGGGAGAAATCGGCAAAGGTATTGCGCTTTTGCCAGATGGTCAACGCAAACAAGCATTATTGAAATGGTTCACAAATATTGAGTATGAATATTCTGAACGCCTATTACCGATAAATGCAGAAACAGCTGCGATATGGGGGAAAATAACAGCCGAGGCACAACAGAAGGGTTATGTTATCCATGCAAGTGATGGCCTGATTGCGGCAACAGCCTTGCAGCATGGCTTGCATCTTATGACTCGGAATGTGAAGGACTTTGAGCCTACTCATGTCATGCTCATTAATCCGTGGATGAAAGGGAAATAACATGACAGATCTTATTACTACAGTCAATCGCGCACTCACTGCAAAAGAATTTCAGGGTCTTGCTGATGTTCCACCTGAAGTTGAATGGTTTGCCAATTTAGGTAACAAAGAGACTCGGCGTGCTTATGAAAATGCCTTAAAGGATTTTATGAATTTCACAGGTATTCAGAATCCGGAAGAGTTCAGGATTGTGACCCGTGCTCATATTATTGCCTGGCGTGATGATTTGTTGAGTCGAACATTAAGTAGTCGGCCCTGAAAAACCCCTAAGTAATTGATATTAGTTATAAATACACTGTTTATTGGTGATCATAACGACCGAAAATGTTAAAATGGCGCTGTATTTCTGGTCGAAATGGTGATTAAAAATGCTACGAAATAGCAGTACGATTCATCAACGGAATCTGTTTGGAACAGATTTGTTGATGCAGCTTGATCCGGGTGATCCATTGCTGAAGCTTGCATCAGCGATACCGTGGCAAGAGTTTGAGGAATCATTTTCCATTCATTACACAGCAGCGACAGGAGCACCGGGTAAGCCAATCCGTTTGATGGTTGGGTTATTGATGCTGAAGCAGTTAGAGAATTTGAGTGACGAATCGATAGTATTGCAGTGGAAGCGGAATCCTTATTACCAGGCTTTTTGCGGCATGAAGGAGTTCCAGCAGAAATTGCCTTGTCATAGCACGGAGCTGGTGCATTTTCGCAAGCGCATAGGCGCGGAAGGTGTAGAGCGGATTTTCCGGATGAGCGTTGTTTTGCATGGGGAATCGGCGCTGGAAGATGTGGTTCATGTTGACACGACCGTGCATGAGAAGAACATCACGTACCCAACGGATAGCAAACTGGCGATCAGGATCATCAATCGCCTCAACAAGATTGGCCCCGTCCACGGTATTTCACAGCGGCGTACTTTTGTCAAAGAAGTGAAGTCACTGCGCCTGGATATTCGGCACTACCGGCACGTGAAGAAAAGAGCGAAGGCGAAACGAGCGTTGAAGCGACTCAGAACCATTGCAGGTATTTTGATGCGGGAGCTCAGGAGAGAACTGCCGCAATACTGTTTGTTTGAATGCTATCAAAGGGACTTTCTGCTGTATGAGCGAGTATTACGGCAGCAACAAAACGATAAGAACAAGATCTACTCATTGCACGAACCGCAAGTGTACTGTGTCGCCAAGGGGAAAGACCACAAACAATATGAGTACGGCAGCAAGGCATCGATAGCCAGCACAGCGAAAGGCAATCTGATTGTCGGGGTTGTCAGTCACGAACAGAACCTGCATGACAGTCATACTCTGCCGGAGATATTGCGTCATGTTGAGACTTCGCGAGGGAAAGCTGCCAGGCAAGCCGTATGCGATCGCGGCTACCGCGGCAAACGTGAAGTCAATGGAACTCAGATCATTTTGCCTGGAAAGGCGCTCAAGAAGGATACCCGGTACCAGAAAGACAAGAAGCGAAAACAGTGCAGGAGGCGTGCCGCGATTGAACCCATTATCGGCCACCTGAAATCAGATTATCGAATGGCAAGGAACTATCTGAAAGGTGCTATTGGCGATCGCATCAACCTGCTGATGGCTGCTGCCGCCTGGAATCTGAAACAATGGCTGCTGGCCATTTTTTGGCTCTTTTTCCCGTGGCGAAAACTGCAAATTTATCGGATTCCTTGATGGAAATTTAAACTACAGGGGCATGCATTTTGATAGGCAGCCGTTTTCTCGGGCGGCTTTTCCAGAACAACAACTGTTGTTTGATGCTTTTTCAGGGGCGACTAAGTAGCATGAGCATCCGGCATCGTTTGGCGGCAATATCTTCTTTATTTGAGTACCTGTGTGAGAAAAATACAGTTACGCATAATCCAGTCAAGGGTGTAAAGCGACCAGCGGTAGAAAGTTACGAAGGAAAAACTCCGGCAATCGGGGATCATCAGGCGCGTGAATTGCTTAATGCACCGGATGGTAGCTCACTTAAGGGCAAGCGTGATCGGGCGATTCTGGCCACCCTACTTTATCACGCACTGCGGCGTGATGAGTTGTGCCGATTGAAAGTTAAGGATTTTAAGCAGGAGCGGCGTGGTGTGCCACACATGAAAATATCCGGCAAAGGGGGAAAAACACGATATTTACCATTGCATCCCGCCGCCAGTGGCTTAATCCATGATTATCTCGATGCAGCCGGGCATGGCCTGGAAGATACGGGTGCATTATTCCGTTCAGCCAGTAATAACCGAGATAAGGAATCACAAAAACCAATTACGCCAGACGGTGTTTATAAGTTGGTACAAAAATACTCTGAACAGCTGGGATTCAAGATAGGCGCCCATTCGTTACGCGCAACGGCAGCCACCAATGCATTGGATCATCAAGCAGATATTGCCAAAGTGCAAGAATGGCTGGGGCATGCCAATATTGCTACCACAAGGATTTATGATCATCGTAAAACCCGACCAGAGGATAGTCCAACGTTTAAAGTTGCTTATTGATTGCTCTATTACCCATTGATGAAGGGATTCTTGCGATCTGCCCAATAAGATCATTTTCGGCATTTAGTCTGGTTTGTCATGAAACTAAATGCCACATGATATTTACAATCCAAGCGTGTATGACACAAACTGTGGTACTCCTTCATCTTTGACTCCTCGTCTTGTGGTTGGACGAGACCGTTACGACGGTTGCCGTAACGGTCAAACCTTCTGGAGGGTTCTGTCGCATTAAGCGCAAAAACGCATATTTTGGATGAGCTGACATGCCATCCCTTTAAACTAGGCGGACTTATTCTGCCAGCGCATAAAATTGCTCAGCAAAAGACATCTTGTCAGCTCCCTCCATCATCATCTGACCTTTGCGAATCATGTGCATTAGTTCGATACCAGCCAAGATGTTTTTAGCTGATTGAAAAGATTTGAATCCGAGCATTGGCTTCGTTATTCGTTTCACTGCTCGATGATCTTGTTCCACAATATTATTGAGATATTTGACCTGACGAACCACCATGGGCTTCTCTCTGTTGGCATTGATCTCATCAATCGCTGCTTTATTGGCGCCACTTTTATCTATCGTGACCTTTTCAGGAACGCTATTGGCTTGCATGGCTTTGTCAAAGAAGCGTTTAGCAGCGGCCTTATCGCGCTTAGCCGTTAATAGAAAGTCGATCGTTTTGCCATCCCTGTCCACAGCGCGATAGAGGTATTTCCAAACGCCTTTCACTTTAATGTAAGTCTCGTCCATCCGCCAGCTTCCACCAACCGGGCGCTTATACTTTCTGAAAGTCTTTTCCAGTAATGGTAGAAACCGGATTGTCCAACGGCTCACTGTAGAATGGTCAACCGTAACACCACGCTCCTCCATCATTTCTTCCAGGTATCGGGAACTTAACGGATACGCCGCGTACCAGCGGATGCAGACCAGAATCACCTCAATCGGAAATCGCATTCCCTTTACAACCAGCATGTAACCTCACCATTTTTTCGACGTCAACAGTCTACACGAATGTATCGATGACCTCGCTTAATGCGACAGAACCAAATTCAGTGCGCTCAGTGGCACATATTTACATTTCAAACTCCGAAAAAATTCGATACTATTAATATGTTGCTTACCCTGGCAAATTCATTACCGTCATTGACAACTAATGATTTGAATAATACGCAACTAATAAAATACTTATTAAGTTTGTAAATTCAAAAAAATGGAAAAAAGACCGATCATCTTCGCTTTTGAGCACCAGATATTGCCCGAGTTTGCATTATCGAATAATCCCTTGTTGTGCCAATGGCTAGAACAGCCTAACAATTTGATCATACGAAACCAAATAATCGAATTGACAGCTGAATTTGTTAGCACTCAATTGGACTTGAATGATTCGTGCGATGTGGTTAATGAGCTGCGCCTATTATATGAACATGTGAAGATGAAATTGTTTATTCTGGATAAAAAAGAATTTTTCGTCATAAATCTACCTCCTCCGGTTGCAGCGTTAGAAGCATATGCTATTGTTATCGTTCATTTAACAAAGATACAACGAATTCCACATATTCCGTCTCAATTCATACACTTTTTCACACTTGAATTTGCTGAAGGATTACAGAAACCTATGCTTTGCGAATGGGTCATAACCAAGCAGCGGCGGAACTACGGATTTGTAACCCTTCCTACTTCATTACATGCGATTGCTGAGCTAATACGGGTTACTTTGGAGAAGAATTTTCGGAAGCAACAATTCCAGCCTCATACCGAACTGACGTATAAAGACCAAACTGGCGCGAACGTCGAAAATGTACCGCAATGGTTTAATGGCAAAGAAGTTGATTCTTTAGATAGCCTTTTGAGCCTTTTTGAATTTGATGAAATGCGATATCCAGGTCGCTATGCTTATCGTGGGCAAATCATGCGCAGCCCAATGATTGTTTTAGAAAAAGAAAATGATTACGTGGCTGTTGAAGGATTATTTCCGGCGGACTTTCGTTTTATGGTCGAAAAAATGCAGCATCAACCGACACCAGAAGAAATTACGGCGATACGTGAAAAAGGGAGGGATAAGCGCGATGAATTTACGAATCAAATTTTCGATCTTGCTCAGAGGGGCGATGATCGACTAACCTGGATCGCAAAACTGATTAATGCTAATGAATCTGAAATCCAACAGTTATTTGACCCGGCAGTGCAAGCAGAAAGTAAAGAAAATTACTCTATAAGTATTGAGGAAGCGTTAAAAAAAAATATCGCGAGACAATTTCCGTCGTTGCTTGGTTTATTCGGGAGATATGATCAGTGGCTCTATCGTGCTTGTTGGTCTCTTGCTCAACACTATGGTCTAGCAACAAATCTTCTTGACCTTACATATGATCCTCGAGTTGCAGCATGGTTTGCAACCAATCAGTGGGATTTGTGTAGGGCTCCTCCTTCAGAGGGAAAGGGTGTTATTTATCGATTTGACTTGATTGGGCTGAAGGTTCTTTTGGATAAATTTTCCTTGCTGCATACGAGAGAGAGCTTACAAGAGGGCATACTACCTCCCCCCCGTATGTTTGTAGTACGTATTGATTCAATACCTCCCTCAGTTGCATTCAGGCCGAGTGCACAACGTGGGCTATCACTGTATGGTTTTGATCGTCCTATCATTATTCAGTCGGCATTTTTCTCTGGTGTCGTCGAAATATTTATGTTTCCGCATGAGTCACCTTATGAAAGCGAGAAAATAAATCGCGATGTCATTCAGTCCATGAATGATCCATTTCTGAACATTATTAACTTATTTTCGACTCAAAATAGGACAGTGTTGTAAATAAATGTTTCGATGTATAATTATCCTTGTTTTTACAAAAACTTTTTTGTAAAAGAATTATAGACTTACACGCTTTACTACGGGAATCAAATAAGAAATTTCCTGATCCTTAAAGAGGTTTTATATGTTTGTAAAAAAAAAATTTATTCAGACTTTAACTCTACTAATTACTCTTTTATTTATACAAGGCTGTGCTGTTCTCACACAAAGTCAAGTTGATGCTGTCAAAAGTTTTGCTACAGCGGCTAATAATTATAGTGATCTGCCTAGTACTGTGATTAATATTCATGCAGATTCTAAATTAGAAGAGAGCTATTTTATATCAGCAAATTTAAGTGATCCAGAACATATAGTAGAAACAATGGATCATAAAGCAACTAACTATTTAAAAATAAAGAAACAAGCAGAAGCTGCAGATTCAGCCTTAAGCGTAATAGACGCATATGTTAAGTTATTACAAAAACTTTCTTCTGATGATTTCACTAATCAACTTAACGAAGAATCTGTTGCTTTAGGTACAGCTATAGATGCAGGTATCGCTCGATATAATTCTAATGCTAATGATAAAAAAGTTAATAGCTTTGGATCAACTTCGGCGGGAATTGTACGAGGTATTGGAGGAATAAGAATTAAACAAAAGCAAACCGAAGCGCTTAAGAAAGCTGTTAACAGCGCCGAACCAGTTATGCAAACAATGACAAAAGCAATAGTTGCTCTTATGGATTCGTATATTGGTAATAATGAAAGTGAAGGCCTTGCCGAAGGAGCAGTAAAGAGTTTAAAAGCAGCATATAAACAGTCATTAGAAAGGGGAAAGCCTAGTAATTCAGTTAAGAATGAAAAAAATATCACGCAACTATTAATTAAAGCCAACTCAATAAAATCATTAGCCGAAAAAAACAAGGTGGCGATCAAAACTTTTCAGGAAGCACACACTAAATTACACGCTAATATGCAGAAAAAAGAAGACCTAAAAGAAGGAATAGAAGAAATTAACGTACTATACGGTGAAGTCAGAGCTGCGCAAAAATTAAAAAATGATCTTGATAAAGATAAATAATTTTAATAAAAGGGATGCTTACAAATGGCGAATACAGAACGTTTAAAAGTAATTCAATTAGTTAGGGAAGCGAAAAAATCTGTTGGAAGCGCTCGCTTTGATCCATCTATAAGAAGCAGCGACCGCCAGATTTTGGAGAAATTATATATAAAACTGGATGATATTGAGGACAATCTTATACTTGGAGAGATAGCAGAAAAGGTAGCTTTACTCACGAAAGCGTCCAAAGATCTAGAATCAATAAATAAAAAGATAAAAGAAGATATAAAAGAATTGGAAGGAATAGCTGAACTAGTAGGAAAAGTTGCTAATGGGGTTAAGATCTTGGTAAATTTAGCCGAAACAGGCGCGGAATTACTTACATAGGCTGTGTTCTGACCGCAAAAGTTGGACAAATTATCTAATTGCCTAAAAGATAGATTTAATTTATCTTTAAAGTCAGTAGTGTCCGGTTAAAAGTTGAATAAATTTAGTTGGTTAGCGGCACTGCACTGTTCTGGAATGTAAGCGGCACCTTGTAAGGCTTGTTGCAACTGGTTTTTCTCAAAAATAGAGACCGATAAAATCTGTAGCAAAGTGTAGAGCGAGGCATCAATTTGAAGTTCCTTTTTGACGATGGCGATTAGCACGTAAGTGGCAACGGCACACCAGATTTGCGTTTTCACCGCATTCTCGCTGTTGCCGATGAAACGTTTGATACGAAGATGTTGCTTGATCCACTTGAAGAACAACTCGACTTGCCAGCGGCTTTTGTACAGTGCGGCAATCGTCAGTGCTGGCAGGGTCGTGTGTTGGTCAGGAACACCAACGTCTTGCCGGTTTCCTGGTCTTTGAAGCGAATGCGCCTTAGTTGCTCGGGATAATCCTGCGAGATGTAGAAACCGTCGAGCGCGATACGCTGATCGCAGATGATGCCGGTATTCCGATCGACCTTCATCGAGTACACCCTGTGCGCGTTCATTCCACGTTTGGCGCGAGTTACGAAAAACGCGCCCGACTGATGCAGCGTGAATAGGCGACTGAAATCCAGATAACCTCGATCCATCACGTAGAAAGCCCCTGCCTCGAAAGACAAGGCGTCCAGTACTTTGACTTCGTGGGTCTTAAATGAAAGCCGGAATATTGCCGCGCAAATCCAGCAGGGCATGCAGTTTGATCGCCGCTTTGTTGGTGCGAAACGGCGCCCATGGAAACAGCGACAGGCACAGGTCTATAGTCGTTGCATCCAATGCGTAGACCGTATTGGTCAGATCAACACCGAAGCTGTCGTTGCAATACAGTTTGCGCGCACGCCGGATCAACAACATCGCCAACTCTTCCCAGATGTGCCAGTTGCGCGCTTCGTTGGCGTCGGCCAGTGTCGAACGTTTGACTGGCGCGCGAAAACCCATGCTGTACAGCTTCGTCTGGTTGGCCAGCAAACAGGCTTCGATATCCCGCAGACTCTCGCGGTAGGTCAACTGTGCAAAAGCCATGGCGCGGAATTGCTCGGTACAACTCAGATTGCGCACGCCCGAATCGCCGCCATGACGAGCCACGATTCTTGCGAAGCTCGTCCATGGCACAAACTCCATGAGTAAGACTTCTGCACAACCTCGCCTGCCAGCGCAATAACGACTAAAATAGAGGCAGTTAAAAGAGGGTTGGAGCAAAAGATGCAGATGAGTTTTGGAACGCTGGAATTGGCAGAGCGATTGAAGCGAGATAATATTCTGATGAAGATAGATGCCCTGATTGACTGGGAGGAGTTACGTCCGAAGCTTAGGGGTTTATACAGGCGCGAGTTATCGCATGGTGGAGGACAGAAACCATTTGATGCGCTGATGATGTTCAAAGCGATACTGCTGGGGCAGTGGCATAGCTTGTCGGATGCGGCATTGGAGCAAGCGCTGAGTGTACGTATTGATTTTCTGCAATTTTGTGGATTGTCCTTATCGGACGCGATACCGGACGAAACTACTTTGTGCCGGTTCCGTAACCGGCTAGTGAGCGGCGACCGGCTAGATGATCTGCTGGCCTCTATTAATGAACAGCTTCAATCACACGGATTAATGATCAAGGGTGCGACGGGAGCGGTCATTGATGCCACGCTGATTGAGTCAGCGGCACGCCCTAAAAAGACTATCACCCTGGAGGTGGATGCCGAAGGTAAGGC
>Ga0268298_10003089_pt1 | contig 17358 bp, 24 predicted proteins | sample WWTPWeurt_MetaG_FD_194462 | JGI IMG/M metagenome (GOLD analysis project Ga0268298, IMG submission 194462) | Activated sludge microbial communities from WWTP in Nijmegen, Gelderland, Netherland - WWTP Weurt | ecosystem: Engineered > WWTP > Aerobic digester > Activated sludge | place...
ATCTTGTTCTCGCATTTGTGATCTGTTGCACAATCTTTGTAACTTCAGCGATACCTTCACTTCTAATTCGCGACATCCGAGTCCAATCATTTTCTTTTAACTCAGATGCTTCGTCTATTGTTACAAGACCTCTATCATTTAGAGGAATACGACCCCATGAAATTACCCAATGGGCTCCAATCTGTTGAGCGCCTCCAACCAATCCGGCAAACGTGCAATTCTCTGCTCCAACAACTTCTCCAACACCATAAAATCTATGAAGTCCTTCTGCAACGTGACCTTTACCACATCTCGTATCTCCCAACACAATTGCATCGATTCTTGCTGGCGCTTTATTTCCATGCACAAACTTAAATTCTAACGCACTGTGAAACACTACATCAACTACCATATGTAGCAAAAACCGACCGTAAATCTTCGTAACATTTAATGCATATGATTGATACAATTCGCCTAAATATATCCATACATCTTCTACAGTATCGAATTTTTTGGAAAACACTGAAAGACGTTTATGCAATTTTGGCGACATTACAAAAGATTCTATATCAGATTTTGCCTTCTCAGCGTTACTAAATACATATGTAGTTATTTGCGATTTAGGTTCAACAGTTGAATATCCATCGAGATAATATGTATGATTAGAATCTAATTCATGTCCAACAAAATATGATGTTTGTGCGGCAGACCATTTCGTTCTATCTTCTCCAGGTGGTTGCGAAATAAATATACGCAATACGTTTTGAGTCTCAATGACGTTAATCTTCAACATTTTACAAGACGTACCGATATATGTTCGCATAACTGCTGGAATTCGTTGCGTAGTCACATCTAAGAACATTAAAAACTTTTCGTCTTTTGCAGTAACTTCTATCTTTGTTGCTTGTTGGTACTTACATTTACCTCCTCTGCATTCAGAGTCTAGGCATTGTACTTCAACATGCTTTGGAATTTTATATGGTGTTGCACTTCTTCCAGATACAATTGCACGAATTCGAATCGGCGTGTTGTGAAATTTTGATTTCGCAATGTCGCCGAGATTATTCAACATGTTTATATCCTCAATGAAACGCTGGGATCGAGTTTTACGCTCGACCCCAGCGAGTTACTGGCTACTGATTACTACTTCTTTGACTTCTTCTTTTTCTTAGAAGACTTCTCTTTCTTAGCCTTCTTGGATTTCTTTCCCTTCTTAGGCTTCTCTTCCTTCTCCTCATCTTCTTCGTTCTCTTCCTCTTCCTCTTCCTCTTCCTCTTCTTCCTCTTCTTCGTTCTCTTCCTCTTCTTCGTTCTCTTCTTCGTTCTCTTCTTCTTCCTCAGACTCTTCCTCTTCCTCTGAAGATTCACTGTCTGCGGTTCCAACCACGGAGACGTTCTGGTATCCACCGTCATTGGTCTTTACGCGAATAGAAAACTCCTCAGCATTATCATCGACGAAGCTCTCCAAAGCATCTGGCAAATCTTCCATATCATCAGGAAGATCAACGCCGATTACCTCACAGTGACCCTTAAAGAATGCAATGTTGTTCTCATTCTCGAGACCATGATACGTCGTGATCTCCTTACCCTTCAACTTACCACTGGCAATCTTAAACTTCTCAGCCACCTGCAAACGACCATTCTTAGAAGTACCGACCGTCATGCTCACCAACTCTGCAGTGTATTCGCCATCTTTAACTTGCGAACCACCGGTCCGAGCTTCGGTCTTGGACCACGACTTGGAAAGCTTCTTCAGTGACTTTGCGATATCAGTAGCCATTATGTAACACTCCTTGATTTGTAAACATTTAGGTTAACGCGTTAAGCTATCTCATCTCATCTTCGGTTGGCACATTATCATCTACATATTCCACCTCCTTTCCTCATTCATCCTTTCCTTTCTTTTTGCGGCCTGAATAGTAATCCGCTATTAAAGCGTATGTCTTCTTAGGATCTGCAAAGCAGTATAATTCCTTTGGAAGAAATCCATCTCTATCCCCAGCCTCTAAATACTCAGAAGGTTCGAATGAAATCATTCTCTTCTGTTTGCGTATTAATTTACCTGTTTCTGGATCTTTTGTTTTTACCTCCTTAAAATCAATGCAACCAATTACCGATACAAGTGGAATGATAATACGACGCGCTCGATCAGGTAATGTTGAAATCGTTTTTGTTACAACACCATTCATTGTATTGACATCTTTGATTTGCATATGCGAGATGAAAATACACCCATACGCAGATCCGATAATTTTGTTCATTACTTTTTTGAACTCGTTATCGATCATCCCAACGCCTTTACCGTATCCAGCTTCTGACTGATGTTCAATCTTTAGCTTTTTGCAAATATACATTTCAGCATTTGTATACATTGCATCAACAAAGTCGAATACTACTGTTCTGTATGGCAACTTTTTTCGATTCTCAATAAGGTAATCAACAGCTGCAACTAATCGCTTATGACTATTCACAAGAATATACGGCACCTTCAATCGTTTAACTTCTTTCTCTGACGTAACGAGAAATACGGCATTTGGCCAACCAGACGCAAGATTTGTTTTTCCAATTTTTGGTGGACCGAAAAACATGAACGCTGATCGCTCTAACGAAATCTTTCCATCTGATGTTTGAATCTCAATATCTACATCTTCACTAAATCCTCTCGCATAATTATTCGTCGCCATCGTCTTCTGCCTCCTCATTCTCATTCTCGGTTACTTTGTACGCTGGTCGAATTGTCAACAATTTAATTTCCTTCTTCTCATCTCCATGACATAGCCCATAATATTGACATGTTCCCCATTCATGAATGCAGTAATTAAAATCTTGAAAGTAGTCTTCCTTTGTTTTGCAACTAAGCATATGCTCAGTGACTTTTTTCAAGGAATTGAGTACATGCGCACCATCAATAAATGGCTTCTTTAATCGCTCTAAATGGAATTTAAGACCGTCACCAGTTTGATACCAATCTTCCAACCTTCGTAAAAATTCACCTTTTGATTCTGACTTCTTTTGCCGTATGCTTGGCTTACGAATAATTTGATAGATAATCCCATCAACTTTATTTGCCTTTTTCGTCTCTATCAAATTATTAATCGTATGATACAAACTTGACTGAGGATCAGTCCTAATTCCTTGCACACGATGCATATCCAAACTCTTTAGATTTTTCAATTCATAAATGTAGTTTGCTCCTTGATTCTCAAGAATATTATCGATTTTTCCTACCACCGTCACCTTACTATTCAAATCGTATTGCAACTCTTTCTCAGTCTTAATATGTCGCGTTGCTTTTAGAAACTTTGCATAATGATATCGAAATGCACGCAACATTCCAATTGTCGTAAACGCCTGTTCAGCAAGTTTCTCTTCATCTCGTATTTCCATTTGAGGAAATTGCTTACGAGCTTTTTGTGCCTCATCTTTAAAACTATCTTTAACGATTTGCTCAGCACGATGTGGATTAGAAAATAATGTCTGAATTCCATTATGCATAATGCGCCCTGTGATAAATGGAATCTTCAACACAATTTTCTCTAAACGTCGCACATGTTTCCAATAATAGTATCGTGGACATTTTCTAAATCCACTCATACTAGAATACGAGACGAATAGTCTATTCTTAGCCATTCATCCGACCTCCTTAAACGAGCTCTTCAATTCTGTGATGAGATTTTTCTTTTTACGCAAACAATCATAGACTTTTGTTTCTACAGTGTTTTTCGTAACGAAATCAACGTAAGTGATAGATGAATGTTTCTCAGATCCTTTTCGTCTAATTCGCGCTTCGCTATTTGCGCGGAGATCATACGACCAGTGATTGGAATAATATATTGCAAATTTGCTCGCAGTAAGTGTGACTGATTCTGCCGCTTTCTTTTGAGTTGCCAACAAAATGGTATATCTCTTGTCATGCTGAAACCTTTTAATGACTAATTCTGGATCTTCAGTTGCGCCAGTTAATCCAAGAACTCCATATCCTAACCTTGTTAGAATGCGACGAATTTTATTGATCGAGAATCTGAATGCTGCCCATATCACAACCTTATTATGCTTTGCATCCATTTCATCAAGCGTCTCTATCAATGCTTCATCTTTGTTTGTTGGAATCGTCTCAACATTGCCTTTATCATCTTGTACATACCCATCACAAATTTGTAGCGACTTTGAAATCAGTGCAAAAATATATTGCGTATCAATCTTTACCTTTCCTAATTCAAGTTTATACGTACTCTTAAATTCTGCCAGCAATTGTTTTTGCTTTGCGGTCATCTCAATCTCAATTGGCTTATATATAACTGGTGGCAGCTTTAACGACTTATTAGAAACGCGAATACAGAATGTAGAAATTTTATCAATAAGCTCCTTCACCATCTTACGGCGAGGCAACGTCTTCATTCCAACTTTTACAAAATATGTATTAATAAATGCGTAATACGACGAGCCTAGCATATTCGTATCATCGAGAAATTTAACTTGTGCATAGAGATCTGCAATGTTTTCAGTGACTGGAAAACCCGTCATAATATATCGACGTGGTATCCTCTTTCCAATATCCCATAGCACCTTTGTGCGCATCGTATGTGGCGATTTAATCTTCGTGCTCTCATCGAGAATAATTGCATCCCATTTACATGCTGTAATTTCTCGATAGATATTTTTTACGCCATCATAATTGACAAGAAATAGTACAGTATTACTTGACTTCGCGTTATATGGACCTGCTGAAACATGAGATGCTCTCATTCCATATTGCAGCAATCGACCTTTCTTTCTTCTCGATCCAACTAATACAACCCATCGAAAATTTGAATGTTGCCGAATTTCAGACGGCCATGTTGATTGCACACTCAACTTTGTTGACACTACAAGTACTCGACGTAATCTTGCTTTATCGACTATATCTAATGCTGCAAGAGTTTTTCCTGTTCCATAATCTGCGAAAATACCTGCAGCTTTTCTCACTCTCGCAAATTCAGATATCTTAACTTGATGTCCCATCAAAGATGTGCGAATCATATCAACGTAAGCTCCATGCCTGATCAATAGGATCGCGATCAATAACCTTTGCATCAACTAATCGTTTAAACAATCCTTCAATTTCATCTGCAGTTGCTTCTGCATATACAGTGCGAAGCACTTCTTGATTTACAATGAATCTATTACTTCCACTTAACCTTGATTTATATGTTGTCTCAATAAGCGTGGTAAAATCTCCATATAATTCTTCAATTTTCCATTTGCGCTGTAGCTCTTTGTATGTGAAATATCCTGCAATAACACTAACACCAATTACAGTTACAATTGCCATTATCCAAAATACTTGGTCCATTGCTCCTCCTATCAATTTATCTAACGTCACACTCTCCCATAAATTGCCCAATGTCCAATCCCAATTGCATCACAAATATTATGGTTTAATTCTTCCCATTCATCTTCACTATATTGCCATTTCTTTTTTCCACAATATGTCGGTGCAATCCTATTTTTTGTGACCTCTTTTGAAAGTTGTCCCTTCCAACCTCTTGGTAATGTGAAGACAAATTTATCGACTTTGTCTCGCATTTGATAAAACAACCCACACATAAATGCTAACTTTTCGATTGATCCTGCCTCTCTTGCTGCATGACCCGCAACGCTCCAGTGATCTGGCAATTCACATACAATCGCCACAACATCATATTCTTCTCGCAACTCCGAGACTTTTCTAAACACTGAGTATGCTTTATCATAGAATTCACCATCTCTCTTTGTGATTTTATCTGGTGTTACCAGAACCGCATGCTCAAGTTCTTTTGACTTCTTATCGAAGATTGCCACACCACAATAGTTAATCGATGGATCGATGGCCATAATCGTCTTCATTCATCATCCTCTTCATCCGCTGTACGTTTCGTTTTCAAATCATATTCATGCTTCAATAACAATGAATGTAACATCATATCTGGTGCAATCCAATTTTCAGGTTTGATGACATCAAATGTAGTTCCTCTCTTTGACTGACTTGCATTCTTTGCCCGTATCTTTGACATATTTGCCGAATGCACTATGTTCCATCCCTTTTCAAATGGGAGATTCATAATGACTGCAGTTCCAATCGCAACATACACAATATCAATAAGCGCGTCAAATGCTTTGACAATATTGTCGCTTCTTACAGCCTCTTCAAACTCGTCGACTTCTTCTCTCAAAAACTTCATTCTGAAATCAAGAAGTTCTTTCACTGGAAATGCAGGATACTTCTCAATTGGTATCTCAAATTTTTTGTGGAACTCAAACACATCCCGATGTAGATTAAACGACATGAACTTTCCTCCGCTGATAGAGATGTTTAACGTCTTTCCATTCTTTTACTGATCCCCAACTCTCATTTGAAACTTTCGCCTCTACTCGCAATGGAACTTTGAATGTCACATGATCTTCCATTGCCTTCACAAGCTCATCTACAATCAATGGCAATGATTCTTTATTGCTAACTTCGAATAGCAACTCATCATGCACATTCATCAGCATTCGCACATCCATTCCACTTTTCTCAATGCGCTCATCACATCGAATCATTGCTGATTTTACTACATAGGCTTCAGTACCTTGAATGAGTACATTTGGACCTTTATACGCAAATTCATGTGGCACTTTGTATTCACGATGAAATGACATCAATGGTGAATCGAATTCCAACTTCAATACACCAGTACGATACAACTGACTTACACATTGCTTAGAGTATTCTTTCACTGGTACGTTTGCATAATACCGATGTAGAATCTGTTCAGCATCTAATCTCGTCGTCTTCTTTCTCGCTTTACTTCTTTGAAGCATTCCAATGAGTTTTGTCACACCCATTGCAAATACGAGACCAAACTGAATGTTCTTTGTATCCTTGCGTAATTCTTTTTCTACTTGACCAAACAACATTTGACACGCTGCATCATGTGGATCCCATCCGTCTTTCACCTTCTTAATAAGCTTTGTCGCATTCGCATAATGAAAGAAGATCATCATTTGCAATGCTTTATAATCGATCGCAACAAACGTATAACCTGGCCGAGGGATAAAAGCTCGACGCGCGATCTTTGGAGCTTTTGCTGTACGACTTTCATCTGGACGCGGAATTGTCTGAATCAATTCAGCGGATGTTCTTCCAGTTCTGGCTCCTGATGAAAACAAAAAGAATCTTGCAAATGGATCGGTCGATGTCGTATGCCGCTTCCATAAAGGATCGAAGTATGTGCCTTTCTGCTTTCGATAAAATCGATCTAATAATACCAAACTAATAAACGGATGATCGTCATGCTGCATTAATGCTTTTGCATCTGTAACGAGATTTCCATTATCATTGATTGGTAATCCAATGCCAAGTTGTTTGCAACAGTCGCCCAACAATTTTGGAGAGTTGCATTTGAATTCACCAGTCTTTGATACCCATTTTACGTGATGCTTCTTTAAATACTCAACGAGTTTCTCTTGTGTACTAATGATATCCTGTCCATATTGCTTTGCTTGTGTGCGTACAAAAGGACGGTCAACCATCATTCCAAATTCTTGCATCTTTAGAATGATTGGTACAAGCTTCTTTTCAAACTGGTAGATAGCATCAAACTTTTTAATAGGATCACGAAAGAGATACCACAGCTTAATGGTGAATACTGCATCTTCAATCGCATATGGCTTTACCTTAAAACGTGGTAGCATTGAGTAATCAAATTCAATGCCTTCCTCCTTACATTTCTTCTTTGCTTTTCGTATATATGGTGCAAGTGCCTTCTTCTCTTTGATATCTGCACCAAGATATCGTTGTGCCATTGGTTTTAATCCTTTGCGACTTGCAAAGTTCTCATCCAATAACGTGCCAGCAATCAATGGATCTTCCCAAGGACCTCTACAGCGAATGCCGACATTCTTCAATGTATGTGCATCAACCGTATATGGAAACATAATTTTTGTGATGGATGGATCTTCAGCAATTCGCTTGATTTGCGCAATCTGTTCTGGACGATGCGCATTATATAACTCAGCGTTGAGTTGTGAGTCACATGACGTGATGATAAATGGCACTTTTCTGTTATTAAATTCTGTATCTATTGCAACTGCTCTATTTGGATCTGGCATATGACCTTCTATTCTTTTTCTTATGGGGGCATATTCTTCCCCAAGATGTAGCTAAGTTACAATTCATGCACAGCAAACGTATACCATCTCTAGGATATCCTTGTCTTTCAAGCCATTTGTATAACCTACCTCCCATTCCAACTTTTCTATGCAACTCTCGTGTTTTCTTACATGTATGGTCTAGAGTTAGAAACTCTGGTATTGTTTCACCACAACATTTACATTTTCCACCATATGCTTTTATAAGAGCTGCTTTAGTTTCCCTAAAATGTCTACCATGCCAACTACCTTTCCCATTTATTTTTTCATATTCCATTCTTCCTTTTAAATAATATGCTTTCCTAATCACCGACATCTTACGCCGATATTTTTTATTTTTCCATAATTTCTTTGCTGCAATAGATTTTGCCACACATCTATCACGATCAATACTTGGCATTTGTCAATCTATCCCAAGTATTGCCATTAAACGAGTAGCATTGCGCATGTATTATTGGTTTTTTAAAGTCTTCTCTTGGTTTGTACTCATTTAATACTGTACCAACGAGCATCCCAATAGCAAACACTATCAAATAGTTTGGTATCATATTCCACCTACTAGTCCTCATTCAACTGAAATGACTCTAATGCCTGCTCTGATAGAATCTTTTGAGATAACGACGCTATATAAAGATCTCGCCATTCATCTTTATACGGTGTTTTCCATACAAATGTTCGCACACCAATTTGAATCAATGCTTTTGTGCAATTGAGACAAGGTTGATACGATGAGTATGATACCAACCACCCATCTTTCTTATTTCCTCGCGCCGTACATTTCAACACGGCATTCATTTCAGCGTGAATAGTTCTGATACACGATTTACCTGTAGATCCGGATCCAGCAATAGGATTTTCCACAAATAGACAGCCAATATCGGCACAGTGATCATCGCCGCTAGCACTCCCATTATAGCCAATCCCAAGCAACATATTGTGACGCACAATAACACAAGCAATCTTGACGCGACACGTTGCAGCTTTAGATGCCACATCACAATGCTCCATCCAATATTTATGGTTAAGATTTGGATTCATCTAGTAACCTCTCTACCGTTTCACGTTTATTTGCAATTGCCTTTTCGATTTCTTCAGCTGGCATGTGTGTAATCTTTATTTGTGGTTTTACTGGATGTCGATGCAATCGACTTTCACTCTGTTTTATCTGCGAGTTCTGCAAGATAATCACCATGACATGGTTGAGGTTTACAATAACATCGCAATACTTTTCCCTTCAATTCACCGATTTTTTCAAGCACTTCTTTCCGCTGCTTTTGTAACGTCTTTGTCCATGCTTCACCGCTTAACCATCGCTTATGAGCCATCACTGGGTCATCTACTGAAATATATGGACCTCTCCATGGATATTTGGCTGCTACAAATTTATTTACAAATGGATTGCCCCATATTGATGGACGACCGATATAGACTGACACAATGCCTATATTCTTTTTTCGTCTTCCATTAATCACTGTTGTCTTAGTCGATGCGTTGCATGAATCGTTCGCATTCTTTCCCTTGATTTTCTTCGACTGTAGTTGTTCCATCTTTCATTACCTTCTCAATAAACCAAAATGGCAATGGCAATGCAACGCTACAAATTCCCCTACTCGAAGTTGCGAATGCCTCGTAATGTCTGCAATCTTTGCATCGTTGTGGTTTCATTTCACCGCCTTCTTTACGATGGTGTTAATTTTCTCAACAACATCATTCCACGATGGAATTGCCTTCATCACAATATCATGTTGCTCTGCAGCAAATTCTCTCCTTGATTTTGGCGACATTCCTTCAATGACTGTTACATCACGATAATAACCCTTGCCGAATCCACTCGCTTCAGATTTATCTCCATGCATTGGCGTTAAGACTCTTGCGGCATGGATGTATCGAGGTCTCCACCACCCGCTACCTGAAGCCTGATAACATGGGGCCAACATCCCAGCCGATTCCGCGTATCGTTGGAGTAGTTCTGGTTCTGTGAGGAAATTTCCATTCTTACGAAGATGCGCGACGATTGGCCATTCTGCGCCGAGCTTCTTATGCCACCGTGAATGATCACCGAGCGAACCATAAATCCACCTCTCAACGCGTTTCTTTGGAATCTCTACTTCAGCTTTAAGCAATCGATATTTATAGAGGAATGAACTTGGATCGTAGCTCATTGTCGATGTAAATGGCGTTCCTTCAAGAATAATTTTCCGATCGCCAAATTCAAAGAATGAACCCAACAAATTGGTCTTTCGGCGAAACATATTTTCTCTCAATCGTTCGAGCTTCTTTTGATCTCGTACAATCACATCGCGATCGACATGCTTTCCAGTGCCATTCTTTAGCAAGAAGTCTCTGAAGAGCTCGTTGTCTCTGATTCCTGCGAGCGCTTTGTTTGCCCTCCAGTCGTCAATAAGATATAAAACGTTGTCGTATCTTGAGGCTGAGATAATTTGATAGAGGAATTGGTTGGAAAAATCTCCAATTGCGCCCAATCCGAGTATAAGCAACTTGTACTGATCAAGCTTTTCCCCATACTCAATTTTCCTCCAATCAACCGAATGTCCTGCTTTCTTCAATGCTTCATTGAGTGCAACGATCCCACTACCAAAAAATCCTGGTCGAGGATTCTGTGCTTGCACCTTCATCATCCCACTTAAGAGTATACGCATGGATTCAATCCTTTCTTAATTAAAACATGTGGGCAAATTCTACCATCTCTAACCGCAAGATTACAATTCATGCATAATACTCTTATTTTATCTTTATGCGGAAAATTGTATGCTACTAATTCCTTGTAAATATCCCATGGTCTTCGATTCTTATGTCCTAATTCAATTCTACTATTTCCAATATGATCTAACGTAAGAAACGCCAGAATGGTTTCTTTACAGCATTGACATTTACTATTTCCATATGCTTTCATGCATAATATCTTATGAGCGTTTCTACATGAAAAACAATATGGGTAAAATCTATTATTCTTTCTCATCCAAAATTGGTCAAGTGATTTGTTTTCAAAACATTTAGCGCATATTCTTTTACCATCCTTAATAACACCATAATTACATTTACGCTTTACTGAAACCATTCCATCTCTTACTAACCTATATGCTCTTCTGGATTCTTTACCGCATGATATACAATTTCCTCTAACTTCACCACTTTTTCGCCTATGAAAATCTTTAATGTCTCTATGCTTCTTGCATACTTTACATTTAGACTTTTCATTAGCGATCTTCATGGACATCCCTTCGATAGCGATCGTACGAAATTGTTTTCAAACATTTCCGACAGCGTTTATGTACCTTCTCTCTAGACTGAGATATTGGTCCATACGTCTCAATGGAATAAATCTCATAGCGACGCACACAACACTTTTGCGTCTCTTTAAACGTCATTACCGCTCCAATTTATTTCGATAGAGCCGAAACATCTCATCATTGTATTTGCAAATCGCCATGCTATGGCTATCCATTCCAAGAATGTCGCACAGTTCATCTATCGGCATATTGATGGTAAAATTCTTTTGACAATCCGCAATGGCTGTCATCAACGTTGAATTGACGCGAATGAAATGTTGAAACGGTACGCCATACATCTCAGTCACATCCCAACATTGTAATACTGCGAGATCTTTCTGATAGACATGCAATGAACCGATATTATAATGCAACTGTCCGCAACTCAACTCTAATGAATTGGCGACATACATGAGAAGCAGCTGCCAGTGGATGGTATCGATCGAAAAACCCGTCACAAAATCTGACGATCGTGATGTCACGATCAATTCCACCTTCTCATCACGTACAAAAAATTGCAAGAAGACGTTGCATGGAATATGTGTTAACGTGGTATCGACTGCTTCAAACTTCTGCAAAATCGAGCAGACAGCTTGACGGGATCTGATATCTTGTTTGAGCCGTAATAGCACTGCAGCGAGCTGACCCTCTAATTTCTCTCCATATGATGCACCGAGCGTCACACCATCATTGGTATATTTTCGAATACCTTTATTGTACGACTCCATCACTGCAATGTCATTCCGCCCAGCCAACATTGCGCACATTTCAGCTAAGACAAATCGTATGGGCACAACACGATGCGTCGGATGCGAGAAGAAACTTACACCAGGTTCTGTGACTGGAATATCTAAATTGGCGTTGATCATCTCTCTCGCCATTTGACTTCCACGAGTTTCAAATGTCGCGTCGTAATTATTCTTAAAGTATTCGCTCATATCTCTGTAGATCGACGCAAATGTTACTGCATCATTTATGTGTGGCATCATCTCCTCCTACATCAGCTTAATCAAATCATGGGTGAACCGCCAACTCTCTCCAATACGCGCATAATATGATGGATGATAGATCATCCGATGTTCTTGCTGCATTTGTGTTAGTGTCTCACTCGCAACTTTTCCAACGGCGATAATCTTTACCTCTTTGTTTGCACGTTTCACCGCATCGATTTCTCCAATCAATCGTTGTGTGCATTCAAATTGCTCAACACCTTTTGCCTTCATATGGTCATGTAATCGATTACCATCTGGATTGCACTTCACAATGTTTGTCAAATAGTATTGTGTTGGATGGATATTGCATATGTCTAATGCACGCTGAAAGATGCAGCCACTCACACCATTATACATCGGAATAAGTAACTGCTCTCGAGCAGGTTGATAGCCTGACGATTCTCCAATAAATATGTATTTCACATTATGACATGCACCGACTGGACTAATCGGATATGCACGTTCTCCACCAATAACTTTCAATCGTCTATGCTGCTTTCCGATTGAGCATGCATATTCTCTAAACATCCCACATAGGTAACGATTCTCTTTAAATCCGCTTCCTTCAACCCACATCCGTTGTGTGAGATTGAAAAATGATTCGCGATAACTATGTGTGCGTGAATATTCGAATCCTTTTCCAGCCATCCATCGCCGCACCCTCTTTCGGATGTAGTCATTCCGCTCATCCATTGACGTATAGTTATTACAATTGACGTAGATCGTATTTGAAAGATCCAACTTCGTCGCGACGTCAACGAACTTCCTCGCAACAATCAGTGTCTGTGACTTCTTCTGATATGATTCTTGCTCATCACCCTTTGCTTGAATCTTCCACTGCTCATGCGTCTGTTGATCTGCATAGAGCACAATCAACAATATCTGCTCGTGATACTTCTTCAGATTCTGCAACGCCAACCAATACATCTCATGGTCATATTCTCGATACAATGGACCATAGACACTCTCACCGATCACTGAACGATCCCATACTTCAACATCATCTGTGTTTGCTACTCTCAATAGCACATCACCCAATGTCGCCAATTGCTCTTGCAGCGCTTTCTTTCCTTTTTCCTTTGGCGCACCGAGATGATGAAGCGTCGCTTTAAACATCGCACTCAACTGCTTGCATAATGTCGTCTTTCCAATATTGTCCGGACCCTCTATGCAAATAATTTTCTTCATCGTGATCTCTATTGATAAACGTAAGGTTTTCCCGAGCAATTTGCTCCATTATTTTGGAACACCAGCATCACCCACCAAAGGATGTGATGAATATGATTATATATCACAATTTCATTGAGAAAATCAATAACTCATCAATAACGTTATCTGGTACCTGGTGTCTCCTTTACGCACGTTTGTACGATATCAACAACGCGCTGCTCGCTTACATCATACGCCTTCATCAACTCTCTCGCCACGTACCATAATGCTTTTTCTAAATCTGCTTGAGGAGAATTCTTCATGCGATGTCGCGCAATATATTTCACTGCATTTCCATCATTAAAGCCTAACTTCCAATCTTCGATTGCGTCAATGACTTCGATTTTCCCTCCATTATAATGCGATGGATGAATGACGGCTTCTTTATCTTTATTCTTTTGTGGAAACCCTGCCGCAATTCCAACATGTCCTTCAGCGATTGCAGTTGTCACATCGATTGCCTTCTTTTCCATTGTTCCCTCTTGTGGTTGTTTTCGTCCAGTTCCATGGCATGTTGCACAATCTTCACGTTTCGCCACACCTTTTAAAAATGCCACTGCATGTTCACCAACTTTTCCCCATCCATAACCTCCACATGTACTACATTCATCATCTTTCTGCATAATGTTCACCCACCCTCTTCCACTGCAATACGCACATGGTTCTGTTGGCGCTCTATTATCATAGCGACTAGTATACCCAGTCACAAAATGATATCCACGTCCTTGACAATTCAGACAATCTATGTAGGTTAATGGTGCCATTAAATCACCGGTCCATCGACTCCATTTCTCGCTTTGACTTTATTCACGATTCTAGAAAGATCTCTTAATGCCGAACCTGGATTATAATGCGTTGGCACATTTTGTGCCATGTCTAAGGCATGCATAATTAACTCTTCAGCTTCTTCAACTGTAAACGTCAACTTCCCAACTGTGATGAGTGGATTAGATCTTGACATTGTCGCACCTCCATTCTCCGAGTTCAGTGTGGCTACCATCTTTTACAAAGTGAAAATCAAAGAACGCATTGGGATATTGATCGACCATCATCTGCCCAACGATCTTATAGACGTAGCGAATTTCTTCTTCTGCAGCTTTATGTGTACGCAATGGAATGAGATGGCGCAATGTGCGGATATTGGCCGACCATCCAATATACGTTAATAAACCAAGTGGCGCAGCTCGTCGCATTCGTGACGTCAACTTCTTCTTTTTTGCAAATGACTCTTCATTATCAAGATTAAAGCGTACAGTGAATTGTTTTTGCTTATCCTCGAGGAACGTAAAGATCTCGCTCATCTGAGATCTGAACCATTCATTATCCTCTGGACTAATCTCATCAAGGTCTTCAAATTGAATGCATTTCAGCTCAGTCAATCGTACATATCTCAATGATTCCTGACTTATGGCAATTCCAACACGATGCCTGCACAATTCATGTGTTAAGACCCTGCTTACATCGCATAACGCGAAGTTAATCATTGCGTGTTCAAAAACCGAACCATGCGCTGATTTGATCACATTCGAAAGATGCGACTCATTACCTTCTCGAATCTTTGTAATGTTTGGATTGAGCCCGGCACCAAACGATTTATAGCAACCTCGAGAATAGACTTCACAGATTTTCTCTAGATCACTACTATCACGTGATAGCAACTCACTACCTTCCATTTTGAAATTATCTTCACACCAATCTCTTGCACCGATATGCTGCAAAAACCCCCTCATTCCAGATGTGTTAAGGGATGTCTGTCCGATTTGAAAGACACTCGGTTTCATGAACTTCACGTTTCGCTCCTTCTGTTGGAAATATTGGTAACATTGTTTGAATATCAACTCGAATATCTCTATAATAGAAATATGTCTGCTCACCGTCGATTTTTAGCACAACTCTTGGAATTGCATTGATGTAATAGACTACTCGCCATTTCCCATCGATTTTTACTCTAAATTTCTGTGTAGCGTCCGCTTCTACTTTTCCCATCCTCCTTCTCCTTATCCAAACGCTTTAATAACTCTTGTGCTTTCTTTGTTCCACTAATTTTATTTCTTACATTTTTATTAATGCGTAATTTACCAGATTTTGGAAGTGCAAATGCCATTATACTTTCTTTCGATGCGTTGGATCCTCTTCAGCAAGTATTGGTGTTGATTTTCCAACTGCCATTTGTGAAACACCATCGTTCAATAAAATTTCAACAGCTTTAGTGAGCTGATTTGCAAATGCCATTGCATTAGCGATATCGAGAGAGATCACCATGTCTGGTTCTCGTTTTTCGTTTAATTTTTTCTCTGTATACTCGTACAATAACTCGACTTTCCGATCTTCGTGTCTTGGTCTGATTTTCACTGCCATGTTTCTCATCGAGTAATTCCTCAAAAATTCTACGATTGAGTAAGACAAGCGCATCAAAATAATCGCCACAATTTAAACAACGAAACATATACCTTGGGAAGTATTTCAATTCATCGAATCGAGTGAATGACATATGCTGCACGATGACTAGCCCTTTGCATCTCATGCAAGGACTCATGGCCACCTCCGTTACTTTGAAAGATACGTCAGTAGCCACACAGTAAATTCTTTTGACCTTTTCCAATATGAAAAGTATTTATTGTAGGCTTTGCATTTTACTAGATGCGATATGAAGACTTTTGCAACTTCTCTTGATACTGACATTTGTTGAATCAAATGCCGCACAGTTAATGTGTTTGCATTTTGCAACATTGTCATAACTTCATTTGGATCCATGCGAATTGTGCGTTCTATGTATTCAATAAGACTCCCAAAATCTTGTTTTCCTTCACAATCTTCTGGACGAATTTCAAATGATGCGATTCCACCTCCAGCAAACTTCTCATGCTCCATCACTTTTCGTTGAGGTACGATTACTGAACCATCTTCACCAACAAGTACATGCACTTTTAATGCGACACCCTTCACCTTCTTTATCATTTGGCTATGTTCAACGAGCGTATAAATCATTGGATCTTTGCTCCCTTCTCGTTTGAGAGATGTGTTAGTAACCATAAGACTTCTTGAAAATCATCAGTCACAAGATCCGCCATTCCATACATGGCGTCAAATTCTCCTTGCTTCATCTGCCCATAGATGATCAGCTTTCCTCCATCAGCTCCTTTGATCCACCCAGCTTCCATATGCGCCGATTTTCCACAAGGTAGAATCAAGACGACAACATCAGACGTCATCAGCTCTTTCATATTTGCTTTATAGATCGCTTGAATGTATTCATTCTGTAATGCTGTTGATGGTGTCAACATCTTAATGAGATTAAGTTCACGAATATTTATTGAATGGGAAAAGGCTTCGCTACCCTCATCACAGAAGACATACGAATGCATGCCTGCATCGCGTATGAGTCCTCCTGCTTCACGGCACATATCAGCATTATTGAATGATCCAGCCACGTATACTTTCAATTGTTTCTCATTTTGACTCATATTCTTTCTCCTCACATTCTTCTAATCCTCTTGCAACATCATGCAAAAACCCTGAGTAGTACATTGCCTCTTCGGCTGTCAATCGTACTTCCATTTGTCGATTCTCGTTGTTGCGATCCAATCCCATAAATGTTGAGCGAATGGAAATTGTCTTATCATCTTCTAACACTGTATCGATTGAGATGGCACGCTTTGTCTTTGTATTTCCAATGGTCACATTCTTAATCACCACCATAACCTCCTCATTGTCTTTGCAAAAATGGGCATACAAAAT
>Ga0268298_10003091_pt1 | contig 17355 bp, 16 predicted proteins | sample WWTPWeurt_MetaG_FD_194462 | JGI IMG/M metagenome (GOLD analysis project Ga0268298, IMG submission 194462) | Activated sludge microbial communities from WWTP in Nijmegen, Gelderland, Netherland - WWTP Weurt | ecosystem: Engineered > WWTP > Aerobic digester > Activated sludge | place...
CGAGACCGTGCACGCTGTCCTGGCGCAGGCATCGCTCGACCTGTTGCAGTTTCACGGCGATGAAGATGCCGCCTATTGCGCGGGTTTCGGCAAGCCCTGGATCAAGGCGGCACGGATGAGGGAGGGTTTCGATTTGCTAGAATACGCATCTGCGTTTGCAGACGCTCCCGGGGTGTGCGGCTTGTTGCTGGATGCCCATGTCGAAGGCTACGGCGGCGGTGGCAAAACCTTCGACTGGTCGCTGATTCCAAGGTCGCTGCCACTGCCGGTAATACTCTCCGGCGGACTGCATCCGGGGAACGTGAACGAGGCGGTGCGTGCCGTGCGACCCTGGGCGGTGGATGTCAGCAGCGGCGTCGAAGCGGCCCGCGGCATCAAGGATGTACGGAAGATCGATGAATTCATTGCCGGAGTACGCGATGCAGATGCAGGACATGCCGTATAACTTTCCCGATGCGGGCGGCCATTTCGGGCCCTACGGCGGCATTTTCGTTGCCGAAACCCTGATGCCGGCCCTGGCCGAACTGCGCGAGGCCTATGCCGCCGCCCAGGCCGACCCTGCGTTTCGCGCTGAATTCGAATACGACCTCAAGCACTATGTCGGCCGCCCCAGCCCGGTGTACCACGCCAAGCGCTGGTCGGCTCTGCTCGGCGGTGCGCAGATCTACCTCAAGCGCGAAGACCTGAACCACACCGGCGCGCACAAGATCAACAACTGCATCGGCCAGGCCCTGCTGGCGCGGCGCATGGGCAAGCCGCGCGTGATCGCCGAGACGGGGGCCGGCCAGCACGGTGTCGCCACCGCCACGGTTGCGGCGCGTTACGGCATGGAGTGCGTGGTCTACATGGGTTCCGAGGACATCCGGCGCCAGGCCGCCAACGTCTATCGCATGAAATTGCTGGGGGCGACCGTGGTCCCCGTCGAGTCCGGTTCGAAGACCCTCAAGGACGCGCTTAACGAAGCGATGCGTGACTGGGTGACCAACATCGGCAACACCTTCTACATCATCGGCACCGTCGCCGGGCCGCATCCCTACCCGATGATGGTGCGCGATTTCCAGTCGGTGATCGGCGCGGAGTGCAAGACGCAGATGCCGGAGCTTGCCGGGCGCCAGCCGGATGCCGTGATCGCCTGCGTCGGCGGCGGTTCCAATGCGATGGGCATCTTCTATCCCTATATTCCGCTCGCCGGCGTCAAGCTGATCGGGGTCGAGGCCGCCGGCCACGGACTCGAATCGGGCAAGCATTCCGCGTCGCTGACCGCCGGCCGCTCCGGCGTGCTGCACGGCAACCGCACCTACCTGCTGCAGGACGAAAACGGGCAAGTCAGCGAGACCCATTCGGTATCGGCCGGCCTCGACTATCCCGGCGTTGGTCCCGAGCATGCATGGCTCAAGGATTCCGGTCGTGCCGAGTACGCCACGATCACCGATGCCGAGGCCCTGCAGGCCTTCCATGACCTCTGCCATTTCGAAGGCATCATTCCGGCGCTGGAATCCAGCCACGCGCTGGCCCATGCGGCCAAGCTGGCGCCGACGCTGGCCGCGGACAAGATCCTGCTGGTCAATCTTTCCGGACGCGGCGACAAGGATATGCACACCGTCGCCGAAGAGTCCGGCATCCAGTTCTGACCGGCGCCCGGCATGTCACGAATTCAGACCGTATTTGCCGCCCTGGCCGCACAAGGCCGCAAGGCCCTGATCCCTTTCATTACCGCGGGTGACCCGCATCCCGACCAGACCCTGCCGCTGATGCGGGCGCTGGTGGCGGGCGGCGCCGACATCATCGAGCTCGGCGTGCCGTTTTCCGATCCCATGGCGGACGGACCGACCATCCAGCGCGCCTCCGAACGCGCCCTGGCCCACGGCATGAGCCTGCGCCGCGTGCTGGCGCTGGTGGGCGAATTCCGCAAGGAGAACGATGCGACGCCGGTGGTGCTGATGGGTTACGCCAATCCGGTCGAGGCCTACGGCGTCGAAGCCTTTGCCCGGGACGCTCATGCTGCCGGCGTCGATGGCGTGCTGGTGGTCGACTATCCGCCCGAGGAATGCGCCGCGTTTTCCGCCGTGATGAAACAGGCCGGCATCGATCCGATCTTCCTCCTGGCGCCGACGTCGACCGAAAAGCGCTACGACGAGGTCGCGCAGATCGGCAGCGGTTACATCTACTATGTTTCGCTGAAGGGGGTTACGGGGTCGGGCGCCCTCGATCTTGACGAAGTGGCGCGCCGCATCCCGCTGATCCGCGCGAAGGTCGGCATGCCGGTCGGGGTCGGCTTCGGCATCCGTGACGGTGCGACCGCCGCGCGGATTGCCGCGGTCGCCGATGCGGTGGTCATCGGCAGTCGCATCATCGAGGAAATCGATGGCGGCGACGTGCAGGGGGCGGCGCGGCGGGTCACCACATTTCTGAGCGGTGTGCGTGCCGCAATGGATGGAGAAAAGCCATGAGCTGGTTGCAGAAACTGCTGCCGCCGAAGATCAAGCGCTCGGAAGGCGCGCGCAAGGCGATGCCCGAGGGACTTTGGGCCAAGTGCCCGGCCTGCGAGGCGGTGCTCTACGGCAGCGATCTGGAGGGCAACCAGAACGTCTGTCCCAAGTGCAACCACCATTTGCGCTTGCGCGCCCGTGCCCGGCTCGATGCCCTGCTGGACCCGGAAGGCCGCTTCGAGATCGGCAGCGAAGTCATCCCGATGGATCCGCTGAAGTTCAAGGACAGCAAGCGCTATGTCGATCGGCTGATAGCCGCCAACGAGGATACCGGCGAGGCCGATGCCATGGTGGTGATGCAGGGCGCGATCAAGACCGTGCCGGTGGTGGTGGCCTGTTTCGAATTCGAGTTTCTCGGCGGTTCGATGGGGGCTGTGGTGGGCGAGCGCTTCGTGCGCGGCGTCAAGGCGGCAATCGAGCTGCAGTCGGCCTTCATCTGCATCACCGCCTCGGGCGGTGCGCGCATGCAGGAGGGCCTGTTCTCGCTGATGCAGATGGCGAAAACCACGGCGGCGGTGACTCAGCTTGCGCATCACCAACTGCCTTTCATTTCGCTGCTGACCGATCCGACCATGGGCGGCGTGTCCGCCTCCTTCGCCTTCGTCGGCGACGTGGTGATCGCCGAACCGGGCGCCCTGATCGGTTTCGCGGGGCCGCGGGTGATCGAACAGACGGTGCGCGAGACACTGCCGGAAGGCTTCCAGCGCGCGGAATTCCTGCTGGAAAAGGGCGCCATCGACATGATCGTCGACCGCCGCGAACTGCGGGACAAACTGGCCTCGCTGATCACCTTGCTGCAACGCGTCCCGGCCCCTTGATGCGGCAATTGCCGGCCGATGCCGGGCTGGACGCCTGGCTGGCGCATCTGGAGGCACTCCATCCGCGCGGCAGTGCCGGCATCGAGCTTGGGCTGGAACGCGTTGCGGCGATCAGTTCGCGGCTCGACCAGCGCGAAACCTGCCCGGTAATCCTGGTTGCCGGCACCAACGGCAAGGGCTCGACCTGCGCCATGCTGGAACGCATCCTGCGCGCCGCCGGCTATCGTACCGGTCTGTACACCTCGCCCCACCTGCTGCGCTACAACGAGCGGGTGCGGATCAACGGCGTCGCGGTCGACGATACCGCCCTCTGCGCTGCATTCGCCCGCGTCGAGCAGGCGCGTCGTGGCCTGGCGCTGACCTATTTCGAATTCGGCACCCTGGCGGCGTGGGAGGCGTTCGCTGCAGCGGATCTCGATGTCGTCATCCTCGAGGTGGGCCTGGGCGGGCGGCTTGATGCGACCAACATATACCGACCCGACTGCGCCATCGTCACCGGCATCGATCTCGATCACATGGACTACCTCGGTCCGGATCGCGAGTCCATCGGGCGTGAAAAGGCCGGGATTTTCCGCGCCGGCATTCCGGCGATCTGCGGCGATCCGCAGCCGCCGCAATCCTTGCTCGCACATGCGGCGCAGATTGGTGCCGGGTTGCAGGTCATTGGGCGGGATTTCGGTTATCAGCGGCAGGAGCAACAGTGGCTGTATTGGGGACGTGCTGCGGGCGAAACCGGCGGCGTCATGCGGCGCGGCGGACTGGCCTTCCCGGCCTTGCGCGGCGAACGGCAACTGGCCAACGCCACCAGTGCGCTGGCGGCGCTCGACACCTTGTCTCGCGACCTGCCGGTGGCCATGAAAGACATTCGCCAGGGCCTGATCGAAGTCGAACTGCCGGGCCGTTTCCAGGTTCTCCCCGGCCGCCCGGCCGTAGTGCTGGATGTGGCCCACAATCCGCAGGCGGCGCGGGTACTGGCGTCCAACCTGGGTGACATGGGCTTTCATCGCAACACATGGGCAGTGTTCGGCATGCTCGCCGACAAGGACGTTGACGGCGTGATCGACGCCATGCGCGACAAGGTCACGCACTGGCTGCCATGTACGCTCGAAGGTCGCCGTGCCGCCGGCGCCGACTTTCTGGCGGCTCGACTGGCGGCAAGAGGCCTGACCGTTGCAGGCTGCTTCGCTTCGCCCGGGGCGGCGCTCGCATTTGCGCGAGAGAACGCCGGCGAAGATGATAGAATTCTTGCCTTCGGATCCTTCCTCACTGTTGCTGCGGCCCTGCAGGTGCTTGGCCGCCCGAGCTGACCTCGCGTATCCAAGATGGCGGAACAAGACACATCGCCTGACGAACTGCAGTTGAAGAAGCGTGCTCGCCGCCGACTGGTGGGTGCGGTCGCGCTGGCGCTATTCGCCGTCATCGTCTTGCCGATGGTGATGGATCGCGAACCGCGTCCGCTGAGCCAGGACATCCAGGTCCGCATCCCCAGCCAGGATTCGACCGGATTCGCGTCCAAACTCCTGCCGGGCAAGCCGGCGACCCCCATGCCGGCACCTGAACCGAAGCCGGCTGCGGAGGAAAAGCCCTCTGCCCAGGCGAAAGCCGAACCGGCGCCCGCGCCATCCACACCACCCCTCGCGGCGACTAAGCCGACCGCGCCGGCGAGCGTGGCGCCGCCGGCGAAACCGGCGGAACGGCCTGCGGCCCAGGAGAAGAAGATCGAGCCGGCGGAAAATCCCGCCGCCAAGGATGCCGCCGATGCCGCCGGCCAATGGGTAGTCCAGCTGGGGGCCTACAAGGACGCGGGCAAAGTCAGGAATCTGATGTCGAAACTGAAGGGCATCAATGTCCCCGCGTACACGGAAAAGACGGAGACGCCACAGGGCCCGCTCACGCGCGTCCGGGCGGGGCCCTTTCCCAGCCAGGAGGCGGCCGAGAAGGCGCGGGGGCGGGTCAAGATCATCGGCGTAGACGGTCCGGTCGCGCCAAGATAGGGCGATGACGGTATTCGATTACGCGGTGCTGACGATCATGTCGGCATCGGTAGCGCTGGGTTTGTGGCGTGGCGTGGTGGCCGAACTGCTGGCGCTTGCGGCCTGGATAGTCGCCTTTCTGGTCGCGCGTGCCGTGGCGACGGATGTTGCAGCCATGCTTACGGGACAGATTGCCGAACCCGGTGTGCGACTGGCGGCGGCTTATGTGCTGGTTTTCTTCGGTGTCCTGCTGGTCGTCGCCATCGCGCGCCTGCTGATTTCGCTGCTGCTGAAGGCGGCCGGTCTCGGTTTGCTGGATCGGCTGCTGGGTGCGGGTTTCGGGGTTCTGCGCGGACTTCTGGTGGTGTTGGCGGCCGTGCTGGTGGCGGGAATGACGCCCTTGCCGCAAGCGGGATGGTGGCGCGATGCGATGCTGGCGCCGCCGCTGGAGACGGTGATAATTGCCGCAAAGCCCTGGCTGCCGGCAGATGCGGCAAAACGGATTCGGTACAGATAGCGTTAAATCACCATTTTCCCTTCCCTCTTCGCGGGGAACGGGGCGATAATTGCACGCGGGCGTTGCCCGCTTCATGTTTTTGCTGCTTCCCCACGGGGCGGCCCTGCGGAGAAGGACCATGTGCGGAATTCTGGGTGTGGTGGCCACCACACCGGTGAACCAGTTGCTTTATGACGGCCTGCAGGTGCTACAGCACCGCGGTCAGGATGCCGCAGGCGTCGCCACCGCAGAGGGCGGGCGTTTCCACATGCACAAGGGCTCCGGCCTGGTGCGCGACGTCTTCCGCACGCGCAACATGCGCAGCCTGGTCGGCAACTGGGGTATCGGCCATTGCCGCTATCCGACCGCCGGCTCGGCCGACAATGCCGCGGAGGCGCAGCCCTTCTACGTCAATTCGCCCTTCGGCCTGATGCTGGCGCACAACGGCAACCTGACCAATGCCGACCAGCTGAAGCAGGACATGTTCCTCCAGGACCTGCGCCACATGAACACCAACTCCGATTCGGAGGTGCTGCTCAACGTCCTGGCGCATGAACTGCAGGCGGCCTCGACCAAGTACCAGGTCGATGCCGAGACGATTTTCAAGGCCGTGGCGGGCGTCCATCGTCGCGTCAAGGGCGCCTATGCCGTGGTGGCGATGATCGCCGGCTACGGCCTGCTCGCCTTCCGCGATCCCTGGGGCATTCGTCCGCTGGTGATCGGTCGCAACCAGACGCCGAACGGAATGGAATACATGGTCGCTTCCGAAAGCGTGGCGATCGATACGCTGGGCTTCAGGATGCTGCGCGACGTCGAGCCGGGGGAGGCGGTGCTGATCGACATGCGCGGCAATTTCGTCAGCCGCCAATGCGCCGAGCGCACACTCCATGCCCCCTGCATGTTCGAATTCGTCTATCTGGCGCGCCCCGACTCGGTGATGGACGGCATCTCGGTGTATGAAACACGGGTCAAGATGGGCGACTACCTGGCCGACAAGCTGCGCCTGACCATGCCGCACATCGAGATCGACGCGGTGATCCCGATTCCCGATTCGAGCAGGCATTCGGCAATGGAAATGGCGGCACGCCTGAACCTGCCGTACCGCGAAGGCTTCGTCAAGAACCGCTACATCGGCCGTACCTTCATCATGCCGGGCCAGGCCACGCGGCGCAAATCGGTGCGGCAGAAGCTGAATGCCATCAGCCAGGAGTTCCGGGGCCGCAACGTGCTGCTGGTCGACGACTCGATCGTGCGCGGCACTACCAGCCGCGAGATCATCATGATGGCGCGCGAAGCCGGGGCGAAGAAAGTCTATTTTGCATCCGCGTCGCCACCGGTGCGTTTCGCCAACGTTTATGGCATCGACATGCCGACGCGCAGCGAGCTGATTGCCGCCTTTCGCAGCGACGAGGAGATCTGCCGCGAAATCGGCGCGGACGCGCTGATCTACCAGGATCTCGATGCGCTCAAGGCCGCCGTGCGCGCGGTCAATCCGACGGTAACCCAGTTCGAGACGTCCTGTTTCGACGGACAGTACGTCACCGGTGACGTCAGCGCCGCCTATCTGCAAGGGATGGAGGACAGGCGCTCACTGCCGCCGGTGCCGAGGCTGGACGACCAGGAGGGTTTCGATGGACCGGACGGCGAGCAGCTCGACCTGAATCTGGTGCCGGCTGGATGAGTGCGCCGGATACGCCGGGCTGGGCGTTCGATACCCTGGCCGTGCGCGCCGGGCAGGAGCGTAGCCAGTTCAACGAGCATTCGGAAGCGCTCTATCTCACTTCGAGCTTCGTTTTCGACAACGCGGCACAAGCCGCGGCACGTTTTTCCGGCGCCGAGGCGGGCAACGTCTACGCCCGCTTCACCAACCCCACGGTCACCACCTTGCAGGAGCGTCTCGCCGCACTTGAAGGTGCCGAAGGCTGCATCGCCACGGCCAGCGGCATGGCGGCAATCCTGTCGACCGTGATGGCGCTGATGAAATCCGGCGAACACATCGTCGCCTCGCGCAGCATTTTCGGCGCAACGCAACAGTTGTTCGGCAACATCCTGCCGCGCTTCGGCGTCGAGACCAGTTTCGTCGACCAGGGCGGCATCGAGGCCTTTCGCGCCGCGATGCGACCCGACACCCGGCTGGTGTTCATCGAGACGCCGTCCAATCCGCTCACCGAAGTATTCGACATCGCCGCGCTGGCCGAAGTCGCGCATGCCGGGGGCGCCCTGCTGGTCGTCGACAACTGTTTTTGCACACCGGCCCTGCAGCGTCCCTTGCAACTCGGCGCCGACCTCATCATCCATTCCGCCACCAAGTACCTGGACGGTCAGGGGCGCGTGCTGGGCGGTGCGGTCTGCGGCAGCGCGGCGCTGATGGAAGAGGTATTCAAGTTCCTGCGCACCGCCGGACCCACGCTGTCGCCGTTCAACGCCTGGGTGATACTGAAGGGGCTGGAAACGCTTGCCGTGCGCATGAAGGCACAGTCCGCCAATGCGCTCGAAATGGCGCAGTGGCTGGAATCCCGGCCGCAGGTGGCGCGGGTGTTCTATCCGGGGCTGGCCTCGCATCCCCAGCATGCCCTGGCGATGAGGCAGCAGACCGCCGGCGGCGCGATCGTCTCCTTCGAGGTCAAGGGCGAGCGTGAAGCGGCCTGGCGCGTGGTGGATAACTGTCGCCTGCTGTCGATCACCGCCAATCTGGGCGACACCAAGACCACCATTACCCACCCTGCATCGACCACCCACGGCCGCATTTCGGCGGAGGCGCGGGCGGCGTCGGGCATCGGCGAAGGCTTGTTGCGGATTGCCGTCGGGCTGGAAAGTCCGGCCGACTTGCAGGCGGATCTTGCCCGAGGCCTCGGCTAAGCCGAAAGGTCAATGCGACGGATGTCGCCGGCGGGACTGATTTCCAGCGCGTCGCCGCGACCAATATCCCAGTCGGACAGCACCCAGCGTTGCGCGCTTGCCGTGGCGAGTTGAATGCGCTCATGGCCCGGCCGGTGGGTGTGGCCGTGGATCAGCCGGGTGCAATCGTGGTCGGCGAGCGCTGCGCGGATCGCGCCGGGATTGGCATCCATGAGCGCGGGCGGCTTTTCCCGCTTGGCCTGGGTGCTGCGACGGCGCAGTGATTCGACCTCGATGCGGCGTTCGGCCAGCGGCCGGGCGAGGAAATCGCGCTGCCACTGTGCCGATCGCACCATGCGCCGGAATTCCTGGTAGGGCAGGTCGTCGGTGCATAGCGTGTCCCCGTGCAGCAGCAGGATCGCCGTCTCGCCGGCGCCGACTTTTGCGGTTTCCGGCAGCAGCCGGACTCCTGCGACGGTGGCGAAGCGCTCGCCGATCAGGAAGTCGCGGTTGCCGGCCATGAAGCAGATGCGCGTTCCGCGGTCGACCGTACCGCGCAGCAGGGCGCAGACCTCGGCATTGAAGGAATCGGTCAGGTCGTCGTCGCCGATCCAGTATTCGAAGAGGTCGCCGAGTATGAACAGCGTGTCGACATTCGAGGCGGCGGTGTCGGCAAGGAAGGTGGCGAAGCGCCGGGTCAGGTCCGGGCGTTCCCGCCGCAGGTGCAGGTCGGAGACAAGGCGGGCGGCTCCTGCGATGGTCAGCATGGAACCGCTGCGAGCTTAGATGACTTCCGCGCGCTCGATGATCACGTCTTCGCGCGGCACGTTCTGGTGGAAACCCTTGTTGCCGGTCTTGACCGCCTTGATCTTGTCGACCACATCCTTGCCCTCGACGACGCGACCGAAGACGCAGTAGCCCCAGCCGTCCTGGCACTTGTCGAAGTCGAGGAAGTCGTTGTCGCCGACATTGATGAAGAACTGCGCCGTGGCCGAATGGGGGTCGCTGGTGCGGGCCATGGCGACGGTGTAGATCTCGTTCCTGAGGCCGTTCTTCGCTTCGTTTTCGATCGGCGCCTTGACCGGCTTCTGGTCCATACCCGGCGCGAAGCCGCCGCCCTGGATCATGAAGCCGTCGATGACGCGGTGGAAAATCGTGTTGTCGTAATGGCCGGATTCGACGTAGGCCAGGAAGTTGGCGGCACTCCTCGGCGCCTTTTCCGCGTCGAGTTCGAGGGTGATGGCGCCGTGGTTGGTGGTGAGCTTGATCATGGGTGTGGTCCTGTGGTGATTATTTCTTTGCCGGCAGCAACTTGACGGACTCGATGACGACCGGGGTGTTCGGCACGTTCTGGTGCGGTCCCGCGTTGCCGGTCGGCACCATGGCGATCTTCTGCACGATGTCGAAACCCTGCGTCACCTTGCCGAATACGGCATAGCCCCAGCCGTCGCGGCTCGGATAGTCGAGGAAGCTGTTGTCCTTGAGATTGATGAAGAATTGCGCGGTGGCCGAATGCGGATCGCCGGTGCGGGCCATGGCCAGGGTGCCGGTCTGGTTCTTCAACCCGTTCTTGGCCTCGTTCTGGATGGGGGCACGGACATCTTTCTGCTTCATTTCGGGGGTGAAGCCGCCGCCCTGGATCATGAAACCGGGAATCACGCGGTGGAACACCGTGCCGTTGTAGAAGTCGTCCTTCGCATACTGCAGAAAGTTCTCAACCGATTTCGGCGCCTTGTCCTCATACAACTCGATGCTGATGGTTCCCAGAGAGGTCTTTACTTCAAGCTGGGGGTTGGCGGCGAACGCGGCGAAGCTGGAAAGAAGTGCGAATGCAAGCATTAACAGACGGTGCATGGAGCCTCCGGGGAATTGATGGTGAGAGAGAGCAGGGCGTGGAACGAAGACAGGATCAGGCGGAACCTTCAAAAACAATCTTCCAGCGGCCGCCTTCCTTGATCCAGTACTGGCGCTTCTTCATCTGGCCGGAAAGGTTGCTGGAGCGGTAGTCCTGCTCGAAGGTGACGACGACGTATTCTTCCCTGCCGGGATTGCGGAACATGCTGATGTTGCCGGTGCCGACCTTGATCCAGCTCTTGCCCGCGTTGACCTTGCGCTTGTGCTCGATCCATTCGCGGTAACCCTGGCCGTCCGAATTGAACTTGTGCGAGTAGTGCCGCGCGTAGCTGTCGACGTTGCGGCTCTCCCAGTCCTGCCGCCATTCCTCGACATTCTTCAGCAGCGAGCTGCGTTCGCTCTGCCAATCGTCGAGCGACAGCCATTCGATGCTGTTGCTGATGATGACCGGGGTCAGGCCGACCTGCAGGCTCTTGGCCAGCGAGTCGAGGTCCTGGTTGGCGAGTACCACGCAACCGTCGGAGGCCTTCGGCGGGCGCGAGAAAGTGTCCGAGGGCGTGCCGTGCAGCCAGATGCCATGGCCATTGCGCCCCTGGCGCTTGTCCCATTCATTGGGATAGTTGATCGGGAAGGCGCCGCTGCCGTAAAAGTCCGTCAGCTTCTGGCGCGGCAGGCTGGAGGTGACGTGATAAACGCCGATCGGTGTTTTCTTGTCGCCCTCGCGCGCCTTTTCGGCACCGAGCTTGCCCTGCGAAATGTAATAGTCGGCGACGAAGCGCGGCGTGCCGTTGTCGTTTTGATACAGGTAGAGGCGCGATTTCTGGGTGTCGACCACCACGGCGTGCTTCTGCTCCGGATGCATCTGCAGCAGGTAGCGGGGCACGTAATCGGCGGGCGGCTTGCTGCGGTAACCCTTGAGGCGGACGATGGCTTCGTCGCGCAGGTCGGCGACCTTGTCCCCCGCCGCGGGACCCCCGCCCTCGCCAAAGGCCGTCAGGTGGCGCGAGCGCGCCAGCAACAGGTCGCCCTTGACCAGGTGCGCCAGGCGGAAATTTGGATAGGCCTTGATCAGCATGTCCGTCTGCTGCATGGCCAGGTCGAGCCGGTCGGCTTCGATGGCGTCGAATACCCTGGCCAGCAGCGGTTCCGGGCCGGAATCCGTGTAGCTCGGCTCGGCGATGGTGCCGCCGGCGCCCTTCTTGATGTGTCCGGGAGCCTTGCCGGCGGCCAGCGCCAGCCCGGACGCCAGGATCAGGCTGCAGCCTGCGATACCGAACCAGGTGCGGGACAGGTAGCGCATCAGTTGCCGACCCGCTCCTGCAGGATCAGCCATTTGCCGTCACGCTTGCCAAGTTGCAGGACCTTGTTGCTGGATGTCTTGAGCGTGGCCGACTTGTAATGCTGGCGGAACTTCGCCGTTGCCGTGTCGCCATCGACGGTGACGCGCAGGCTTTCCACGCTGACCTGGATGGCGCCCGGCTTGTTGATGCGCTTTTCCCGTTCCGCATCCCACTGCGCGCGCGATTCGCCGGCCGGGGTCTTGAAGTCGCGGGCATAGGCGGCGAGGTAGGCCTTGACATCCTTGCGCGACCAGGCCGCGGCCCACGAGTCGATGGTTCGCGTCACTTCCGCAGTTGCATCGACCGCGGGGGTCGGGCCGGGTTTCGACGGTGCGGCGGCCGGTGCCGGAGTCGTCGCGGGCGCCGGGGGTGTCGCGGCAGGGGCGGCGGCTGCGGGTTTGGGCGCCTCGGCCGCCTTGACGGGTTCTGCCGGGCGGGCTTCGCCGATCGGCTTGCTGGTCTTGCCGGGGCGGCCCGAGGTGCTCATCAAATCGCTGATCAGGGCAAGTTTTTTCTGCGCGCTCGAGTTCGACGAGTCGATCTGCAGGGCCTTGTCATAGGACTGGCTGGCGAGCCGCGCGTAGATGTCGCCGAGGTTTTCGTGGGCGGTGGCATACGACGGATGGGTGCGGATGGCCATTTCCAGGGCCTGCCTCGCCTTGTCGAACTGCTTCTGCTGGGCGTAGATCACGGCGAGGTTGTTGTAGGGTTCCGGCAGTTCCGGATAATCCTCGGTCAGCCTGGTGAATATCGCGATGGCTTCCGCCGGCTTGTTCATCTCGGTCAGGATGATGCCCTTGAGGAAGCGTCCCTGGGCATCCTTGGGCTTGTCGGCCAGATACTTGTCGACCTGCACCAGCGCCTGGGGATATTGCCCCTGCTTGATCTGCTTGCTGATGTCCTGCAGCGTGTCGGCATGAACCGCCGGCGCCAGCAGGAGCGCGGCCGCAGTCGCCATGACGAGAAGGCTTGCAAAGTTGAGGCGGAATTGGGTCATGGTATGTGCTTCTCGTTGACTGTTGCCCGAATGAATCTGGTTGTGGCCGCTGCGACGGATGCCGATCAAGCCGGTGCCGCCCCGCGCCGGAACTGCATTCACGTTTCGGCCGCTGCGCTCAACGCCGGTGAAGCCGGCGTCCGCTGCGCTGAAACTTGGTTTTCACCGGCATAAACTGTCATGGATTCAAGCGCGAATTCTACCAAGAAGCCCGCCTTCCCGACAACCTGACCGAGTTCCGTCAATGGCGCGATAATACGCACCTTTCGTGCCCATCTTTTCCCTTATCGCCACGTCCGGCGCTTCTTTCCTCCATGCTGAAGATATACAACACCCTGGCCCGCGACAAGCAGGCCTTCGTCCCCATCGCGCCCGGCCGGGTGAGCATGTATGTCTGCGGCATGACGGTCTACGATTTCTGCCATCTCGGCCACGCCCGCGTCATGGTGGTGTTCGACATGGTCGCGCGCTGGCTGCGGGCCAGCGGCTACGCCCTGACCTACGTGCGCAACATCACCGACATCGACGACAAGATCATCCGCCGCGCCCAGGAAAACGGCGAGACCATCCGCCAGCTCACCGATCGCTTCATCGCCGCCATGAACGAGGATGCCGGCGCGCTGGGCGTGCTGCGCCCGGACGCCGAGCCGCGTGCCACCGAGTATGTGCCGCAGATGCTGGACATGATCGGCACCCTGGAAAAGAACGGCTACGCCTATGTCGCCGACAGCCATGACGTCTGCTATTCGGTGCGCAGGTTCGACGGCTACGGCAAGCTTTCCGGCAAGTCGCTGGAAGACCTGCGCGCCGGCGAGCGCGTCGACGTCATGACCGGCAAGCAGGATCCGCTCGATTTCGTGCTGTGGAAGCACGCCCGCGACGACGAACCGGCCGAAGTGAAATGGGAATCGCCCTGGGGAACGGGGCGCCCGGGCTGGCACATCGAGTGCTCGGCGATGGGTTCGCAACTGCTCGGCAAGCACTTCGACATCCACGGCGGCGGCCAGGACCTGCAGTTTCCGCACCACGAAAACGAGATCGCCCAGTCCGAAGGTGCCATGGACGCCAATGAGCACTGCCAGTTCGTCAATTACTGGATGCACAACGGCTTCGTCCGCGTCGATGACGAGAAGATGTCGAAGTCGCTGGGCAACTTCTTCACCATCCGCGAGGTGCTGAAGAAGTACGATCCGGAAGTCGTGCGCTTCTTCATCCTGCGCGCCCACTACCGCAGCCCGCTGAATTATTCCGACCAGCACCTCGACGACGCGAAGCAGGCCCTGACCCGCCTCTACACCGCGCTCAAGGGCGTCGGCGGCGATGCGCCGGTCGATTGGGGCGAAGCCCACGCGCAGCGCTTCAAGGAGGCGCTGGATGACGACTTCGGCACGCCCGAGGCCATGGCCGTGCTGTTCGACCTGGCCACCGCGGCAAATCGCGGCGACACGGTTCTTGCCGCACAACTCAAGGCGCTGGGCGGCGTGCTGGGCCTCCTGCAGCGCGACCCGCAACTCTTCCTGCAGGCCGCGCCGGCGGGCGGCCTGAGCAACGAGGAGATCGATGCAAAAGTCGGCGCCCGCGCCACGGCGAAGAAGGCGAAGAACTTCGCCGAATCCGACCGCATCCGCGACGAGCTCAAGACGGCCGGCATCGTGCTTGAGGACGGGCCGCAGGGAACCACCTGGCGTCGGGCCTGAGCGGCCTCGCCGTACCGCCAGCGCCGACTTTCGGGCGTGGAGTGCCGACGCGGCACGGACAGGTCGTGCTCAGTAACGGTTCGGCGTCGCCAGCACCGCCATCGTGACGCGGGCGATGGAGACCAGCTTTTCTTCTTCGTCGTGGATGCGCACGTCCCAGACCTGGCTGCTGCGGCCGAGGTGGATCGGACGCGCGACGCCATACACCCAGCCGTCGGTCACGGCGCGGATGTGATTGGCATTGATTTCCTGGCCGACGCAATGAAACTTCGCGGGATCGACCGCATGGGCCGCCGCCCATGAGGCCAGGGTTTCCGCCAGCACCATCGTGGCGCCGCCGTGCAGCACGCCCGCCGGCTGGCGGGTGCGGTCGTCGACCGGCATGCGCGCCTTGAGCCAGTCGTCGCCGGCCTCGACCAGTTCGATGCCGAGATGGCCGACGGCGCAGCCCCGGCCGCGCCGGTTGGCGTCGTCGAGCGGGAAGCCGCTGTGCCAGATCGCCATGGTGTTCGCGGGCGTCAGCTGCCGAAGAAGTCGCGGACCCTGTCCAGCCAGCTCTGCGCGCGCGGACTGTGGCGTTGGGCGTTGCCCTGGCTGATTTCCTCGAACTCCTGCAGCAGTTCCTTCTGCCGGTCGGTGAGCTTGGCCGGGGTTTCCAGCACGACATGGCACAGCAGGTCGCCGTGGCTGGAGGAACGCACGCCCTTGATGCCCTTGCCGCGCAGGCGGAATACCTTGCCGGTCTGCGTTTCGGCCGGCACCTTGAGCTTGGCGACGCCGTCGAGCGTGGGAACTTCGATCTCGCCGCCGAGGGCCGCGGTGGAAAAGCTGATCGGCATTTCGCAATGCAGGTCGTCGTGGTCGCGCTGGAACACGGCGTGGGCCTTGAGGTGGATCTGGACATAGAGGTCGCCCGGGGGGCCGCCGTTGACGCCGGGTTCGCCCTCGCCGGTCAGCCGGATCCGGTCGCCTTCATCGATCCCCGATGGAATCTTGACCGATAGCGTTTTGTGCTGCTTGACGCGGCCGGCGCCGTGGCAGGTGCCGCAGGGGTCGGCGATGTAGCGGCCGGTGCCGTGGCACTTCGGGCAGGTTTGCTGGATCGAAAAGAAGCCCTGCTGCATGCGTACCTGGCCATGGCCGGCACAGGTCGGGCAGGTCTTCGGTTCGCTGCCTTTCTTGGCGCCGCTGCCGCCGCAGGTTTCGCATTCGGCCATGGTCGGAATGCGGATGCGGGTCTCGCTGCCGCGCGCGGCGTCTTCCAGAGTGACCTCGAGGTTGTAGCGCAGGTCGGCGCCGCGATAGACGTTGGAGCGGCCGCCGCCGCGCTGGCCGCCACCGAAAATGTCGCCGAAGATGTCGGAGAAGGCGTCGGCGAAGCCGCCCGCGCCGCCGCCGGGACCCATGCCGGCCTGCGGATCGACGCCGGCATGGCCGTACTGGTCGTAGGCAGGCCGCTTCTGCGGGTCGGAGAGGACTTCGTAGGCTTCCTTGGCTTCCTTGAACTGTTCCTCCGATTTCGGGTTGTCCGGATTGCGGTCCGGATGGTGTTTCATGGCCAACTTGCGGTAGGCCTTCTTGATGTCCTCATCCGAGGCGTCGCGATTGACGCCGAGGACTTCGTAGTAGTCGCGCTTCTTTGCCATGTTTATGTGTCCAGGCTGCTTTGTGCAAAGGCCGAGTTAAGGGGCGACGAAGTCGCCCGCTTCAACTCGGCCAGTTAGAGCGGCACTCGGGTTCTATGAGTGTCCGATCTAACCCTTCTTGTCTTTGACTTCGGTGAACTCGGCGTCGACCACGTCGCCGTCGTCCTTCTTGGCTTCGCCGCCGGGGGCGGCACCAGCACCGCCGGCACCCGCGGCGCCGGCCGCGCTCTGCGCGTCACCGTAGATCTTTTCGCCGAGTTTTTGTGAAGCTTTGGCCAGCGCTTCGGTCCTGGCTTCGATGGCGGCCTTGTCGCCGTCCTTCAGCACGTCTTCGGCATCCTTGATCGCAGTTTCGATCCTGGCCTTCTCGTCGGCGTCGATCTTGTCACCGTGTTCGGCAAGCGACTTCTTGATCGAATGCACCATGGCGTCGCATTGGTTGCGCGCGTCCACCAGTTCGCGGGTCTTGTGGTCTTCTTCGGCGTGCGCTTCGGCATCCTTGACCATGGCCTGAATCTCGGTTTCGGACAGCCCCGAGTTGGCCTTGATGGTGATCTTGTTTTCCTTGCCGGTGCCCTTGTCCTTGGCCGAAACGTGCAGGATGCCGTTGGCGTCGATGTCGAAGGTGACCTCGATCTGCGGCATGCCGCGCGGCGAGGGCGGAATATCGGACAGGTTGAACTGGCCGAGGCTCTTGTTGCCGCTGGACACCTCGCGTTCGCCCTGGAGGACATGGATGGTCACCGCGCTCTGGTTGTCGTCGGCGGTGGAGAAGGTCTGCGCCGCCTTGGTCGGGATCGTGGTGTTCTTCTGGATCAGCTTGGTCATGACGCCGCCCAGGGTTTCGATGCCCAGGCTCAGCGGGGTGACGTCGAGCAGTAGCACGTCCTTGACTTCGCCCTGCAGCACGCCGCCCTGGATCGAGGCGCCGACGGCCACGGCTTCGTCGGGATTGACGTCGCGGCGCGGTTCCTTGCCGAAGAATTCCTTGACCTTGTCCTGCACCTTGGGCATGCGCGTCATGCCGCCAACCAGGATCACGTCGGTCAGGTCAGCGGTCTTGACGCCGGCATCCTTGATGGCGATGCGGCAGGGCGCGATGGTGCGTTCGATCAGGTCCTCGACCAGGGCTTCGTACTTGGCGCGGGTCAGCTTCATCGCCAGGTGCTTCGGCCCGCTGGCGTCGGCGGTGATGTAGGGCAGGTTG
>Ga0268298_10003092_pt1 | contig 17349 bp, 13 predicted proteins | sample WWTPWeurt_MetaG_FD_194462 | JGI IMG/M metagenome (GOLD analysis project Ga0268298, IMG submission 194462) | Activated sludge microbial communities from WWTP in Nijmegen, Gelderland, Netherland - WWTP Weurt | ecosystem: Engineered > WWTP > Aerobic digester > Activated sludge | place...
CCTTCGCCGACGTCTTCATCCACGCCAACATCCTCGACGGCAAGGGCGAGCGGATGAGCAAGACGAAGGGCAACGGCATCGACCCGGTCGACATCAGCGTGGCCTACGGCACGGACGCGATGCGCTACGTGCTCTGCGAGATGCAGACCGGGACGCAGGACATCCGCCTGCCGGTGACCGCGATCTGTCCGCGCTGCCAGCACCACAACGATCTGGCGCAGACGGCCACCGGCAAGAGCATCTTCATCCGCGTCTGCGGGGCCTGTGGCGGCGAGTTCGATGTGCTGGGCACGATCGCCGAGCTGCCGGCCGGCAAGCTGGTCTCCGAGCGCTTCGACGTGGGGCGCGCCTTCTGCACCAAGCTGTGGAACTCGGCCCGCTTCGCGCTGGGCCACCTCGAGCGCGGCACGGGAGCGCCGGCGCTGATCGATGGCGCGGCGCTGGCGCTCGAGGATCACTGGATTCTCGATCAGCTCGATCAGACGGTGGGCGCGGTGCAGGCGGCGCTCGAGGCCTACAACCCGAGCGCGGCGCTGGGGGCCGCGCGCGAGCTGTTCTGGGGCGCGTTCTGCGATTGGTACCTCGAGCTGATCAAGCCGCGGCTGGCGGCGGCGGAGCAGCCGACGGCGCAGACGGCCCGCGCGGTGCTGGCCTATGTGCTCGATCAGGTGCTGCGCCTGCTCCATCCCTTCGTGCCCTTCATCACCGAGCACCTGTGGCAGCGCTTGAATGCCCAGGTGCCCGAGCGCGGGCTAGGCGCGCTGGCGCCGCTGGTCGCCTCGCCGCTCCTGATCGACGCGCCGTGGCCGCAGGCGCGCCCGGAGCTGGCGCGCCCGGAGCTGCGCCGCGTCTTCGCCGACCTGCAGGCGCTGACGCGCGCGGTGCGGGATGTGCGCGTGGCCGCGGGCGTGCCGCCGCGGCAGCCGGTGGTGGTGACGCTCAAGCTACCGGCCGAGCGCCAGCAGGCGCTCCTGACCCACGGCCACGTGGTGCAGCACCTGGCCGCCGTCGCGGAGCTGCGCGTCGACGTCCAGGCCCAGCGTCAGCGCGGCTCGGCGGTCAAGGTGGTGGGCGATCTCGAGATCCACGTCCACGACGTGATCGACGACGAGGCCGAGCGCCTGCGCCTCCAGCAACAGCTCGACAAGGCCGAGCGCGAGCTGGCGCAGTGCCAGCGCAAGCTGAGCAACGCCAGCTTCATTCAGCGCGCGCCGGCCGAGGTGGTGCAAGAGCAGCGCGAACGCGCGCAACACTACGAGAACGGGGCGGCGGCCCTGCGGCGCAGCCTGGCCGAGCTGGGCTGAGAAGGTGGCCCCAGCAGGGGCCTACTCCGGGTGCTTGACCTTGGCTACCAGCCGGCGATGCCAGACCGTCGCGTTGACGTAGGCGTTGTCGCCGCCCCGCAGCTGGTCGACCAGCTGCCCGGTGGTGCGAAAGCCGAGCCCGCTGAAGAGCGCGGTGGCCCAGGAGTCCTGGGTCGGCGCCAGGCCGAAGACGTTGCCGATCTCGGCCGCGGCGAGCTCGTCGATCAGCGTCTGGCCGGCGAAGCTGGCGATCGCCAGCTCGGCGGCGGAGTCGGGCAGCGGCGCGATGCCGAGCGTGGCATGACCAAAGGACGTGTCGAGCTCGGCGCAGACCCAACCGCTGCGCTGCCGCATCAGGGTCTGAAGCGCCAGATCCGGGGCGCGCAGCCGGGCGAAGGGCAGCGGGCCGAGCGCCCCGTCGAGCCGCTCGAGCAGCTGCCCGCGCGCGGTCGCATCGGCCACCGGGCGCAGGGTCAGACCCTCGGGCCGGCGCAGCCGCCGCGTTTGCGGCGAGACGCCCTCGGGGATCGGGGCCTGACGGTGCGCGGGCCCACCGGGCATCGCGGCGCCGCTGGCGTCGTAGAGCCGGGCCATCGCATAGGCGTCCGCGGTGCGGAAGAGCCCCGGGAAGATCCCTTCGCGCGTGAAGCCGATGCCGCGCCAAGACTGGCTGTCGCCCTTCTCAACGAGCGTGAAGATCTTGTGTAGCCCGAGCTCACGGGCCACGGCATCGAGCAGCTCGCGCTTGGCCTCGTAGTTGCCGACGCGGTAGTCCATGAAGCGCGCGTGCCCGTGCGACCGGTTGATCACCAGGCGGAGGTCGATGTCCCCACGGCGCACCGAGCGCTCTTCGACGTGGGTGTTGGTCGGCTGCGCTGCCTTCGGCTGCGCTGGCTTCGGCTGCGCTGGCTTCGGCTGCGCTGGCTTCGGCTGCGCTGTTTGACGAGCTGACGACGTTCGCACGTAGGCGATACCTCCTGCCGCTCCAGCGGCCTGCGCGGCGCGAATGCTGGCCCTCGCACCGGCTCGTCGCCCGCGCGCCGGCTTGCTGCTCGGGGCGGGGCGACGATGCGGTTGCGCTGCCCCAACATCCTGTGTGGAGAGCTGCGCGCTGGTAGCACGCGTGGTGTGGGGTGTCAATCGCGCCCTGCGTGCGTGGCTGCGGCGCCGCATGCTAGGCTGCGCCCGCGCCCGCTTGGGGCGCAATGCGGCGCGATGGCGCGATGGCGCGACCGCGCGAGAGGGGATGCGATCCTGGCTCATCAAAGCGATCAATTCGATCAACAGCGGATTCTGGCCGCCGTGAGCGCGGCCGCCGAGGGCCTCGAGACCGCGGCGGTGGCGCGCGCGCTGGGGCTCGAGCGCGAGCAGCAACAGGCGCTGCGGCAGCTACTGAAGGTGATGGTGCGCGGCGGCCTGCTGGGGCAGCAGGGCCGGCGCTTCGTCGCCGGGGCCCGTCCCGCGCGCGCCGCGGCGGAGCGCCTGGGCACCTTGCGGGTCAGCGCCGCGGGACGGGGCGGCGAGGAGCGCGGCCTGGTGCTGCTCGACGATGCGGCCGAGGAGCCCGTGTACTGCGACGGCGACGACATGGCCGAGGCGATCGACGGCGATCGCGTCGCGCTGATCGTCAGCGCCGGGCGCGGGCGCGCGCGGGGTCGCGTCGTACGCGTGGTCGAGCGCGTGCGCCGGCGCGTCACCGGCTTCGTCGAGGGCCCGCCGTGGCGCCTGCGGCCCGACGATCCGCGGCTGGCCGCGCGGCCGATCACGATTGCGCTCGACGGCGACGGGGTGGGCCGCGCGACGCTGGAGAGCTGGGCTCAGGCGCAGCCGCGGCCGCTGGTGGCCGCCGAGATCGTCGCCTATCCGGTGGCGGCGGGCGCCCCGCTGCAGGTGGTCGTCACGCGGGCCCTGGGGCAGGCCGGCGAGCTGACGACCGAGGTCGCGCGGGTGCTGGTCGAGCAGGGCGTCGTCGAGCCCTTCGCCGCGGCGGTCTGTGCCGAGGCCGAGGCGCTGCCCGACCACGTGCGGCGCGCCGACCTCGTCGATCGCGTCGACCTGCGCGATCGTCCCTTCGTTACGATCGACCCCGAGACCGCGCGCGACTTCGACGACGCCGTGGCGATGGAGGCGGGGCCTGGCGGCACGACGCGCGTGTGGGTGGCCGTCGCCGACGTCAGCCACTACGTCAGCGCCGGCACGCCGCTCGACGACGAGGCGCGGCGACGCGGCTGCAGCGTCTACTTGCCCGATCGCGCGATCCCGATGCTGCCCACCGCGCTCTCGGCGGGCATCTGCTCGCTCTTGCCCCAGCAGGATCGCCTGGCACTGGTGGTGCGCCTCGACGTCGATGCGGCCGGCGCAGTGGTCGAGAGCGACTGCATGGCGGCCGTGATCCACAGCCGCGCGCGCCTCGACTATGCCGGCGCGGCGGCGGCGCTCGCCGGCGAGCTGCACGGCCGGCGCGAGGCCTACCGCGAGCACCTGCCGCAGCTCCATGCGCTGCGGCGCGTGGCCGAGGCGCTGCGGGCGCGGCGGATGGCCCGCGGCAGCCTCGACCTCGACCTGCCCGAGCCGAAGGTCGTGCTCGATGCCGACGATCCGGCATTGATCCGCGACATCGTGATCAGCCGCCAGGACCCCGGCGTGCGCCAGACCTACGGGCTGATCGAGGAGCTGATGCTGGCGGCCAACGAGGCCGTGGCCCAGCGCTTCCTGCGCGCGCAGCAGCCGACGCTCTGGCGCATCCACCCGACGCCGCGCCTCGAGGCCTTGCAGCAGCTCGCGCAGTGGCTCGCCAGCTACGGCGTGGCGCTGCCCGGCGCCGCGCCGACCGCCGCGCTCCGCGAGGGCGACGAGGCGCGGGTGACGGCCTCGGCGGCGCGCTGGCTGCAGCGCACGCTGCGGGCCGTGGGCCAGCACCGCGCCGGTCGGGCGCTGACCTACCTGGTGCTGCGCTCGCTCAAGCAGGCCTGCTACCGCGCCGAGCACCAGGGCCACTTCGGCCTGGCCAGCGCGGCCTATCTGCACTTCACCTCGCCGATTCGGCGCTACCCCGACCTGATCGTCCATCGCCAGGTCAAGGCGCAGCTGCGCGCGGCCGGCAAGCCCGCCGGTGGCCGGCACGTCGCGGCGGCAGCCGCGGGCTACGACATCGAGGAGCTGCGCGAGATGGCCGCCGCCTCCTCGGCGCGCGAGCGAGCGGCGCTCGACGTCACGCGCCAGGTCCAGGGGCTCTACGGCGCCCGCCTGCTGCGCGAGCGGATCGGCGACGAGGTCGAGGGCCAGATCACGGGCGTGATGGCCTTCGGCGTCTTCGTCGCGCTCGACCAGCCGGCCGTCGACGGGTTGGTCCACGTCGAGCAGCTCCCCGAGCGGATGCTCTTCGACGCGGAGCGGCTGCGGCTCGACGCTCCCGGCAGCGGCCGTGCGCTGGCGCTCGGCGATCGCGTCCGCGTGCGCATCATCGACACCGACCTGCGCCGTGGCCAGGTCAACCTGCAGCTCGTCTCGCGCGAGGGCACCCCCTGGCCCAGCGCGCCCGCCGGGCGAACCGGCCACAGCCGCGGCAGCGAGGGCCGCGGCCGAGCCTCACGCCACCCGCCGCCGCGCGGACCGGGACCGAGGCGCGAGGGTGGCGGCCGCCCGGGCAGCAAGGAGCGCCGCACGCGGCGCTGAGGGTGGCGCGTCAACGGAGGCGCAGGAGCCGCCCCCGGGTCCGGCGTGACAGGCGAGCAGCAAGAGACACCACGTAGATGACCCCCAGCGCCTCGGCTAGCGCGACCAGCGAGATCGGCCTGACTTGGTTTATGCGGCTGCGCTGGTGGGCCGTTGCGGCCCAGCTCGCTGCGGTGGTGCTGGCGCGTGCGATCGGCGAGCGGCTGCCCGACGGGCCGCTGCTCGCGTGGGCCGCGCTGATGGCGTTGACCAACGCTGCGGTCCAGCAGCTCCGGCGGCACTCCAAGATCGAGGGCGCCGCTGCGCTCGGTGGGCTCCTGGTGCTCGACTTGCTCGCGCTCACCAGCCTGCTCGCCCTCTCTGGTGGGCCCTCGAACCCCTTCAGCATCGTCTATCTCGTGCAGGTCTCACTGGCGAGCGTGCTGTTGAGTGCCCGCTGGGCCTGGGCCACCGTGCTGCTGTCCGTCGGCTGTTACGGGCTGCTCTTCGGCTTGGTGCCCGTCGGGGCTCACGATGGTGCGCACCACGCCCACGCGGCTGGCGCTGCGTTCCGCGCGCACCTCTGGGGCATGTTCTTCGCGTTCAGCGGCGCCGCGGTGCTGGTGGCCACCTTCGTCACGCGCGTGACGCGCGCGCTGCGTGCGCGAGAGCAGGAGCTCAGTGGCGCCCGCGAGCGCCTGGCGCGCAGCGAGCGCTTGGCCTCCCTGATGGCCCAGGCGGCAGGCACGGCGCACGATATCGGCACGCCGCTCGCTACCATTGCGCTGGCGGCCACGGAGCTGGAACGAGAAGCCGCGGGTCGCGGCGATCTGCAGCGGATCGGCAGCGACGCCCGGCTGATTCGCGAGGAGGTGGAGCGCTGTCGTGGGCTGCTCGATCGGCTCAGCGCGCGCGCGGGAGAGCTCGTCGGCGAGGTGCCCGCCTTGGTGGACCTCGCCGCATTGATCGAGCGCGTGGGGGTCTCGCTCGGATCCGACTGCGCCGCTCGCCTGCGGGCAGAGGTGGCCCCGCAGGTGGGGCAGGTGCGGGTGCCCCCGCGCGCCTTCGCCCAGGTCGTGAGCAACCTGCTGCGTAATGCCTTCGACGCCTCGCCGCGGGCCGGCCTGGTCGAGCTGCGCGTCACGCGGCAGGGCTCCCGGCTCCAGCTCGAGATCTGCGACCGCGGCTCCGGCATGACGCCGGAGCAGCTCGCCCAGGCGCGCGAGCCCTTCTTCACCACGAAGGAGCCCGGCGCTGGGCTCGGGCTGGGGCTCTTTCTCGCCGATCGCTTTGCCGGCCAGCTCGGCGGGAGCTTGAGCCTGAGGCCGCGCGAGGGGGGCGGTACCTGCGTCACCCTGGAGCTCCCGGCGTGACGGCGACGTCGGGGCTCACCGTGCTGCTGGTCGACGACGACGACCGGTTCAGGTCGCGCCTGGCGCGCGCGCTGGGTGATCGCGGCTACGAGGTGCGCGGCGCTGCCAGCGCGGAGCAGGCGATCGCGCTCAGCGAGCAGGACAGCGCCGAGCTGGCCTTGGTCGACCTGCGCCTGCCGGGCCGGTCGGGGCTGGCGCTGATCCCCGAGCTCAAGCGCATCGACTCGGCCACCACGATCGTGGTCCTCACGGGCTACGGCAGCATCGCCACGGCGATCGAGGCGTTGCGCCTCGGCGCCGCCAACTACCTGACCAAGCCCGTCGACGCGGACGAGGTGCTGCGCGCCTTCGGCCGCGGGCCCGAGCTCGCTGCCGGGCCCGAGCAGGTGCCGTCGTTGGCGCGCGTCGAGTGGGAGCACATTCAGCGCGTGCTGACCGATTGCGGCGGCAACATCAGCCAGGCCGCGCGCCTGCTCGGGATCCACCGCCGGTCGCTGCAGCGCAAGCTCTGCAAGTCCCCCGCCCCGCGCTGAGCAGCGCCGAGGCCCGGCCGCGACGGTGCGACAATTCGCCGCATTCCGGGAGGCCGTGCCTCGCGCTATCCAGCCCGCGGTGGGACGGCATGCCGTGCTGATCGCGTCGCTGGGTGGGCTGCTGTGGTGGCTGCCACGGCCCGCGCTGCCCGCCGCGTGCTGCGTCTCGGCCACCTCGTTCGGAGTGGGTCGGCTGCTGATCTGGGAGCAGTTCGCCGTGGGCCTCCAGGTCGGCCACGCGCGCAGTGTCGGTCAATGGGATGCCCGGCACGCCCTGCGCTGGCACGCTGCCGACCTCGCCGACGGTCTGTCGCTGCTTCAGCCCTGGGGCATCGTGCGCCTGCATGAGCGCATCCAGGCGCAGGCCTGGCTGCCGCTGCTGCTCAACGACCGCCGCTCGGCGGGCGAGAGCCAGCTCGCGGGGGGCCTGGGCGATGTTGGCTTGGGGGCGCGCTTCGAGTTGCTGGCCATCGGCCAGTACGCCTGGGTGCCGGCGGTGGCGGTGACGGTTGCGGCCCTCGGCCCGACCGGGCGTCGCGTCGAGCAGACCCGCCCGCCGCTCTTCGCCGGCACCACCGGTCGCGGGACCTGGGGCGGCTCGCTCGCGCTCGAGACCGAGGTGGCCTTCCTGCCCTGGTTCGTGCGGCTGGATGCCAGCCTGAGTGGCTTTCTGCCCTTCGAGCGGCCGGACAGCGGCCAGCGGCAGCAGTATGGCCCGCTGGGACGGCTGATGTTGTCGAGCGGGCGCGAGCTGGTGCCCGACACCTGGGTGCTGGCGCTGGCGCTGCTCGGCGAATGGGAGGGTCGGCTCAGGCTGGACGGTGAGGCGGTAGCGCGATCGCAGGCCTATCTGACGACGCTGTCGCTGGCGCTGTCCTGGCACGTCGACCAGCACTGGACCGCGATCGCCACGCTGGCGAACAGCATCTGGCCGCGCGGTGGCGGGATGAACCGCGACGCCCGCCTTGGCCTGACCCTGGGGGTCCGTTATGGGTACTTCTGACTCATGTTTCGCCCTTTTTTCCTGCTGCAGAAACGCCCAGATGGCGCGGCTCTGCGTTGCGAGGGGCATTTCTGCCTCGGCGTACCACCAGTACGCCTGCGACAGAAACGCCCCTCGCGCCTTGATCCGCACCCCCTGGACGTTCTTCGCGACGAAAAAAAGGGCGAAACATGAGTTCGACGCGCGCAGCCGGCAGTATCGCCACCGTGCGCGCGGCGCCGCGCGGCTGCTGCCGTGGTTGCTCGTGTTCGGCTGTGCGACCCAGCGCGGCCCGCTCCTTGGCAACGGGAGCGCGCTGACCCTGATCGACCCCCGCGGGGTGCCCGTGGCCGTGGACGAGCTGACCCGCGACCGCGCGGCTACCGTCCTCATCTTCTGGAGTGGCTCGTGCCCCTGCGTCCGCCGCTATCAGCGGCGCGTCGAGGCGCTGCTCGAGCGCTATCCCGCGGAGCGCGTGCGGGCGGTCGGTGTGGTCAGCAATGCCGGCGAGACGCTGGCCGACGCGCGGCGGGTCGCCGCAGAGCGGGGTGTGCGGCTGCCGCTCTACGGCGACCCCGACGGCCGGCTGGCACAGGCCGTCGGCGCGCGCAGCACGCCGACCGTCGTCGTGCTCGACCAGCGGGGCGCGGTCCGCTTCCAGGGTTGGATCGACAACGAGCGTGCCCCCGGTGAGCGGGGGCGCGAGCCGTGGCTCGAACGCGCTTTGGACGCGCTGCTTGCGGGTCACGAGCGCTTCGCCGCGCGCACGCCGACCTACGGCTGCGCCATCACCCGTTCGCTCTTCGGCAACGAAGCGCAGCGCTGCTGCACGGTGCCGCCCTGAGCAACACGAAAGGAGTGCCCGATGAGGATCACGATGAAGCGCGATCGATTGCCTGGCTTTGGTCTGTTGCTCGGCGCGTTGGCCCTCGGCGCCTGTGGCTCGAGCGACGAGGGTCGCCGGGCCCCCGACGGCGGCCAGACCAAGGTCAGGTTAGGCACGGCAGCAGCCGGTGAGCTGCAGGTCGAGCTGCTGACGGACACCAAGCTCGAGACCGGCCTGACCCCCGTATATGTCAAGCTGACGACCAGCGCGGGTGAGCCCGTTCGCGACGCGACGGTCGCGTTCACGCCGATGATGACGATGACGGGCGGGATGAGCCACAGCGCGCCCGTGCTCGCCGAGCCGGCGCGCGCCGCCGAGGGCCTCTACCCCTGGGCCGTCGTGTTCCAGATGGCCTCGGGCGCGATGGGGAGCTGGAGCGCCGTGGTGACCGTCACGCGCCCTGGCGCTGCGGCCGCGGAGGCGCGCTTCGAGAGCCTGACAGTGGCGGACAGCGGCCGGGCCAAGGTCTTCAGCTTCACGGCGCCGGGGGCGACCGCCGCGACCAAGGTGGTGGCGAGTCTCAACTTCACGACGCCGCCGCGGGTCGGGCTCAACCCGGTGATCGTGACGCTGCACACGATGCAGGACGCGCTGACCTTCGCGCCGATCGAGGATGCCGAGGTCACGCTCGACCCGCAGATGCCGTCTATGGGCCACGGCTCGCCTGGCAGCGTCGACCCGACCCACAGTGCGCTCGGCCGCTACGAGGGCAAGCTGAGCTTCTCGATGGCGGGACCTTGGGAGACCACCCTCACGATCAGCCGCGGAGGCACGACCCTCGGCGCGCCGAAGTTCGAGACGACCTTCTGATGGCGCACAACGGGGCGGGCCGCAGCGCGCCGGCGAGGCGCAGCGTGAGCAAGCTCCCACCGGCGCTCGCCGCGTGGCTGGCCGTCGCTGCGCCGGCTTACGCCCGCGCCGCGAGCCCCGACGCGCTGTGCCGCGTGACGAGCTGGGCGAGCCCGCGGCAGCTCGCGGCCGGAGCGAGCGCGGAGGTGTTCTTCCTGCTGCAGCCGCGAGCGGGCGCGCAGCTCGCCGCGCGGGCGCCGCTCCGCGTCAGCCTGAGCGCCCGCAACCTGTCGCTGACCAAGACCGAGCTGACCCAGACCGACGCCGTGGTCCGCGACGGGGGCACCCGCCTCGTCGTGCAGGTCAGGGCCGGGCAGCCCGGCCTCGCCACGCTGCACGCGCGCTTGCTCTTCTACGTCTGCACGCGCAGCGCTTGCACCCGCCAGACCCGCCAGATCGAGCTCTCCCTGCCCGTGCGTCGCGCGGGCCAGCCCTTGGCTGGCTGCCCACCAGGTGGCGCCCACCACCTGGGCACCGCGACACCGTTCGATGCCCGCCGCAGGCAACGTGGAGCGGTGTCCTGGAGGATGCACCGGCGGTCGAAGGGTGCGTCACGGGTGCTCCCCGGTATGCCTTCGGCTTTCCGCCTTGCCCTCGGCGCCCAGCCCTTCGCGCACCTGCTACTTTATTCCGAGTCGCTGTACTAAGCCCGCCGCCGGAGGCGTCGCCCGATGCCAGAGCCAGCCACGAAGGGCCCAGCTCGCAGAGCTACCCATCAGCACCTGCTGGCCGTTCCCGAGCATCTCGTCGCCGAGATCGTCGATGGCGAGCTCGTGACCAGCCCGAGGCCGGCGTTGCGACACGCGCGGGCCTCGTCGGCGGTCGGAGCCGTCGTCTTCGGGAACTTCGACTCCGGCCGGGGCGGGAGCGGACCGGGCGGATGGTGGATCCTCAACGAGCCCGAGCTCCGTTTGCGCGATGATGTCATCGTGCCCGACCTCGCCGGCTGGCGGCGTGAGCGCATGCCGGTCCTGCCCGATCGGGCGGCGTGCGAACTCGCGCCCGACTGGGTCTGCGCGGTCGTCTCGCCCGCCACGGCGCGCCACGACCGCGTCAGAAAGGCGGCCGTCTACGCGCGCGAGCGCGTCTCTCACCTCTGGCTCGTCGACCCGCTCTCGCAGACTCTAGAGGTGTTCCGCCTCGAGGGGGAACGGTGGGTGCGGTTGAGCGCGCACGGCGGCAGCGAGCGCGTCCGCGCCGAGCCCTTCGAGGCCGCCGAGCTCGACCTGAGCCGCTGGTGGGTCGAGCCGGCACCGGACGAGGTCGCTCGCTGACGCCGCTGGGCCGGAAGCCACCGAGAGGCTGCCGGGCTGTAGCGGCAGAGCGTGCGGCCCCACCGCGCCGTCCCAGGGTCCGGGCCTGACTGGCGAACGCCGCACCGCAGGTCACCCAGGCGCCAGCTCACCTCACCGCGGATCGGAACCCCCAAGAAGACCGACCACGCCGCTCTGGTCTGCCTCCCGAGTCGCCGCCGCACCCGGTGGTGGTTGGCACCGCTGTTCTGTTGGCACCGCTGTTCTGTTCGGGCACCGCTGTTCCCGCTGTTCCCGCTGTTCCGGCGGTCCGGCCGACCGCAGTAGACGGTAGTCCTGCGCCGCCTGCCACGCCGTCGCGAACGAGCACGAGGCCTTCCGCGCGAGGTCGGCGATGGACAGGTCGGGGGCGCGCTCGAGCGCGGTCCACACGTCGGCGCGAAAGGACGGGCCCATCAGCACGCGGTTCCGATAGCCCGCGTGACGTCGAACGAGGACCTCCGGCGAGAGCACGTCCGCGTGGCGATCGCGGAGGGTGCCCTTCGGCACGCGCAGCTTCGACCCGGCGAAGCGCTCATCCTCGCCGCGGCGTTTGACCTGGAACGCGGTCCCCGTCGGCAGCAGCTCGATCGGCGCTCCTTCGTAGACCCCTGCGAGCCGGGCGAGACGACGATCCTTCTTGAGCCACGCCGCGACAGCCGCCCAGTACGCGCGGACGCGCTCGGACCGATGGGCGCGCACGAGGCGCACGAGCCGGTCGGCGTTCACATGCGTGTGATGCACGCCGAGCCAGGTGGTCAGCACGGCAAGCACGCGGAGATCACCTTGGTCCATGCCGACGACGGAGGCGTGCAAGAGCGTGCTCTCGATGTCTGCGTCGGCCGCTGTCTTCGCGGCGAAGTTCATCCCGATGCCCACCATGCGCGCCGTCAGCTCGTCGGGCGCGGGGGTCGGCTCGGGGGAGGTCGCGCGGCTAAACGCCATGACCGAGCTTCTGCGCGAGGTCGGCGATTGTCGCCCGCACATGCGCGGGCCACAGCTCGTTGCCGTCCTGCTCTTCGAGCCACGGCGCGCACTCGGCAAGCTCCTCTGCCGTCGGTGCAAGCGCGATGCAGTCGGGCAGATCGGTGCCGCGGTCACAGAGCGCGAACAGCTTGCTCTTGAGCAGGTCGGACCGGCCCAGCGTGCTGAGCGCGAGGGCTTGTCCCTCGAAGATGCGCTGCACGCGCGCGCGCCACCCGGCGGGCAGAACGTCGCCGAGCTGCATCGGACCGTTGTTGAGCCAGTCGCCCCGCAGGTCGACGCCGGCCTGGCGCTGTGCCTTCGCGAAGTCGCGGGCAGCCGAAGCGATCGCCGGCGGTAGCTCAGGCAGCAAGCAGGATGTCGAAGTCGAGCGTCGGCCGCTGGATGACGCCCATGAGCCCGAGCGCCGAGCCACCGATGACGACGCCCTCGAAGCGCAGGCCGAGCCCGAGCAGGTGGCGGTCGAAGGCTTCGATAGTCGGGCGCGGCAGCATGGGCTTCTCGCGTATCGGATAATCCGATACCAGTCTGCGTCCCGCCGCGCCTTTCGTCAAGCGGGTGTCCTACCCACTGGCGCGCGGCGGGGTGCCCGGCGGACCGGCGGCCGTTCGAGCAGGCCGTCTGCTTGCGAGTCAGCCGGCTGCCGGGGTTCGAAGGGCTCAGCGACGCGCAGTACCGCGACCGGCTGCGCGCGGCGGTCGAGCCTACCCGCGGGCACGCCACCTCACCTCCAGCGCCTGAGCAAGGCCGCGCTCGCTGGCGCCTGGTCGCCAGTACAGCTCCTGATGCAACGACACCGCGCACCCCCGGCCGTGCCGCGCCATGGCCCACCACGCCGTCCCATGGCCCGGGGCTGACTGGCGAACGCCCCACGGGATGTCGGCCCAGACGCCAGCTCCCTTTCACCGGGGTTCGGAGGCCCCGAGAAGACCGATCACGGCGCTCTGGTCTTCTTCTCGAGTCGCCGCCGCACCCGATGGTGGTTCGCACCGCTGTTCCGCTGGCCAAGAAGCGCGACCGCGCCTTCGTGCACCGGGGCTACCTCGATCGACTCCGCGTCGGCACCGAGCTCGACGGCGCCTCGCGAACCAGGACGCAGCCCCTGTCCCGCTTCGGTCGGGGATCCCGCGTTGGCCACGCGCGATGCTCGTCCACCCATCCGCCTCCCGCGCGACGGTCGATGGTCCATCGCTGGGTCAGGGTCGGGATGGGTGGGATCAGGGTCACATCGGGTGACGCCGTGGGTTATTCCCCACAGTAGCGTGGAACGGATCCCCCATTCTTGGTCTGGGTAACGTGCCTCTGGCACGAGATCTCAGGGCCTTGGCACGGTCGGTGAGCCGTGCCGCGCTGGATCGGTTGTTGCTCATACGTGCGGCCTCGGCGGAAGAGGGGGGTGGCATGTCCAGAATCGGATCGAGCCTGATGGTTCTCCTTGCGATTGCGTTGGCCAGCGCGGCCCTCGGCTGCGGCGCATCCCAGCTGAAGGCGGGTGAGGCGAGCCCGACCGCTGCTCTCGTCCCGGGGCCTGCGGCTCATCCCGAGACCACCCCAACCCCCACGCTCGACCCGGGGCCTCCGGCCGATCCTGTGGTGCGCAGCGTCGATCCGCGTGGCGGTGAGGTGGTGCTTGGCTATGTGGCGGCGGCACCGACACCGAGCGAGCTTCCGCTGACACCGAACGATCTGCCGCCGACGCCGAGCGATCCACCGCTGGCATCGAACGATCCACCCTCGAGCCCGGGTGGGGTCGAGGCGGTCGCCCGCCAGCTCGCTCCCGGCGAGGCCCGGCTGAGCATTCCCCCGGGGGCGCTCGATCACGCCGTGCCGATCACGGTCGAGGCCGTTGGCGATGCCTTCGCCGACCCGGTGGTCGTCCCCGGGACGGCCAAGGATTTCGGACCCGACGGACTGCGCTTCGCCCGCCCGGCCGAGCTCGCCATCGCCTATGACCGCCGCCTACTGCCCGCGGGCGTCGACGAGGCGAGCCTGCGACTGCACAAGGCCTACAGCGAGGGCTGGCGCGAGGTGCCGGGCAGCACGGTCGACGTGGCTCAGCAGGTGGTGCGGGGACCCATCAGCGGCTTCAGCACCTACGCCGTGCGGGCGCTGACGGAGGCTGTACCGCCGGCAGCAGTGCCCACGCCGAACCCGGTACCCGCGCCCGCGCCGAACCCAGCACCCACGCCCGTGGCGGCCCCGACCGCTCTGGCCTACTCCCTGCCCTCCGCGTTCGTGACGCTCGGCAGTACGCTCTCCGCATCCCCCACGACTCAGGGCGGCGCGATCGCGCAATACTCCGTCTCACCGCCACTCCCCGCCGGGGTGAGCCTCGATCCGCGTACGGGCGTGATCAGCGGTACGACCGCGGCGCTCGCCGCCTACACCGCCTATACGGTGACCGGCAGCAATGCAGCGGGCTCTGTTTCATTCCAGCTGGCCCTCGAGGTCGGGACGGCAGCGCCCAAGGCGGTGGAGTACTCGGCCACAGCGAACGGCAGTAATTGCGAACTCACCAGTCGCTTCCGGCCGAATAGCTTCATCTGTCGAGCCGGCACCCCGCTGCGCTTCACGCCCTTCGCGAGCTTTGGCGGTGCCCCGACCGGCTATCGCGCAGCCTCACTGCCAAAGGGATTCAGTATCGACGCCACGACGGGCGTCATCTCCGGATCGTCGAGCATCGCTCTCGCCCTGGCGTCGTATTCGGTCGAGGCTTTCAACCCGGCGGGGACACTGCCCATCAGTGTTGGCTTCGAGTTCCTTCCGCCCGTCGTCCCGAGCCCCACCACCAGCACCCCTTCCACGAACACCAACGTCCCCAGCCCAACGGACTCGAACCCCTTTGAGACCTTGGGCGGCGGCGGCGGCGGCGGCGGCTCCACGGGGGTTGCCCCGACCATCCTCCGCTACCCGGCGCCGAGCGCGCTCGACGTCGGCGTTCCGATGGCCCCCCTGACGCCCACGGTCGAGGGCCCGCCGATCGGCGTCTTCAGCATCAGGCCGGAACTCCCGGCGGGACTCAGCCTCAACCGCACGACCGGCACGATCGCGGGCACGCCGGCGCGCACGGCGGCGGGGCAGTATTTCACGATCTACGGCTTCAAGGACGCGGAAGCGGGCTTCTCGTCGGCGGCCACCAGCCTCTATCTCGTCGTCCGAGATCTTGCCCTTCCGGAGGCCCTATCATACGCCCTACCGGGTTTCGTCGTGCTCGGCGACAGCATCTCGGCAACTCCGACCACGCGCGGCGGAGCCATCACGCGCTACGCGGTAGACCCGAGCTTGCCGGCGGGCATCAGTCTTAACCCTTCCACGGGCGTGATTAGCGGCACGACCACCGCGCTAACGGCAACCCAGCGCTATCGGATCACCGGGTCGAACGCGGCCGGCAGCCTCAACTACGAGTTCAACCTGACCGTCGGAAGCGCCGCACCGCAGCCCATCTACTACCGTGATGGGTCGACGACGGGCTGCCTCGCAGGCATGGATTCGTATTATCGGCAACAATTCACCTGCCTCAAAGACGCTGCCCTGCGCTTGGCACCCGTCGTTCAGTACGGGCGTGCGCCGACCGCCTATCGGGCCCTCACCGCGCTACCGGCCGGTCTCAGCCTCGATCCGACGAGTGGCGTCGTTTCGGGTTCCTCGAACGTGCCCGTCTCCGGCGGCATCGTGCAGATCGAAGCCTCGAACGCAGCTGGAGCGCTGGTCCACTCCTTCAAGCTCGAAGTCCTGGACACACCGCAGCCACCGCAGGGCTTGAGCTACCGCAATGAATCGGCGAGGGAGAGTTGCCCATCCAGCTACTCCATGCTCTTTCCGCCATACATTTGCGTTCCGGGCGCGGCCCTGCGCTTCGTACCCAGGATCTCCCTGGGGCACGCCCCGACGGCCTATCGGGCCCTGAGCGGCCTGCCGGCGGGCTTCACTCTCGACCCGGTGACGGGCGTCCTCTCCGGCTCCGCGAGTCTGCCCTTCGCCGCTACCACCATCCAGATCGAGGGCTCGAACGCGGCGGGTGCGGCGTCCGTCTCGTTCAAGCTACAAATCGCCACAGCTCCGGCCTCGATCTTGGTCGCACCCACAACTCCGGCGGCGACGTAGCGAGCTCCGTCGCTCCGCCGACGCGGCGGACGCGCGCCCAGGCTCTTCTGCCACCGCTGATCGGCTCCTGATGCCTGCTAGCCCGGCGTCACATTCGGATCGGAGAGACACGCCATGCCGTACGCCCTGCGCGTTGAACCCCGGCGACCCTCGGTCGAGCGTCCTGCCGGCCGAACCCGCCGCGATGGCTTGCCCCCCTGGCTCCTTCTGGTCGCCCTGGTGGGTACCTGGCCCGCGCTGACCGGCTGCTCGAGCAGCGAGCAGCCCACACCCGGCGCCGCCGTCGAACCCAAGGCCAGCCCCGATGCGGTGGCCCCGCAGGCGGCCGACCCGACCCCCGCGCTCGTCCCGGGACCTCCGGCCAACCCCGTGGTGAGCATCGTCGATAGGAACGGGGGCGAGGTGGTGCTCGGCTATGCGGCAACGCCGCCGTCACCCAACGATCCACCGCTGAGCCCGGGCGCCGACGAGGCCGGTGCCGACGTGCTCGCCCCCGGCGAGGCTCGGCTGAGCATTCCCCCCAGCGCGCTCGACCATGCGGTGCCGATCACGGTCGAGGCCGTCGGCGATGCCTTCGCCGACCCGGTCGTCGTCCCTGGGACGGCCAAGGACTTCGGACCCGACGGGCTGCGCTTCGCGCGCCCGGCCGAGCTCGCCATCGCCTATGACCGGCGCCTCCTGCCCGCGGGCGTCGACGAGGCGAGCCTGCGACTGCACAAGGCCTACAGCGAGGGTTGGCGCGAGGTGCCGGGCAGCACGGTCGACGTGGCTCGGCAGGTGGTGCGAGGTCCCATCGGCGGCTTCAGCACCTATGCTCTGCGGCCGCCGACGGCAGCGGCCCAGCCGGTCCCGATGCCCACGCCCGAGCCGAGCCCAAGACCCACGCCCACGACGACCCCGACCTTTCTCCACTACCCAGGCCTGGGCTCGCTCTTCGTCGGTGTTGCGATGAGCCCCCTCAAGGCGACGGTGCAGGGCCCGCCGATCGGGGTCTTCAAGGTGACGCCAGCGCTCCCGGCGGGACTCAGTCTCGACGCCACCACCGGCACCATCGCGGGCACGCCGACCCGCGTCGCGGCGGTGCAGTGGCATGTCGTCTCGGGCTACAAGGACGCGGCAGCGCCATCACCGCTGGCGGCCGCGAGCCTCGCCATCGTCGTCCTGGACCCCGCCGCGCCGGAGTACCTGGTCTACCACGTCCCCTCGTACGTCGTGCTCGGCGACGCCCTCTCCGCCACGCCGATCACCCGCGGCGGGGCCATTACCCGCTTCACCGTGGACCCCGCCTTGCCGGCGGGCATCGGTCTCGATCCCGTCACGGGCGTGATCAGCGGCACGGCCACCGCGCTGACGCCGGCTACGACCTACTCGATCACCGGAGCGAACGC
>Ga0268298_10003093_pt1 | contig 17347 bp, 22 predicted proteins | sample WWTPWeurt_MetaG_FD_194462 | JGI IMG/M metagenome (GOLD analysis project Ga0268298, IMG submission 194462) | Activated sludge microbial communities from WWTP in Nijmegen, Gelderland, Netherland - WWTP Weurt | ecosystem: Engineered > WWTP > Aerobic digester > Activated sludge | place...
GCCCACCCAGACCCACTTCAAAGACCGCCGCGTTGACTCCATATTTCCCAAACGCCAGAAATGCCAGCGCGGTGGTAATTTCGAAGGTTGTCAACTTTTCGATCTTTGCAACATGCGGTTTGATCTCTTCCACCAACTCGATCAACTGCTCATGCGAGATCGGTGCACCATTAATTTGAATTCTCTCTGTGTAATCCAGCAGGTGCGGTGACGTGTACAGACCGACCGAATACCCCGCCGCCTGCAAAGCCGCCGCACTCAGCGCAGACGTGGACCCCTTGCCCTTCGTGCCTGCCACATGGATTATTGGATACTTAATCTGCGGGTTGCCCAACGACTCCATCAACGCGAACATACGGCCAAGGTTGAAGTCCGCCTTGGCGAGTTCGGACGAATGTTTCAGGCTATAATCCACGAAAGAATATAGGTAATCAAGGGCGTTGTTATAGTGATTTCCAATCTCAGTCATATAAGAGATTGTAAAACGTAATCTGTAATTCGTAAACTTATAAATGCAATGTCGCGGACTAAAGTTCCCAATCCAAAATCGCAAATCAAAAATCATAAATTCCCATGCTCGCCACTCTCACCATCCACCTGCATCTTCCTACTTGTTCTTCCCTCAAAGAAAAGCGCGGAAGGATCAAGCCGCTGATCTCGCGTTTGCATCGCGAGTTCAATGTCTCTGTGGCGGAGATGGATTCGCAAGACAAATGGCAGGAGACGGTAATCACGTGTGCCATGGTCAATTCTGATGCGGCGACTTTGCAACAGTCCCTGCAAAGTGTGGCAAAATGGGTGGAAGCAAATTGGGAAGACGGCCAGATCATTGATGAGAAAATAGAAATAATCTGATGTCGCTGCGAGCGTTCTTTGGTAAGCAGTCTCCTGTTAAAGATGAGATTGCTTCGGCAATAGAACATCGCCTCGCAACGACATATAAATATAAGGAGGCATAAATGGACTTAAGATTGAAGAACAAACGCGCACTCGTGACCGGCTCGTCGCGCGGACTCGGGTATGCTACCGCGCTGGCATTGGCCAAGGAAGGCTGTAAGGTTGCCATCAACGGGCGGGATGAGGCGAAGATAAAAGCTGTTGCGGAAAAGATGAGCAGGGAATCAGGCGCTCAGGTCATTGGGCTGGTTGGCGATGTCGGTTTGACCGACGTCCCTGAAAAATTGATCCAGCAAACTGTGGATGCGTTTGGTGGTTTGGATATTCTCATCACCAACGCGGGCGGTCCTCCACCCGGCTCGATCGACTCGCTCGATGAAACCGCGTGGCAAAAGGGTGTAGATCTGTGTTTGATGCTGCATGTCCGTCTCATTAAAGCAGCGCTTCCATATTTAAGAAAATCAGATGCGGCCAGTGTGCTGACGGTTACATCCATGTCCGTCAAACAACCGATTGCGAATTTGCTTTTATCGAACAGCATCCGCATGGCGACGATCGGATTAACCAAATCACTGGCGTTGGATCTCGGCAGGGAAGGCATTCGCTTCAATTCCATACTGCCGGGCTGGACAGAGACGGAACGTGTCACAGAGTTGATGACTGCCCGGGCAACAGCGAACAGCTCAACAGTAGAGGAAGAGACGCGCAAGCAGTCGGAGCAGAGCCCGCTTGGGAGGCTGGGTCAGCCAGAGGAGTTCGCGAATGCCGCGGCATTCCTCGTCTCCCCCGCAGCTTCATATATCACCGGCGTGATGTTAAATGTGGATGGCGGGATGTATAAGGGCACGTTATAAAGTTATGTCATTGCGAGCCGCTTTTTGGCGAAGCAATCCCGAACTTAAGATGAGATTGCTCAGCGCGCTGGCGCACGACGCAAGTGTCGTCGGGAAAAACACCCTCGCAGCGACATAATAAAACTGGAGAAACCATGAATGAACAAAAAGAAAAAGTTTGCCTGAATTGCGAACGCACGGATGCACAAGTCCCTTTGCTGCATTTGACATTCAAGGATGAAACAAAATATATTTGCGCACAATGTCTGCCTGTGTTGATCCATAAGACTCACACGCTGAAAGATAAATTGCCCGGCATTGAGATCATTTCAGACAAGGCAGATTAATTTTTTAATCAGACATGCCAATGAATAAATTATCGCGTCTTACCCGTAATTCATTGATCATCGCGTTCTTTTTTCTGATAGATAAAATTCTGGCCTTCGTGCGCACAGGGATCATCTCGCGCCAATATTCAGGGTCGGTGGAATTGCTGGATACTTTTAACGCCGCAAATAATCTGCCGGATGTTTTGTTCGCGCTCATCTCTGGCGGCGCGCTGGCAATGGCGTTCATTCCGTTGCTGACGGAGTATCTCACCACCAAGGACCGTGCCGCCGCATGGGACCTGTTTTCGCGCGTGGCAAATGTTGCCTTTCTGGTGACAGGTTCATTCGCCATTCTGATCGCCATTTTTGCACAACCCATTGTGGATGCGAAACTTGGCATCGCTCCCGGCTTTGACGCAGAGCAGCGCAAACTGCTTGCTGAACTGATGCGCTTGAATCTGATCGGCACAGTCATCTTTTCGATCAGCGGCTTGGTGATGGCATCTCTGCAGGCAAATCAGCATTTTATTTTCCCGGCCATGGCGCCGAGCATGTACAACATCGGTCAGATATTCGGCGCGATCTTTCTTGTGCCGCGTTACGGTGTGCATGGATTGGTGTATGGAGTCATCATCGGGGCGGTCATGCACCTGCTCATTCAATTACCGATGCTGTTTAAGTTCGGCTTCCGCTGGACTCCATCTTTGAATCTGCGTCATACCGGATTGATCGAAGCTCTAAAATTAATGGCGCCGCGTTTGTTGACCATGGGCGGGATCCAGATCATTGTTCTGGCGCGCGATAACCTGGCTTCACGGCTTGACCAGGTCGGCGCGGTAACATCGCTCACATACGGCTGGATGATCATGCAAGTGCCTGAGACCATCCTTGGGACTGCCATCGCCACTGCGATGCTGCCCGCGCTTTCAGAGCTCGCGGCACACGGCGACTGGGCAGGTTTCCGTTCAACGATAGAACGCGCCCTGCGGGTCTTGATCTCCCTTACCATCCCGATCGCGGCGGTCATGGCGGCGGGAATTCACCCGCTCGTGCGCGGGGTGTTCGGATTTGACGAAGCCACCTCCACGCTGATCACGTGGACAACACGCGCATATTTAATGACATTGACAGGGTTCACCATCCACGAGATCGCGGCGCGGTCATTCTATGCCCGCAAAGAACCGCTGTTCCCGCTTTACGCAGTGGGATTACGTCTGGTTATGTTTTTGGGAATCGGCATGATCGGACTCACCTTCTTCAAGGATATCGGTGCGCCGATCATTGCGTTCGCAGAGATCGCGTTACTAATAGAAGCGATCATCCTTTTCGGATGGCTGTCCAAACGCACACATGAACCGATCCACGTGGGAAACTCAGTCATCAAAGGGGTAATAGCCGCGGGCATCGGAGGCGTGACAGCTTACAGTATCGCAGTATACGCGCCCGGCGGAGCGATCTCCACCGCTTTGCGGGGAATGGTCGTCGGTGGAGTCATCGCGCTGGCGATCGTCTGGTCGGATGCGAAGCAGGTTTTTAATCTATAAGGGTTTGGATAAACAAGTGCTCTCGTCGCCATCCACAGGATGCTTCACAAAGTACGCCGCCTTGAGCGGAGGATTTAATTGACTTTGCACGAGATCCATCGTTTGGATAAACAGAAAATAAGAAAAAATTTGAAGGTTCAATAGGGAAGTATAATTATCAGCATGTCAGAACAATTAGAAAATACACAATCTCAAAAAACCGTTGAATTAGACGACACCCAACCGATCAAACCGATCAAGAAACCATCCCGTTGGCGTGCCGCACTCGTTAGCATTTTGGGTTTCCTGCTGTTGGTCGGGCTGGGCGCATTCAGTGGATATTCTTCTGGAGTCAATCAACGCGTACAAGCGGAAGAGTCCATCACATCACAGCAGCTCTCCGAGCAATTTTCATTCGCATTGGTGGATATTGAATTTGGGCGGTATGACAACGCAAAACAACGCCTGCAGTACATTATCTCGAAAGACCCGGGGTACCCCGGTGTCCAGCAGAAACTGACAGAAGTGCTGGTAGTGAGTTCCATTCCAACGAGTACGCCAGTGCCCACACTCACCTCCACGCCCGATTTCAGCGGAGCCGAGAGCGCCTATCAACGCGCGCAGCAGCTGATTAACGCTCAAGATTGGCCCGGCGCCCTGGGCGCGCTGGATACCATCCGCAAACTTGACCCCACTTACAATACCGCTCAAGTAGACGGCATGTATTACTTTGCCCTGCGAAATTACGGCTTCGATCTCATCACCAAACAAGGCAATCTTGAAGGCGGCATCTATCACCTGACACTTGCCGAGCGCTTCGGACCGCTGGACAACACCGCGATCGGACTGCGTGAGGGTGCGCGCATGTACATCACCGGGGCAAGCTTTTGGGAATTGGATTGGCTGCAAGCGGTCAATTATTTCGCTCAGGTCGGCATTGGCTGGCCGTCTTTATGGGACGGCACCATGACCGCCTCGCAGCGCTATTACATCGCCTCGATGCGCTATGGCGATGAGCTTTTCAATCAACAAAAATTTTGCGCCGCCGAGGAACAATATTCTCACGCGCTGGCAATAGGTGCCCTGGACAATATTTCGGACGGCAATGCCGCTGAAGCTTATATTCAATGCCACCCTCCGACTGCCACACTGGAAATCATCCCAACGGCCACGATCGACCCGGCTTTGCTCGCCACTCCGACTGAAACGCCAATAACAGCGCCTGTACCCTGATCATGCCCATACCTCCTTCCTGGGTGATGGCGGTCTTCTTCTGGATGCACATGCTGGCGACAGTCACGTGGATAGGAAGCCTCGCCGCCATTAATCTGCTTGTCCTGCCCGCCTCGCAACGGACCTTGAAGCTGGCCGACCAACTCAGTTTTATCGCCGCCCTTCAAAAGAGACTCGAACCGCTGGCATGGTTCAGCATGGGATTATTGGTGGTGACAGGGTTATTCCAAATGAGCGCGAATCCGCATTACGATGGATTCCTCTCGACCAGCACGCAATGGTCCCTGGCAATTCTGATTAAGCACAGTTTGTCGGCAATCATGGCGGTGGTCAGCGCCATCCAAACATGGGAAGTCCTGCCCGCCATTCATCGCACATTGATGAAGAAAGAAAATGCCAAAGCGGATGAACTTGCCAGGCTGCAAAAACGCGAAGTGATCCTGCTAAGAACCAACCTGTTACTTTCCGCGCTGATACTCGGTGCGACAGCATTTGCAAGAGCCGCATTATAGAAATAAAAAAAGCCGCTACAAAAAAGTAGCGGCTTTTTGATTCGAATTTTATTTTACGGGGAAGGGACAACTGCCAGAAAATCCGCAGCGGACCAGCCCGCCCGGGTCTCATCATACGGGGCAACGAGGTACCACCAGGTATATCCATCAGCGACCTGCGGGCCATCCTTCACAAGAAAGACTTCCGCTTCATCTCCCCGAAAAACAGTTTCAGCATTCAAGCCCGGTAACGCGCGGATGCGCAGTCCCTGTCCTTCGGTGCCGGTGATCTGTGCATAGCTGCCAATACCGATGGTATTGGCAGCGAGCGTGGGCGTGGCAATTAACGGATCATTGGTGGGCACGACCGTGACATTGGGAGTATGCGTCGGGGCGGGAATCATGGTCAAGTCGGCGGGGGCAAACCCAACCTCAGGAGAGAAGCGCGGAGATGTCCAGCCGATAAAGATCAGGGTGATGATCAGCAACAGCCCGGCAACTGCCAGAATGCCGAGGATCACATAGCGGTTTAAATAAGGGCGTAAGTCCATTGATCTATCTCTTTGGGTCTTTCAACAATTGTAAAGCATCTTTTGGCATGAGCACTTTCAACGCGCGATGCAAAGTTTTGATCTCGGCTTTATTGCCGCCAAGCACAGGGTCGCCATCCACTTGAATATTGAAAGCCGCGTCCGATTCAACCCGCGCAGTGTGGAATGGCAGGCAGCGTGCCTGATCGGATGTGAGATGACGGCCTGCCACAAGATCAAAAAAGTGACGCAGCGCATCCGCGAGGCTGTCACCACTTAAGAGCCACATATCCATTTCGCCGTCATCAAGCAGCGCGTTCGGTGAGATCAACGACATGCCGCCCGCGTAATGGCGGATGTTGGTCGCGACCGCAACAAGATAATGCCCTTCTATAAATTCGCCATCGGTCCACACGCGCAGGTCAAGCCCATGCCAGAAGGTGGCTTCCCAAACTGTGGTTGCAAAAAAATGCGGAACGGACAAATGTTTAAAGTACCGGGGACGCGGTTCGATCTTGTGGATGGTCTGCGCATCCAACCCAACACCAGCCCACAACAAAAATGGCCGGTCGTTACAGAGACCAATATCCACATACTGCGGCTCGACATTCGCCAGCAGTTCTGCATTTTCGCGCAAGGCACGCCACTGGAACCAGCTAAAAGGTTTTTGTCCCTGCTCCAGCGCCCAGACATTGGTTGTGCCGGCCGGAAGCACGGCCAGCGCGGTCTCTGTGTTGATCAATCCGCTCGCCACCTGACCAACTGTCCCGTCGCCGCCAATGGCGAAGACCGCGTCGTATTTTTCGCTGGCCGCCTGATGGGCGGTCTGCGTCGCATGGGTTCCACTTAAGGTCTCGGCGATCTCCATGCTCCAGCCCGCGTGTTTCAGCGGATGGATAATTCCATGCACAAAACGTCCCACGGGATATCGCCCCGCGGTTGGATTGTAGAGTAGCAGTCCCTTTCGCATGGCGAAGATTATACCTGAGGGGATTCTTTATCATGTCATTAAGAGGCGCTCTTTCTCTTTGCCGAAACAATCTCACGTAATTTCTGGATTGATCTTCCAGAGAGAACTTAGTGCTCTTTATCTGCTATGATAAAATGATGAAAACAGGTAAATTATGGATGTAAAAACCTTGCTCGCAACCCGCCGAAAAGAAATCCTTGAAATTGCCGCTCGTAATGGCGCGGTCAATGTGCGCGTGTTTGGGTCGGTGGCGCGCGGAGATAGCAGACCTGACAGCGATATTGACTTCCTTGTCAACTTGGAACCGGGACGCAGTTTAATGGATTTAGCGCGGCTCTTGCGTGAATTGCATACCCTGCTTGGCTATCCTGTGGATGTAATGACAGAAGCGGGATTACGTTCGCGGATTAAGCCACAGGTATTAAGGGATGCGCGTCCGTTATGAGAAGTGAACGCGAACGATTGCTGGATATACTCGAAGCCATTGAGCTTCGAGAAATATGCGGAAGAGGGAAAAGATGCTTTTAATGCGGATGAACTTATCCAAACATGGATAGTCCATCATATTACGATCATTGGCGAAGCCTGCCGTTCTTTGCCGGATGACTTTCAAGCGCGCTATGCCAATGTCCCCTGGGCGGATATTATTGGGATGCGAAACATTCTTGTCCACCACTATTTTGGAATTGACACAGAAGCCGTCTGGTCAGTGGTGGTACGTGATATACCCGAATTAAAACTAAACATCCAAGTGATCGTGAAGAATATTTAGATAAGTTCTGTTTGCTTGGGAGGAAAAGATGACAATTGCTCAATCCTTAAAAGCGGAATTGTTCTTAATTTCTTTAATCCTATAAACCGCTTGCGGAGCACAACCCACTGTTGAACCAACACCACCACCGACAGCTACTCAAATTATCAAGCCAACGGGAACAGCAACGGCGACCAACACGCCTGCTCCTTCTGAAACACCCACCCTCGAAGCGGGTATGACAGTGGAACAGAAAAAGGCATACCTCGAAGCTCACAAGATCCCTTATATCGTAAAGCCAAATGGCGAATTGCAGTTTGATTTTATGAAGATATACACAAATCCAGAAGAGATCCAAACAGTAGCCCCAGCAAGACTTGGCGCTGACTTAGCTGCAGCTGCAGTAGAGTGTGATGAAGAATTTCCAGAGCCTACATCGTACAAACCAGATGCATATACACTTGTGCGATGGGGTGCTATACCTGACGATGACCAGCAACAGACACTCTATCAAACGTATATCATATCTGACGATTTCGCAGAAACCATTTCGCCAGGTGAACCGCTTTGTGTCCGCACGACGACGATTGAAGGTCGGCCGTTCGCATTTTTTTACATGCGTTCACCGCTGACTGATCCCGAGCAGCTCAAACAAAATGGTGGTAAAGTCTTTATCACCTACTAGATTATGGAGAGCGGATACTCGTACGCTCCTTTACCCGAGAATGTTGATGTCATAACTTCAATAGTTAGCGGAAGATTTCAATTTGCTTTGTCAAGTATCTTGGTAGATCCTGAAGTGCTCAAATCAGGACCTGAACCGGATATACAACGCCAACCAGCACTCATATATATATATGATATATGGCATGCATTGCATGCAAACTTCGATGCGCCTGATGGGCAAAACATGCTTAGATTACAAAGCGATGAACTATTGCAACCACTCCTTGCTGGTCATGGATTCACCTCTGACATGCAGGGCGGTGTGTTTTATGGTTTTGCAATACGCCCGCCCGATGTGCGAGAGCGTGCATTTGTAGAAGCTCTCCCGTTTAAAGTGCAACCTTAAATGGTTTTTTTAGGATCAAACAAGAACATTTTCCTCGTATAGTGTCCCTATATCGAATCTCATAACATGCACTTTTTTCAATGTATGGATATGATACTCTTGTACTATGCGGTGGCGATTGATCCTTTTTGTCCTATTATTGAGCTTACCCCTGCTGGTATTAAAAGCTCCGGCGTATGCACAGCATGATGCGCTCATGCCACTCCCGACCTCACAAGGTGGCTGTCACCTGAGTGTCTCGTTTGACGTTGCCTCCCGACCATCCTCACCCCGATGATATAATCCGACCCAATGAACGAAGGGACTCTACTTAACGGTCGTTATCAACTGCTTGAAAAACTCGGCTCTGGCGGCATGGCTGAAGTTTTTCGCGCGCGCGATCCCATTCTGGATCGCATTGTCGCCATTAAAGTCCTGCGTCAGGATTATTCAAATAATCCTGAGTTTCAGGAACACTTCCGCACCGAAGCGCGCGCCGCCGCCAATCTTTCACACCCAAACATTGTCACCGTGCATGATTTCGGCTTTGCGGAGAATCTGCTCTTCATCGTCATGGAATATATCCCCGGCAAAGACCTGAAACAGCTGATCCGCCAGCGTGGACGCTTTACGGTCGAAGCGGGCATCCCGCTCATCATTCAAGCCTGTGCCGGGCTGGGATATGCCCACCGCGCGGGACTTGTCCATTGTGATGTCAAGCCGCATAACATGCTGGTCTCACCCGACGGCCGTCTCAAGGTCACCGACTTTGGCATTGCGCGCGCCCTTGCCACCATGATGCCCGACGAGAAAGCCGATGTGGTCTGGGGGTCGCCATTGTACTTTTCGCCGGAGCAGGCCCGCGGAGAAGCGCCCGCGCCCGCCTCCGATGTGTACTCGCTAGGCGTGGTCATGTATGAGCTCTTGAGCGGCACAACACCGTTCACCGCCACCACCGCCGATGAACTTGCTCGGCTGCATGTGTCTGCGCGCCCGATCCCCATCCGCGAATACATTCCAGAAATTCCAACAGCGCTCGAAGAGATCATCACAAAAGTATTGTCCAAGGAACCTGCCGCGCGTTATCGCACCGCAGATCAACTCGGGCGGGTTCTGCAAAAATTTGGGACACAGCCCGATCTGCGAGCGCCCGAACTGGAAACTGCGGAGAGGATTCCGACCAAAGAAACGCCGCCTCCACCTCCGCCGCGGCTTGAACCTGCCAAACCAAGGTACATTCCGCCCGAGCCGACACCTCCCGTTGACGAACCCGAGCTTGCTTCCGCCTTCGATGAAATTGACTGGGTCTCTGTTGGACTCGGCCTCCTGGCAGTCGTGGCTGTCGGCGGACTGATCCCATTTTGGATGATGGTCTATTTCGCCTATAATCCGCCGCTTCCGTAATTAAAGGTTCAGACCTGACAGGTTTTCAAAAACCTGTCAGGTCTTTTGTCACATTTATGAATAACTTCCTAATTGCCCCATCCATCATCGCATCAGATTTCACACGTTTAGCCGACGAGATTTCTGCAATTGAATCCGCCGGCGCAGATTGGCTGCACATGGACATCATGGACGGACATTTCGTCCCCACCATCACGGTCGGTCCGCTGTTTGTGGAAGCATGCAAACGCGCCACAAAGCTTCCCATTGACGCGCATTTAATGATCTCCAACCCGGATCAGTATGTGGAAGCATTTGCCAAAGCCGGCGCGAACCATATAACCGTTCATGTAGAAACCTGTCCCGACCTGCCGCAAACAATAAAAAAAATAAGATCTTTGGGATGTAATGCGGGGGTCACATTGAATCCCGCCACTCCCGCCTCTGCATTGGATGCGGCGCTGCCATTGATTGACCTGGTCTTGGTGATGAGTGTCAAGCCTGGTTTTTCAGGTCAATCCTTTATGCCTGAAATGATCGTCAAGGTGGAAGAGATCCGTAATAAATTAAATGCCCTGCGTTCCAAAGCCCGCCTTGAAGTGGACGGCGGGATCACAGTTGAAACCCTGCCTCTCATGTATCGAGCCGGCGCGGATGTTTTCGTAGCTGGCAACGCAGTCTTCAAGCATCCACAGGGCGCCGGAGCAGGCATTAAGGCGCTAAGAGATGCGGTCACGAGGATTAAACGGTAGTGATTTAATTAATAATGAAAGAGCTTTGCTGCCTGCAATAAGGGTCTCAGGGCAGTGCTCCCTTACAGCGACAAATTAATTAAAAACAAAAATCACGGCGTTGAGCCGTGATTTTTGTTGCGTATGAAAAAACGAACCTTATGCCGCAGATTTGCCGAGCGTCTTAATGCACTTCGCGCACAAGATTTTCTTGATCATGCGACCCTTCTCCATCACCGAGACCTTTTGCAGGTTCGGCTTGAACGTGCGATTGGTCGCGCGTTGAGAGAATGAACGGCTGTGACCGAAGGTGGTTGCTTTTCCGCAGGAGTTACACTTTGCCATGATATTTATCCTTTCAATACAATGATTCCAGATGAGCCGCCCTTTTTAGGGGCAGGGCATTCTACCATAGAACGCAACCATATTCAAGATTAGATGTTAAAATAGGAACATGAAAGAATATTACCCGGACTTCGGAATTTCCCGCGGTCTTTAGAGCAAACGAGGATAATTATGGGCGAAGAAACAACTTCATTGGGCGGGATACAAATCTCGCCGGACGCAGTGGCAACGATCGCATATCACGCCACTTTGGAATCATATGGCGTGGTGGGGCTTGCGCCAAAAAACCTGACCGACGGAATCGTAGCATCCATCACACGCGAACCTTCGCGCGGGGTCTCTGTCTCGTATAAGGGTGATGATATTGATATTGACATCCACATCATCATTGAGTACGGTACGCGCATCAACTCTGTGGCTCAAAGTGTGGCAAATACAGTCCGTTTCCATGTGGAAAAGGCGCTGGGTTTGCAAGTTAATTCAGTCAATGTGCATGTAGCGGGCTTGCGCATCAGCAATTCGGATTAGGAGAATAGAACCTTATGGCTGTGGACCCCGCACGCATTGATAAATTCCGCCGGCTGCCGATCGACGGCCAGTCTCTCAAACGCCTCATTGACGCGGGACTGACCTGGCTCCGCACGAACAAGGATATGGTCAACGCCTTGAATGTGTTCCCGGTCCCGGACGGTGACACCGGCACGAACATGACCCTCACCCTGCAAGCCGCATGGAATGAGATCAAGGATTCCGGGACGTCTCACCTCGGTGAGATGGCGGCGCTCGTCTCCAAGGGCGCCCTAATGGGTGCGCGCGGAAACTCCGGTGTGATCACCAGCCAGATCCTGCGCGGGTTTTCACGCGGCTGTCACGACAAGGCGACACTGGATGTCGCAACCATAGCCAAAGCATTTGGCGAAGCGCGTGACACCGCTTACAAAGGAGTCGTCCGCCCGGTGGAGGGGACGATCTTAACCGTCATCAAAGAAGTTGCCATTGCGACAGAAGCTGCTCTGGGGTCGGTTAAAGATCCGATAGAGATGCTCGAAGTGGCAGTCAGGGCCGCGGACGAAGCAGTCAAAAAGACGCCGGACCTGCTCCCTGTCCTCAAACAGGCGGGCGTGGTTGATTCGGGCGGCAAAGGCTTGTTCTTTATTTTGGAAGGCATGCTGCGTCACGTGTACGGCGAATCGCTTGAAACACCAACCACGATGGTGCATTCGCTTTCCGCGATGGACTTGCAAGGCGCGCTGGATGAAGTGGAAGAGGGTCAGGATTACGAGATCGTCGTGGATTTTGTTCCAACCAACGAATTGAATTTAGCGTCATTCTATGCGCGGCTCGAAGAAATGGGAACATCCATTCAGGTGGGCGAAGGCGAAGGCATGTACCGCATGCACATCCATGTACCGCTTGAAAAACGTTATGAGCCGATCGATTACATTATGGAAATCGGCACGGTGACAAAGGTCGCGATCGAGAACCTGCTCGCCCAAATGGATGATATCCAAAAGAGCAAACAGCTTCAGTTCACGCCTGTGGAACCGGGCAGTATCGCAGTTGTGGTGGTTTCACCGGGACAGGGGCTGAGCCGCATCTTTGCAAGTTTGGGTGTGGCCGCCATTGTGGCAGGCGGGCAAAGTATGAACCCGTCCACCCAGGATATTTTGAATTCATTTGAAAACCTGCCAACCGATAAAGTCATCATTTTGCCGAACAATAAGAATATTGTTCTGGCGGCAAACCAGGCCAAGGAAGTAACAGTGAAGCATGTGGCAGTCGTGCCAACACGCACCGTTCCGCAGGGACTCGCCGCCATGCTCTCTCTCGCCCCGGAAGGCGAGCTGCAAGCCGTGGCAGATAAAATGGCAAAAGCCATGGCGCATGTCAAAACAGGCGAGATCACAATTGCAACCCGCACCGTTGAAATTGACGGCGTCAGCGTAAAAGACGGTCAGGTGATCGCTCTGTTGGACGGCAAACTGGTCGTCTCGGCAGAGTCCGTCGAGCAGGGTGTCATGGAACTGCTTGAAAAAGCCAATGCCGGCGAACACGAGTTGATCACGTTCTTTTATGGCGAAGAAATGCCTCACGGCGAGGCAAATCGTATTGCAGACGTGGTGCGTGAAAAATATAAATCCCATGAAATTGAAGTGCAGGAAGGCGGACAGCCGCACTATCAATTCATTATTTCGATCGAATAGTTTCATGCCGCTGCAGAAGCGAAGCTGCCAGGCAACCCTCAGAACGTGCGGATCGCTTCGCCGGGAAATCGTACTCCTCGCAATGACATAAAATATAAATCAAAACGGACGCAGAGATCTGCGTCCGTTTTGATTTTGAAAGAATGGGTTTATTTTGCCTTATATGTGGTTTTGAACAACCCGTAAATTGCTTTTGCCAATTCAACTCCCTGGATGATGATTATGATGATCATGGTGATCGGGAAAGATAGGTTGAATACGGTCATCAATGTCTGTGCGTCAACCGAGCTTTCAGGAATATTGGCAAACGATTCGGCCGTGAAGCCAATGATATTTGGTGTGCTCAGGATCAGGAATGTCAGCACGATGCCGGCAGCTTCGATGAATACCTTGGCGATGCGCGTGAACGGGGTCCAGATTGCGTTGCGCAGGAGGTAGACATCCAGGACGATCTCGGCGAGGAAGATGGCGTTGATCCACGGGATGAATTTCAAGAACACATCCGAGAATATGGGGATAAAGAACAGCTTATCTTCCGTAAAGAAATACGCGCCGAATATCTCAAAATATAAATTTAGAATAGCAAGCCCAATGAAGGTAAATACAATTTCAACGATGATCTCTCCGCGTTTGACTGTGTCCGGATCTGGTTCTTTTGTAAGAGAAGCTGGATCCCAATCCTTTTCATCGTTGAAACCACCGATCTCCTTGTCGGGAAGCACCCGTTCAAGAATCGCAAAGACCAGCACCACATTACCGAATGCCGCGATGGCTGCGGAAACCGCGTTGCCCAATCCGCCGCCAATGATGTTTACAAAATCCATACCCATCATGGGAGTGTCGGTTACGGCGCGCAGGCCTGCCAATCCCAACATCACAAATACAACGACTGTGATCACGATCTTCAAAACGAACAGGAAGAACGGGAATAAGCGCGGACCGATCAAATACGGATGCGGGTTATAGGTTGCCGCCACCTTCTGAGGCGAGCCATATTCCTTCAGCAGTTCGATCTCCATCGCTTCGTCGCGTACGCGTCCCGTAGCTGAGACACGGTCTTCGAACATATCCTCCAGCGTGGATCGCAATTCCTTTTCAATATCTTCGCGCCCCCTAAGGAGCGGCAGGTTCTTTCCAACTTCAACAACATAACGGTCTATGAGTTTCATTCTTTCTCCTTCTTTATCACGCCAGCATTCCGTTCATCACAGAGACGATGCCAGCCCATTCCTTTTTCAACTTCGGCAGTAGTTTTTTTCCTTCCGCGCTGATCACGTAATACCTGCGCGGGCGCGCCTCTTCAAGCTTCCAAACGGATTCCAATAATCCCTGCGTCTCCAATCGACGGAGAAGCGGATACAACGTTCCCTGATCAACTTCCAGCCCTTGATCTGAAAGCAACTTCAACAGGGAGTAGCCATATTGCTCGTCATTCAATTGACTGAGCACTGCCAGCACGATCACGCCGCGCCGTAGTTCAAGGACAACATTGTCGAGCGATTCAGTGTTTGCCATATATCAACCTTTATCGCATGATACTGTGTTTCACACAGTATGTCAAGGGGGAAGTTTTATGTCATTGCGCGGGCATTGGCCCGAAGCAATCTCCTGACATGTTGAGGTTGCTCACCGCACAAGTGTCGTCGCCAAAAGGCGGCTCCCCGCAACGACATGAATCTTTTATGTTAAACTTCCGCTATGAGAATCGGAATCGTCACAGACTCAACATCCGACCTGCCAGCGTATCTTGTTGAAGAGCATCAGATTCAAGTTGTCCCCACGATCCTGATCCTGGAGGGAAAAGAATACGCGGACGGAATCGGCATTACGCGTGAGGAATTCTATAATCGATTGCCCGCGCTTCGCACCCCGCCGACCACTGCTGCGCCTTCGATCGGAGATTTCACCACACCTTATGAGACTCTGCTCACGCACGGCTGTGACCATATCATTTCAATTCACGCCGCCAGTCAATTGACAACCATCATCAACGTGGCACGTCAGGCCGCAAAAGAATTCCCCGATAAAGTCACATGCATCGACAGTGGCTCGCTTTCATTGGGACTTGGATTTCAAGTTCTCGCCGCCGTTGAAGAATCTGAAACAGCTTTGAAATCCGCCCTGGATGCGATTGCCTCCGCTCGCAGGCGGCTTCAAGTCTCAGCCGCGCTGGACACGATGGAATACCTCAAACGCAGCGGGCGAGTCCCCGGCGCAGCGGCAACCCTGGGCGGATTATTATCCATCAAACCAATGATCGAATTAATAGATGGGGAAGTGAAGCCGATTGGAGCTGTCCGCACAACGAAACAAGCCGATGAACGCATCTTGAATTTTTTGCTTGGGCTTGGAGATTTGGAGCGGCTTGCCATTTTGCACACCAATGCTGAGTCGCGCGCGAGACAACTGCTGAACGAATTAATGAACCGTGCGCGAAAATCCATTCCACGCGACATTTTGCTTGTGAATGTCACTGCGGTCATCGGCACACATTTGGGACCAAACGGTTTGGGCTTTGCGGCAGTGAAAAAATAGAAGCGGTTTTAGCCGCTTCTATTTTTTATTGTGCAGTTATTGCCTGCGTTGTTTCTTTTGATTTCCACAATAAAGTAATTGCAATTGCGATCAGTAGAACGATTGTCACAGCCAAACCGCCTTCAGGACCAAACGTTCCGCCTGTCAACCAATCTGCACCGGTCTCCATCAGGTTGAATAATGTGCCTCCACCCGCGTTAGTTCCGCTGACTTCAAAGCCAAAGAAATTTCCCTGTACCCAATTCCAAACGCTGTGCAAGGCACTGATACCCCACAAGGACCCCTCACGCATGGCGTACAACCCGGCGAATACCCCGAATAAAGCAAGGTTGACGAGTGCAATTGCGCTCAAGCCCGGGTTAAGCCCATGCAGCAACGCAAAGACCAATGATGAAACCAACAGACCGATCCATGGTTTATAGCGCGCTCCGATCACAGGTAAAGTCCAGCCTCGAATGAGGACTTCTTCTGCTGCACCCTGCACCACCCAGCCGATCAATACCAACGCCACTCCGCCTAAGGCGGCTGCTCCTTGTTGAGTTGGGTCACCTGCTTCGAACGCAACCCCGCCAAATATTGCGAGGATTCCGACAGCGCCGCCGAACATCAACGCTCCGAACAAGAATCCTCGGCCATATTTCATCAATGCGTTTTTTGCTTCATAACCGAGTGTCCAGAACTGACGTTTTTCAAAGAATTTTAGCCAGGCCCAAAGAATAACGTAGATCAGGATAAAGGAAAACACCAACTGCAACCCCATCCAAAAGCCAGCCTCAAGCGGCGGAACACCTTTCATGGAAACGCCGTTCTCGGTGAGTCCATATATCGAGCCCATAATGATAATCAGGGGAATTATCCCCAACTGGCTAGTGAGCGCAAAGAAAAATGATAGCGGAATGACTGCTCCGATATGAGTCAATCTCTGTCCCTGCCGCGCCAGATCGAATAACCTGCTTTCTGTGAACCATTTCATGTTTTCGAGTCTCCTTTGCAGATAATACGCCAGCGATGACGAATAGTTGCGCCTTTCGCAAGCTCCCTCATGATAAAATTGAATTTATGCAACCATCTCTGGAAAAACTTAGAAAATTCTTTCGTCTCGAACACGAAAATAAATATCCGAATACCGCCATAATTGGCGGACTGGCTCAGATGCTTGATTATTGGGAAGGCGAGGCCCGCGTTGATGGGATCGCGGAGGAAGTGATACAGGCGGTTGTAGCGCGCTTACGTTCCTATGAAAAGCTCAGTCCGGATGGAAGGGCAGAGTCTCTTAAGGGTCTGTGGAAACGCATCTCCGAAACCTACCCTGAAGCCGGGCAAAAGCCAAAGACTCAGGCGAGCCAGCCTCCCCGCCCACCGCGCCCCGAGCAGGAAGCGCCGCAAAATCAAAATACCGAAGCGCCGCCTGACGTATCGCCTGCTCAGCAGCGACAGCAGCAAAATCAACCGAAGCAACAGGTTCAGCAAAAGCCGCGTCCGGCTCCGCAACCACGGTCTGAGGCAGTACCAGGAGCAAAGACCAGCCAGACTCCAGCCGC
>Ga0268298_10003094_pt1 | contig 17343 bp, 13 predicted proteins | sample WWTPWeurt_MetaG_FD_194462 | JGI IMG/M metagenome (GOLD analysis project Ga0268298, IMG submission 194462) | Activated sludge microbial communities from WWTP in Nijmegen, Gelderland, Netherland - WWTP Weurt | ecosystem: Engineered > WWTP > Aerobic digester > Activated sludge | place...
TTTGGCCTGCGTCCCGTTTCGCATCGTTGTGCGGGGCTGACGGTTTCATCCGATGCCGCGATGCGCTTCCCCGTCGCTGACTGGGAGGGAACGTTCGGGCTTTTTCGCATCCGCTATAACGTCACGCGCGAAGCGAGCGGGCGGGATTTTTGTCTCGGGCAGGATGTCTGGTTTGGGGAGTGAGTATAATCGGGCGCATGTCCACAAAAATCCACATCTCCGCTTTATTGGCAATTTGCGTCGCGCTCGCGGCGTGCGCGCCCGCCGTCCAACCCACCGACGCGCCCATCCCTCCCGTTGAGCCGACCTTTACTGTTCAACCATCCATCCAGCCTTCTGAAACCGCGCTTCCCACCGAAACGCCTCTCCCGACCGACACACCCTCGCCCACCTTCACGCCAACGACCGCGCCCACTGAAACGCCGTCGCCTGTGCCAACCGTGGAAAGCCTCAGCGCCACGGTGAACACCGATCTGCTCAGTTGCCGTTATGGGCCTGGCTCGGAATATCTTTATCTGGATGCTTTCAAACAGGATTACCCGCTCACCCTGCTCGGCCAGACGGGCGGTAATAGTTGGGTGATGGTGCATGACGAGGGCTTTGGCGATTGCTGGGTGCATACCAAATTCCTGAACATTCAAGGCGACTTTAAAACCCTGCCCGTGGTTTACCCCGAACCCGCGCACATTCCCATGACTTCGCGTTACGCGCCGACCGCGGTGATCGGCGCCACGCGCAATGGAAATGAAGTCACCGTCACCTGGCTGGCCGTGAAGGTGGATATCGGCGACTTTGAAGACGAGAACATGTTCATCTATATCGCCGAGATCTGGCGCTGCGAGGGCGGACAACTGATCTTCGACCCGATCGCTTCGAACCGCGAGATCATCACGTTTGTGGATGAGCCTGGCTGCGCCCAGCCCTCGCATGGCCGCGTGTTCGTGCAGGAAAAGCACGGATACACGCGCCCTGCTGAGATCACTCCCTGGCCATAACTTTTTTGAGGAACCATGATTAAACGAATCCTTTTCCTACTCGTTGCCGCGGCTCTGACCCTCTCCGCTTGTGGAGGGGGAGAGGCCGCCCCGACCTCCGACCCCAACGCAGTGATGACGATGGCCTTCGCCACCGTAAACGCCTCCTTCACGCAGACCGCGTTGGCCGTGCCAACCAACACGCCCCTTCCCACCGAAACGCCCACCCTGCCTCCGCCCACCAGTTCTGGCTCGGCGGGGTTTACGCCCACGGTGACGTTCCCAGTCACTATCAAGATCCAGGCTAACTGTCGCTTCGGTCCCGACACCGCCTACGCAGGCCCTGGCGGCTTGCGCTCGGGGAAAGTTCTCGAAGCCCTCGGGCGCGATCCGAGCGGCCAATGGCTGCTCATTCGCGAAGCGGGTGGAAAAAAATCGTGCTGGGTTAACATCATTGCCCTCGACGTGCAAGGCGATATCAACGCGCTCGCCATCGCCCCCGTCACCCTTGTTCTAACTCCCGATTACCCCCCGCCCGCCAACATCACTGCCACCCGCAACGTGGACCAGGTCACCATCTCCTGGGCCGATGTTCCGCTTCAACCCAAAGACACCCACCCCGAAAGCCATTACCTGCTCGAACTCTGGCTCTGTAACGCGGGCGCGCTCACCTTCTCGGTTCGTTCCACCAACGACCTGACCATCACCATCATCGACCAGCCTGGATGCGCCGAAGCCTCGCACGGGCAAATTTCCACCGCCACCCGCTCGGGTTATTCACAGCCCGCGCCCATCACGCCCTGGCCTTAAGTGATCGCCTACGACCTTTGCCTCGCCCGTAATTGGGAACACGATTCCGACTTCGCTCGGATTTTAGACTCGGCCTGCGCCGCGCGTGGATTGACCCTGCTGGACATCTCCGCGCCCAACCTGGCCGAGTCTCTCTCGCTTCTTACTCGACGGGAGGCCGCGTTCCGCACAATGCTCGACCGCGCCTCTGAATCGGACTCCTCCTACCTGCCCCTCGTAGACATTGCCCGCGCCTCCAACGCGCATCGCATCAACCCACGCGAACTCGCCGACCGCGCCTACGATAAAGCCGCGCTCCACTACGACTTCGTGGAAGACGGAATCCCCACGCCGCGCACGATCATCCTGCCATCGTTTGATTCCCAATCCGATCTTCCCGCGCTCGATCTGCCGTCCCTTGGAAAATGCTTCACCGCCAAACCCGCCCTCGGCGGCGGCGGAGACGGCGTGATGATGGAAATTTCCACACACGAGCAAATTCAAGCGGCGCGGCGGCTGTTTCCCGAACAGCAATATCTTTTGCAGCAACACGTCACGCCGAAAGTGATGGACGGTCTCCCCGCCTGGTTCCGTGTCATCTTCTGCCTCGATGAGGTCTTCGTGAATTATTGGGATACGACCACGCACGTTTATACGCCTGTCCACGCGTCGGGCGGACACGCAGGTCCGCCCCAACAGTCGTCATCCCAACCCGTAGGGGCTGTCCTGCGTGACAGCCCTGTTCTGCGTGACAGCCCCATTCTCGGCAGTCTGTGCGAGATCACGCGGCGCATCGCGCGTCTCTCGCAACTCAATCTATTCTCCACCGAGATCTGCCTCACGGCAGAAGACCGTCTCATTGTTGTAGATTACGTCAACGACCCGATTGACCTGCGCCTGCAATCCAAGGCCAAAGACGGCGTCCCCGATTTCATCGTCGAGCGGATCGCGGCGCGCATCGCTGAAGCGTGCCTGCCGCGTCCGAACGAACCTCCCATCCCTCTCTGAAAAATGCAAGCGCCTGGGTTATACTAAAGCGACGATAGGTGAAGAGCCATGACCCAGATCGGCCATCTCAAAAAGAAGTTGCGCATCCTCATCGCCGATGACGTTCAGGAAACGCGTCGCAATACCCGCCTGATGATCGCCGCGGTGGACAACACGGAGGTGGTCGCGATCGCGTCCAATGGACGACAGGCCGTGGAAATGACGGAGGAGCAACACCCCGATATCGTCATCCTCGATATCAACATGCCAGAGATGGACGGGCTGACCGCCTACAAGCAGATCGCGCAGGCGCATCCCGATACGGCCTGCATCGTCATCTCTGCGGAAGACAGCCCCGTTGTTAAAGAAGCGGCCGCGTCCATTGGGGTGCAGGAGTATCTGGTCAAACCATTCTTCGTCGAAGATATGGAAGCGGCCATCCAGCGCATCGCCGAGCGCATGAGGGAAACGCGTCAAAGAAAGACGGCTGCCGCCCTGCAAGATAAAAATAGCGAAGCTTACCTTGAGGCCTTGGGGCATGAATATATGAAAGATGGCCGCACCGACGATCAGGCTACGCAAGTCTTCGAGCGGCTGGCGATGAATCCAAATTGCGCGTTGCTCTGGCTCGAGACCCTCGCCATGATCTACGCCATCCGTCAGGAATGGGGAAAACTGAAACTGCTCGCGGCACGGTTGGAACAAGCCACGAAATAGTAAAAAAACAAAACAGACCTGTCTCGAGAGAGACAGGTCTGTCTGTTGTGCGTGCGAACTTACTTGAGCAGGCTCATCAGGTCAAACCAGATCGTGCCGCTGGCTTTGCTGTAGGTCATCTTCACCACCACTTTGGTGAAGTTGGAGGAAGCATAGAAGTTCAACTGCTGTTTGACGTAATTGTAGGAATTCGGTTTGCAGTTGATGATCTTGGTCTGGGTCAGAGTGGCGCCGTTGTAGAGCATGAGTTCCACTTTGCAGACTCCCGCGGCAGGGATGGTGGCTCCCTTGGTCCAGAAGGAGAAGCGCAGGTAGTTGCCAGCCGCTCCGCTAAAGGTCATGGTCTGGGTGATGGTCTTGGTCTTGCCGGTCTGACCGACGAACTTGAGGGCGGCCGCGCCTTCCTTTTTGAAGTCGGTGGCCTTGCCATCGGTGGTGGACCAAACGCCGCCCTTCGTCCAGAATTGCGGGACCTTGGAAGCGCCGACGTAGGTGTTGAAACTGCCGTTCTTGATCCGTTCCGCCTGGACCCACCAGGAGTAGACGGCTGGCGTCGGGTCGGAGTTGCCGGCTTCGTCCACTGCATAGACGCGGAAGGTGTGTTGGCCGATGCTCAAATTCGTCCAGAGGTAGGCGGTTCCGCAGTCGCGATAGGCGAGGTTGTCGATGTTGCAGAAGAAGGTCAGATTGCCTGTGGATGATACGTTATCTGTGCCGGTGAAGGCGAAGGTGGCATTGACTGTGGTGACGTAGCTGATCGGCTTGGTGACGATGGACGTATCGGGCGGGGTGGCGTCGCTATTTTCCACGTCGCAGGTTTTGAGCGTGTTTACAATGGGGTCATACCCGAAGGCGACAGTACCGCAAGTAACGCCGTCTGTAAATTGACCATAGGCATATTCGCCTGTGCCAGCATCGCCATAGCGTACCCATTTGGTCCCAGAGAAGGAGCAGGTTCCACTTTCGTCGGCGCAATGCATCCAGTTGGTAACGCTGGGCGCAGCGGTGAAGGCCAGGTCGTCGCCGTAGGTCGTGCCGCCCGCGTTCGTGGCGGCGACGCGGTAGTGATAGGTCGTGCCAGCCGTCAGGCCGGTGAGCGCCGCGCTAACGGATGTATCGGAGGAGCCGGTGACCGTACCTTCGTCTGCAGGGAAGCTGAGACCGTAGGTGTTATCCAGCCCGATCTCAAAGGTGACGGTCGCATCGTCGCCATTGGCGTTGACGGTTCCGTGCAGGATAACATCAGTGGAGGTCAGCCCAGACGGGGCGGTGGTGGTGGCGCTGGGGGCGGTATAGCTCAGGGCAAAACTGGCTTCGATGGTGTGATTGGCCGTGACGTTGGTGAAGTCGTACGTGGTCACCGCACCGACCGAGGCGCCGTCCACCAACACGTCCGCGACATGGTAGCCCAGATCGGGGGTGATGGTGTAGGCCTGGCTGCCGCCGTGGTTCACGCTGGTGGCGCCGAGAGGGCTGATGCTGCCGTTCGCGCCTGCGCTGGAGGTGATGGTGTGCGACTGGACGAGATCGGACTCGTATGCGCCAATGTCGCAAACCGCATCGCCTTGCGGGCGAGACTCTCCGCGCTGATCGAGGTTGTTGACCGGGGCTGCGGCACAGACGTCCCCATCACCAGCGCCCAACGCCGGGGAACCGGCTTGCAAAGACATCGTCTGGGTCGGGCCGCCGTTGCTGGCAAGCGCGTTCAAGGGCACGGCGCCGGTCAGGTTGTTGCTGCTGCCGGTGGGGATTCCTTGAATATCCGCGCCGCCGCCCGTGGAGTTGGCAACGATGGAGTTGTAGATGTAAAACCCGCCGGATTGATACATGATCCCTGCACCGCTGGGCGAACTGTTGCCAGAGAAGGTGCTGTTATAGACGTACGTGTTCGGCGCGCCATAAAAACTAACGCCGACGTGCAGGGCGCCGCCAGCGCTCGTGGCCGAGTTGTTATAGAACGTGCTGTTGGCAATGTATTGCTGGGTACCGAGGGCTGCAAATCCATCGCTGAACGTCGCGCCGCCGTAGGCCGCCGAGTTATTGTAGAACGTGCTGTTGTTGATGCGCGTGATCGTCTGCGTCCAACTGTAGATGGCGCCGCCCACGTTAGTGGCAACGTTGTTGTGGAACGTGCTGTTATTAACCGTCAGGTTACCGAAGGTTCTAATTGCGCCACCATTAGTGCCACTGCCGTTGATAAAGGTCAGGTTATTCATGGTGACATTGGAGCCATTGCCAACACTGAACATATCGGATGTGTTATTACCGCTGACGGTGTAGCCGGGCGCGGCAGAGCCGTCAATGGTCACATTCTTGGCAATCGCGATTTCGCCGCTGGTGAGCGTGGTGGTCAAACCGGCGAGTCCGGAGTCGATGGTGATCGTTCCGCCGTCGCACACATCCGCAACAGCCTGGCGCAGCGAGTCGATACCGCTGTCGTTGGTGTTGAAGACGGTGACGTTGTAAACGCAGTCGTAGATTTCTACTTCGTCGAGGTAACCGGCGAAGTACGTGTCGCCGCCCCCGACGAAATCATCCAGGGCATACCCCAACATCACAGGCGTGCTTGTCGGCAGGTTGGCCGCAATGGCTGTGTCCGAATCCATCAGCACGCCGTTGACATAGGTGCTGAAGCGGTTGCCGCTGGCGTAGTAGACAGTCGTCACCTTCACCCACTGATTGGCATAGGGGGTGAAACTGAAGGAGGTATTGCCGCCGCCGTTATACACGCCGATGTTCGCCTGTCCGTTTGCGTCGATCAACCAATGGATACCGCCATCCGGTGAGCCAACGCCATACGGGTTGCCCATCCAGATCACCCACTGGCGGGCGGCTGACGGGACATACTTCATCCAGAACGACACCGTAAAGGTATGGTTCCCGGAGATTTCGTTACCCGTCAGGTTGGCTCTTCCGTATCTGCCCATTACGCCATCGAATTGCAGGGAGTTGCTCCCGCCGCCCGTGGGCACATCGGCAGAATAGGCCGGGAAGCCGCCGCTCTGGAAGAGCGTGCCGGTGTAGCCGTTGACAGAGGAGTCGTTGTAATTGTTGTTGAGACTCCACTTCGCCACTTGCGGACCTGCGGCAATCGCTGAAGTGACGCCCTGGGCGCCGAAAGTAAGCACCAGCAGGGTGACGAGCAAAATCAGACTGAATGTTCGTTTCATTTTGATTCTCCTTTTTGTTGATCTGGATCTTGTACAATTTCGGAAATGATCGCGGAAGGTGTTTCGTTTTTTATCTGCATGTCACTCCTTTGTTGATCGGTTTCTTCTTCTTCTTGTTCGAGGTTGGCTTTCATCACGCGCAATGTGTGCAGTAGTTCCGTGCGCGGGGCGGTCTTGGAAAGCACCGCAGCGGCTCCATGCTCGAGGGCGGCTTCTTCCTGCCCGGGCACTTCGCTGGTGGTCAACGCCAAAAGCGCCGTATCGGGCGAGCGTTCATGCAGTTCCAGCATCGCGTCCAGGTCATCCTCGCCGGGGTTGCCGATGGCAAACAGGACGATGCTCGGATGCAGGGCGTCTACGATCTGCAGGGTATCCTGTCCGTTCGAGGCAATCGCGCCGATGGTCAGGTCGATCTCATCCGCGATGGCATTAACGATCGCCGCCCGCATGAGCGGGTGCTTTTCGATGACCAGAATCGTGGCGGGAGAAGCGAGCATGGGTCAAGAATACATTCGCTTCCGTCGTTTGTCATCAGCGCTACGTTTAACTTTTGTGCAAGTTTGTTTAAGCCATACTTGCACAAAAGCTTAAACAAAAATTGGCGGTCGCCCGAAGGCGACCGCCAATTTTTATTATTGCAGACCTGCCAGCCTATTTAAGTTTATGGGCATAGGCCACTGCCTGCGCACGGGTTTCCAAACCCAGTCTCAGCAGAATATTACGGACGTGCGAGCGCACGGTGGCTTCGGAAAGGTGCAAGGCAATTCCAATTTCCATATCTGAGCGGCCCTCTCCTAAAAGTTTCAGGATCTCCCCCTGCCGTTCTGTGAGAGGTTCCTGCGCGGGGTCGCTCAATGGCCCTGTTTTCATCTTTCGCAATCCGCTGAATAACTTTTGGGCGATCCCGGAAGGAAGGTAGGGAACGCCATCCGCCACACGGCGGATCGCCTCCAACAAATAGGAGCGCGGCGCTGTTTTGGGAAAATACCCCAATGCCCCCGCCTGGATCGCGGCGATGATCTTTTCATCGTCTTCGAGACTGGTCACAACCATGATGCGCGTCTGCGGCTTTTTTTCGATGATGCGGCGGATCGCCTCCAACCCCTCCATATCGGGCATCAGCAGGTCCATCAGGATCACATCGGGCTGGAACTTTTCCGTCATCTCCACCGCCTCCAACCCATCCGACGCTTCGCAACAGACCGTCAAGTCGGGTTCCTCCTCCAGCGCGGCGCGCAGGGCTTCGCGCATCATGGGGTGGTCGTCTGTAATCATTATTCTTATTTGATTCATTGCGATTCCTGTTTCTCCACGCGCACGGTCACGCTGGCGCCTGCGCCGGGCGATGATTCAATCTTTAAAACGCCGCCGAGTAGATCGGCTCGTTCGCGCATGGTGCGCATGCCCATCCCGCCTTTGCGGGCGCGGTTTTGGTCGAAGCCAATCCCATCGTCTGCGATCTTGATCTCGATGGCCGAGGGCCCATAATGCAGGGTTATTCTTACATTGTGAGCCTGCGCATGTTTAAGCGAATTGTTCAAGGCTTCAATGGTAATGCGGAATAGGTTTTCGCGCCATGCTGGAGGACATTGAAGCGCGTCTCCCTCGACCTTGACGGAGGCGCGCACTCCCGCTCTTTGCTCCACGCTGGAGAGACGTTCTTCAATTTCGTGCGCAAGGTCCATCTCCATGTCGGAGTCTGAAGGTTGCAGTTGATACAACATGAGCCGCGCTTCCTTCAGGGCCTGGCGTGCGCTTTCCTGTAAGCGGTCTGCCAATTGCAGGGTCCGCTCTTTGTTGGCTTTTGCAAGGGAGGTGGTGAGCGTCTCTGCGAACAGGTTCAGTCCGTGTAACGACTGGCTGACCGAGTCGTGCAGGTCGCGCGCCAGCCTCTGGCGTTCCTCAATGACGGCCACGGCTCTGCGCTGTTCGGCCAATTGTTCCAGGGCGGCGCGCAGGGCGGTTTCCTGCTCCACGCGTTCGCTGATATCCACCAGCGAGGCGAGGAAGTAGCACGGGGTTCCGTCGGGGAAGCGCTGACAGGAGACGGAAAGGCTCACGTGCAGAATCCCGCCGTCCCGACGAATGAAGCGTTTGTCGATCTGGTAGGTGTCGCGTTCGCCGCGCATGGCCTGGTTGAACAGTTCCATGTCGGTGTTGAGGTCGGCGGGATGCGTCAGCTCGCTCCAGGTCAGTCGTTTGAGTTCCTCTTTTGAATAGCCGAGCATGTGGCAGAGGTGGTCGTTCACTTCCACCCAGGTTCGGTCGGGGGTAGTGACCGAGAGGCCGACGGAGCCCATGTTGAAGTACCCCATGAAGTTTTCCTGGCTGATGCGCAGTTCCTCCTGCATTTGTTTGCGCTCGGCCAGTTCGTTGCGGAGTTGACGATAGACCTGTGAGTTGTCGAGCATGAGCGCCACGATCTGCGCCAATTGTTGGCCGATGTTGATATCCATTTCGCTGAACGGGTATCGCTCGGCGGTGCGGGCGTAATTGATGGAGCCGATGGCCTGTCCGCGTTGGATGATGGGGGCGATCATGATGGCGTGGATGGGGTGGGCCGCGAACTGTTGCCTGCGCTGCGGCCAGGAGGAGTAATCTTCCAGCGCGACGCATTCTTTTGAATCGATGGCCTGCCAACTCAGCCAGCCGCCCTCGCCGCGCCGCATCCGATCGCCTTTTGTGAGGGGTTGACCAGCCGTGGCGGCGTACGTCACGATGGCGTTGCCGCCCTCGATCAGGTCCACGCTGACATCAGGCGCGTCGAGCAGGGACTGGGCCTTGATCAACAGGGTTTGCAGGATGTCTTCCACTTCGAGGCGGTTGACGAGGTCGAACATGGTTTGGTTGAGGGCGGCCAGAGTGCCGTTGCGGCGCTGGAGGATCTCTTCAAATTGGATTCGTTCGCTGATGTCGCGCATGACTGCCAACTGTCCGTAGGCCGCGCCGCGCCCATCGGCGAGCGGGATGCGCTGGATGTTGTAGCTTTTTCCGTCAATGTGAATATCGCGGGCTTTTTTACCCGTTGGATCGGTAAGCAGGGATACGATCGTGGGGATATCTTTGAGCCGCGTGTCTATCAATGGTTTCCAGACATCGTCATCGCTTAGTTGGCAGATGGCGCGGGCGGCTGGGTTGAAATCCACCAGCCGCGCTTGTTGGTCGATCACCAGGACGCCGTCATCCATTTGTTCGATCATGGTATTGCGCGCGGTGGGGACGATCTCGAGGAACCGCGAGCCAAACAACGCGATGAGAAACAGGAGGCCCGTAACGGAAAACGTGATCGAAGACCAGTCCACACCGGGGATGTTGAATATATCGAAGAGATACAGTAAATTGCTCGCGACAGGGGCCATCAACGCGGCCAGCATCAGGCGCGCCTGGCGGGTTTGGGGGCCAGTTCCAGAGATGGCCACTTGCAATAAATTGATCGTCATGAGGGCAACGATCAAATAGCCGCTCATGGTCATCCAATTAAAGGCGGGGCCATGCACGAACAAGGCTACATTGAGATCTCCCTCCACGGGGATGAAACCAGTCCAGGTCAGGTGGTGCCATTCATTGGTCCACGCGAGCAGGATGCCAGCGCCAGGGACGATGGTCAGCAGGGCGCGCAGGCGGATATCTTTCAGGCGGTCTTCTTTTCCCGCATACACGAACGAGTAGGCGGTCATGAGACTCAGCGCGGGCAGGTATCCCAAATATTCCAATTTGGCGAAGAAGACTTTGAGGGGGATGGGGACGGCCGCATAATCCAGCGTAGCCATCAGGGTCCAAAACGCGATGCCGATCATGGCCGACGCGAAATAAATTCCGCCCATGGTCTTTCGTCGCTGCCAGGAGACGTACGCGACGAAGATGTTAATTACCGTGGCGATAAAGATGCTGAGGCTGATTGCGGTCAATTGGAACATGAAATGTTTCCAGACGATGAGTGAGAGGTTGTTGGCATGTTAATTTCTGCATTTTACCTGTAATCTGCCCAAATCTCACCGCGCCTCTTCCTCCCTCAATCTCCCTTGTGCAACGCCAGCATCCGAGACCCCCTCCCTGCCCTCCCCCATTTCGAAGATCGGAAATGGGGGAGGAACGCAACATTATCCTGAAAGTAAGTTTCTCGAATTATAGCCAAAGACCCCAAAGGTCTCGCAACCTCCAGGGTCTTCACTGCTCTCTGCTCTCTGCTTTCCGCTCTCTGCTCTCTAATGCTCATGCCCTCCATGCGCGTGACCGTGGTCCATCTCCTCCTCGGTCGCGTCGCGCATCCCGACCACTTTCACGTCGAAGTGCAACTCCGCGCCTGCGAGCGGATGGTTCATGTTCAGCGTCACCACGTCGCCCTCCACGCTTTCGATGCGGGCATACATCGGCTCGCCTTCGGGGCCTGTCAATTCCATTTCCACGCCAGGCTTGAGCGGCATGTCTTCGGGGAATTCGCTGACGGGGGCTTCGATAAAGGCCTCCTCGTTCACTTCTCCGTACCCGTCCGCGGCCGAAACGACGACGGTCTTGCTCTCGCCCACGGCCATTCCTTCCATCTCGCGCTCCAGGCCAGGGATGATGTTCGCCGCGCCATGCAGGTATTCGAGCGGGTCGCCGCCTTCGGACGAGTCCACTACCTTGCCGTCCACGCGCAGGGTGTATTGCATCGAAACTACCTGGCCGTCTGTCACTTTTGTCGCTGTCATTTTTTCTCCTTGTTCTGGCAATGACGCCAGGAATGGGTTGGATTGTACCTTATCTGAATTTTAACTTTTCATGGCCGAATCGGGCATTTTTTTACAAAACTGTAATAATTTTAAGCGTTTGGTAGGGAATACCTGTATGGTTACGAGGTATAAATGCGGCTATGATGTCGTCCATGGATACTTCACAAACGCCCTCAGAAAATGCCGCGCAGGAAAAAGGGGTTTTTCTCCTGGTCAATCGGCAGATGGTCCCCATCATCAAGACCGTGACCACGATCGGGCGGCAACTGGAAAACGATATTGCCTTTCACGAGGAGTTTGTATCGCGCTTTCATGCAGAGATCGTCCTCGAAGATTCCAATTACGTGCTTTATGATAAACAATCCACCAGCGGCACATTTGTGAATGGCAAGAAGATCGACCGCTGTGTCTTGAATTCAGGCGATGTGATTTCGCTGGCGAATATTTTCCTGATGTTTGTCAACAACAACCCTCGTATTGTCGTCAGATCCATTGGCCCCACGCAAACGCTGCGAAGCCCTCAGCGTTTATAGGAAGAACGAAAGTATGGCCGATCCATCCACGATACTGATCGTTGATGATGAACCCGCCCTGCTCCTGGGCCTGGCTTCCAAGATCAGGCGCCGCGGCTATACTGTGGTGACAGCCGTGGACGGCCGCGACGCGCTGGAAAAAATTCGGTCGGCGCCGCCAGACCTGGTGCTGTCTGACGTGATGATGCCGCCTCCCAATGGGTTTGAACTCAGGCAGATCCTGAGCATGGATGCAAGGCTGGCCTCCATTCCCTTCATCTTTCTCACGGCCCGTTCGGGCGTGCAGGACCGTATCGTGGGGTTGAAAAACGGAGCGGATGATTACATCACCAAGCCTTTTGAAACCGAGGAACTCTTTGCCCGTATCGAAGCGGTGTTGCGACGCGTCCATGTGGAGCGCGAGCGGGCAGTGGAAGATACGAAAGACGCCGCCCGCAAAGACATGGAAAAACTCAAGCAGGAGATTCTCCAAAACTTTCACCATGAATTGCGCACCCCGCTGACGAACATCCTGCTCCCGCTCGAGATGGCGGCCAACCGCCGCTTCGAAAACCCTGAGGAGCAGAGCAGGATCATCCGAGTGGCGCTTTCCAACGCCGACCGATTGGAGTCTTTGGTGACAGACTTGGTCCTGATGAGCAACATAGACCAGGGAAACCTGAATCGGATCCGTCAGACGGTGGACCTGCGTTCGAATGTCTACGCCCCCATCCGTTCAAGGATGGAGCGGTATCAGGATAAGAATCTGGTCTTGCAGGTGGAGGGTCCCGACCAGGCTGTGTTATCTGCCCCGCGCCGAGAATTTAGTCACGCGTTCCTGCATCTTGTGGACAATGCCTTTAAGTTTAGTCCTGCGCAGGGCGTTGTCGCGGTACGCGTCCAACCTGGACAAGGCGGCGGGGCGACTCTCGAAGTGGAGGACGCTGGCCCTGGCATTCCGTTGGCGTTGCGCGAAAAGGTTTTCGAGCGGTTCTATCAGATCAGCCAGGGAGATACGCGACAGCATGAAGGCCTTGGTGTGGGGTTGACAATTGCCCGCGAGGTCTTCAAAAGTGTGGGCGGCGATGTGCAGATTTTGGATGGCGTGCGTGGATGTTTGGTTCGCGCGATCCTTCCAGACCCTCAACCCGATGAGCATGTATATGGATGAAAAGACCATTCCATTATCGAAGTATGATTTCAACCGTCGCGCTCCTGCGGATGAGTCCGACGCGTGGTTGGGGAAAAAACTGAGTTATCGCACCCTGTTCGACCAGACGTCGGAGTGCGTTTTTATTATCGGGTTTGATCTGCATTATCTGGCCGCCAATTCACAGGCGCTGAATTTATTGGGGTATGAGGAGAGCGAACTGGTTGGGACGCCCGTTAGCGCGATCATGTCTCTTGATGAAGAATTGACGCACGCCTCCATCCTTGGCGAGGGCTCCAATCTCAATGAACGCATCCTGCGGAGGAAAGACGGCTCCACCCTGCCCGTGGAGATCAGCGCCTCCATTGTTTACGACGAGAGGCATGAGCCTGCCTACATTCAATCGGTGGCGCGCGATATCTCGGAGCGGAAAAGCGCCGAGCAGAAGTTGAAGCGTCAGGCTACCATCCTTTCCCTCATCAGCGATGCCACGGCGCGGCTGCTGACCTCGTCCAATATTGAAATGGGAATCCCCGAAGTTTTGCAATTGCTTGGCCGCGTTATGGATTCCTTCTTCTGTTCCATCATCTGCGTGGATGTGTTTTCCTCCCCATCGTCCATTTCTGTGAACTATCAGTGGCTTCACGATCGCCGTCAGGAACTCGACCCTGCTTCCTGGTTCACAGCCCACGCCGCCATGATCGCTGACAGGAAGGGGACATATTTTGAAGGAGCCGAGCATGGGCTGGCTTTCATGGGCGTCCCGATCAACGCTGCTGGAGGAGTCCCCACGTACCTGGTTCTGTTCCAGGATGCCGATCAGGAGATATGGTCGGAGGCGGAATTGCAGGCCATCACCGCCTCGGCAAATTTGATCGGCGCGGCCCTGCAACGAAACACCTACGAGGATGCGCTGCGAGTCAGCGAAGCGCGTAACCGCGTTATGCTATCGGCCCTGCCCGACCTGCTGGTCCGAATCGACGCGCAAGGCACGATCCTCGATTACCTGGCGAATCCCAATCATCCCCTCTACATCCATCGCGATATGATCGCGGGGAAAAAACTATCCGAGATCTGGCCTGAGAATATCGCCAGGCAGGTCATTGGCGAAAGCGCAAACGGGGACAATGAAGCGGCCGCGCTTGCGTATCGCTTTGTGCTTCCCTTCATTCCCAATCAATATGAATCGCGGCTCTATCCCATTGAAGATAATCACGAGTCTCTCATTGTCATTCGCGATGTCACCCAACAGGTTCAACTCGAGCAGATGAAATCCGATTTCATCAATCGCGCTTCGCATGAATTACGCACGCCTCTCACCTCCGCCATGCTGATGGCCGAATTGATCCAGGAAGGCGGCAGCGTCGAAGAGATGAATGAATACTGGCGCACCCTGCGGAGCGAATTGAACCGCCAGAAAATTCTCATCGACCGCCTGCTGATCGCGGGACGATTGGAAAGCGGCATGATGACGCTCGAACCCTCCGCCCTGGACCTGATGGCGATCCTGGCCGAATCTGCCCAGGCCGTGATGCCCATCGCCCACAAGAAAAAGGTCAAGGTTCAATTAAACAGGCCGCCCAACAAGCCGCGCATCATCGGCGATAAGAGCGCCCTCGAACAGGTTTTCATCAACCTGCTCAACAATGCCATCAAATTTTCCCCCGAGGGAAGGTCTGTTATTCTGGAAATTAATGAAACATCCCAGGATGTGAGCGTTAGCGTCATTGATCAGGGGTTGGGGATTCCAGCCAGCGCCATCCCGTACCTCTTCGATCGTTTCTACCGCGCCTCCAATGTCACCATTGCCGAAATCCCTGGCAGCGGCATCGGCCTCTATATCGTCAAAAACATCCTCGAAGAACTGGGCGGGCGCATCGAGGTGAAAAGCGTCCCCAACCTGGGCTCCACCTTCACAGTCATTTTACGCAGGGCATAAAACGGGTCTTTCCAAAAACACGCAGGAGGGAGCCTTAATATTTTCGGGTTGCATACAACCTACGAGTGGTTTAGTCGTACAATTTATATAACCATTCAGGAGGTTCCCATGCCACCCATTCTCGAAGTAAAAGAACTCAAGAAAAACTACGGCGACTTTGCCGCTGTAAAAGGCGTTTCCTTCGACATTCAGGAGGGGGAGATCTTCAGCCTGCTCGGCCCTAACGGCGCGGGCAAGACCACCACGATTTCCATGCTCTCGACTCTCTACGCTCCCACCGCGGGAGACGCCTCCATTGCGGGACATTCGGTCACGCGTGACCCGATCGCGGTCCGCAACGTGATCGGCGTGGTGCCGCAGGATATCGCCCTCTACGAAGACCTGACCGCCCGCGAGAACCTGCTCTTTTGGGGACAAATGTATGACCTGAGCGGCAAAGCCCTCAACGCCCGTGTGGATGAGGTCCTCGAGCAGATCGGCCTGACCGACAAGGCCAAGAACCGCGTTAAAACCTATTCGGGTGGGATGAAACGCCGCGTCAACATTGGAGTCGGTCTGCTCCACAAGCCCAAGTTACTTTTTATGGACGAACCCACCGTCGGCATTGACCCGCAGTCGCGCCGCGCCATCCTCGACACGGTCAAAGACCTGAACCAAAAAGGCATGACCGTTCTCTACACCACGCATTATATGGAAGAAGCGCAGGAACTCTCTGACCGCGTCGGCATCATTGACCACGGCGAACTCATCGCGCTCGGCACGCAAAAGGAACTCACCCAGCAGGTCGGCCAGACCGAGACGCTAATCCTCCATCTTGGCGAGAACGACGATCCCGAAGCGCTGGCGAAATCGCTCGACGGCGTGAAGGACGTGCTCGAAGCCATCGCCACCGACCATGAAGTCTCTGTCATCGCACACGAAGCAGAGGATATTCTCGCGGCGGTTGTCACCAAGGCCAACGAGCGCGGCATCCGCATTCGCTCCATTGATATCCGCGAGCCGAATCTCGAAGCGGTCTTCCTTCATTTGACGGGGCGCGCCTTAAGAGACTAGAGAGCAGATGATAAGAGAACAGTCGCGGATACTTGGCGGAGGGCAGATGTATCGCCTTCCTTGCACACACTGCTCTCTACTCTCTGTTCTCTGCTTTCTTTGGAGTACACCATGATAAAAACTTTTCTCATCGGCATCAAAGACCTGCGCCTCATCTTCCGTGACCGCGCCGCGTTGGTGTTCATGTTGCTGGCTCCGTTCCTGCTCACGGTTGGCATGGGATTCGTCACGGGGCGGTTCAGCGGCAACAGCAATAGCGGACTCTCCGACATCCCCGTCATCATCGTCAATCTTGACGGCGCCGAATTGGGCGACGCGCTCGTGGACACGTTTGATTCGGAGGAACTGGCCGATTTGGTCGAACCCGCCTCCTCGTCTGACCCCGAAGCGGCGCGCCGCTCTATTGACGAGAATCAGGCCGCGGCCGCGGTCATCATCCCCGAGGGATTTACCCGCTCGATCATCCCCGCCGAAGGGACGATGACGGATCCTTCCGCCGCCGAAGTGGATCCTGTTTCGATCGAAGTTTACGTGAACCCTGCCATGCCCACCAGCGCGGGCGTGATCAAATCCATCGTGGACGAATTCGTCAGCCGCGTGGAGGAGGGACGCATGAGCGGGATGACGTCGGTATTCCAAATGTTGATGACGGGAGTCATCTCGCCGCAACAAGCCGAGACCGAAGGCCGCGCCCTGTTCGAAAATGTAGATCAAGCCGAATCCACCGCGCTGACATTGAAGGCCAGCGACGAAGGCGCGCAAGCCACAGAGTTTGACGTGTTGGCTTACATGGCTCCTGGCATGGCGCTGCTGTTTTTAATGTACACCGTCAGTTACGGCGGACGTTCGATTTTGGCGGAACGCACCCAGGGAACTCTGCCGCGCTTATTGGTCTCGCCCACAAGCTCCGCGCAAATTTTGGGCGGCAAGGTCTTTGGCATTTTTCTGACGGGAGTCGCGCAAGTTGGAATTTTGATCCTTGCCAGCGCGGTGTTTTTTGGCGTGAAATGGGGCGACCCGCTCGGCATGACCGCGTTGATTCTGGCGGCGGTCTTCGGCGCGACGGGTTGGGGCTTGCTCATCACCGCGTTCGCGCGCAATCCCAATCAGGTCTCGAGCATGGGCACGGCAATCATGCTTATCTTTGGCGTGCTTGGCGGAAGCTTTATCAATCTCGAAATGATGCCGCCGTCCATTCAATTCGTCAGCAAGATCACACCGAACGCCTGGGCATTGGACGGGTTCACCACCCTCGCCCTCGGCGGCGGCTTGGCGCAACTGGCCGAGCCGATCCTTGCTTTGCTCGTCATGGGCGCAGTGTTGTTCGTTGTGTCGGCGCT
>Ga0268298_10003095_pt1 | contig 17341 bp, 7 predicted proteins | sample WWTPWeurt_MetaG_FD_194462 | JGI IMG/M metagenome (GOLD analysis project Ga0268298, IMG submission 194462) | Activated sludge microbial communities from WWTP in Nijmegen, Gelderland, Netherland - WWTP Weurt | ecosystem: Engineered > WWTP > Aerobic digester > Activated sludge | place: Netherlands...
TGGGACTCGACTATTTGACGCTGGAACGCTCGGCGGCCACGTTGTCAGGGGGTGAGGCGCAGCGGATTCGTTTGGCGTCACAACTGGGTTCGGAATTGTCGGGCGTGTTGTATGTCCTGGATGAACCGTCGATTGGCCTGCACCAACGGGACAACCATCGTTTGATAGACACGCTGCGGCGTTTGCGAGACCAGGGAAATTCGGTGCTGGTCGTCGAGCATGATGCAGACACCATGCGAGCCGCAGATTGGATTGTGGATTTTGGTCCGGGGGCCGGTCGGTTTGGGGGTCAGGTGGTGTTTTCGGGGCCTCCGCACAAACTCCTCTCTGCCAAGGGCTCGCTGACAGGGGATTATCTGGCCGGGAGACGTTCGATCGACGTTCCGACACGTCGCCGTTCTCCGTCCGGTCATTTGGAAATTCGGGGAGCGCGGGCACACAACCTCAAAGACATTTCCGTCAATCTCCCGCTTGGGATGTTCACGGTGATCACGGGCGTTTCAGGGGCGGGAAAATCGTCGCTCATCAACGGCATTTTGCGGCCCGCGCTCATGCGCGAATTGCACGGAAGCCGAGTCACCGTGGGAGACCACGATCGCATCACGGGTCTAGACCAAATCGACAAACTGATCGCGATTGATCAACAGCCGATTGGGCGCACCCCTCGGTCGAATCCGGCGACGTACACCAAGGCCTTCGATCACATTCGGACGCTGTTTGCAGACCTGCCGGATGCGCGAACGTATGGGTATCAGCCGGGTCGGTTTTCGTTCAACGTAAAAGGCGGACGGTGCGAAGCGTGCGAGGGCGACGGGCTGAAGCGCGTCGAGATGCACTTTTTGGCGGATGTTTTTGTGCCCTGCGAGGTGTGCAAAGGTCGCAGGTACAACGACGCGACGCTGCGGGTTCGTTTCCACGGAAAAAGCATCGCGGATGTACTGGATTTGCCGATTGTGGAGGCACGGGAGCTGTTCCTTCACCATCCGCAATTGCGACCGATTCTTCAGACGTTGTGCGATGTGGGTTTGGGATATTTGTCTCTGGGACAGTCTGCAACAACGCTCTCGGGGGGTGAGGCACAGCGCGTCAAATTGGCAAAGGAATTGTGCCGAAAGGAAACAGGGAGGACTCTGTATCTTTTGGATGAACCGACGACCGGCCTGCATTTTGAAGACATCCGGCAACTGCTTTTCGTGGTTCAACGTTTGGTGGATGCGGGAAACACTGTGCTGGTCATTGAACACAACCTGGATGTCATCAAATGCGCCGATTGGGTGATCGACTTGGGACCGGAAGGAGGCGAGCGGGGGGGTTACATCATCGCGGAAGGTCCTCCCGAGGCTGTTTCGGCCTGTTCAGCCAGTTTTACGGGCCAATTTTTGCGACCCCTTTTGCCATCATAGAGGTCGGTTTTGCAAAAGTTTGACTTCTGCATGATCTGTGGATGAAAGGAAGTGACCCGTGCATCTTGGGGTGATTGTAAATCCGCATGCCCAGCGCGTGCGGAGTCCTTCTTTCGTCGCAGAATTGGAATCGATCTGTCGAAGTGCGCCGCATCTTGTGTACACGTTTTGCGTGACGCACACACCCGAGGACCTCGACCGCGCGATGCGGGATTTTGAAAGCCTGGGAGTCGATGTGCTGGCACCATGCGGAGGGGACGGAACGATGAGTGCGACGCTGTCCTCGGCGTTTCGGACGTTTGGGAATGCGATTCCGTTGGTTTTGCCGCTTGCGGGAGGAACGATGAACACGATCGCGCGGAATCTGGGCCATCGCGAACGTCCAGACGTGTTGCTCCAGCGATTTGTGAATCGGGTTGGGAAGCGAAAGGACATTGTGGAAACGGCAAGGGGAACTCTGTTTTTGCGAACAGAGGGGGAAGTTCCGTTTTGCCCGAAAACGCTGCGTCCTCGACGGGATGCCAAGAAGGCGACGCAGGAACGTGTGGGCTTTTTGGCGAGCGCGGCAATGGGTGCGCGTTTTTTGGCAGCGTATTCGGCGTCCGACACGCGGGGTCTTTGGGCGGCGTCGTGGTTGGGGGTGCGAACGGTGGCGTCGTGTCTTGTGCCGGGAGGCGGTACGTTTGCGCGCTGGTTGTTTTCACCAATGGAGGCCAAACTCGTCGTCGATGGGGAAGGTAGACCGGAAACGAGTTATCGGTTGGTGCTTGCTTCGACGATTCCCGATGTGGGTCTGGGAATGAAAGTGCCGTGGCAAGCGGGCCGGAATCCCGATTCGTTTCACTTGGTCGCCTCGAGCCTGCCGATGCTCGAAAACGCAAAGCAGATCCCACGCATGCTCAAAGGAGAACCTCTCGTCGGAGAGCCGCACCTTGACCGATTGGTCAAACAGGCTCGGCTCGACTTTCCCCACTCAGAGCCTCTGGTTCTGGACGGGGAACTGTTTTGCGCGGAAAACGCACTGCTCACCGTCGGACCAAAACTCAGGATTGTGGCACCTCAGGGACTCGAACCCCGAACCTTGCGCGTATGAAGCGCCTGCTCTGACCAGTTGAGCTAAGGTGCCAAGAGACGTAGAAGCTTCTATCAAAGCGGACTTCGTGGTGTCAACCGCTGTTCCGCATTTCTCGCAAATTCCGCAAGGAACCATCCATTTGGCGGGGCATCAGCGGGTTTCTTCGGGGAAGGGTTTGGACAATCCACGGCTTTTCCAAAAAGACCACCAGGTTTTGTCGTCGGGAGAAAGCGAGACGGTTCGCAAACGCAGCGCGTTGGCCAAAACAGACAGAGAACTGAAACTCATCGCGGCACTTGCGATCATGGGATTCAGGAGCAGACCCCATTCCCGATAAAAAAGGCCCGCCGCAAGGGGGATGGCAACCACGTTGTAGCCAAAGGCAAGAAGCAAGTTTTGGTGGATGTTCTGTAGGGTCAGGCGAGACAGCGCGATGGCCGACGCCAAAGACCGCAAATCGTTGCCAAACAGAGTCACTCCGGCGCTGTGTTTGGCAAGTTCGGTACCGGCCCCCATCGCGACACCCACATCGGCTTTGGCGAGCGCCTCTGCGTCGTTGATTCCGTCGCCCACCATCGCGACGACACCCCCTTTTTTGCGGAGTTCTTCCACAAGTGCGGTTTTTTCAAATGGGGACAGAGACGCCCGCACTTCGGGAATGCGGACTTTGTAGGCGACTGTGCGCGCAACGTGGTCGCTGTCTCCGCTGGCCAAGACGAGAGACAGCCCCGAAGATCTCAATTTGTCGAGGGCCTCTTTGGCCCCTTCGCGCAGGGGATCGAAGACGGCAATGGAACCCAGAAAACGATCCCCCAGACCGACTTGCAGGACGGTCTTTCCGTCCTCTTGAAGCTGCGTGGTCGCGCGGAGGGCTTCGGGGGGAACGGAAATGCCGTCGTGTTCCAGCATCGTGACCGAGCCCACAACGATTCGGCCCAGGTCTCCGACTCCCACAAGACCCTTGCCGGGCAGCGCGAGGACATCATCGGCGACCTTGGGATACATGTTCCGCAGATGAACCTCGTCCACGACCGCGCGAGCCAAGGGATGTTCGCTTCCCAACTCGACCTGCGCAGCAACGTACAGGAGTTCATCTTCGGTCGTACTGCCTTGGGGAAAAATGCCGACGACTTTTGGCTTTCCCTCTGTGATGGTTCCGGTTTTGTCCAGGACGAGCGTATCGACAAAAGCGAACCGCTCCAGCGCACGTGCATCGCGAAACAGAATGCCGGACATCGCGCCCCGTCCCGTCGCCACGACGATCGACATGGGTGTCGCCAAACCAAGCGCGCAGGGACACGCAATGATGAGCACAGACACCGCAGACAGAACCGCTTGCGGAAGCGCGGCAAGACCCCAAAACGACAGCCACACAACGACCGTGACGACAGAAACCAGAAGCACGACCGGCACAAACCATGCAGCGACACGATCGACCTCTCGTTCGATCGGAGCGCGCGTGCGCTGAGCCCGCCGGACCGCTTGCACAATCTGTCCGACAAAACTGCCGGCACCGACGGCAGATAACCGGACAATCAGATTCCCAGAACCATTGACAGAACCACCCAGAACCAGGTCTCCTGTGCCTTTTTGTACGGGGACAGACTCCCCTGTCAGCAGTGATTCATCGACCGCGCTTTTCCCATCCAAAACCACTCCGTCCGCCGCAATGTTTTGTCCGGGCAGAATGCGAATCCGGTGGCCGGGATGCAGGTCCGAAACAGGGACATCGCGCTCTTCTCCCGTCGGAAAAATCCGTCGCGCGGTGGGTGGCAGAAGATTCATGAGCAAACGCAACGAAGCCTGGGTTTTTTCTCGGGCGCGGAGTTCCAAAACCTGTCCAAGCAAAACCAGGGTGGTGATGGATGCAACAGACTCGAAGTAGAGATCGGGAGAATGGTCTGTTTGGGACGTAAGCAGGGTTTGCGCAAGCCGGACCAAACTGTATCCATAGGCGGCAAAAACACCCAACGTAATGAGGGAAAACATATTGAGCCGCAAGTCCCGAAAGGAACGGAAACCACGCCTCCACAGCTCGGAACCAGCGACGAGAACGCACGTCGTGAGAACACACGAAAGGAGGCTTGCCCAAAGGGGTGCGTGGTGAACCCCGAACACCATCCTCCCCATTTCCCACAGGATCACAGGAAGAGCAAAACCCAGGGTCCAAAACAGCCGTTTGGACATCTCTTTCAACTCGGAGTTTGCTTCGGAAGGGGGCGCGGAAAAATCGAGTTGCTCGGGTTCCAGCGCCATGCCGCAGGTGGGACAAGGAACCGGCTTGGATTCCCGGACCTCGGGACACATGGGACAGACAAAAAAAGTACCAGCCGGGGCCTCCTGAACCTGTTGGGAAGGAGGATTCAAGTACCGTTCGGGGTCCGCTGCGAACTTTTCCCGACAGCGCGGATTGCAAAAATAAAACGTCGTTCCCAAAAACTCGTGGGTGCCCCCTTTGGCTGCCGTACGGCGAACTTTCATGTGACAAACGGGGTCGGTTGCCTCGGGAAGTTCGTCGTAAAGACCGAGTGGCACACGGCCAGAGTTTGTGTTCATGCGTAGCCTTCTGCTTGCGCAATCAGTTCGTTCATGATTTCGCGCGTGCCACCGCCGATGGGATACAGCCGCGCGTCTCGGTAGAGGTTTTCCACCAGGGTTTCCCGCATGTAGCCCAAACCTCCGTGAATCTGGACGGCCTGATCGACCACAAAACTACACATGTCGGTGGCTGTGTTTTTGCACATGGCGAGCAGGCTCATCGCAGCGTCTTGTCGCTGGCAGCGTTGGGCGCATTCGGACACAAATGCTCGCGCAGCGGCCAACCGGCAGGCCATGTCGGCGAGCTTGTGCCGAATCACCTGATGCCGAGACAGCGGTTTGCCAAATTGAACACGCTGTTTCGCAAAAGCGACCGACTCGTCATACGCAAGCTGGGCGATCGCGACACACTGCCCAGACAGCAGCAGCCGTTCCGCCGCAAAATTGCGCAGAAGCGAAAAGAAACCGCCGCCCTCGTCGCCGAGCAACTGGCCGTGCGGAACGCGACAATCCTCAAACGACAATTCGGCTGTGTCGGAAGCAGACCAACCCATCTTGGACAACTTGCGGCTGGCGGAAAACCCCGGATGACCTCGCTCGATGATGAGCAGAGAGACCCCCATGTGGCGCAGCGAGCGATCGGGATTCGTGCGGACTGCCGTAACAACGACATCCGCGCGGCAACCCGAGGTGATGTAGAGCTTGCTGCCGTTCACAACGTAATCGTCGCCTTGCCGTTCGGCGCGCGTCCTGAGCGCCGCGACATCGCTTCCCCCGTCGGGTTCGGTCACGGCCAGCGCGGCAATCCACGTCCCGGACAAGATGTTGGGCAGATATCGGCGTTTTTGCTCCAACGTGCCGGATTGCAAAATCGGAGGCACCGCAATCGCATGGCTGCCCAAACCGACCGCCGTTCCGACGGAACGACCGCAAAGAACCATGGCCTCACCTGCGACCAGTTGGTGGGTGATGTCGCCTCCGCTCCCACCCCATTCGACCGGAAAACCAACCCCCAAAAGACCCGCTTCGCCTGCTTGGCGATACAGGTCGCGGGGAAACTCCCCCTGTTGCTCAAAAAGCGCGGCGCGCGGCGCGATCTCCTTCTCGGCAAAGCGAGTGACTTGCTGACGAAGAGCCGCATGTTCTTCCGTTTCAAACAGGTAGGTCATGCCCGCATACTACGCGGCGAAAACAAAACTTGGCTTCACAAACCAGCCAGAACGCGGTTTTGCGGCACCTGACAGGAGCCATTTTTCGTAAACTGGTCTGGCTTGGGGGATTGTTGTGCATGGTTGCGCCGTTTGCGCGCAACGGTGAACCGGCTGATCGGCGTCAGCTTCCTGTTTTTGCTCGTGGCGTGCCACCACGACCGAAACGGAGCGATTCCGACAGAGAAACCGCCGTCCCCTTCGCGCACATTGCCTCCACTTGGGCCTGCCTCGACGGAACAAACGCCTCGGCCAGGTCAAAAAAAGGCGGCACCTTTGCTGGTTTTAGACCACGGGCCGCAACGCCAAGCCGATCCGCATGCGCTGATGTTTGTCCGGTTTAACCAGCCTGTGCAACCGAACTCACCGTCGCAAAATCCGAGTTTGTTGCTGGACCCGGCGATGCCCGGAAAAACGTACTTTGCGAGCCCAGATTTGCTGGTGTTTGAGCCTTCGCATCCGCTTCCATCGGCGCGACGTTTTTCTGTGCAACTGCGAGGTCGAGTCGAATCCTACGACGGAGCTTCGTATGACGAGCCGCTCGCGTGGTCGTTTGAGACGCCGCGTTTGCAAACGCGTTTTTACTTGTCGCCGCGTCGTCGTGCAGAAGACCCGCAGCCGCGTACCGATCCAGTGTTGATCTCGGTGGACCAGCCGGTCGCTCTCGAGGAATTGAGCAGCCATTTGGTGGTCCAGGCGGTGCCGCTCGCGGGAACGGTGAAGCCCAGTCGTTCGGTGTCGGTGCAAGTCCTTCGAGCAAGCGACGCCGATCGAAAGCGATACGAAATGGCAGACCGCGAAGTGCCGCTCGATCGCCTGTTTTCAGTCGTGGCGGCAGGCGGTTGGCCGAGTGGAAGTCAGGTGTCTGTGACGATCAGCAAAGGGATGCGCAGTTTTCAGGGGCCGTTGCCGACGGATGCACCAAGTTCGGTGCGTTTTCAGACGCCGCATGTGTTGTCGGTGGAACAGCTTTCTTGCACAACGCACGCACCCTGCACGATCGAGCCGGTGGCGCTGAAACTGAGTGCGCCGATCGAAAAGCGGCAAATGCGCCACATCAAAGTGGTCCCGCAACCCGCCGCGTATTCTGCCGAGCTTCTTTTTCCCGACGGGGAAGGCACGAGTCAGCAGATTCTTCTGCACGGTCACTTCCGCCCCGACGTGGCCTATCGCATCGACATTTCCGGCGATTTGGTCGATCGGCATCGCCAACGGCTGGGCAAACCCGTCACGCTGAACCCTGTTTTTGCGCGGGCACCGATGCTGCGCTTTGCAAACGCGGGTGGGACACTTCCCGCCACGGGCCATCTGACGGTGGGTTTGGAAAGCCGTTTTGTAAAACAAGTCAGCGTGCGCGTGGTTCCGCTGGAACCGGACACGCTGGCGAGTCTTGTTGGAAAAGAAACGGGGGATGCGTTTTGGCAAAACCGCGACGCGCTCAAACGGTTGAATTGGCCGGATTTGCCGACGGCGCAGCGCGTCAAACAAATTGCGTATAAGCCGCAAGGACCGACCGCTTGGGCCTCGGCGGAAATCGATTTGCGCGAAATGCTCGGCGAAGTGCGCGGCGCGGTGCTTTTGGAGGCGAAAGTCCTGGAACTCACGACGCCGAAAAGTGACTCGTTTCCGCCGCCTGTGCGGATGCTCGTTCGCGTGACGGACTTGGGGCCGATTCTGTTTTCCGGTGCCAATCGATCGCTCGTCCAGGTGCTGACGTTGTCCACGGGACAGCCGGTTGCCAAAGCAGAAGTACACCAACATGTCGTCGGAAAAGAACCCAAGCTGCTCGGCACGACCGACGCGCACGGTTTGCTCGAGTTGCCTGGGCTTTTTGATTGGGGCGAACCTGCGGCTCGCGTGCTGCTGTCGGTTGCCGAACCTGCCCACGCGGACCGGGCTTATCTCACCCTGGATGAACACGCAAAAGCATCGGCCAAAGTCACCGCACCAGGCTTGGTGCCTGGGGAAGACGTGCGCGCCCTTGTTTCGACGGAACGCAGAACATATGGTCCCGAGGACACGATGCGCGTGCTCGGCGTGGCGATGGTGGATTCGCCGACGACACGCTCGGGAACGAGGCTGTTGCCTGAAGGCACGCCAGTCCAAATCGATTTGGTCGATGAATTTCGCCAAATCGTCAATTCGGTGGAGTCCAAACTGACTCGCGAGGGTCGTTTTTCCGCTGAACTCAAAATTCCATCGGGCACGCCGATTGGCGGATACACCGTCGCTGCGCAGATCCTGGGAGAAACGGCTCGTTCGCGCGTCTTTTTGGAAGAAGCCCATCGGCCCGAATTTTCCGTCACCGCAATTTCGATTCCCGCCGATGTCATCGCCGGAACGCGACCGACCACCCGAGTCATGGCGGATTATGCGTACGGTGGACTTGTGCGAATTCGGAAAGCAGCGTTCCAACAACGCTGTCATCCAGTCCGTTTCCGTCCGCCCGGTCTGCCGTCGGTGTGGGATGTCGGGAGCAAACCGCCTGCGGATCTAAAAGATCGCGGCACGACAAATTTTGTTGAGATACCGCTCGTCGCGGGCGACCGGCCTCCGCCGATCGGGATTTTGGAATTTGCGCCTCCGTCGCAGCACGCCTTTCCCGAATTTGCGAGCCGCTGCCAAGTCGCAACGACAATTTCTGACGATGCGTACCAGCGGTCCGGCGCACAAACGGAATACGTCGTGCATCCGGCCCGATACTATTTGGCGACGCAGGCCCCGTCGAAAGCCGTTCGCGTGGGCGAGACCGTGAAGTTGCCGGTGCGCGCACTTTATTACGATGGAGCACGGCTTTCCGCGCCCGGCGTAAAAGTGGTCGTCGAACATCGCGCCACATCTCCCGTGTATCGCAGCGAGCACGGCGTCGAACAACTTCTGCGACACGAGCAAAAACTCGAGACCGTGCAAGCCTGTACGCTCGACCTGCCCAACGCTGGCTCAGACCCCGAATGTGTCTTCACCGCGACGGCGGTCGGAGACTATGACGTGACGCTGCGCGGCGCTCCGAATGTCGATACAAGAGCCGCTGTCACGAAAACCTCGTTTTCCGTGCTGCCAAAAGAAACCGCGCCGGTCGTCGCGCAGAAAAACAACGTCGATCGGTTGTATCTGGAAACCGCGCAGCAGCTTGTGCGCCATCGATCGATGCTGCATGTCGCGGTGCGGGGGCCGAAAACGCTGGAACGCGGCCTGCTTTTGACCGAACGAAACGGCATCCGCGAGCATGTGGTGTTGACGTTTCGGGACGGTGCGGCGCATCACGAATTTCCGACGGACGAAACGTGGGTGGCGGGTGTGACACTGCGTGCGCTCGCCGTATCTGTGGGACCTTTGCCGACCGTGTGGGAAGCGCAGGCAAAGGTGTTTGGGGACCTGGACGCGCTGCGACTTCGCGCGCACATCGAAGCGCCCAAAGAAGCCGGGCCGCGTGCGCAAGTCCCGATCGCAGTCAAAGTGACCGATCGCGCGACCGGCGAACCGATTGCGTCTGCTCGAGTGTCGCTGTGGGCCGTGGATGAGGCCGCGATGGATTTCACGCAGGGGCTTTTGACGCCGGACCGGCTGTCGCAACAGCTCATCCGGCACTTCTTGCCCCAGCAGCGCATCGAGACAAGCCGCCGGGATGCCTATCGAACGCTGCTTCGGCCCTACGTGCGCCAAGCCAAAGAACCCTGGCTCCCGGCTTCACAAGACACCGACGACGCGCGGCCCAAGCCTGCAAACGGCGGCCAAGTGTCCAAAGAACAGGAAGACGAAAAACCGGTGCTGCTCGATGTGCGGAACGACATCGTGGCGACGCCGCTCTTTTTGGCTGATTTACCGACGGGCCCGGATGGAAAAGTGTCTGCGACGCTGCCTTTGCCCGACAGCCTGACGACGTTTCGCATTTTCGCGCTCGTGTCTGCCCCACTGTCCGACAAAAAAAGTCCGGGCGCATTCGGGGCCGCCGATGCTCGGGTTCGGGTGTCTGCGCCGATGGTGTTGCGCGCTGCGATTCCGCGTTTGTTGCGGCCCGGAGACCGAGCGGAAGTTACGGCGCATGTCCAAAACCACACCAACTTGCGCGGCAATTTGCGCGTGACGGCGAAGCTCAAACATACCGGGGGCTCGCCACCTCTTGCGCTGCTGGCACCGCCGGTCATCACCCAAACCATGGACAGGAACGTCCCGGCCAAAATTCCGCTCGAAATCCAGGGCAACCACGCCGGAACCGCCGAAATCGAGCTGGTCGCGACGCTGACACCGACCAGCCGCACATCCAAAAAAGACGCTTTCACCGACGTGCTGCGCCTGCCGATTGTGGTCGAGCAGGAACGCACCCAAGTCGAGCGCGTCGTGGCGCATGGTGCGCTGCTTGAGAACCAGACCGTCCGTTTGCCCCTTCGCCTTCCCAAAACCACGTTGCCGGCCCCAGGAGGCATTGCCGTCTCCCTGTCTGCTTCCGGCTCTGTGCAAATCGAGGACGCGGTCCGCCAACTGGTTGGTTCCCCACATCGTTCTTTGGAACACAACGCCTCGCGCATGTTGCCCGCCGTGCTCGTTCCCGACATGTTCCGAGGCGTCGGCGCGCAGCTTCCCGACCCGAAAAACTTGGTCCAGCAGTCCGTGCAACGCCTGCTCAGTTTGCAGCTTCACCACGGAGGTTTCGGTTTCTGGCCCGATGACCAACACGCGCACCCGTTTGGTTCTGCGTATGCCGTCTGGATGTTGCATTTGGCCGGTCAGTCTGGCTATGCCGTGCCCGTCGATTCCCTTTCGCGCGGAATCTTGTTTTTGCAACGGCTGCTGCTGTCCCCTTCAGCCAAAACAGAGGGCCTTTTGCTCCAACCCGTGACGGGCCCCCAAACGACCCGACTTTTGCGCAAAGAAGCCGAAGAGGTCGGTTCCACGGTGGCCCCCCTGTCCATGGACACGTTCGACCTTGTGTCCCGCGCGATGATCTCCTTTGTGCTTTCCGAGGTCGGACAGCCCGATTCGCGTGCGCAAGATGCTTTGTATGAAAAGCGCGCTGCGTTGCCCCTGTTTGGTCGGACGCTCCTTTTGTTGTCGCTTCACAAAACCCGGCCCGACGATTTGCGCGTGACCACGCTCCTTGAGGGGATTTTGGCCAACGTGAGCAGCGACGATCGACTCGCCCACATCGCGGACGAACCGCCCTACAACTTGGATGCGCTGTTTCAGTCCCCCATCCGCACCGAAGCCGCTGTCGTGGTGGCGCTTCTGCGGGTCGAGCCCAAGCATCCGGTCATCATCAAATTGGTCCGTCACATCTTGGATGCGCGCGTCCAAGGTTCGTGGAAAAGCTCGCAAGACAACGCCTGGGCGATTCTGGCTTTGCACACGTTGAATCAGCGCACCCCTTACGAAGGTTCGGACATGTCTGCGCGCGCGTGGCTCTCAAGCCAACGCATTCTGGTCGCCAACATGCCCACTCCGCAAACGCCTCCGCAGCGGGTGGATGCGCCCCTTCACCGGGTGTTGTCCCTTGTGCCGCAAAGCGCAGCCGACGACGACAAGAACTTTGTCGAGATTCCCCTGCTCATCTCCCGGCGCGGACAAGGCACGCTGCACTACCGCGTGGGCGTGGAATGGACCACGCCCCAAACCGGAGTCGGTGCCACGTCGCAAGGCATGGTTTTTCAGCGCGGACTGCGGACGGCTTCCGGCCTCCTTTCCCAAAACGCCATCGTGCTGTCCGGCGACGCTGTGGCCATGGACCTCGATTTGTCGTGCGAGCAGCCCGTGCATTACGTGATGCTCGACCTTCCCCTGCCCGCCGGTCTCGAGGCCGTGCAGCGCGAAGGCACCACCGGCTCGCACACTGGCCTTGTCGGCCCCCGCAATCCCCGCATTTCGTTCGAGGAGATTCTTCGCGACCGGGTTCTCCTGTACTTCGATGCGTTGCCTGCGGGTAGGCACAAACACACGCTGCTGCTCCGCGCCACCACGTCGGGGCGATACGTCGTGCCCCCGGCCAAAGCGACCGCCATTTACGAACCCGGCTTGCATTCGGGCACCCTGCCCTTCTCGATTTCCGTCCATTGACCGCCCTTGCCATCCTCTGAGATCGGCAAAGGTGTTTCGGTTTTGCCGGGTTTTGCGCTACGACAACGGGCATGTACGCGCTGGGTCCTGCTGGGTCCGAAAGTCTTTCCCGTCCGCTGTCGTTTCCGGGTTTTGTTCGGGGTTTTGTTCGGGGTTTTGCGGCGGTCTGTCTGCTGTGGTGTACCCGAGCAGCAGGTACCGAACCCGCATCGCCCGCGCCCCCTTCACCAGAAGCAGCGCCGCCCGCGACCGCTTCACCTTCGACCGAATGGCCGACTGGGACGGTTCCGGCGATGACGCTCGAAAACGCGCTGGCGTGGGCACGGGCGCACAAGCCCAAAGTACAGGCTGCGCTCGCCCGGATGGAGGTCGCTCAAAAAGGGCTTTCGGTCCTGCGTTCCGAATGGCAGCCGCAGGTCGGCGGCACCGCGCAGTTTTTTTACGGAACCATGAACAACACCACGGCGATGTTTCAAAACGTGCGAACGATGGACTTGCCGCGTGTCGGAGCGTCCCGAACCGACCCCAACGCCGGTTTTGCCGATGCGTATCCGTCCACTCTCGTTGGAATCGGTGCCCGCCAGCTTGTGTTTGATTTTGGGCGGATCGGTGCGCAGGTGCGCGTTGCCCAGCACGACCGCGCCGTGACCGAAGAACAGGCCGCGCAGGTCCAACTGGAGCTTTCACTCCTGCTTGAAACCACCTATTTCGCCGTGCTGACCGCCCACGAAATCGAACATTCCGCCAAAGAAGCCCTGTCGCGCATCAAACTCCACCACGCTTGGGCCCAAGCGGGCGTCGAACGGGGTCTGCGGCCTCCTTTGGATTTGTCGCGCGCAGCGGCGGATTTGGCCAAAGCCGAGGCGGAACACATGGCGGCGGCGGGCCAGCTGCAACAGGCGCAGGCGCTTTTGGCCGATGCCGTCGGCGTGCCGTTTCCGCTTTTGGATGCCGTGCCGCGCAAAACGGCTGACGAACCGCCCGTGCTCGAAAGCCCTGCGTTCCAAGACGCGATTGCGTCCCATCCTGCTGTGCGCGCAAAAATCAAAGAGCGGCTTCGGCAGCAGGCCGTGTCTCGCGCGACCTTGTTTCAATGGGTGCCGACGTTGCAAGCCACCGCGAGCGTGAACGGTCGAGCGGGCGGGGCACCGGCCTCTTCGGGGCCATCCGGCGTGTCCGGTTTTTGGCCGGGCGTGCCGAATTGGGACGTGGGCCTGGTCCTGTCTGTGCCGCTTTACGACGGAACCCTGCTGGCCAAAAAAGCGCAAAGCGAAGCGCAAGAAAACGTCCTCCGCCACGAGCTCGCCGCGACCGAACGACAGGTGTTGCTCGATCTCCAGCGGGCGTACACGGCGGTCCGGGTCGCCGCCGCGATGTTGCCTGCCTTGCGCGCTTCCGCCCTGGCCGCCACCCGGAACCAGGAACAGGCCTCTGCCCGCTTCCGAGCCGGCCTTGGCACCAGCGTCGAGCTTTCCCTCTCTGAAGCCCTGCGCACCGAAGCCGAAATCCGCCTCGCCATCGGCACTTTCGAGGTCGCCAAAACCAGGGCCCTCTTCCTCCACCTCCTCTTGGGCACCTGAATCCCCGCTTCCGCGCCCCACGGTCCATCCCGTCCCGCTTGTCCCAAAGCCTCGGGCCGTTCCCACAGGCCGCACCCGGCAGTTTTTGCGGAAAGCCCCGCGCGGGTTGCTATAACCAAACACATGGTTTCCAAACGACGTTTGGTGGTGTGGGCTTTGTGGCTTTTCGGTCTTGCGGTTCTTTTGCACGTGCGGACGGCGAACGCGGCCCCGTGGGAAACGGACCTGGGCGACCGGCTGCAAGCGGCCCTTTCCGGCGGGTCTTTGTTGTTTTCGTACGGCCTCGCGTTTTTGGGCGGCATCGCCACCAGCCTCACCCCGTGCGTCTATCCCCTGATTCCCATCACCGTCAGTCTGTTTGGCGCGCGGGACGTGCCCCGGCTTGCCGCGATGGGTCTTGCCGCCTGTTACGTCGGGGGAATTGCCGTGACCTATTCTGCCCTCGGGCTCGTCGTCGGCTTTTTCGGCGGTCAGTTTGGGGCCATTTTGGTGAATCCCTGGGTCATCGTGCCCCTCGCGCTGTTCTTTCTGGTCCTGTCCGCATCCATGTTCGGCGCGTTCGAGCTGTCCCTCCCCGGTGCCTGGCAAGCCAAACTGTCGTCCGTAGGCGGCAAAGGGCCGCTCGGTGCCTTTTTGATGGGGCTTGTCGCCGGCATTGTCGCCGCCCCCTGCACTGGGCCTCCCCTTGCCGCCCTGCTTGCGTTTGTCAGCACCAAACGGTCGGTGTTTTTGGGCGGTTCCCTTCTGTTTGTGTATGCCTTGGGCATCGGCGTGCTGTTTTTTGTGCTCGCCGGATTTGCCCTGAAACTGCCCAAGTCGGGCCGCTGGATGGACGGCGTAAAGGCCGTCTTCGGCGTCGTCATGATCGTCGCCGCCCTCTATTACCTGCGGAACGTCCTGCCCCGGCTGCGAGACTATGGCCAAAGCACCGGGACGTTCTTGGCCGTTCACGCGGGGCTCCTTGTTGTCGGCGTTGCGCTGGGCGGGTTGACCCGGAGCTTTTCGGACGGCGGCCTCTTGGCCGTGCGCAAGGGCGCGGGCGTGCTGCTCCTGGTCGTCGGTTTGTATGGAGGCGTCGCCTGGACCCTCGCCCCGCGTGGTTCCCTCGTGTGGCTGACCGATGAAGCCCAGGCGGTTCGCCTGGCCCGAGCCGAGGGCAAACCCCTCGTCATCGACTTTCGGGCGGATTGGTGTGTTCCCTGCAAACAAATGGAAAACGTCACGTTTGCGGCCCCCGAAGTCGAAAGGGAGCTCCGCCGCTTTGTCCTTTTGCGCATCGATACCACCCCCCTAACAGACGACCTTGTGGCCCTCCAAAAGCGGTATGAATCCACGGTTCTGCCGTCTGTGCTCGTCTATTCCCGAACCGGCCAGCGCACCGGTTGGTTGCGCGAATACACGCCCCCTGACGGTTTCCTCAAACTGCTCCTCAAAACCGAATAGCCATGCCGTCCCCCAAAAAGCCCCCGCTTGCAAAACCCGCGCGCTCCGCCTCGGTCCCACCCAAACAGAAGTCCCTCGGCCTGCCCCAAACCGGGCACGGGCGCGTCCCCTGGGCCGACCGCCTGGCCGAGCTCGAAGAGGTCGCGCACAAGGCCTCTTGTCGCGTCACCTACGACAACATGACCGGCGAGCTGGGTTCCGGCGGGCTGTGCAAAGTCAAAGGCGAGTGGCGCGTCATCATCGACAAGCGAGCCCCAACCCCCGACCGCGTGACCATCCTCGCCGCCGCCCTCGTCCGCCTTCCCCTCGACGGCATCCCCCTGTCCCCCGACCTCGACCAGCTCCTGAGCAGCCTCAGAACGAAACCCCACCCTGCCCAAGACCCCGAATCCCCCCAACACGCAGACTAAACCGTTCCTGGCCACGAACGCGCTTGTGGCACGGAAGACTTTGCTCATCCTGGCCACGAACATGCTTGTGGCACGGAAGACTTTGCTCATCCTGGCCACGAACATGCTTGTGGCACGGAAGACTTTGCTCATCCTGGCCACGAACATGCTTGTGGCATGGAAGACTTTGCTCATCCTGGCCACGAACATGCTTGTGGCATGGAAGACTTTGCTCATCCTGGCCACGAACATGCTTGTGGCACGGAAGACTTTGCTCATCCCTGCCACAAGCGCGCTTGCACGCAGGAACACAAAACTCGCCTCTGCCACGAAGGTGCTTGTGGCAACGACCAAATAAGTCCGACCAATCGAGAAGATCCTTGTGGCAAGGACCAAAAAAGTCTTCCAAAAACCCAAAAATTTCGTCCTTGGGACCAAAAAAGTCCGCCTTGCCACGAACACGCTTGTGGCAAGGACCAAAAAAGTCTTCCCCAAGCCCGAAATGTTCGTCTTTGGGATGAACAAAGTCTTCCGTGCCACAAACACGCTTGTGGCCAAGATGAACAAAGTCTTCCGTGCCACAAACACGCTTGTGGCCAAGATGAACAAAGTCTTCCGTGCCACAAACAGGTTTGCGGCTTTACAGGCTGATGCTGGGGACGCACAATCCTTCGCCGCTGCGTGGCAGAACGCAGAACAGTGACTCCCTCATGACTGCGATGCAAAAAAACGACTTCTTGTGGGCTCCGATTGAAGACCTGCCGTTAGACCTGACGCGGCTTGCGAGTGCTGACCTGCCTTCCCTGTCTGCGGTGTGGAGAGACCAGGCGGCGCGGCTTTCGGCCACGCTGTCCTATCAGTCGTTTTTGCAAAAACTGCAACGAGAAGCGGCCATTGAGACGGGCGTTCTCGAACGGCTGTACACGCTCGACCGGGGCATCACACAGCTTCTTATCGAGCAGGGCATCGATGCAGCGCTGGTCCCCCACAACATGACGGACCAGCCTGTCCCCAAGGTGGTTTCGATCATTTTGGATCAACACACGGCCATCGAGGGGCTGTTCGAGTTTGTGAAACAGGAGCGAAACCTGAGCACGTCGTATGTCAAAACACTTCATCAGGTGCTGACGGCGCATCAGGACACCTGCGATGCCCAGGATTCGCTCGGGCAGGATGTGCGAACGGCCCTGGTGCGAGGCGATTTCAAGCGGCTACCGAATCATGTTCGGCGACCCGATGGGGGGCTTCACGAATACTGTCCGCCCGAACAGGTCGCCTCGGAAATGGACCAGCTTGTGACATGGCACCTTGCCCATGAGCAACGCAAAGTGCCGCCGGAAGTAGAGGCGGCGTGGCTCCACCATCGTTTTACCCAGATTCACCCGTTTCAGGATGGCAACGGGCGGGTGGCGCGTTGTCTGGCGACGCTGGTGTTTTTGCGGGCGGGGTGGTTTCCGCTGGTGCTCCACCGCGACGATCGACCGGCGTATTTGCGGGCCCTGGAAACGGCAGACCGGGGAGACCTGGGGCCGCTCATTCTCTTGTTTGCGGCGCGGATGAAACGGGCGTTCGTCCGGGCGCTGAGTCTGTCCGAAAGCGTGCTGGCGGAAGGGGCGAATCAGCAGACGATTCTCAGGACGGCGATCGAGCGGCTGAA
>Ga0268298_10003096_pt1 | contig 17341 bp, 12 predicted proteins | sample WWTPWeurt_MetaG_FD_194462 | JGI IMG/M metagenome (GOLD analysis project Ga0268298, IMG submission 194462) | Activated sludge microbial communities from WWTP in Nijmegen, Gelderland, Netherland - WWTP Weurt | ecosystem: Engineered > WWTP > Aerobic digester > Activated sludge | place...
CCGGGCGACAACATCACGATGGACATCGAGCTCATCGCGCCGGTCGCGCTCGAGGAGCAGATGCGCTTCGCCATCCGCGAGGGCGGCAAGACCGTCGGCGCCGGCGTCGTGACGAAGATCAAAGAGTGACCCGCGGTGATTGAACGGACGCGGCGAACGCCGATCGTCCTCGTATGCACGGAGTGCAAGGCACGAAACTACAAGACGACGAAGCGAGTCGAGAGCGTGGCTCCCTCCCCCGATGGAGCGACCACGCCCCCGGTCGAGCTGAAGAAGTTCTGCAAGCAGTGCCAGAAGCACACGGTGCACAAGGAGACGAAGTGAGAGCGCGAGGAGACCGGTAACAGCCAGTCTCCTGCACAGGGGTATAGCTCAGTTGGTAGAGCAGCGGATTCCAAATCCGCAGGTCGGGAGTTCGAGCCTCTCTGCCCCTGCCCGATAGAAGTCCCGGAGACATCGAGTCTCCGGGCAAACCGCCCCGCAGGGATGTGGTGGCGCCCGGTGAAACGATCATGGCGAAGCCGAGCACGGACGAGAAAGACGACGCGGAGCGCGACGAGGCGGACGACGCCGACGCCGACGCCTCCGAGCGTGGCGAGGCCGAATCCTCCGATGACGAGGTGGTCGACGCCGAGATCCGTGGATCCGAAGACGGCTCCGCGGACGACGACGGCGCGCCCCCCGCGAAGGTGAAGCTTTCGGTGGACGGCGGCTCCGCCGAGGCGAAGACCGAGGCCGACGAAGAGGAAGAGGCCGCGGCGCAGCTCGGGATCCAGAGGTACGTGCTCGCGGCGTTCTTCGCCTCCGGCATCGTGGCGGCCTATGTCCTCGGGAAGGCATTCCACGGCATCTGGGCGTGGGCGGCCAACAAGGACTGGTTCCACAACAACCTCGCCGCTCTCGCCGCCGTCGGCGATGACGACAAGGCCACTTACGGCACGGTCCTCGGCGCGATCGTCGCCGTGATCGCCGTCGTGCGCGCCTATCGCAATCCGAATGTTCGGACGTGGGCCGACGAGGTCGCGGCCGAGCTCGCCAAGGTGAAGTGGCCGACTCGCAAGGAGGTCTCGAACTCCACGGTGATCGTCATCGCGGCGGGGGCCATCGCGACCCTCTATCTCGCTCTCCTCGACCGACTCTGGTCCTTCGTCACCGACTTGTTCTACGGAACTGGGAGCTGACCGTCCTCGGCGCGGCCGAACGGAACAGGGCATCATGGCCAAAAAGTGGTACGTCATCCACACCTACTCCGGATACGAGGCGAAGGTGCGTGACGCGCTCCAGCAGCGCGCGAAGCAATACAGCCTCGAAGACAAGTTCGGCGAGATCTTGATCCCGAGCGAGACAGTCACGGAGCAGCGTCCGGGCGGCAAGACGCGCGTCCGGCAGAAGCTCAGCCTCCCTGGCTATATCTTCGTCGAGATGGAGATGAGCGAGACGGTGTGGCACCTCGTGAAGGACACGCCGAAGGTCACTGGCTTCATCGGCAACCAGACTCCTCAGGAGGTGCCCATCGCGCAGATCGAGAACCTGCGGCGCGGCATCGTCGAGGGGACGGTGAAGCCGAAGCCGAGGCTGACGTTCGAGGTGGGCGAGGAGGTCCGCGTCCTGGACGGCGCCTTCGCCAACTTCACTGGCACCGTCGACGACGTGAAGATGGACAAGCAGAAGCTGAAGGTCAAAGTGTCGATCTTCGGCCGGCCCACGAGCGTCGAGCTGGACTTCTCCGCGGTCGAAAAAAGGTAATCCGCCCACGGCAAGTACGATGTTGATACCGCTCCTTTGAGAGGGCGGACGCGAGACTCACCATGAAGAAAGTTACTGGGTTCGTAAAGCTTCAGCTCCCCGCCGGCAAGGCCAGCCCCTCGCCGCCCGTCGGTCCCGCGCTCGGCCAGCACGGCATCAACATCATGGCCTTCTGCAAGGACTTCAACGCCCGCACGGCGTCGCAGGAGAACATGATCATCCCGGTGGTGATCACGGTCTTTTCGGACCGCTCGTTCACCTTCGTGCTGAAGACGCCGCCGGCCAGCGTGCTCCTCAAGAAGGCCGCGGGGCTCGCGACCAACAAGAAGCCTGGATCCGGCTCGAAGGAGCCGAACAAGATCAAGGTCGGCAAGGTGACCCGAAAGCAGCTCGAGGAGCTGGCGAAGCAAAAGATGGGCGACATGAACACGACGCGAGTCGAGTCGGCCATGAAGAACCTCGCCGGAACAGCGCGCTCGATGGGCATCGACATCGTCGACTGATCGACGCTTGGGGCAGCACGTCGCCTCGCTGCGATCTGCCCCAAATCCCGATCCCCATGTCGGGACAGTCGAGCGTCTGGTCGAGGCCAGACAGGTTGAGAGACAAGGCGTCTCCAGCCACCACAGATTTGGATTTACCACGGTGAGTTTGGGCGCCGTGGGAGGCCGAGGGCCCTATTGCCCGAAGCCGATACGAAAGGAAGGCACATGCCGAAAGTCCCGAAAAAGAAAGCAGCGGCACGAGCGATCGTGGACCGTAGCAAGAAGTTCACGTTGGAGGAGGCGTGCGCGCTGGTCAAAAAGGCCGCATCCGCCAAGTTCAACGAGACTGTCGATCTCGCAGTTCGTCTCGGTGTCAACCCGCGCCACGCCGACCAGATGGTCCGCGGCGCCGTCGTCCTGCCGCACGGCACGGGGCAAGCGCTCCGCGTCCTCGTGTTCGCGAAGGGCGACAAGGCCAAGGAGGCCGAGGCCGCCGGCGCTGACATGGTCGGCGCGGACGATCTCGTCGCCAAGGTCCAGGAAGGGTTCATGGATTTCGACCGCGTCATCGCCACGCCCGACATGATGGGCATGGTCGGTAAGCTCGGTCGTATCCTCGGCCCTCGCGGCCTCATGCCCAACCCCAAGGTCGGTACGGTCACGTTCGACGTGAAGACCGCCGTGGGTGAAGCGAAGGCCGGCAAGGTCGAGTACCGCGTCGAGAAGGCCGGCATCGTCCACGCGCGCATTGGCAAGGTGAACTTCACCGAGCAGGCGCTCCAGGTGAACGCGAACGCGCTCATCACGGCGCTCCTCCGCCAGAAGCCGTCGACCGCGAAGGGCACCTATCTCAAGAGCATCACGCTCTCGTCGACGATGGGTCCCGGAGTGCGCATCGACCCGCTCGCCTTCAGCCACGAGGAGGCCTAGCCCATGGAACGCAGCACCAAGGACACCGAGATCGGGCGCATCAAGGAGAAGTTCTCCAAGATGAGCTCGGCCGTCTTCCTGGACTACAAGGGGCTCAACGTCGCGCAGGTGACGAAGCTCCGCGACGAGTTCCGCAAGAGCGGCGTGGAGTACCGCGTCGTCAAGAACACGCTCGTCAAGCATGCGCTGAAGGAGCACGCGTGGTCGAAGAACCTCGCGAAGACCCTCACAGGCATGACCGGCGTGGCGTGGAGCTACGAGGAGCCCGGCGCCGCCGCGAAGGTCGTGAAGGCCTTCCGCAAGGAAAAAGAGAACGAGAAGCTCGGCGTGAAGGCCGGCCTGGTCGACGGGGCGCTGATCCCCGGCGAGCGCGTCGAGACCGATCTCGCGTCGATGCCCGGCAAGAACGAGCTCCGCGCGACCTTGCTCGCGACGATGCAGGCGCCTCTCCAGAAGCTCCTGCAACAGCTCAGCGCGCCGGCTCAGAACTTCGTGTACGTGCTCAAGGCGAAGGAGGACAAAGGCTGAAAAGGCTGGGTGAGCCTACCCCCTCTTTTCCCATTGTCGACGATTGGGGCCGTGGTCGCGCAGAGCGGCTGCTCCCCAAACTCTGTGCACAGGGGCTGGATGGTCCAGCTCCGTCACCGCCAAGCACGCCGGGCAATGGTTGCTCCGTGCGGGGCAAAAAATGGGCCGAATTTCGCGGCCCGGCGCAACACAGTTTGCGCAAACGCGTTTTGAAGCTACAAAGCCCGCCCCGGTCGGCCGGCGGCGCGGCAACGGACTCGAAGGAGCACTGTCATGGCTGATTTGACCCAGGAGCAGCTCGTCGATCACCTCTCGAACCTCACGGTTCTCCAGGTCTCCGAGCTCATCAAGAAGCTCGAGGACAAGTGGGGCGTGAAGGCCGCACCGGCGGCGGTCGCCGTTGCGGCGGGCCCGGCGGCTGCTGCCGCGCCCGAGGAGAAGAAAGAGGAGCAGACGGAGTTCAACGTCGAGCTCAGCGCCGCGGGCGCGAACAAGATCGCCGTCATCAAGGCGATCCGCGAGATCACCGGCCTCGGCCTCAAGGAAGCGAAGGACCTCGTCGAGGCTGCTCCCAAGGTCGTCAAGGAGCAGGTCTCCAAGAACGACGCCGAGGAAATGAAGAAGAAGCTGACCGAGGCGGGTGCGACGGTCACCCTCAAGTAAGAGGCTCGGCTTGTCGCGCGCGACATCGGGTCTTGCGTCTCCCCTGTGGGCGGCGCGCGATCTCCGGCAGTCGTTTCAGCGCCGACAGGCCAGACCGAACGAACAGCGATAGGGCCCGAGCGCCCTGTCGCTTGTTCGTGTTTTGTCCGAACACCCACCGCACGCTCCTCCATCCCCTGTGCCCCGGGGGAGCGGGCGGTCGGGTGGAACCCTCGCAAAGGGTTCCTAGGGCCAGAGTTTGGTGGGGGTCCGTTCGCGAAGCAAAAAGCGCGGGATCGCGCTCCGCACGCGAGCTTTTTAGGGGGCCTCGGATTTCGTCTGGAGGAGTCGAATGCCTTCTGCCGTTCAAACGAACTTCCGCGTACGAAAGAACCTCGGCCGCGTCCGTCGCATCATTGATGTCCCCAACCTCATCGACATCCAGAAGTCGAGCTACGACAAATTCCTCCAGATGAACGTGCCTCCGAGCGAGCGCCAGGAGGTCGGTCTCCAGGCGGTCTTTCGGTCGGTGTTCCCCATCAAGGATTTCAACGGGACGAGCGAGCTCGTCTTCGTCTCGTACAACCTCGAGCCGCCCAAGTACGACGTCGAGGAGTGCCGCCAGCGCGGCATGACGTTCGCCGCGCCGATCAAGGTGACGAACCAGCTCATGATCTACGACACGCGCGACGGCGGTGAACGCATCGTGCGCGACATCAAGGAGCAGGAGGTCTACTTCGGCGAGCTGCCGCTGATGACCGAGACCGGCACCTTCATCATCAACGGCACCGAGCGCGTCGTGGTGAGCCAGCTCCACCGGTCGCCGGGCGTGTTCTTCGATCACGACAAGGGCAAGACGCACTCGTCGGGCAAGCTGCTCTACTCCGCGCGCGTCATCCCCTACCGCGGCTCGTGGCTCGACTTCGAGTTCGATCCCAAGGACATCATCTACGTCCGGATCGATCGGCGCCGGAAGATGCACGCGACCGTGCTGCTCCGCGCGCTCGGGTACTCGACGCAGGACCTGCTCAACTACTTCTACTCGACGGAGACCGTCTTCCTCGAGAAGGGCGGCAAGTACGCCAAGAGCATCGAGTACGAGCTGCTCGCGGGTCAGCGCGCGACGAAGGACATCAAGATCAAGGAAGATGTCATCGTCAAGAAGAACACCAAGTTCACGAAGGCCGCGATCCGCAAGATGAAGGAGGCCAAGCTGGAGCGCCTGGCCCTCGAGCCCGAGGAGCTCTTCGGCAAGGTCGCCGCGCACGACATCATCGATCCGGAGACGGGCGAGGTCGTCGTCGAGGTGAACGAGGAGCTCACGGACTCGAAGCTCTCGCGCCTCGCCGAGGCGAACATCGACAGCTTCCGCATCCTCTTCATCGACGGCCTCAACGTCGGCAGCTACCTGCGTGACACGCTCCTCGCCGACAAGGTGAAGACGCAAGAGGACGCGATCATCGAGATCTACCGGCGCCTCCGCCCCGGCGATCCGCCCACGCTCGAGACGGCGAAGACGCTGTTCCACAACCTGTTCTTCAACCCGGAGCGCTACGACCTCTCCAAGGTCGGCCGCCTCAAGCTGAACTACAAGTTCTACCGCGACCTGCCGGACTCGGAGCGCCCGAGCCTCGATCTCGCGGTGCTCACGCCGCAGGACATCCTCGAGACGGTGCGCCACCTCATCGAGCTGAAGAACGGGCGCGGCTCCGTCGACGACATCGATCACCTCGGCAACCGCCGTGTGCGCGCGGTCGGCGAGCTGATGGAGAACCAGTACCGCATCGGCCTCGTCCGCATGGAGCGCGCGATCAAGGAGCGCATGAGCATGTCGCAAGAGATCGACACGCTCATGCCGCACGATCTGATCAACGCGAAGCCCGTGAGCGCTGTCGTGAAGGAGTACTTCGGCTCCTCGCAGCTCTCGCAGTTCATGGACCAGACGAACCCGCTCTCGGAGGTGACGCACAAGCGCCGCCTGTCCGCGCTCGGGCCCGGCGGCCTCACGCGAGAGCGCGCAGGCTTCGAGGTGCGCGACGTCCACGCCACGCACTACGGCCGCATCTGCCCGATCGAGACGCCGGAGGGTCCGAACATCGGCCTCATCGCGTCGCTCTCGACGTTCGCCCGCGTCAACGAGTTCGGCTTCGTCGAGACGCCGTACCGCAAGGTGCACGAGGCCATGGTCACCGACGAGGTGGTCTGGTTCAGCGCGCTCGAGGAGGAGGGCAAGTACATCGCGCAAGCGACGGCGGGCCTCGACGACAGCGGCAAGTTCAAGGAGGCGACCGTCAGCGCGCGCTTCAACGGCGACTTCAAGATCGTCGCGGCCGAGCAGATCCAGCTCATGGACATCGCGCCGAACCAGATGGTGAGCGTCGCCGCGGCGCTCGTGCCGTTCCTCGAGCACGACGACGCGAACCGCGCGCTCATGGGCGCCAACATGCAGCGACAGGCGGTCCCGCTGCTCACATCGCGCGCGCCGCTCGTCGGCACGGGCATGGAGCACAGGCTCGCTCGCGACTCCGGCGTGTGCACGGTGGCTCGCCGGCCCGGCGTGGTCGAGAGCGTCGACGCCACGCGCATCGTCGTCCGCGCGGAGGGCGAGGGCGCCGAGGTGCCGGACATCTATCACCTCATGAAGTACCAGCGGTCGAACCAGTCGACCTGCTACACGCAGAAGCCGATCGTCAGCACCGGCGACATCGTCAAGAAGGACGACGTCCTCGCCGACGGCCCCTCCTGCGACATGGGCGAGCTCGCGCTCGGTCAGAACGTGCTCGTCGCGTTCATGCCGTGGCAGGGCTACAACTTCGAGGACTCGATCCTCGTGTCCGAGCGCATCGCGAAGGACGACGTGTTCACCTCGATCCACATCGAGGAGTTCGAGTGCGTCGCCCGCGACACGAAGCTCGGCAAGGAAGAGATCACGCGCGACATCCCGAACGTCGGCGAGGAGGCCCTCAAGGACCTCGACGACTCGGGCATCGTGCGCATCGGCGCCGAGGTGAAATCCGGCGACATCCTCGTCGGCAAGATCACCCCGAAGGGCGAGACGCAGCTCTCTCCCGAGGAGAAGCTGCTCCGCGCGATCTTCGGCGAGAAGGCCGGCGACGTGCGCGACAGCTCGCTCAAGGTCCCGCCGGGCGTGGGCGGCATCGTCATCAACGCCCGCGTGTTCTCGCGCAAGGGCACCGAGAAGGACGACCGCGCGCGCGACATCGAAGACCAGGAGCGCACGCGCATCGAGCGCACGCGCGACGAGGAGATCAAGATCCTTCGCGACAGCTTCTACCGTCGCGTGAAGGAGCTCCTCATCGGGCAGACGACGTCGGGCAAGCTGGTCGACGACAAGGGCAAGGTCCTCCTCCAGAAGGGTCAGATCATCGACGAGCCCGCGCTCTCCGAGATCCCGCGCAAGTACTGGCCGGAGATCCCCCTCGAAGAGACGCCGTCCGCGGGCAAGCGCGGCGACGTCGCGGGCAATGTCCAGCAGATCCTCCGCGATCTCGAGGACCTCGTCCGCGCGCGTGAAGAGCACTTCCGCGACAAGATCGAGCGCCTCTCCAAGGGCGACGAGCTGCCGCCGGGCGTGATCAAGATGGTGAAGGTCTACATCGCCATCAAGCGCAAGCTCCAGGTCGGCGACAAGATGGCCGGCCGCCACGGAAACAAGGGCGTCATCAGCCGGATCCTGCCCGAGGAGGACATGCCGTACCTCTCGGACGGCTCGCCGGTCGACATCGTCCTCAACCCGCTCGGCGTCCCGAGCCGCATGAACGTCGGGCAGATCCTCGAGATCCACCTCGGCTGGGGCGCGTACGAGCTGGGCCGTCAGCTCAGCCGGATGCTGGAGGAGCGGCGAGCGTACGAGGAGATCCGCGCGCGCCTCACCTCCATCTACAAGGGCGATCAGACGGCCGAAGAGGTCCTCGCGAAGGCGGGCGACGACGATCTGAAGCGCTGGGCGCAGAAGGTCGGGCGCGGCGTCTTCATGGCGACCCCCGTGTTCGACGGCGCGTCCGAGGAGGACATCAAGGGCGCGCTCGCGCTCGCGGAGCTCCCGTCGAGCGGGCAGACGATCCTCTTCGACGGCCGCACGGGCGACGCGTTCGATCAGAACGTCACGGTGGGCATCATGTACATGCTCAAGCTGCACCACCTCGTCGACGACAAGATCCACGCGCGCTCGATCGGACCGTACTCGCTCGTCACGCAGCAGCCCCTGGGCGGAAAGGCTCAGTTCGGCGGTCAGCGTCTCGGAGAGATGGAGGTGTGGGCCATGGAAGCGTACGGCGCCGCCTACGCGCTCCAGGAGTTCCTCACCGTGAAGAGCGACGACGTCATGGGTCGCACGCGCATGTACGAGGCCATCGTGAAGGGCGAGTACACGCTCGAAGCGGGCCTGCCCGAGAGCTTCAACGTGCTCATCAAGGAGCTCCAGTCGCTCTGCCTCAACGTCGAGCTGGTCGAGACCCCGACCGGGCTCGACGTCGCCGCGGAGGAAGAGGAGTGACCCGCGGCTTGGTCGACATGCTCGATCAGGCTGCTTCGAACGACGCGGAGGCGCCGCGGCCTCGCCCGGCGCCCGCGTCGATGCGTGAAGAGATTTCGTCGTTCGTCGTGAAGGCTGTTTTGATGTCTGGGCCCACGGGTCGCGTCAGCGCTCCCACCGTCCCAGACCCCGTTTTTCGGAGGCCGCTCCATGCGTGACATTTTCAGCTTCTTCGAGAAGCCCAAAGACCCGCTCTCGTTCAGCGCGATCCGGATCTCCCTCGCGAGCCCCGAGAAGATCCGCGAGTGGTCCCACGGCGAGGTGAAGAAGCCCGAGACCATCAACTACCGCACGTTCAAGCCGGAGCGTGACGGCCTGTTCTGCGCGAAGATCTTCGGGCCGGTGAAGGACTACGAGTGCAACTGCGGCAAGTACAAGCGCATGAAGCACCGGGGGATCGTCTGCGAGAAATGCGGCGTCGAGGTCATCCAGTCCAAGGTGCGCCGCGAGCGCCTCGGCCACATCTCGCTCGCCACGCCGGTCGCGCACATCTGGTTCTTGAAGAGCCTGCCGTCGCGCATCGGCAACATCCTCGACATCACGCTGAAGGATCTCGAGAAGGTCCTCTACTGCGAGGCGTACATCGTCATCGACCCCAAGGACACGGCGCTCCAGCGCGGTGACCTGCTCAGCGAGGAGCGCTACATGCAGATCCTCGAGGAGTACGGCGACGACAAATTCCACGCGGCCATGGGCGGCGAGGCCATCCTCGAGATGCTCAAGCAGGTCGACGTGCACGCGCTCGCCGAGCTGCTCCGCAAGGAGATGCGCGAGGCGACGAGCGAGGCGAAGCGCAAGAAGCTCGCGAAGCGCCTCAAGGTCGTCGAGGCCTTCCGCGAGAGCGGCAACCGCCCGGAGTGGATGATGCTGACGGTGATCCCGGTGCTGCCGCCGGATCTCCGCCCGCTCGTCCCCCTCGACGGCGGTCGATTCGCCACGAGCGATCTCAACGATCTCTACCGCCGCGTGATCAACCGAAACAACCGCTTGAAGCGGCTGCTCGAGCTGAACGCGCCCGAGATCATCATCCGCAACGAGCGCCGCATGCTCCAGGAGGCGGTCGACGCCCTCTTCGACAACGGCCGTCGCGGCAAGACGATCACGGGCCCCAACAAGCGCCCGCTGAAGTCCCTGAGCGACATGCTCAAGGGCAAGCAGGGTCGCTTCCGTCAGAACCTGCTCGGCAAGCGCGTCGACTACTCCGGCCGCTCCGTCATCGTCGTCGGCCCCACGCTGCGCCTGCACCAGTGCGGTCTGCCGAAGAAGATGGCGCTCGAGCTGTTCAAGCCGTTCATCTACAACAAGCTCGAAGAGCGCGGGTACGTCAACACCATCAAGTCCGCGAAGAAGATGGTGGAGAAGGAGCGCCCGGAGGTTTGGGACATCCTCGAGGAGGTCATCAGCGAGCACCCCGTGCTCCTGAACCGCGCGCCGACGCTCCACCGCCTCGGCATCCAGGCGTTCGAGCCGGTGCTCATCGAGGGCAAGGCCATCCAGCTCCACCCGCTCGTCTGCGCGGCGTTCAACGCCGACTTCGACGGCGACCAGATGGCCGTTCACGTGCCCCTGTCGGTCGAGGCCCAGATGGAAGCGCGCGTGCTCATGATGAGCACGAACAACATCCTCTCGCCCGCGAACGGTCGCCCGATCATCAACCCCACGCAGGACATCGTCCTCGGGCTCTACTACGCCACCCGCGAGCGCAAGTTCTCGAAGGGGAGCTTCCGGGCCGACTCGCTCACGGTCGAGAACAAGACCTTCAAGGGCTACCTCCGCGGCGTGTACGCCTCTCCGGAGGAGGTCCGCATGGCCTTCGACAACGGCGAGGTCCTGCTCCACTCCGGCGTGCGCGTGCGCGTCCCGCAGCTCGACGACGACGGCAACATCATCAAGGACGAGAAGGGCCACGCGAAGCGCCGCATCGTCGACACGACGGTCGGCCGCGTCCTCATCTCCGAGGTGCTCCCGAAGGGCGTGCCGTTCGAGTACGCGAACAAGACGCTCGACAAGAAGGCGCTCTCCGCCCTCATCGACGTCTGCTACCGCATCCACCGCAACAAGGAGACCGTCCTCCTCGCGGACCGCCTGCGCACGCTCGGCTTCGAGCACGCGACCCGCGCCGGCATCTCCCTGTGCATGGATCACATGGTGATCCCGCCGAAGAAGAAGATCCTCCTCGGCGACGCGCAGAAGGAGGTCGAGCAGGTGATCGAGCAGTACCAGGAGGGGCTCATCACCGACGGCGAGCGCTACAACAAGATCGTCGACATCTGGGCCGGCGTCGCCGACGCCGTCACCGACGAGATGATGAAGGGCATCGGCTTCGAGACGATGATCGACCACGAGACCGGGAAGACCTCGATCGAGCCGAGCTTCAACCCGATCTACATCATGGCGGACTCCGGAGCCCGCGGCTCCAAGCAGCAGATCCGCCAGCTCGCCGCCATGCGCGGCCTCATGGCGAAGCCCTCCGGCGAGATCATCGAGACGCCCATCACCGCGAACTTCCGCGAGGGCCTCACGGTGCTGCAGTACTTCATCTCGACGCACGGCGCCCGCAAGGGCCTCGCCGACACGGCGCTCAAGACGGCGAACTCCGGTTACCTCACGCGCCGCCTCGTCGACGTCGCGCAGGACGCCGTCATCAGCGAGTTCGACTGCGGCACGCTCGACGGCATCCGCGTCACCAAGCTCGAGGAGGGCGGCGAGGTCATCGCTCCCCTCGGCGAGCGCATCCTCGGCCGCGTCGCGCTCGAGGACGTCATCGATCCGCTCACCGGCGAGGTGCTCATCGGCGCCAACACCGAGCTCGACGAGGCCGCCGTGGCCAAGGTCGAGGAGGCCGGCATCGAGGAGGTCCTCATCCGCTCGGTGCTCACCTGCCAGACGCGGCGCGGCGTGTGCGCCCTCTGCTACGGCCGCGACCTCGCTCGCGGCTACCGCGTCAACATCGGCGAGGCCGTCGGCATCATCGCGGCCCAGTCCATCGGCGAGCCGGGCACGCAGCTCACGATGCGCACCTTCCACGTCGGCGGCGCCGCCGCCCGCGGCAAGATCGAGGCGAACGCCCTCGAGTCGCGCACCGAGGGCACCATCCGGCTCCGCCGCTCGGTCGTCCACACCAAGCGAGACGGCACCATGGTGGTGATGAACCGCCACGGCGAGCTCGTCATCGTCGACGAGACCGGCCGCGAGCGCGAGCACAACCGCCTCGTCTACGGCGCCGTGCTCAAGGTCAAGGACGGCGATCACGTCAAGCCCGGCACGCTCCTCGCCGAGTGGGATCAGTTCATGACCCCGATCCTCGCCGAGGTCACCGGCACCGTGAAGTTCGGCGACCTCGTCGAAGGCGTCACGGTGCAGGAGCGCGTCGACGAGGTCACCGGCCTCTCGCGCAAGGTCGTCATCGAGTCGAAGGCGGCGGATCTCCGCCCGCGCATCACGCTCAAGGACCCGCACGGCGGCAAGACGATGAAGCTGCCGAACAGCGAGCTCGACGCGCGGTACCTGCTCCCCGTGGGCATCCACATCGTCGCGACCGAAGGCGACCTCATCGAGGCCGGCGAGGTCATCGCGAAGATGCCGCGCGAGACCACGAAGGTGCAGGACATCACCGGCGGTCTCCCCCGCGTCGCCGAGCTCTTCGAGGCTCGCAAGCCGAAGGATCACGCCATCATCAGCGAGATCGACGGCGAGGTCTCGTTCGGCAAGGACACGAAGGGCAAGCGCAAGGTCATCGTCACGCCGTTCGGCGCGGCGGGCGAGCTCGTCGCCGATCAGGCGCGCGAGTACCTCATCCCCAAGGGCAAGCACATCCAGGTGCAGCCCGGCGATCGCGTGCGCGCCGGTGAGCCGCTCATGGACGGCCCGCCCAACCCGCACGACATCCTCCGCGTGAAGGGCGAGAAGGAGCTCGCCGCGTGGCTCGTGAACGAGATCCAGCAGGTCTACCGCCTGCAGGGCGTCGGCATCAACGACAAGCACATCGAGGCGATCGTCCGCCAGATGCTGCGTCGCGTGCGCGTGAAGGACGTCGGCGAGACGAACTTCCTCGTCGACGAGCAGGTCGAGAAGCACGTGTTCGAGTCCGAGAACGAGCGCGTCCTCGCTCGCGGCGGTCGCCCCGCCGTGGCCGAGCCGCTCCTCCTCGGCATCACGAAGGCCAGCCTCTCGACCGACTCCTTCATCAGCGCCTCGTCGTTCCAGGAGACGACGAAGGTGCTCACCGAGGCAGCGATCTGCGGCAAGACCGACGATCTCCGCGGCCTCAAGGAGAACGTCATCATGGGCCGGCTCATCCCGGCCGGCACGGGCCTGCCCGCGTACCGCCGCCTCCAGGTGGTGGTCGAAGGCGAGGGCCACCCCGGCAACGTCACTCCGATGCGCCGTCACGAGCGCGAGGAAGCGCTCGCCGTCAACGAGGAGTGATCCTCACCCGCCGGTCCCACCGCGGCGATCGCGGCGGGATCGGCGCTCCTTTCACGGAGCACGGAGCCCTGCGATCGTCGCTCGAGAGAGCCTGGATCGCGGGGCTTCGTCGCTCGAGGAGCCTGGATCGCAGGGCTTCTTCGCTCTGCGTCAGCCGCAGCTCCTCCCCTCACGGGGAGCCTGGATCGCCGCCGCGGCCTGTCCTCCTCGACGTCGCGCTCAACGTGGCCGCGCGCATTTCGACAACGAGCCCATCGAATCTCGTCGCTCCATTTCCACGGTATGGTGACGGTCATGAGCAACGTGGCCGCGCCTCTCCCCTCCGCTGCACGAACGCCGTCGCACGCCGAGCGATGTCGCACGCTCTTCGTGCGCGCCCGACACGGCGTCCTCAGCACGCTCACGCGCGAGCCGCCCGCGTTCCCGTTCGGCTCTCTCGTCTCGGTCGCTTGCGACGACGACGGCGCTCCGCTGCTCCTCCTCTCCGCGCTCGCCGAGCACACGCAGAACCTCCACGCCTCCCCCGAGGCATCGATCCTCGTGATCGGTGACGCGTCCTCGATCCCCCTCTCGGATGGCCGATCCTCCGCCGCCGGGTCCTCCGCCTCGCGCTCCTTTGAGCCCAACAGCGCCGGCTCCGTCGCCCGCGATCCCCTCGCGCTGCCTCGCGCCACGCTGATCGGAAGGTGCGCGCGCATCACCGACGAGCTCACCGCGCGCAACGCGCGCGACACCTTCCTCGCGCACCACCCCGAAGCGACCGCCTACGCCACGTTCAAGGACTTCGCGATGTACCGCCTCGCGCCCGAGGGCCTCCGCTACGTCGGCGGGTTCGGCCAGATGTCCTGGGTCGGCGCCGCCGAGTATCGCCGCGCACGGCCCGATCCCCTCGCCGCGAGCGAGTCCACGATGATCACGCACATGAACGACGATCACCCCGACTCCGTCCTCGCGTATGCGCGCGCCTACGGCCACATCGAGGACGCGACGCGCGCCTTCATCACGGTGATCGATCGCTACGGCTTCGATCTGCTCGCCGTGACCCCCGACGGCGAGCGCCGCGTGCGCGTCCCGTTCCCGTCCGAGGTCCACTCCACCGACGGGGCGCGCCGCGCGCTCATCGACCTCGTCCGCGACGCCCGCGCGACGCTCGCCGCCCGCCCCCCGCATAGCTAAAATCAGCTTCGATCAAAGATAATTTCGCTCGTCATCGTCGCGGTCGGGCTCGTCAACATCGTCGCCGCTCGAACTCGACGAGCTCCCCGAGCGCGTCCCCTTCGCGGATCCCCACCTCCTCGAACCCGCACTTCACGAGCACCCGCTTCGAGGGCGTGTGCCACGGCGGCGTCGTCGCCCGGATCACCCGCACCGACGGGTGCGCGATCGCCCACTCCACCGACGCCCGCACCGCCTCCGTCGCGTAGCCCTGCCCCTGCGACTCCTCCTCGACCCCGTACGCCACCTCGACCACGCCCTCCGCGTCGGGCCCTCCGTGGAACACCACGCTCCCCACCACGCGGGCCTGTGCGTCGCGCGTGATCATCACGCGATCCCCCCACAGCCGCAGATCCGGGTTCGCGCGGATCCGCTCCAGCGAAGCCCAGAACGCGCGCTCCACGAGCGCTCGCCCGGGCCACTGCGCGGGCATCTGCGCCCCGAGGATCTCTTCCACTGTCTCGCGCCGATTCGCGAGCACCTCCTCCACGATTCGCACGGTGATCGGGACCAGATTCAGGCGCGGCGTCTCCAACGGCGAGTGCGGCACCCCTTTGTTCTACACCCGCAGAACGGTCCAAGAGGATGCTCCGAATGCACAAAATCGGCACCAAACCCTTGCGCAGCGCGGCGTAGCACGCCTTTGCCAAGCTCGTGCTACGGTCCCTTTCGATGGTGTCGCTCCTCCCCGCCGCGCTGCTCGGCTTCGTCGTTGGTCTGCGCCACGCGACCGAGGCGGACCACGTCGCGGCGGTGAGCGCGATCGTCGCCCGTGAGCGAACCCTCCGCGGCGCGGCCATGATCGGCGCCGCCTGGGGCCTCGGCCACACGATCACCTTGTGGATCCTCGGCGGAGCGATCGTCGCCTTCGGCCTCTCGGTTCCCCGGTCCCTCGCGCTCACCCTGGAGCTCCTCGTGGGCGCGATGCTCATCGGCCTCGGGATCTGGAACTTCCTCGCTCGCAAGAGGCCCTCGCACACCCACGTCGTGTCCCTCACGAACGACGCAGCGCGGCTACCTCCTGGCCCTTCGGCGCCCGCGGCTTCGGGGCCGCTGCCCTCCGCGCACGCCACGCTCCGGGGCGCGCTGAGGCCCCTCGTGGTGGGCAGCATGCACGGCCTCGCGGGCTCGACGGCCGCCGCGCTCCTCGTCGCCGCCACCGCGCGCACCGTCGCGGGCGGCCTCGCTTACCTGATCGTCCTCGGCCTCGGCACCATGCTCGGCATGACGGCGATCACCGCGGCCCTCGCGTTGCCCCTCGGTCGGGCGCTCCGTCGCTTCGAGCGCGCCGAGGCCTGGCTCCGCGTCGGATCTGGCGCCGTGAGCTGCGCGATCGGCGCTCTCGTCGTCTACCAGATCGGCTTTCAGGACGGCCTCTTCCTCCGCTGAGCCCGCGACCCTCTCGCCATCGCACGATCGCAGGACGCCTTCTTTTCAAGCCCAAATCACCGTTCACGCGGCGTCGTTGTCTGCGCCGCAGAACGCGCGCCCGTCGTCGCTCCGCGCTATCTTTCAAGCGGGAGGGGCCACATGAAAAGACTCGTTTGCGTCCTCGTCGCGGGGACAGCGTTGACCATCGGTGCGTCGTCCGCCTTCGCCGAAGAGGGCGCTCGCGCACCACAAACCACACCATCCATCGAGCCCACGCCATCGTTCGCGGCCTCACGCGCAGGCATGACAGCCAGCCTCTGGCCGACGCGCGACAACTTCTCGATGGTGATCGGCGCGGCGCTCTCGCTCGAGATCGCCCGCCAGACATTCCTCGACCTGAGCTACGCCAGCTCCTACGCGAGCATCCACGACGGCACGCTCGACAACGGCAACCACATGGGCTTTGGCAACCCGACGATCGGGGCGCATTTCGCGACCGCCGCGCTGCCGAACCTCCACTTCTCCCTCGGCGGCGGCGTCACCATCCCGCTGCTCCAGGACCCCAGCAATCAAGTCTCCAACGCCGCCTTCTCCGCGTCGCGCATCGACGGCTACTACGACCTCGATCGCTTCGTGCGCGGTCACATGGCCGTGCGCGCGGCCGGCGGGATGGAGTGGCACATGGCCGGCCCGATGTTCCTTCGCGCCGAGCTCCGCCCTGTCCTGTTCGTCCCCACGAGCGACATGTACCCCGTGCTCCAGAGCACGCGCGCGAGCCTCGGCGCGGGCAAGCGTGGCACCACCAGCCTCTTTCTGGAGCACGCCGTCGAGATCGAGGCCCGCGCAAGCTTCGGCCTCGGCCTCGGCGCTCGCTTGCAAGGCGTCGCCATGCCGATGGAGGACGATCTCGAGCAGGTGACCGCCGAGCCCTTCCTCGCGATGACCCCGGAGCGCAAGGGCCTCTACGCCCGCGCCGGCATGCCGATCGCGCTCGACCCCGATCTCGGCCTCGGCGCCAGACCGAACAAGCTCATGGCCGCGAAGATCAGCGTCGGCGGTCAGTGGTAGGCGCAGGGCGCTGTCCGTTGATATGCTGCGTGCCGCGGCGGCGGCGCTCGCCGCTGTCCGACCCACATGACCCGCACCTCCGGGATCAATCAACGCATCGCTGATCGTCTGCTCTCCGAGGGCCGCATCTCGGGAGATCAGCACAGGCTCGCGATCGCCCACGCCACGCGCCACAAGGTCCGCATCGAGGACGCGCTGGTCGAGCTCGACATGCTCAAGGAGGGCGACCTCCTCAAGTACATCGCGACCGTCTACGGCACGCGCTTCGTCTCCACCGAGAAGCTCTCCAAGGCCGTCATCGACCCGCGCGTCCTCGCCAAGGTCGCCAAGCGCACGGCCGACCTCTACGGCGCCTTCCCCGTCCTCCACGACG